>Ga0116210_1000811_pt1 | contig 27760 bp, 31 predicted proteins | sample TshhotsprinmetaG_FD_94483 | JGI IMG/M metagenome (GOLD analysis project Ga0116210, IMG submission 94483) | Hot spring microbial communities from South Africa to study Microbial Dark Matter (Phase II) - Tshipise hot spring metaG | ecosystem: Environmental > Aquatic > Thermal springs > Hot... | reverse complement strand
CTGGACTAAAGAAGTGTACAGTAAAAGGAGACCTCGTCTTGTGCTTTGGAATACAAAAGTCCCTGGGAGTACCTGAGAGAGAAAGGACTACTCCAAGTGTCCCACATGTGTTGAACTTATACACATAAACGGGTCGGTTAGAATTGCACCATAGTGGGATGGAAACTGGAAAAGAAGAGAGCATTTCGCCTCTGAAGGAATTTGCCGAAACTAGAGGATTTGCCAAGGGTAGGAAAAAAGGCCTATAAGGTAAAAACCACCGTGAGGAGCCTCGTTTTGTGAGGTTCCGCGGCAGTCTCTTATTTCATAGCTCCCGAACTCACTCTTTTGTCTTCTCCTTCACCCGAAACATCCCAAAACCCTGACTATTTCGTTTCCCCAATCCGGCGTCATAGGCGAGGAACAAGAGGTTCTTGTCTCCCTCGGCAAAGAACTGCCCTTCGTATCCCCGGACGTTCGTTCCCTGGACGGTGATGAGTTTAGAGCGCCACTCTCCCACAAGTTCGAAGAAACGAGGGTCTTGCGGCGAGAGGAAAACTTTATGGAGCTTCTCTCCTCGCTGCACACCGGTCGAAATGACAAAGAAGAAATGGTTTCACAGAAGACCCTGCGGGTGAAATCAGGAGGCGATTCGACTTCCACCTCTTCCACAGCGAGGACACTCTCCTCCAAGCGAACCTTACCCTCTTTGAGGAACGAAGCAGTGAGAGCCTCAAGGAACATAGAGAGCGGGGAACCGATCCACCAGCGCAGAGGAGGAGAGAAGAGGAGACTACCTGAAGTGGATCGGGATTTCGTGGCGAAGAGTTTGGAGAAGACAAAGAGCTTGTAGCGGTGTTTCTCGCTTTCAAATCCCCGCTCATGGAGGAACACCCCGATTTCAGGCCTTTCCCGAGTCACAGCTGCGTAGATGTATCCATGGAGGAGATGAGGGTAGTTCCAGGGAAGGAAAATAGCATTCGGCGAACTCAGAGTGATTCGCAGGCGCAAAAAGGTCCCCCTTTTCGGAAATGTAGATCCCATTTTACCACCTATAAAGCTACCAAAAGAGGGTTTCCCGTCTTTAATCGAGGTGGAAAACTTCCTCCATTTCCGCCCACCACTCTCCCTCCTGGCGAGAAGAAAGAGGTTCTTGACACGGTTTACAGAGCTTCCACCACTCTTGAGTCACGGGGTCATCGGCCATTTTCTTCATGTCTTCCTCGTAGTTATCGCCGGTATATTCGAAGTAGCTGAAGAGGTACCCATCGTGGTAGAAAATGGAATAATTGCGAATATGGCACTCCTTGATGGTTTTGAGCACTCCCGGCCAAGGATTGGCATGAAGCTTTTTATACTCCTCGAGTTTCTCCGGTTTGACACGAATGACCATCCCATACCGTTTCATAGGATAACCTCCTTCTCTTTTTTTCTATTTAACCACAATATCTCTTTTCCACAGTCTCCGCAAATAGGAAAACTTTTTTCACCCCCAAGAGATACATAATGAGGAGAGAACCCATGATGAGAAGCATCCCGATCCACAAAAACGGCGGAGACTATCCTTTCCAGTCGAAATACGTTACAATGGAACAAGGGAGGTGTGTATATGAATAACGAAGAATTTCGAGAAGAACGCAACGAAACCGAACTCAAGCTCGACACCCAAGAGAGTTTGGGAGAAATTACCATTGCTCCCGATATCATCGCCACTTTGACCGCCATCACTACGGTGAAAACCCCTGGAGTTACCGGTATGGCAGGAATGCCCGCTGCCTCTTTAAGCACCCTCATTGGGAAAAGAGAACTCAACAAGGGCGTCAAAGTCGATATTAAGGATAAAAATGTAAACTTAGAAATTGCCATCGTCGTGGATATTGATTCCACTCTCATTGAAGTAGCACGCAATGTCCAGCGCGAGGTGAAAAAGGTTATCGAAACCAAAACCGGCATGAATGTGAACAAAGTGGATATCATCATCCGCGAGGTTTCATACAAAGAAGAAGTCACCTAAAACTTAGAAAGTAATCAAATCCTTTATTTGTTCTAATTTCTTGGAACCAATACCCTTGATGTTCAAGAGGTCTTGAGGGCTGCGAAAAGGACCGTGGAGAGTGCGGTACTCGATAATGCGCTGAGCAATGGTCTCTCCTATGCCGGGAAGAGCGACGAGTTCTTCTAAAGAAGCGGTATTGACGTTCACAAGGTGAGAGGAAGCCGAAGAAGGTGTGTTCATCGGAACAAACTGGGCTAAGTTACTGGAAAAACGGTTTTGGGCAGGCTCCTCCACCATTTTGTGAGGCACAACAATTTTCTGACCATCGTACACCGGCTGCGCCAAGTTCAAGGTTTGTAGGTCTGCTTCTTGGGTAGTACCTCCAGCCTCTTGCAGGGCTTCAAAAACTCGGGTGCCTTCCTTGACTCGATACACCCCGGGATTACGGACTGCTCCATCAACATGAATAACAAAAATCGCCTCGTGAGTTTTCCTCTCGCTCTTCGCACTAAGGTTCATCCACCAGGTGAAACCTAAAAAACAGGCTAAAACCACCGAGACGATGATTAAAACGAGTTTTTCCTGACGAGAAAATGAAGTCATACCACGAGATTCAAGAGCTTGTCCGGAACATAGATGCTTTTGCGAATGTGGTCATGGTTCACCCAATTTTTGATTTTCTCGTCCTGCAAGGCTTTAGCGAGAACGAGCTCTTGAGGGGAACCTCGAGGAACGAGAACCTTGCCACGCACCTTTCCATTGATTTGTACCACCACCTCCACTTCTTCCTCGTAGAGCTTAGCAGGATCATGAGATGGCCAGGAGGCTTTGGAGAGAAAAGACGTCTCACCTAACATTTCCCACAGTTCTTCGGTGAGATGGGGAGCGATGGGATTGAGCAAGGAGAGTAAGGTCTTCGCAGCAAACAGCAAGGTCTCTTTTTCTTGAGGGTGATACGGCTTTTCCGCTTTCCCGCGGAGATAATCCCCCATCTCGTTGAGGAGTTCCATCATGGCGCTGATCGCGGTATTGAAATGAAATTCCTTGACGATATCCTCTTCCACCCGGAAAATGGTCCGATGGACCATGCGTTCAAGGGAGGAAAGCCTTGTACCGTCGAATAAAGCATCCTCTTCGGGGGCGATTTCGGCGATTTCACCGACCACTCTCCACACCCGGTTCAAAAAGCGAAAGGCCCCTTCTACCCCCCGGTCTGACCACTCCATGTCCATCTCCGGGGGACCGGCGAAGAGAATGTACACTCGCACGGTATCGGTACCGAACTGAGCGATAATCTCCCGGGGACTCACCGTATTCCCTTTGGATTTTGACATCTTAGCTCCGTCTTTCGTCACCATACCCTGGGCAAAGAGATTAGAGAACGGCTCACGGAAGTGAACCAATCCCAGATCGTGGAGTACTTTGGTGAAGAAGCGCGCATAGAGGAGGTGCAAAATGGCATGTTCTACCCCACCGATGTATTGGTCCACCGGCATCCAGTAACGAACATCCTCCTCATGAAAGGGTTTATCCTGACTCCACGGAGAACAGTAACGGAGGTAATACCATGAAGAACAGACAAAGGTATCCATGGTGTCGGTTTCTCGTCGGGCAGGACCACCACACGATGGACACACAGTGCGCACGAACTCTTCCGAGCGAGCAAGAGGTGAAGGACCGGTGGGGAGAAAATCGACATTGGGAGGAAGTAAAACCGGTAAATCCTTTTCCGGAACCGGTACCTCTCCACAGCGGTCACAGTAAATGATGGGGATTGGCGCCCCCCAGTAGCGCTGACGGGAAATCAACCAATCGCGTAAACGGTAGGAAACCGCCCGCTTCCCCAAACCTCTCTCTTCCACAAAGGCAATTACTTTTTCCTTCCCTTCTTCGGAAGGAAGTCCAGAGAAAGGACCCGAGTTCACCATGATTCCCGACTCTACGAACACTTCTTCCCCCGCTTCACTCTGGAGGGGCTGAATCACCGGGAGAATGGGTAACCCGTACTTTTTGGCAAATTGGTAATCCCGCTCATCGTGAGCCGGTACTCCCATGACCGCTCCCGTTCCATACTCTAAGAGCACGTAATCGGCGATCCACACCGGAACCTCTCGACCGCTCACCGGATTCAGGATGGTACAGCCGATGTACATTCCTTCTTTCTCGGTGAGGTCAGAAATACGCTCGATCTCGCTCTTCCGGGCAATCCGCTCACGGAATTCCGCTACTTCTCGGGCGTATGAGGTTCCCTTCACCAATTCATCCACCAAGGGATGTTCCGGAGCCAGGACGAAAAAAGTCACTCCATAAATGGTGTCAGGACGGGTAGTGAAAACCGTGACTTTTTTATCGATTGCGGGAAACAAAAAGTCGATGTACGCCCCTTCACTCTTTCCAATCCAATTCCTCTGCATGGTGAGTACCCGCTCAGGCCAGTTCCCCAAAAGTTGCATATCCGCAAGCAAACTCTCCGCATATCTGGTGATGCGGAAGTACCACTGGGCGAGCTTTTTGCGGGTTACCGGAGTCCCACAGCGCTCACAAGCTCCCTCCACCACCTGTTCGTTGGCGAGCACGGTACTACAAGAGGGACACCAGTTCACCGGCCCCTCCTTTTTATAGGCCAAACCGTTTTTATAGAGTAAGAGGAAAAACCATTGAGTAAACCGGTAATACTCTGGCTCACAGGTGATCACTTCACGGCGCCAATCGTAGGTGATACCCAAACGTTTGAGCACTTCTCGCATCCGCTCGATTTTCTCTTGGGTCCACACCGCCGGATGAATTCCGTGCTGAATGGCGGCATTCTCTGCCGGAAGCCCAAAGGCATCGAATCCCATTGGGTGGAGGACGTTATACCCTTTACGAATGAAGTATCGCGCCACGACGTCACCGATCACGTAATTCTTGACGTGACCCATATGAGGATCACCGGAGGGATAGGGAAACATCTCTAAAACGTAATATTTTGTTTTCCCCTCGTCCCGTTCGGCATGAAACACTTTTTCCTTTTCCCAGCGCTCCTGCCACTTTCGTTCGATGACCGCAAAATCGTATGGCTTACTCAACTCGCTAACCCCCTATATGGAAAAAGCCCGCTCACTGATAGCGGGCTTATAGTTCTGGTGGAGCTGACGGGATTTGAACCCGTGGCCTTCTCCACGCCAAGGAGACGCGCTCCCAACTGCGCCACAGCCCCATTGGGAATGAGTAACCTTATTATATGCAAACCGCGGTTTGCCGTCAATGAGTCTTACGAAAAGTTACCTCCCAGAGAGGGTGCTCACCTTTCTCTCCCGCTCCCGCAAGAGTTCTTCTATGGATTCAAGGTCCGCGGAGGAAAGCTCAAAATCAGCTGCCGGCGCAGTCTCCTCGATCTGAGCCGGGCGACGCACCCCCACAATAGCCGAAGTGACTTCAGGACGACGCAACACCCAGGCAATAGCGAGTTGCGCTACCGTCTTTCCGTATTTCTCGGCGATGGGTTTGAGCTTCTCCACGAACTCCAAGTTAATACTGAGTTCAGGTTCTTGAAATTGAGGGTCATTGCGGCGATGGTCATCGGGAGGGAGTTGCGCTATGCGCTCCCGGGTGATTGCCCCGGTCAGAAGCCCTTTCTGCATCGGGCTGTACGCGATAACCCCGATATTCTTCTCGGCACAGTAGGGGAGGATATCCCCTTCGATTCCCCTTCTTAACATACTATAAGGGGGTTGGAGGGAAGCGATGGGGTGAATCTTTTCAATACGTCGCATTTGAGCAGCGCTAAAATTAGAAACCCCGATGTATCGGACTTTTCCTTCCTCAACCAAGCGGGCCATTTCCGCCCATGCCTCCTCGATATCCTCATCAGGAATCGGCCAATGGATTTGGTAGAGATCGATGGTTTCTATCCCTAAGCGTTTTAAGCTCGCTTCCACTTCGCGACGAACGCTCTCCTTCTTCAGGCAATTGGTGATATTCCCCTTTTCATCCCATACCAATCCACATTTCGTAGCAATGAGCGGCCGAGAACTCATGCCACGAACGGCTTTTCCCACTATTTCTTCTGAATGTCCCAAGCCGTACACCGGGGCAGTATCGATCCAATTCACTCCTAAATCTATGGCCCGATGAATTGCCGCAATCGATTCCTGGTCGTTCTGAGGACCCCAGCTAAACTTCCACCCTCCTCCACCCATGGCCCAAGAACCGAAACCCACCACGGTAAAATTCATCTCCGTCCATCCTAATTTCTTCGTGCGCATCGTCGAACCTCCTTGAAAACACTCTCAAAATATTATATCCTGAGGAGGAGAAATAAAAAACATGTACAGGTGCCGGTTTGCAGGCGAAAAAGAAGTGGACGCCCAAAAAGGTCAAGTCCTACTTGGAAAATCTCTTGTGGAAGGTTGCGTTTCCTCTCCTTCCTTGGTACTTCAACGAACGGCACTTTGAAAGCCTCTACCGTAAAAAGGTCGATCCTTGGCAGTACACGCAGAGTTCTTTCGAGCGAGAAAAATACCACAAAACCCTCTGCGCTATTCCCGAGGAAGTGCATTCCATCTTGGAAGTCGGCTGCAGTGAGGGAGTGTTCACTGAACTCCTTCTCAAAAGAGGCAAATATGTTGTCGGAATTGACATCTCCCAAACCGCCTTAGAAAGAGCAAAGGTACGCCTCTCTCCCTATAGCGGTCAATGGGAACTTCGCAAACTCAACATCGTCACAGATGAAATTGAAGGGCATTTTAACCTCATTCTGGCTTCAGAAATCCTCTACTACTTAGGGAGCCACACCGTTCTCCGTCACCTCCAAGAAAAGTTTTTCCGTCTCCTCAAGGAGGAGGGTTACCTTCTCCTCGTCCATTTCTACCCTTCGGGGCAAATCATCCACGACTCTTTCACCGAGGGAGAAAAATTCTTCAAGGTATGGGAAGAAGTGACCTATCATCCCGAACGTGATTACCTCATCACCCTTCTCCAAAAGAGAGAAACGCGATAATTCTCCCTTATTCTCTTTCCCCTCTTGAGGTATAATAGGAAAGTGAGTTTAATGGACCACACCAAAAAGGGGGTTGGGTGAATGACCTCTCGCGAGCGAGTCATCACCGCTCTGCAACACCGAGAACCGGACCTTTTGCCGTTCGATTTAGGTTCGACACTGGTCACCGGAATTCATGTATCAAGCCTGCGCAAATTAAAAGTCGCCTTAGGATTATGCAAAAAGGATGAGCCTGTGAAAGTGGTCGACCCTTTCCAAATGCTCGGCGAAGTTGATAAACCCTTGCGAAAGGTTTTGGGAATCGATACCATTCCCCTTCTTGCTCCGAAAAACTTCTTTGGCTTTGCGAACGAAAATTGGAAACCTTGGACCTTCTTCGACGGCACTCCCCTCTTGGTTCCCGAAAAATTCAATACCGTACCCGACGAAGAAGGAAACATCTACCAGTATCCCGAGGGTGATACGACCGTTGCCCCTTCCGCCAAACTCCCCAAAGGAGGCTTTTACCACGACGCCCTCATTCGTCAAAAACCCTTCGACGATGCCGAACTCTCTGTAGAAGATCAAGTAGAAGAATTCACCCTATTGAGTGAAGAAGACCTCTCTTACTACGCTACCGAAGCCAAGCGACTCTTTGAAGAGACCGACTACGCCATCGTCTCGAGTGGCGTTCCGGGAACCAACCTCGGCGACATTGCTTTCGTTCCCGGCATCAATCTCAAAGATCCCAAAGGCATTCGGGACGTAGAAGAATGGTACATCTCCTTAATTACCCGTCAACCCTTTCTCACCAAGGTTTTTGCCCGTATGACCGAAATCGGTATCGAAAATTTGAAACGTCTCCATCAAGCCGTGGGCGAGAGAATTCAGATCATCGTGGTTTCCGGTACCGACTTTGGCTCACAACACGCTCCGTTCATCTCCAAAGAGGTATACCGCAAACTCTTCAAACCCTTCCACACGCAAGTGAACCAATGGATTCACGAAAACACCACCTGGAAAACTTTCATCCACACCTGTGGTTCAATCTACGAGCTTTTACCAGATTTAGTGGAAGCAGGGTTTGACATCCTCAACCCGGTGCAAATTTCTGCTTACCAGATGGACCCAGAAACGCTCAAGCGGGAATTCGGCTCATCCCTCACCTTCTGGGGTGGAGGAGTAAACACTCAGGAGACGCTCCCCTTCAAAACCCCCAAAGAAGTGAAAGAGGAAGTGCAAAAACTCATCCACACTTTCCATCGAGGGGGAGGGTTCGTTTTTGCTACCGTTCACAACATTCAAAGCGTGATTCCGGTGGAAAACCTCTTAGCGCTCTTTGAAATCGTAAATGAGTTCCGCTTCTTGAGGTAACCTCAGGGGGTAATTCTTTTTTTGAGTTCCACAACCGGGATATCCAGAATGACGGCAGCTTTTTCCATATCCCCACCGGCGTAGTCCAAAACCCTTGCAATGTACTCTTCTTCCATCGCCCGTAAAGTCTTCCACTGCTCCTTGAACGGAGCTTCCATCAAGCGGAGGTCTTCTACCCCCAAAACTTCATCTTGGCTTAAGATAATGGCTCGTTCGATCACATTGTCGAGTTCGCGGATATTCCCCGGCCAAGAATACTTCTTCAAGAGCCGCATCGCCTGAGGAGAGATCCCCTGAATTTTTTTGTGTAACCGCCGACAGTGCTTGGCAATGAGGAAACCGCAGAGGAGCGGCAAGTCCTCTTTACGATCACGCAGCGGGGGGAGTTCGATGGGAATGACGTTCAACCGGTAGTAGAGATCTTCTCGAAAGGTACCATCCTTCACCATCTTCTTGAGGTCGCGGTTGGTGGCGGCAATCACCCGTACGTTGACCGCAATAACCGCCGTTCCTCCTACTCGCTCAAAGGTTCGATCTTGCAAAACCCGGAGTAACTTCACCTGCATAGCCGGACTCATCTCTCCGATCTCGTCCAAGAAGATGGTCCCTTCGTCAGCGAGTTCGAATTTTCCCAACTTCCGTGCGTGTGCCCCGGTGAAAGACCCCTTCTCGTGCCCAAACAGCTCACTCTCCAAAAGGGTCTCGGTAATGGCTCCACAATTGACCACGATGAAGGGTTTGTCTTTCCGATCACTCTGAAAATGGATGGAACGCGCCAAGAGCTCTTTCCCGGTTCCACTCTCACCATAAATGAGCACCGTGGCATCGGTCTTGGCCACGAGTTGCGCCATTTGCATGACTTCTTTCATCCGAGGTGATTCCCCGATCACTCCCTCAAAATGAAATTCCTCCCGGATTTCGTCCAACAAATAATCTCTCTCTCGTTTCAAGCGTTCCAATTCCAAAGCGCGGGTGATGATATTTTTGAGCTCCTCAATTTTGAAGGGTTTGGTCACAAAATCATACGCCCCGATCTTCAGAGCCTCAACGGCGTTATCCACACTCCCATACGCAGTAATCACCACCACAGGAATATCGGGGTCGTCTCTGCGAATTTCTTTGAGCACCTCCATTCCGCTCACTTCAGGCATACGCAGATCAAGGAGGACTAAATCAAAACTCGAGGAACGGAACTTCTCCAGAGCTTGTCTTCCGTCGAGAGCCGTTTCCACCAGCATGCCCTCTTCTTCAAAAATCTCTTGTAACATTTCCGCCATGAAACGCTCGTCATCGGCAACTAAAATCCGAAAGGCCGGCATAATCTCTCCTCCTTGAGAGTATTATACCAGTGAGGGATAAGGGCTGCATTCAAAAGATTTTTTTGCTACAATAATGTTGGGAAGGGAGAAGCCCATGAAGCATTGGTTCCTGATTCCATTCATTATATCGCTCATCGGGGGAAGCAGTGCTCCTTTGGGAGCCTTAGAGATACCAAATCCCTTTTCCTCTTACACCTCGAAGGTTGTTCCCTTTCAAATTGATATTCCCGTTTCCTGGAGTGTAGAAAACCCTCCTCAGTCTCCTAATCCGTATCTCATCTTCTTCGCATGGAATGCTCAAGCAGGGATACAAATTCTCTTAGAACATACCGACTTTGGCTCTCTCACCGCATTCAAGGAAAAAGTACGCCAAGATATCACCATCTTCCCCCAAGCGATCATACTGGCCGAGGGGAAAACGACCGTGGCCCAACTCCCCGGTTATTGGTTCGATTATTCCTTTCCTACCCAAGAGGACACCTTACGGGCGAGATTGTACCTTTTCTCCCGCAACGACGCTTTCTTCCGCATCATCTGTCTCACCTCGCAAGAAAATTTCTACCTCCTCCTCCCCACTTTTGAGCACGTTGTCCAGAGCCTGCACTTCCTCTCCCCACGAAACCCATGAACTCTCGCCAGGTCTTGACCCGCAAGGTTATTCTTCTCTTCACCGTGGTCGGACTCATTCTCCTCTATCTCTTCTGGCAAAAAGAATCGAGCGAAACCAAGCTCAGTGCTTTCCAAAGATTTTGTAGAGATGAGAACTCCACTTTCTCTCTCACCCCGTCCGATACCATCTTGGTCATTGCTCCCCACTGCGACGACGAGGTATTGGGTGCTGGGGGCATCATCCATGATGCCCAAAGACAAGGTGCTCAAGTGTATGTGGTCATCATCACGAACGGAGACGCGTTTCGCGTCTTTTGGACGAAACCCAAAAAAGCCATCGAATTAGGGTACCGGCGGCAAAGAGAATCCATTGAGGCTTTGTCTGCCCTTGGGGTTCCCCGCGAGCGCATCTTCTTTCTCGGTTACCCTGACCAAGGCTTGGCACTCCTCTGGAAAGAGTACTGGTCCTCGACAAATCCCTTCTTTTCCCGCTTTACGAGAACTTGGATGGATTCTTACTTTACCAGTTACCGTCCGGGGACTATCTACTCAGGAGAAAACCTCACCTTAGAGTTAGAGCAACTCATGACCAAAATACAACCGACTATCATTATCACCGCTTCTCCTTTCGATCACCACTCCGATCACTGGGCCACCTATAACTTTACCGTTTACGCTTTGGAAATGCTCCGCATGAGGGGAACCCTCTCCGCCTGTGAACCCAGATTATTTTGGTATTTAATCCACTACGGCGTGTGGTCTTATGCTTCAGGATCTAAACCTCAGGCTTCGCTTCTCCCACCTCCCCAACTCCTCCTCCCTCACCTCAATTGGCACCTGTATCCTCTCTCGCCAGCTACAATTTTTGCCAAGAACCACGCCATTCGTAAATACCGAAGTCAATCGCCCCTCGGTGAACACTTGCTCAGCTTCGTTCGCCAAAACGAGCTCTTGGGACAAGAATTGGTCATCCAGGTTCCTACTACTTCCTCCCCCCTTCCAATCGACGGAAATTGCAACGACTGGCCTTCCTCTCTCCCTCGTTACCGAGAACCACAGAGAGAAGCGATATGGAAAAGCGGTAACTCCTTTTCTGATTTTACGATAGCGAGGAGTTCCGAGAGCCTCTATCTTGCCTTTCGATTAGAAAAAGAGAATTCTACCAAAAACAGGTATTTTCTCCACTTCTACCCAGTATTTCCCGCCAGCGAGAAGAGCGAATGGCACCAAAGCGTGAGCCTTGAGATCCAACTTGGGAAGCATGAGCTCCGGACTTCTCACCCTTCCATCCAAGGAGCTCTGAAGGAAAACGTACTCGAAATCGCCATCCCCTTAGAGCTTCTTCCCCCGGGGGGGAAATTCTTCTTCCAAGCAGAGATGTATCAGGGTCACAAAACGATTGATCGAACCGCTTGGTACCTCCTCCATCTGGTAGAATAGAGGGAAAAACGGTTGTGGAGAGAAAACATGCATCCCAAAAAACGCGTTGCTCTTCTTTTCGGTGGAAAATCGGTCGAACATGAGATTTCCCTCCGGTCAGCTAAAAGTGTTTTCGAAGCCATCGATCGAACCAAATACGAAGTGATTCTCATCGGGATCGACAAAGAAGGGGTTTGGCATCTGTGCACTCCGGCAATCTTCCAAGGGAAAGAACGCTTTTCCGAGAGAGATCAAGTTACCTTTCTCCCTCATCCCGCAAGAGGTCAACTCTTCAATGTTTCGCAAGGGCACCTCTTAGACCCCGTGGAGGTGGCATTCCCTCTCCTCCACGGCACGCTCGGTGAGGACGGAACGGTTCAAGGTATGCTTAAGCTCCTCAACATCCCCTTTGTGGGGAGCGACGTCCTCAGTTCTTCTTTAGGGATGAACAAAGAAGCGAGTAAACGCCTGCTCAGGGAAGCGGGAATTGCCGTTGCTCGCTTCATGAGTTGTAGCGTACACACCCGGCATACGCTCTCTTTCCAAGAGGTGGTCGACTCTTTGGGACTTCCCCTCTTCATTAAGCCTGCTCACTTGGGGTCTTCGGTAGGCATCAGTAAAGTGAGAAACGAAACTGAGTTTTGGCGTGCCGTAGAACACGCCTTTCAGTACGACCACCACCTGCTCATCGAGGAGTACATCGAGGGACAAGAAATCGAATGTTCGGTTTTGGGGAACGAAGAACCCATCGCTTCCCTACCCGGGGAGATCATCCCCCAACACGAATTTTACTCTTACGAAGCGAAATACCTCGATGAGAACGGAGCCATTCTCCTCATTCCTGCCCGCCTCTCGGAAGAAGTTGCCGCCCAAATACAGGAAATCTCTTGTCGCGCTTTTAAAACCCTCTACTGTGAGGGGATGGCGCGGGTTGACTTTTTGGTCCGCAAGGGAAAGGAAATATTCGTCAACGAGGTTAATACTATTCCCGGTTTCACCGAGATCAGCATGTATCCCAAGCTCTGGGAAGCAAGTGGTTTCCCCTACGGAGAGCTTATTGACCGTCTCATCGAACTGGCACTTGCCCGATACGAGCAGGAACAAAAACTCAAAACCGATTTTCGAGGAGAAATGAAGAGAGGGTAGGACGAGCCTACCCTCTCTTCCTACTCGAGGATCAAAGCTTCCTTTTTGTCACCGAATTTGTTACACCGTGCGTACACTTGAATGGTGTCACCTTTTTTGGCGTCAACGATTTTATAGAGGGCAACCTGCTCTCTTCCTTCCGCCTGGGAGAAGAATTGCTGGGTGATGATTTCTTTCCCATTGAGGGACACAGTGAGGAAATCAATGTAATGGTCTCCCTGGGGGTTTGAAACACCATGAGGAACGGTGATGTTCAAGATTTGAGTATCGTAATCGAAAGAGAGAACGATACTACTTGGAGGATGCGCAAATGCTCCTCCACCGAGGAAAAGCACCATTCCCAAAGCGCAGACTACGATTGAGTAGACTTTCGACCGCATCGCCGTCGCGTTCCTTTCGCACCTTCTACCTTACTCATCGGTTTGCCACAACACAAAAGTTCCCCACCACCGACTTCTTTCACTTCCACCATATTCCCGCATACCTCACATCGGAAAACTTCTCCTACTTGGCTCACGTGCATCTTCTATCCTCCTCTCGCACGTTTTCCTCTATACAACCTGGGATGAGAAAAGAAAATTCCCTCCTTTGAGCTCATTTCGGGAAAGTATACCGGCAAATCGGGGTGGAGGAGAAAAACCTCGCCGGTAGGGGCACAAGCGAGCTGAACTGCCCGGACTTTGACCCCTTCCCGAGAGGCCTCTCCAAGGAGGGCTGCCAAAGCCGGATCGCGTTCGACAAAAAGAGAACATCCGGTAATGTGGGTCAACGGAGCTATGAACACAAAGTAAGCTTCCTCACCACTCTGGCAGATTTCCTGGAGGACTCTCACCTGACGCCGTCCTCGCTCAGTAGGTGCATCGGGGTAGAGGGCTAAATCCCCCTTGCGATACACAGCGCTTTTGAGCTCGAGGAAAAGACGCTTATCGCCATACCGGAGACAATAATCGAGCGTTGCCTGGGGGAGGCGAGGATGACGAGTGAAGGTCGCTCCTTGGGGTAACCACGGCAAGCGATGATCCTTTAAGGCTTGTTCAAAAGCCTGCATCTGCCACTGGGTGTCGAGAAGCGCCACCCCCTCCCCGTCTTCTACAGCCACAAGAGATCCCACGGTCTTGCGATGGTGAGACCGAGAGAGGAAAAACACTTTTCTCCCCGGGGAAAGAAACTGCTCTAAACGGCCGGTATTATTGAGGGAGAGGAAAAAACGCTCTCTCTCCGCTTCTACCTCGACCACAAAACGATTGTGACGGGAGAGAAAACGTGCCGTTTTGAGCCCCTCAATGCGGAGGAGTAAGGAATTCCCGTAGAGCGCGCATCACCTCATCTCCGTGTCCCGGGACCTTCACCCGGCGCCACGTCTTTTGAATAGTGCCATCAGGAGCAAGTAAAAAGGTACTCCTCTCAACGCTCCCGGTTTGCTTCATAATTCCTAAGCTCTGCCCCAAGCTCCCGTCGTCAGTGAGGAGGGGATGCTTGAGACCATACTTCTGCGCGAATTTGCGATGGCTCTCTGGAGACTGTCGACTCACCCCTACGACCATTACCCCCCACGCACGAATTTCCTCCCACCGACTCGTGAAATCCTGGGCTTCCTTCGTGCATCCAGGAGTACCATCACGAGGGTAAAAGTAAACGATCGTCCACCGCCCCAAAAGGTCACCTTTCGTGAAACGAACCACCTCGCCCCTCTCGGGGAGATAGGCTTCGAGATCGAACTCAGGAAAGGGCTCTCCCATTGATTATTCCTCGACCTTGCTCATCCCTTTTAAATCCTCGAGGGCGTTCTTCTCTTCTTTACTCAGTACCTTTGCCAAATCGAGGAGGATAAGGAGCTTCCCTTCCAATTTCCCTACTCCTTTAATGTACTCGGTATCGATGGAAGTGATGAACGGAGAGGGCGGTTCAACCTTGTCTTCACCGATGCGCAGAACCTCGTCGACCGCATCGACGATCATCCCTACGGTATGGGGCGGAACCTCCACGACCACAATGCGGGTATCTTTGGTATCCACCCGGGAGGGAAGATTGAAACGCTTCCGCAAATCCAACACCGGAATAACTCTTCCCCGAAGATTGATAACCCCTTCTACAAAAGTCGGCGCTCCCGGCACTTTGGTGACCGGTTGCATGCGGATGATTTCTTGAACCTGGGCAATGTCTACTCCATAGGCTTCCTCTCCCAATTGGAAAGCTACCAATTGTAATTCTTGCGCCACACCATTCACCCCTTTCTCTCTTCCTCACTCATAGTTTCGGCATTCGGGAAAAATACTTGAGTAGTAATACAATACCACAGAAAAAATTTCTTTTCCAATTCGCCGTATACCCTGAACATCCGTGAAAAACTTGGAGTGATCTTTTTTGGCTCCTTCCAGGCTTCTCTTTCTCGGGGCGTAAAAAGTCTTTTTACTATCCACTTCTTCGGTTCTTTCGTTTTTTTTGAGATGTTCACTCCTCGTTTCCCGAGAGACCTCTCCTGAGGAAAGAGAGCAAAAACCTCCTTCTCCTTTACCTTCTCTCTCCAAGCCGACCCCCTCACTTACCAAATTCAACCTATAGTTCTCGCCTTTCAGTCGTCCTTTGGGTAAGAAGGAAGAAGTGACGAACAGGGATACGGTGACTCTGTGGTAACCCCTTTGGGTTACTACAGAGGAAGAATAGCCCTCGGATTTTCTCTGGTATCTGGTCTTTATGGTCTTCTCGCTCCCCACTTTCCTCTCTCCTTCTTGAGGTCTCTTGAGGTTTTTTGAGGTGGGGGAGAATGAGGGAGAGAAAATTCCACCCTTAATTGGTCTTTTCTTCAAAAAGAGAGAGGAAAACTTCTACCACTTGAGGATCGAATTGTTTTCCTGAGTTCCTCTCTATCTCTGCGAACGCCCATTCTTTCCCCATGGCTTTTCGGTACACCCGGTCATTCACCATGGCATCGAAAGCATCCACTACCGCAAGAATGCGGGAGAGGAGAGGAATATCGTCTCCCTGGAGTCCCCGAGGATACCCTCGTCCGTCAAAACGTTCGTGGTGGAAGAGGATGTACTCGGCGATCGAGGCAAGTTCAGGAGTTCTTTGGGCAATGCGGTAACCAATCTCCACGTGTCTCTTCATTTCCTCCCACTCTCGGTCGGTAAGGGGTCCGGGTTTCAAGAGAATTGACTCTCTCACCCCGATCTTCCCAATATCGTGGAGTACGGCCAAAAGCTCCAATTCACTCATTTGCTTGGCGGAAAGGCCCATTTTGCAGGCAATCTGTAAACTCATTTCCTTGAGTCGTTCGGCATGTTCTTCGGTCTCCATACTCTTTTCTAAGAGGGTAGCACGCAAAGAGGAGATAATGGCATTCCGGTAACTCTGAGTTTGGAGGAGTTTGTGACGATACATCCAATCCTCGGCTTCCTTGAGCACCTGCCAAATGCTCTCCTTCGCGCCCATTTTCGTGGCATAGCCCAAGGCGATACTCACATGAATACATCCTTTCTCTAAGGCTTCACACCGCTCCTTGATGCGCTCGCAGATCCTCTCTACCGCCACGTTATCGGTGTGGGGAAGCAGCACTACGAATTCATCCCCACCCCAGCGGGCAACGAGGTCCCCTCGACGACACGATTTGCGGATGATGGTTGCCGCTTCTTTGAGTAATTGGTCCCCCATTTCATGCCCAAACACGTCGTTCACCAATTTCAATCCGTTCACGTCACCGACGATAGCGGATACCGGTGACAGTCCAATAGCATCTATCCGCTGCATCTCTCCTTCCAAGAATCGACGGTTATAGAGGCCGGTGAGGGAATCGTGAAGGCCAAAATATTTGAGCTTTTCCTCATAACGTTTACGCTCAGTGATGTCGGTGTAGAGGATATAGGCTCCGAGAATTCGTTCTTCAATCACTACCGGAAAACCGCGGACCATTACCGTTACCGGCACGCCCTCTTTGGTACAGTGGGTTGCCTCACAGGTTACCGTGTCTCCCGCGAGTAATTTCGCGGTATATTCCCCACCCACGGGAGAATCGTGAGTAGGCTGAAAGAGCGTTTCCAGTTTTCTCCCCCGCACCTCCTCACAAGTGTATCCAAAAAGCCGCCGAAAACTCTCGTTCGTTTCCTCGATAACCCCTTCACAGTTAACTAACACAATGGCATCGGTGGAGTTGGTGAAGAGGATTTCCAACCACTTTTTCTCCGCTCGAATCTTTTTCTCTGCTTCAAGTCGCTCGGCAATGTTCCTTGAAACCGCTACCGTTCCCATGCTTCTTCCCTTCCCATCATATACCGGCACACTCACGGTCTCTAAGGGACCAGTTTCCCCCGCCGGGGTTTTCAGCCACTCTTCATAACGCCAAACGCGCCCAGTTTCCAACACCAAATGGTCGATTTCTTCCCTCTTCGGGGTCTTAAAAAACCTGCGCAGGTCTTGATCGCTCTTTCCTTGAATTTCTCCTAAGGATAAGGAGAAAAATTTCCTCGCCGCTTCATTGGCAAGACGGTACTTGCCCCATTGATCTTTATAGAGAATCAAATCAGGAATGGCGTCGATAATTGCCCGGAGGAGGTGCCTCTCTTGTTCTAATTCGATCTGGATGGCTCGTTCCCGGGCAACCGCATCTAAGTGGAGGAAACAATTCTGGGCGAGAATGTTTACAATCGGGAGAAGCTCCTTCAAAGAAACCCCTTCCAAGGGAGTACCTCGTCCCAGGAGGAGTACCCCAAAGCGGTGCAAATGGAAACCATAATACCAATATCCCTCATTACGGAGAATCGCGATTTCCTGCTCTTCGATGAAGAGCTTATGCTGAATTTCAGCAAGCAAAATCTGAAAAAAAGACTCTTCGCACAGAGTTTGGGGAAGAGCATAGAGGACCTGCAGATGATCGCCGTCCCATTGGAAAATGCCCACATGAACACAATCGAGCTTATACAAGAAGGAAAATGCTGCCTTTTGCACCAAGTCCTCTAAATTTTCTCCGCCACTCGCCGAAAGCGCTAACTCCAAAAGGATGGAATTCCATACTGCATGCTCTCCGTCCACGTTCACTCCTCCGACAGAGCCATGGCCGAATCGAGCACCAAACGAGGGATACTTATCCCGGGATAAACCATTTTCTCTGCGAGGGAACTCTCCAAAGACGGTTTTCCGAGGCACACTCTTTCCGTTTCGTACTCTAACCCTTTCCGAGAGAGAGAATCAAGGGGAAACGTGTTTCCTCTTGTAGCCCCAACGTCTCTCTCGCCGAAAAACGGATTCGCTATCCGAACACCCATCCCCCCTGAAGCGAACACTTGGTTACCGTTCAGCGTTTCTGCAGTCTTCAAGACATAAAACACGTAAATGTTTCACCTCTCTAAGAACCTCAACAACCGATCGAACAGAGACCTGAAGATTTATTTTAACACCTCTGTCAAGGGTGCTCACCAATGGAAAGGAGACACCCAACTTTTGCCTGACGCTTATTTTTATATTTTATGGAATATATCCTCCTTCCTGCGGTTATTGAAGTTATTGAAAAATAATAAACTCCGAAAGGAGGAAAATGGATGGTACAACACAAAATGACCCATCAGAATCTTGAGAGTGCTTACTCTGGTGAATCGCAAGCGCACATGCGTTACCTCATTTTCTCCGAAGTTGCCGAAAGAGAAGGAAAACCGAACATCGCGCGTCTTTTCAAAGCCATCGCCTTTGCCGAGCAAGTCCACGCCACGAATCACTACCGGAACTTAGGAAACATCAACGACACGGTGAAAAATTTAGACATGGCCATTGCCGGAGAAACCTTTGAAGTAGACGAAATGTACCCGGCCTATGATGCAGTAGCAAAGTTCCAAGAGGAGAAGGAAGCGAGCCGAGGCATCCACTATGCTCTGGAAGCAGAGAAAATCCATGCCGAGATGTATAAGAGAGCCAAAGATGCCGCACTCCAAGGGAAAGATTTAGAGCTCGGTACCGTTTCCATTTGTCCGGTGTGTGGATATACGGTAGAAGGTGAAGTCCCCCAATTCTGTCCGGTGTGTGGAGCACCGAAAGAGAAGTTCAAGAGCTTTTAGGAGGTGAATCCATGAGTTTTGAGGAACTCTGGAAATCGGCCGACTGGAAACAAGAAAAACACGTTCCGGTCATCGAAGGACCGGAGGTAGTGAAAAAGGGGGAAATGGTTCAATTCCACGTGAGCGTGGGGAAGGAAATCCCTCATCCCAATACTACCGAACACCACATCCGTTGGATTTCCCTCTACTTTATGCCCCAAGAAGGGAAATTTCCCTTCCAAATCGGGCACTGCGAATTTACAGCACACGGGGAAAGCGTGGAAGGACCAAACCAAGGACCGGTGTATACCCATCCTCACGCCACATTCACCTTTAAAGTGGATCGCGCCGGCACCTTATACGCCACCTCCTACTGTAACATCCACGGTATGTGGAGGAGCGAAAAGGCCATTACCGTAGAATAACTCTTGGGGGGGTACCCCCCAAGAGTTCCTTTTTCCCGCTCTCGGTATCTCTCTATTCCTTCCCTCCAAAACCCTCGCGAATGGCAAAAACGATGAGCTGCAAGCGACCGGGAAGGTTGAGTCTGGCCGAATTTCTTCACCATTTGGCGTTCCTCGATAGCTCCCCTTCTCTCCCTCTTTGTAGGAAATGACCGAGTGAACCGAAAAGGGTGCATAAGAGGGCCCCTGATTTACCATTGTAAATGAGGGTACCAACAAGAAGAAATAGGCAGATTGTCCTAAATCCTTTGGAACTTTTCGATACTATTCCATCTTACCTTCTTCGATCTCTCGGAAAATCACCTGAATTTCCTCTTCGGTTCTCCGCAGGCGGTCCTGCAAAAATTGACAGAGCCAGGTGGCTCTCTTCACCTTTTCCACCAGCTGATCAACACCGATTTCTCCTCTCTCTAATTCTTCCACAACGTTTTTCAGTTCTTGGAAGGCTTCCTCGTAAGACAGTGGCTCATGGTTCTCCATGGACCCGTTTCACCTCACTCCACATCATTCCATCCACAAATTGGGTGGCAATTTCTTCCCCTGGCCATCCATCATGAACACTCTTCATAACCCGACCCTTACAGAGAGTGATGGTGTAACCACGGCGCAAAATGTTATAAGGATGGAGGAGCTCAACCGTCTTTTTTTCCTTTTCTATAGCGTTTTGCTCTTCCCGTAATTTCTGTTGTACCCGCTCCTTCAATTTTTGTACCATTACCGCGTGGGCACTCTCTTCACGCGCCAAAAGGCCACGGGCTGTAAAAACGAGCTCTTGCCCGAAACGGAGTACCTTCTCTTTGTGATTGCGAACCGAAAGAGTGGCTTCGCGGCGAAAGCGCGATATCCACAACCAAAGCTCCTCTTTCTCTTCCTCCAAAAGTTCTCGCACGAGGCGCTCTAAGTTCGCCATCTCTTCTCGTATCGCTTCGTCGAAAAAACGAACCCGACCGACCAAAAAGTCCGCTACTGCGGTAGGGGTCTTGAGAGCGGTATGGGCAACGGCGTCAACAATGGTTTCGTCTCTGGTATGGCCGATCCCCGTGAGAACCGGCAAAGGAAAGGTAGCAATCGCCCGTCCCAAAGCCTCACTATCGAAACAGCTTAAATCAACTTTTGAGCCACCTCCCCGCAAGAGTACCACCACATCGAAGGCATCCTGGAGGTGAAAAAGGGCGTGGAAAATGGCTACTATCCACCGTTCTGCCTCTTCTCCCTGGACTAAAGTGGGGAATACGGTCACCGAGAAGGCATAGAGACTCTCCCTGAGATGAGTGAGAAAGTCATCCAATCCCGCCGAATGGAGGGAAGCAACTACTGCAATCCGCTGGGGGACAAGCGGTAGAGGGAGAGCACGATTTCTCTCTAAGAGCCCCTCTTCTTGTAAGCGGCAGAGAATTTCCCACCGCTTCCTGGCCATTTCCCCCAAGGAGTAGTGAGGATCGATGGCCAGAATATCAATACTCAAGCCATAGACGGGGTGAAAACGGAGACGCCCCTCGAGGAGTAATTTCATCCCTGCCTTGATCCTCTGACCGGTAAACTCCTCAAAGGAGGCGAGCACTTCCGGAGAGCGGGAAGACCAGATGGTTCCTTTGGCCTTTGCCCTTAGGTAATCTCCTTCTTTCTCCACCAATTCTAAGTATCCGTTCCCGGTTTGGTCGAAACGGAGATCGGCAACTTCGGCGATTACCCAAAATCGGGAAGGGATTTGCGCCTCCAAGGAGTCGCGAACGAAATTCATGAGCTCCGCCAGGCTTAAGGCTCTCTCTTTCGGCCATAAAAATTGATTTTCGAAAACCACGATTCGTCCACCACTTTTTCCTTTTCCTCTATTATACTTGAGTAAAATTGGATAAACTATAAGACACCACGCCGAGTAAGAGAGGAGGCCAACTATGAAGAATTACAAAATCGGAGTCATTCCCGGTGATGGAACCGGACCAGAAGTAGTGCGCGAAGGACTCAAGGTCTTAGAAGCGGTAGCTCAAAAGGCTGAGTTCCACTACGAAACCATTGTGTACCCCTTCGGAGGAGAATACTACCAAAAAACTGGCGAAACTCTTCCCGAATCGGCCTTAGAAGAGTTTCGTAAGCTCGATGCCTTGTACCTTGGCGCCATTGGGCATCCCGAGGTGAAGCCGGGAATCTTAGAGCAGGGGATTCTCTTAAAAATCCGCTTCCGTTTAGACCAGTACATCAATCTTCGCCCGGTCAAACTCTACCCCAATGTATGGACGCCGATCAAAGATAAAGGGCCGGAGGACATCGATTTTGTGGTGGTACGGGAGAATACCGAAGGTCTATACGTAGGTGCAGGAGGTTTTTTGCGCAAGGGAACTCCGGATGAAGTGGCCATTCAAGAATCGGTGAATACCCGTAGAGGGGTAGAGCGGTGCATTCGCTTCGCTTTTGAATATACCCGTCGACGGAACAAAAGGAAAAAGCTCACCCTGTGCGGGAAAACCAATGTACTCACCTTCGCCTTCGATCTGTGGGAACGAACTTTTTACGAAGTGGCCAAAGAGTATCCCGATATTCAAACCGACTACGCCCATGTCGATGCCACCACCATGTGGATGGTCAAAAATCCAGAGTGGTTCGATGTGATCGTCACCGATAATATGTTCGGCGACATCATCACCGACCTCGGAGCCATGATTCAGGGCGGGATGGGTATCGCTGCAGGCGGAAACATTAATCCCCAGGGAGTATCGATGTTCGAACCCATCGGTGGATCCGCACCGAAATACACCGGGATGAATGTGATTAATCCCCTTGCCGCCATCGGTGCGCTCGCTATGCTCCTTGACACTATCGGTGAGAGTGAAGCTTCACAAATGGTGGAAAACGCGGTCATTAAGGCATTAGAAAGCGGCAAAATCAAGAGCATGAGCGCCGGGAAAATGGGACTCTCCACCCAAGAAGTAGGCGATTTGGTGGCATCTTGGGTATGAAAGAGGCGGTCAATACAAGACCGCCCTTCATACCCAATCCCAAAACTGCTATAATGGAGAAAAAGGTACTCCCCAAGGAGGGATATTATGCAAAGCAAGGTAGGAAAGTTTGCCCTCGTCGCTTTTTGTGCTCTTGTAGCCACCCTTTTCCTCTCAGGATGTTTATGGCGTGCACTCAGCGGGAATTCAAGTACCTCTTCACCCTCACCGTCGGCAAGTTGTTGCCCTTGCCCCAGTGCAACCCCTACTTGTGCGTGCCCTACTCCGACGTGCGTGTGTGCGACGCCTACTCCCACGTGCGCCTGTCCTACACCGAGTTGTCCTTGTCCTACGGCAACGCCTTGTTCACAGTGTCCGCTCTAAACGAAGATTATTCGAGGGGACCAGAGGGAGCTTCTTGAGAAGGAGGATGTCCGGTTCCTGCAGATGATTCAAGGGGGGTGCCACCCTCTTCGATGGGTGTCCCGTCCGAGGTAACCCCGGCAGAAGTAGGGGTCACACCTTGACCAGCGGAAAGGGAAGGTTTGGTGCGGGAGGCAGCGATGAAACGTTGCACTTCCATTTCTACCAAGCTAAAATTGTCGTACTTTTCCAAAGCCCTTTCTAAAACTTCCAGGGTTCTTTCTACTTCAACCCCGCTCCGGCGAGACTTCTCTAAAAGCGAGGCCATTTTCCCTAATTCTTTCGCCCGTAAATTTTTCTTCACGGTTTGAGAAGCAATATTCCCGATATCTTCGGGACTCACCCCAACTTCCATGAAGGTAGAGAAAGACTCGATCACCCGAACCAAGTTCTTGGGGTTCGACTCTCCCGCCACTCCCTGCACCACTTCCTTCAAGACCTGGGGGGAGAGAGAAAATTCTAACGACAACGCCAGGTTGAGGAGTAATTTTTCGCGGTTCCCATCTTGGATACCAACCTCTCCCAAAATCTGTTCTGCTTCCATTAAGGCGTTCTTCCGTTTCTCTAACGCCTGAACTAGTTTGGAGGGGTCAACTCTTTTCCCAATCCCCTCTTTGAGCTTGGAGAGGAGCGGAGAAACCGGGAGACCCTCTCGCTCCACCTCCTCAAGGTACAAAGCGACTTTTTCCTGAAGGTAGAGTTTGTCTTCTTCGGAGTAAGAGGATCGATCAATAATGGAGGCTAAGGAAGAAGCCCAAAGCGGAGTAACCCACAAAAAGAGGAGGAGAAGCCCTATCGCTCTTTTCATCGCTATTCGCCATCTACACCATCAACAACCAGTACCGAGTTGAGATTACCGAATCCATCGGCAATTTGCCGCGGGGCATTGGGGTCAGGAACCCACTCTTTTCCATCCACAAGGAAACCATATTGGTATTTACCGGGCCGCAAACGAATGGTAATCTTCCAGCAATTCTCCCGAATCTTATCCATCGAGAGGTAATTCCAGTCACTGAAATCACCCGCCACGGCGACGGTTTTCGGATTCTGCGAAGGCGCATAGAAAACTAATTCAATTCGCCGATACCCAAGATAAGAAGAGATTTCGAAACGAGGAGCAGTAGGCAAATTGGTGAGCAACATCAAGGCAAGAAAGAAACCGGCCAGGGGGACTACAACGAGCCGCTTCACCCGGAGGATAAAACGGTTTTTGCGCTCTATCTCCTCCATCACCCTCGCGGCAAAATCCTCATAGATTTGCAGCCGAGGCAAATTTTCTAAGTAAGCGATGAGTTTTTTCTCTTTTTCCTCCATCACGGCCACCACTTCTTTATACGTACACGGTAAAGGAGAAGTTTCACTCTACATACCCTCGCAGGTCTTCTTTCAGTTTTTTTCTCGCCCGGTGTAAGTAGGACTTCACCGTACCCACAGGGAGACGGGTAATCTCGGCAATTTCTTCGTAAGAACGCCCTTCCAAATGACGCAAAACGATGACTTCCCTCAACTTCACCGGTAATCCCTCAATGGCGATTCTCAGTTTCTCTTGGAGCTCGGCATCCAAAACCACCTTGAGAGGATCGGGAGAATGGTCCTCTTCTAAGAGCTCCCCCATCTCGGTATCTTGATCTCCGTTCACCGATACGTTGAGGGAGAGATCCATTTCCTGCTTCTTCCTCTTGCGAAAATAGTCGAGACACACATTGCGAGCAACGCTATAAAGCCAGGTAGAAAACTCGTAGGTGTGATTGTACTGACGTAAGGCGAAAAAGACTTTGACAAAGGTGGTTTGTGCTAAATCCTCCGCCTCTTGTCTCTGTTTAACGAGGTAGTAGATGTAGTTAAAAATCCGATCCTCATAGCGCTGAACGAGGAGCGAGAAGAGTTCTTTCCTCCCTTGTAAAATTGCCCGAATGATCTCCCGATCGTCTTGCCAAAGAGACATTGATCGCTACAAGAACCACTAAAAAATATTCTGTTTCAGCCAATCGATGCGAAAACGCACGCTGGCGATGAGGGAAGACCCATCAGCCCACCGAGCTCCCGGGTAATCTCGGATGATTCCCAAGTACACTTCATACGCCTCCTCATACCGTCCGAGCTTCTCCAAGCATAAACCTTTGTGGAAGAGGGCGGCTGGGGCGATGAGAATCCCGTTGTACCATCTCCCCTGGGGGTAACGAGTAACGCAGTCCTCGAAAGCGGTCAATGCCTCTCCATAGCGGAAAGCCTTGTAGAAAGAAGCACCGGCGAAATACTGGGCGTCGTCAGAGATATCGGTATCGGGGTATTGCGCCACGTACTCCAGGAATCGAGCTGCCGCCCGATTGTAAAATTCCAAACGGTAGAGACAGTGAGCAGCAGAATAGAGCGCTTTTCGGGCAACATCGCCCCCTGCGGCTTGCGCTTCTTCGTATGCGGTAAGAGCCCTACGGTACTCACCGAGGATATAGTAACAATCCCCCAGTTCGTAGTAGGCATTCCCGAGAAGCTCGCTCTCTGGATACTGAGCAATGAAACGGAGATACTCTTCGATCGCTTTCCCGTAATCCCGCAAACCGTTGGCAAAGCTCTTGGCAATGAGGTATTGAGCATCATCGGCGAAATCTTGGGAAGCGCTGAGCGCCTGCGATAGAGCAGGAATGGCTTCTGCGTACCGTCCTAACTCAAAGAGCGAAGCGCCGCGAATGAACCACACATCCCCAGCATAGGAACTCGTAGCATATTGGGAGAGAAAAGATTGGGCTCCTTCAAGGGCTCGCTCGTAAAATCCCCTTTCGTACAGGGTGAATATATACTCCTTGAGGCGACTATCGGTCTCTCCGAGGAGCACCACCCGCTCAGGCAGCGATACCACACTCTCTCCCACTACTTCTACTTCCACAAAAGACCCTACGTATCCGGGATGGGAGAAGAAAACCACCGTGTCTCCGGCGGGCACCTGCTCAAGGAGAAATCGCCCGTTCACATCGCTTTGGGTGCTCTGTCCTCCACCCTCCACCAAAACCCCTTCCAAGGGGGCATTCTCTCCCCACACCTCCCCTTCGATGGCTCCTTTCTGCAACGTTCCCCAACACCCTACTAAGAGGAGGAAGAAAAGGGCGACTCCGAAAACACCCACCACTTGTCTTGAGAACCCTGTACGCATCAACTCTCCTTCCTTTCCAAACGAGCGAGGTCCCGCTTTGCCCATTGGAGGTAGCGATTCTCGGGAGGAGCATTCTCGATGACAAACCGGAATTCCTCTTTCGCCTCTTCGGACTTCTCTTGCGCCTTCAACACCGTCGCCAGCCAGTAGCGAATTTCCACATCGGTAGGATGGACGGAAACCGCTTCCCGTAAGGTTTTTTCTGCTTGGTCATATTCCTTTTTCCTGTAGTAAACAAAACCGAGATGCAGAAGGTACAGGGGATTTCCCGGCGACAACTCAAGCGCTTTTCTCATCGCCTCTTCGGCTTCTTGCCATTCTCGAACGGAAGGAGCCTCACTCCGCACTTCGTGGATATAACCTAAGCGGAAAAAACTCCAGTGATCATCGGGATTTTGCTCCAAGTGGTTTCGAAAGGCGGAAATGGCTTTCCCCGAAACGGTGAACGCCCGACGATACTCTCCTCGCTCTAAGAGGATTAACCCCATCTCGTAATAGGCATCGTGAACTCGTACGTTCTCCGCCACACAACGCTCGAAAAGTTCTAAGGCAGTGCGGTAATCCCCTTGCGCTCTCGCTTGCCAGGCTTGCTCAAAGAGCTCCTCTCCCGAGAGAGGAAAAGCGCGCAGGGGAAGAGAACCCAAGAGTCCCACCATGAGCACCACGAAAATAATCCACTTCACTCTTTCACTTCCTATCCACTAACAAGTATATCACAAAACCAATTGCTCCGAAGATGAAATCGGGCATCCACGCGGCAAGCCAAGGAACCATAATCTCTCCTCTCCCCAGAGAACGGAAAATGGAGAGCAAAATGTAGTAGGTAAAGGCGAGAATCACGGTAACGATGACCCCCAGAGCTTTTCCGTCCTTTTTTTTCTGGATTCCCAGAGGGACCCCCATTAAGATGAACACCAAGGCGGAGAAGGGAAGGGCATACTTCAAGTGATAGGCTACCTCAAGCTTTTCGGTCTTCGATCCTGCCTGTTTGAGAATGGCGATCTGTTGACGAAGCTCACGAGAGGGCATTTCTTCGGGGCTCCGCTGTTTCTCGAAAAACTCTTTCATCTCTTCTTTCATGTCGATAGTCATTTCGGCAAAAACGATTTCCTCTTCCAGGCGACCTTCCTCGTTGTAACGACTGATCACCCCGTCTTGTAAGAGCCACTCATCTTCAAGCCAACGGGCCCTCTGGGCCACGATCACGTCTGGAAAAGAGCGGCTCTTCCCTAACTCGTACACAATGACTTTCCTCATTTCCCAGGTTTCGTTATCTAATTCGTTGACATAGAAATAGCGGTCCTCGGCATCGCGAAAGAAAACATTCTGCTGGATCTTGGGTGGCCCTTTCTTGTACACGTACTGGCGGATGAGCACTTGAGCGCGGTGGTTGGTCTCGGGAACCACGAGATCGTTGAGCGCAAAAGACCCCAAGGCCACAAGGAGCGAAAAGAGGATATACGGCCAGAGAACTCTTTTCATACTCACCCCGCTTGCCTCAATGGCGATGAGTTCACTGTCCCGACAGAGCCTGCCCACATTGAGCTCGGCCGCTAAAAGCGCCGATATGGGGAAAGTCATCACCATCTGGGCGGGAATGTATAAGAGGAGGATCTCCAAGGTGATGAGGAGGGGCACTTTCTGATTGACGAAAAACTCCGCCAGTTCAAAGAGAATTTGTACGAGCATCACAATAGTCACCGCTCCCACCCAGAGAAACATCCCGGCGGTGCTCTCGCGCATGAGATATCGGTCCATCAATCGCACGAACAAGAATCCATCCCACCCTTCATGTAGCGGTATTGTAACAGTTTTCCCCTCGCTTGGAAAGTAAACCCTCATCCTTCGATGGTGTCAACTTATTGTAGGAGTGTTTTTTAAGATCCCTTCTTTTCTCGTTTTGTTAGGCATGGTTCTTTCTATCCTCGCCATCCAGGGGTGTCACACCACAGGAACCCAATCTAAGCTCT
>Ga0116210_1000793_pt1 | contig 28280 bp, 23 predicted proteins | sample TshhotsprinmetaG_FD_94483 | JGI IMG/M metagenome (GOLD analysis project Ga0116210, IMG submission 94483) | Hot spring microbial communities from South Africa to study Microbial Dark Matter (Phase II) - Tshipise hot spring metaG | ecosystem: Environmental > Aquatic > Thermal springs > Hot... | reverse complement strand
CTCTGGAGAATCCTTCACCCTCATGCTGGCCCAGGGCACGGGAGACCTCTTTCTGGCAGACGCGGCCAACGACATCGTCCTCCTCTACCTCAACAACGAGTCCATCACCGTGGAGGCCCTGAACCTGCTGGCCTTCACCCCCAGCATCTCCTGGGACATCAAGATGATCAAGGGAGCGGCGGGGATGCTCTCGGGGGGGCTATGGACGGTGGAGCTGCAGGGCACGGGCTACCTGGCCCTCATCTCCAAGGGGGAGCCCATGACCCTCAAGGTGACCCCCGACCAGCCCACCTACACCGACCCCAACGCCACCATCGCCTGGTCGCAGAGCCTGAACCCCACCATACACATGGACGCCAACCTCACCAGCCTCAAGGGTCTCTTCGGCTCCACCCACGGCGAGATCTTCCAGCTTGCTTTCCAGGGGGACGGCTACGTGGTGGTGCAACCGAGCGAGGAGGCCCCCAAAACCACCCTGCAGCAGCCGAAATCAGGCGGGAGCGGGCCCGCCGGGGGCATCCTGGGAGGGCTGCTCAAGCAATAGGGCCGCTACCATCGGGGGTTGGGGCTCGCGCGCGAGGAAGCGGACGGCCGGGAGCGGGTGCTCCCCATGGCAGGCCCGCCGCGCGGCTGCGGGAGCGAGGGAGCGCCGTGAACCCATCCCTTAATGAAGACCGTGTCCATGGATCGCTAAGAGCGCTGCCGCGATGGCGTTTGCGGGACGGCGGGAAAACCCTACCGGTGCCATCGGGATATCCCCACTTGTTGCCCGTCATGGCGCAAACATAAAATGAGATCATACAATTCGCGAGAGATAATCCGCTTGCGACGCTTTCCCGCCGCGCGCTGGGACGGGTTCCCCGACACGGGCGGTCCCGCACGCGGCGCAGGCGGCGCGACCCGGCGAAGCGGATGGCTGTGAGGACGCGGCGACAGCGGGTCACGGTCGCCCGGCATGAGGGAGGGAGAAGCATGGAAGACCCGGCCGAGCTGGCCGGCGATATACTCAACACCCATCTCGAGGAATGGAGGCGGGGGGGAGGGCGCATCGTCGGCTATACCTGCGTGGCAACGCCGCGGGAGATCATGGATGCGGCGGGCATCCTCCCCTACCGCATCCGGGCCCTGGGAAAGCCCGAGCGGGAGCTCGCCGACGCCCACCTCTCCCGCTTCAACTGCGGCTTCTGCCGCGCCTGCCTGCAACTGGGCCTGGAGGGAACCTACGATTTCCTGGACGGCCTGGTGGAAAACAACGGCTGCGACCACCTGCGCGGCATGTTCGAGGACTGGGTCTATGCCAAGAGGCCGGGCTTCTTCCACTATCTCAGGGTCCCGCACATAGTGAGCGAGGTGTCCCTGGAGTTCTTCGCGGAGGAGCTGGAACTCTTCCGGGAGGCTCTGGGCAGGCATTTCCAGGTGGAGATCACGGACGCCTCCCTCAAGGAGGCCATGGAGAGGAATAACCGCACGCGGGAAAGCCTGCGCGAGCTCTTCTCGTTGCGGGAAGGGGAGAGGCCTGCGCTAACCGGGCGGCAGGCCCTGGCCGTCATCCTCCTCGAGTCCTCGCTGCCACCGGCGGCCTTCGAGGAATACCTGGCGCGTTTCCTGGAAAAGAGCAGGGGAAACGAGGTCAAGGGATACCGCGCCCGCCTCCTCCTCGCCGGCAGCGCCACGGACGAGCTGGAGCTGGTGGGCGAGATAGAGAACGTGGGGGGGCTGGTGGTCTGCGACGCCCTCTGTTACGGGACCAGGGCCTTCTGGAACCTCCCCCGCCTCGCGGGCGACCCCATACACGCGCTGGCCGAGGCTTACCTGAAGCACCTGCTCTGCCCGCGTATGTTCGACGATTACCACACCCGTCTCGACTACATCCTGCGCGCGGCGGAAAGGGCGAAGGCGGAGGGGGCGGTCCTGGTCTATAACAAGTTCTGCGACCTGCACGGCGTGGAGAACGTGCGCCTGCGAATGGACCTGGAAGAGGCGGGTATCCCCGTCCTGGTCCTGGAGAAAGAGTACGGATCGGGGGCGGACCTGGGGCGCATCCGCACGCGCATACAGGCCTTCCTGGAGAGGATAGGGGGGTGAGGCATGGCCGAGGGTAGCTCCGCAACGACGCGCAAGGGCGCCGAGGGCCTCTTCGAAAGGGTGGAAAGCCTGGTGGAGGTGGCCATGCTGCTTCCCCACGGCATGTCCGATGAGGAGGTCGAGGGCCTGCTGAGGGTGCTTCCCCCCGATACTTCCCGCTCCATGCGCGCCCTGCTCTGCCCGCGCTTCCGGGATGTAAGCCTGGATTTCATCAAGATGCTCGGCGGATGGGTGCAGGAGTTGCGGCGGGCCAAGGAGGAAGGCCGCAAGGTGGTGCTCATCCCCTTCAACTTCCCGCCGGAGGTGGTCTACATCTTCCGCAACGCCATCCCTCTCACCAGCGAGGTCATGACCACCCTGGGGGTTTCCGTGCTGGAAGGCCAGGGGGAGCGGTACTGGGACCACGCCATGGGCCTGGGTATCCCCGACTACCTCTGCTCCTCCTCCACCATAGAGTTGGGGTCCATCCTCACCGGACGCGACTTCCAGCCGGACATCATCGTGCAGTCCGCGCCCGGCGCCTGCGACGCCAACTCCAAGATACACGAGTTCGTCTCCCTGCACATGGGCATCCCCCAGGTGATCCTGGAGAAGCCCACCGAGGCGACTTCCCGGGGCAGGGAGCTTCACCGCCGCTATTTCCTGGCGTTAATACGGCGCCTGGAGGAGATGATCGGGGAGGAGCTGGACGAGGAGCGCATGCGCGGTGTGCTGGAAGAGGCCAACCGCGCCAGCGACCTTTACTATGAGCTCTACGACCTCAGGAAGTTCTCCCCCTGCCCCGTGCCCAACATCTTCTCCATCTTCACCTACGGCACCCGCTTCACGCGCTGGGGGAGGCCGCAGGCGACGGAGATGATGCGCCGCATGGTGGAGCTTTCCCGCCGCCGCCGGGAGGAAGGGGCGTACCCGGCCGACGAGGAGGTGGCCAGGTGCATGTGGCTGTACATCGGGTACTACTTCGACTTCCTGGGCTTCTTCAACTGGATGGAGGAGCGCGGCATCACCTACCTCAACGACATCCTCTCCCTATGCCAGCCGCTCCACGTGGACACCACCAGCAGGGAGAGCATGCTCGCGGGCCTGGCGGAGGCCTGCTTCGAATATCCCATGACCAGGCAGATAGGGGGGGATTCCATGTCCCTGAGCTGGATAGAGGAGATGTGCCAGTTCATCCGCGACCTCGACGCCAACTGCGCCATCTACTCGGGGCACCACGCCTGCAAGCAGACCTGGAGCATCATCAACCAGGTGCGCAGGGAGATCACGAAGCGTACTGGGACCCCCGTGCTCTGCCTGCAGGGGGATTCCTGGATCCGGCGCATGACCCCCACCAGCGTCCTGCAGGAGGAGATCTCCTCCTTCGTGGACAACGTCGTGGCGCGCCGGAAGCGGACGCGGGCGAGGGCGTGAAGAAACACGTTGCGGGCCATGATGCACCTTCCTGACATGTCGGCATCGATAACGATAAAATGCACTTAGGGGATCGCAACCGTAAAGGTCGGACCAGCAGAGGTGAGAGATGAGGTTCGGAGGCATAGACGTAGGCTCCCTGACCGCCCAGGCAGTGGTGGTGGAGAACGGCAAGATAGCGGGCAGCAAGAGCATCGGGGTGAAACCTAACCCGGTGGATTCGGCGGAGACCGTCCTGGGCATGCTCCTCTCCGATCTGGGGCTGCGCCACCAGGACATCTCCTACATCGTCAGCACCGGCTACGGCAGGGAGCAGGTGCAGTCCCGAGGGCTGGCCCATGCCAACGTGAGCGAGATATCCTGCCACGGCGTGGGGGCCTTCTGGCTGCTGCCGGGGGTGCGCACCATAATCGACATCGGGGGCCAGGACGCCAAGGTCATCCGCATGGACACCGCGGGCGAGCTCAAGGATTTCGTCATGAACGACAAGTGCGCGGCCGGGACCGGCCGCTTCCTGGAGGTCATGTGCCGCACCCTGGGCATCACCCTGGACGAGCTGGGAACCCTTTCCCTCAAGGCCAGGCACCCGGTGGGGCTCTCCAGCCGCTGCAGCATCTTCTGCGAGACGGAGGTCCTCCATTACCTGCAGCGCGGCGCGGACAAGGCGGACATCGCCGCCAGCGTCAACCGGGCCATGGCCGAGAGGGTGGCGGCGCTCGCCCGCCGCGTGGGCGTGGAGCCCGATGTCACCATGTCCGGCGGGGTGGCCAAGAACGGCGCCGTGAAATCGGAGCTGGAACGCATCCTGGGAGTGAGGATGGTGCCCTGCCCGGTGGACCCCCAGATCGTGGGGGCCCTGGGAGCGGCCATCCTCGCCCGCAAGATGGGAGGGGAGAAATGAAGACCCTGGGCTGCGACATCGGGAGCCTCTTCTCCAAGGCGGTGCTCATGGACGGCGAGAACATCCTTGCCAGCAAGATCATCGAGACCACGGGGAATATCGGCGTGGAGATAGAGCCTCTCATCGAGGAGGTGTGCAGGCAGGCGGGCGTCAGCCGCTTCAACCTTGACGGCTTCGTGGGCACGGGAAGCGGCGCGGAGTTGCTGGAGGACGCCGACTTCCTCGAGGACGAGATCGCCTGCATCGCCTGGGCCGCCCGCTGTTTCCTTCCCGAGGTGGAGCTGGTGGTGGACATCGGGGGCCAGAGCATCACCTCCATGCTCCTGAACGATGAAGGAGAGGTGATCGACTTCATGCGCAACGACAAGTGCGCTTCCGGATCCGGGCGTTTCCTCGAGGTGATGGCGAACGCCCTGGGTGTGCCGGTGGAGCGCATCGACGAGGAGGCCTCCCGCGCCAAGCGGCGGGTTTCCATAAGTTCCCAGTGCGGCGTCTTCGTCGAGAGCGAGGTCATAACCCACGTCAACAACGGCGAACCGCCCCAGGACATCGTGGCCGGGCTGTGCGACGCCGTGGCGCGCATCGTCACCTCGCAGGCCCGCCGCTTCGGCATGGGGAACCGCTACACCTTCACCGGCGGCGTGGCCAAGGTGAAAACGGTCGTGGACCTGGTGTGCGAGAGAATGGAGGGGGAGTACCAGCCCTTCCCCCTGGACACGCGCCTGGCGGCAGCGGTGGGCGCCGCACTCCTGGCGGAAACGGAGTAAAGTGGGACTCTTCGAGGAACCCCTGCGCGGCATACGCCGCTTTATCGAGGAAAAATATTCCATGGGACATGCCCGGGAATACCGCTACATTCCCACGCTTCCGCTGGCCACCTCCCCCCAGGTGATCCTGAGCGAGGACACCGGGCTGGAGCTCGGCAACCCGGGAACCGCCTCCCGTTCCCTGCTCCTCTGGGACGACAAGGAGGGGGTGGCGGACGGGCGCATCACCCTGGTGGGCCCAGACTTCTCCGAGTTGCAGGCGCGCGCCGTCCCCTTCGCGCAGGTGGTCATGGTGGAGGGAAGTTTCCGCGACGAGTACGAGTGTTACCGCGACCTGCGCGACGCCGCCTACAACCTGCGGCTGCGCGGCTTCATGACCCGCGTCTTCCCGGGCCGGCAGAGCATCTGGTGCCGGGTGAGCAAGGAAGCCCTGGCCAGCGGCTTCAGCGCCCAGATCCTGGGAAGCGCCCTCATCCAGGCCTCGAAGGGCCTGGCTTACGTGAGCGGCGCCGAGGTGCTCATGGTGACTTCCTCCCGGGAGGACATCGATGAGCTCTCAGGCGCGGCGGACATGGTCATGGACATCGTGCAGGCCCTGATAAAGATGTACGAGGAGATGAACTTCGACTGCGAAACCTGCGAATACGTGGGGGTCTGCGACACCGTGGTGGAGTTGCGCCGCATCCGTGACCGCCTGCAGGCGGAGCGCGGCGGCGAAGGGGGCGGACGGTGAGCGGCAGCCGGGTCCTTGCCGTGTGCGGCAAGGGAGGGGTGGGCAAGACCACCGTCTCCGCTCTCCTCGCCCGCGAGCTGCGCGGGGACACCGCGCACAGGTACCTGGTGGTCGACGCGGATCCCGCCGTGGGGCTGGGCATGGCCCTGCGCCGCTTTCCGCGACTGACGGTGAACGACATGCGCAGGGAGATCATCGACGCCGTTCGCGAGCACGCCACGGACAGCATCGACCTCGCCGCCTCTGTCGACTACAAGATGATGGAGATCGTCGAGGACGACGGGAACCTCGGGTTCCTCTCCGTGGGAAGGCCGGAGGAGGAGGGGTGCTACTGCCAGCTCAACACCTTGCTGCGCGAGGCCATCGAGACCCTCTCCTCCCATTTTCACCTCACCCTCATAGACGCGGAGGCCGGCGTGGAACAGGTGAACCGCCGGGTGATGCGCTCGGTGAGCCACCTCCTCCTGGTTAGCGACGTCACCGCCAAGGGAGTCCACGTCGCGGAATCCATCCGCGAGGTAGCCGAGCAGGCGGTCGCCTACCGCAAGGTGGGCCTCCTCCTCAACCGCGTGGTCGACGAGGGAGACGCCCGGCGGCTGCTCGCCGGCGTGGATATCCCCTATCTCGGATATATCCCGGAGGACGCCATGGTGAGAGAATTCGACGTGCGGTGCACCAGCTTCCTGGAAATCCCGACCTGCCCGGCGCTGCTGGCCGTGAGGAGATGCGTGCTGGAAAGCGGCTTCCTGGAAGGGTGAAACGCCCCTGGCCCACCTTTCTTGACCCACGCCCTTGACGCCCTGCGCGTGCTCCCACGCAAAAGGCGGCGCGCTCTCGCGCGCCGCCGAAAGCGATCCCTCGCCGCCTATTCCGTCTCCATATTCTCCAGTTGCATCTCGCGCAGGGCTTTCTTGTTGACCTTGAACACCTCGGTGAGCGGCATCTCGTCGAGGAAGACTACCTCGCGAGGTACGGCATATTTGGCCACCTTCTCCTTGAGGTACGCGATGTAGTCCTCCTCGCTGACCTTGCCCTTGTACTCCTCCTTCAGCTTGACGAAGACCCACACCCGCTCGCTGCCCGGCCTCTCCGGGTCGGGCACCCCGATGGTGGCCGCCATCTCCGTGGCCGGGTGGTCGTAGAGGATGTCGTCCACCTCGCGCGTGTAGACCTTGTAACCGGAGACGATGACCATGTCCTTGGTGCGGTCAACGATGGCGAAGTAGCCGCTCTCGTCCATCTTCACCACGTCGCCCGTATGGACGAAACCCTCCTCGTCCAGCCCCTTTCCAGGCTCCGGCCAGTAGCCGAGCATGCGTTGCGGGCCGCTCAAGAGCATCTCGCCCACCTTTCCGTCCCGGTATAGCTCCTCGAAGGAGAGCGGGCGGCCGCTGTCCACCTCCACCACCTTCACCACGGTGTCCGGGAGGGGAATGCCTATGTTCGCCCGCCTCTCCACCTCGCGGGATTTCTCCGACTTGCGCGACCTCTTAGCCAGCAGGCCGATAATGCCGGTGAACATCCTCCCGAAGCCCTTGGGGCCGAGGAGCCTGGCCTGGGCCCTGGTAAAGGCGATGCTCACCGGGTTGAAGAGCAAGAGGTTAAAGATCTTCACTCCCTTGCGCCCCCCCATGACGCGCACGTTGGTGGAGACGTTGAAGTGGGTCACCGGCGAGAGCTCCGAAAGGCCGTAACCCTCGGACACGTATCCCCCACCGCTGGACTCCTCGAACTTCTCCTGCACGTTTGGCGGTAGGGCAGCCGATCCGGAGATGCCGATGACCTTGGCGGCCTTCAGGTCCTCCTCGAGCATCTTCATGAACTGGGTGGGCACGCCGAACTGCAGGACGGGGTGGTACTTGCGCATGATGTCCAGCATGGCCTTCACGTCGCGGGGGTCGGGGACGATGAGCATGTTGGCCCCCATCCCCCCGATCATGGTGTGCATGATGCAATGCCCGTAGCTGTGGAAGAAGGGCAGTCCCATGACGGCGTTGATGTTGCCTCTGAGCACCTTGGTGACCGGCCCGAAAACGGCGATGTTCTGCAGCACGTTAGCCACTATGTTGCGGTGGGTCAGCATACACCCCTTGGGCAGGCCCGTGGTCCCCCCGGTGAAGAGGAGGGTCTCCAGGTCGCGGGCAGGATCGATGTCCACCTTGGGGGGCTGGGGCTTGGCCTGCTCTATGATGTCGCTCAGCCACATCACGTCAGGCAATGCGACGCGCCGCGAGGAATGGCTGGAATAATCGTCCAGCTTGGTGATGATGATGTTCGGCGTGGCCATGAATTCTTTGAGGTATTCCGCGGTGGCCAGGTGCTCCTCCAGGCAGATGACGGCGCGCGGGGAGCTCTCCTGGCACTTGTGGGCCAGGGTCTCACGCGCCTCCAGGAAGCTGCAGGGGACGTGCACGGCGCCCGCCTTGGATATGCCGGCGTCGACCAACACGAACTGTATGGAGGTCGGCAGAAGGGTGATCACCCTGTCTCCCTTGCCCACCCCCATTTCGGCCAGCGCATTGGCCAGGCGGTCGGCGTGTTCCTTCACCTCCCCGTAGGTCATCTCCAGCCCGAGCTGCATGCAACCCATCTTTGGATGCTCCACCGCCGCCCGGTCCAGGAAGCCGTGCGTGGGAATGTCCGGGTACGGCTCCAGCGTGCGCGGTATGCCGCATAGGTCGTATTCCTTGAACCACGGGTATTCCATGAGCGCAACCCCCTTTTCCTCTACCGCGGCCTTGTCATCAGAAGGCTTTCCGGAAACGCGCGTCCTTTTCCGCGAGATTATTTTCCTCGCTTCTTCTCCGACAGCTCCGCCTTGCCCGCGCATATATTATACATATTCTACGAATATGTTCGCCTGCAAGCAAGCGCCGCGATCTCCGCCGGGGCTCCCTCCCCTTCCTGGCGCGACCCCGAAGCCGCTGTCTCGCCGGCCCAAGCCTTTTCTCGCGAGGCGTAGAAAGCCGCGCTCCATGCGCAGCAAGCGGCGCGCGACCTCCTGAGCGCATGCCTGGCGTATAAAAGTCCCGGGCGGACGTGCAATTACTATATTATCGCGGTTCGCGCAACGTCAATACGGCACGCAGGCAGGCACCTGCACGGCAAGCGGTACCGCTTCCCGAGACGCGCCCTTGAGGCGGGGCCGGTTTTCAGGGAAACAGCTCCTCGCTCCCCTGCAGGTTATAGATCGAGATGGTGGTTCCCGAGGCTTCGCCGCGCAGACCCACCACCACCATCCTGTCGCCCTCTCTCCTGCTCCAGGTGGCCGTGGACTGGCTCGCTTCCACGAGCAAGGGCTCCCCCAGCCGTTCGCGGTACCAGGCCAAGACCTGCTGGAAGCCGTCTCCCGTGTGGAACTCCCCCCCGACGGTGGTGTAATCGCCCTCGGGGCCGGTGCCGGTCACGCTCCCGCCGCTGGAGGGAACGTATGAAGCGCCCGGATAAACCGGGGCTCCCAGCTCCCCCTCGGACGGCGCTTCATGGTAAATCTGGTAGGAGACCTCCCCCTCGCCGACCTGCGCCTCCTCGGGAACATCGCCCTGGGAGGCGTCCACGCTCTCTTCCGCCGCCTCCTCCGGGTTTGCCGCGACCTCACCGCCCTCCGTCCCGGCTACCACTTCTCCGGTGGAATCCTCAGCCGTATCGGCCGCCTCCTTATCTCCCCCGCAGCCCGAGACGGCCACGAGCGAAGCCGCCAGCAAGAAGAGGGCAAGGAGACAAGCCAACCTTTTGCATCCTGCGCGTCCCATCGTGGATATGCCCTTTCCTTCCGCCACCGTAATCGATCATCCATCCCTACAGGTAAATTGTAACCCGCATGATGCGAGCTTCCAACGCCGCTTCCCCACCACGTCGAGAAGCCCCCCGAGCCGGTCTTCCGGTCAACCCCCCCTCGCCGCCCCCAGGGGGAGGGGCTTTCTCCCGCTCATGCCCCTGCACGCGGGGCAAGCGGCGGTGATCTTCGCGGTAAGGCAGGGGTGAGGTGATCCCGGCCTTGCGGATCGGTACCGCTCTTTTGCGGTCACCTCACGGGCTCAAGGGCACCGAGGTGCTGGAGATGATGATCTTCACCTTGCCGTCCTGCTCCTGGATGGAAACCGCGATTATCTTCTGGTTCTCGACCTTGGTCCAGCTCGCCTCCTTGATCGTGGCATCTATGTAGAGGGGTTCGCCCAGCTTTTTCTCGTACCACGAGAGGACCTCCTCGAAGCCGTCGCCGGTGACGAATTCCGCCACCGTGGCGGAATACTCGCCCTCTGCGCTGCTTCCGGTGACCGTCCCGCTGCCCTCCTCGCTGAACTCTGCGCCGGGGTAGACGGGCGCCCCGAGCTCGTTTTCAGACGGGGCTTCGGTGGCTGATTCGTAGGTGGCCTCCCCTTCATCCGTCTTGTAGGTTATCTTGCCCTCGCCCTCTTCGGTCACCTCGACCCTGCCCTCGGGAGTCTCTACGGTGGTCTTCTCCTCGCCGCAGCCCACCAGAAACATCATCCCCGCAAGCAGGCAGCTGGCAAGTGCGAGCGTGACGGTTTTCTTCAATTCGCCTCCTCCTTTCGGCCGCAATCCAGGTCCCGCGCCTGGCAATGAAACCAAGCCGCCATCGACCAAACCATCCTACTCCATGATCATGACAGCTTCACGTGCACATGTCCATGCACATAGGAGTACGTGGCCGCAAGAAATGTTCCCCGGGAAAGCGCCCCTCGCGACCCCCGCGCCAAACAAAAAGCCGGGAAAGGCGGCTTTCGCATTTCCCGGCCGTTTGCTGGTGGAGCCGACGGGACTTGAACCCGTGACCTCTACCATGCCAAGGTAGCGCGCTCCCACTGCGCCACGGCCCCTCTTCCTCGCCCCCGGCGAGGCTCGTATGAAGTATAAATACTGCGCCAAAAGCCGTCAACGAAATGAGCTTGCCCCGCGCCTCCTTCCCTCGCCGCGACGCCGGGGCGTCTGCAACCTCCCTCAACCGCTGGAGAGAGACCGCTCCCCTTCCGCCTCCCAGTCCACGAGGGGGGCGTCCTTCCACAGTCTCTCTATCTCGTAATAGTCCCGTTCCTCCTGCCGGAAGATATGCACCACGATGTCGAGGTAATCGAGGAGGACCCATCTCCTGTGTTGCTCGCCCTCCCGCCTGACGGGCTTGACCCCCGCGCCAGCCAGCTTTCTCTCCACCGCCTCCTGGATGCTCGCCACCTGCCGGTCCGTGTTGCCGCTGCAGATGACGAAAAAATCCGTGAGGAGAAAGACCTCCCTCATATCCATGACCAGGACATCGCGCGCTTTCTTGTCGGAGGCCGCCAAGGCCGCCGCGACGGCCATTTCCCTGCTATCCGCCTCTCACCACCTCCTTCGTCCCTTGCATGCCCCGCGGGAAACCGCTGCCCTCCGCGGACCACTCCTCCGCTTTGCCGCCTATCTTAAGATTAGCATAACGGGCCGCAGCGAACCCGGCCCCGCCTTCACTGCGCCATGTCGCGACCGGCTATGACCACCACCTCGGGCCCGGGTCCCCCCTCCCGCCTCACCTCGCCTATGGAGAGGAGCACCCCCAGGTATGCGGCGTAAGCGCTGACGCGCGGCTCCGCGCTGCGGCAGACGATCACGCTCCGCTGGTAGCTGAAATCGTTGACCTCCTCGCCGCCGACCGACACCTTGGCGTTCCCGCCGGTTCCCGCGAGAGGAACCCCCAGGGAGGCAAGCCTTTCGCCCACCTTTTTCCCCAGTTCGGGCACGCCGCACCCGTTTTGCACCTCAACGCGGGGTACCGCGCGGCAGGGAAGGAACCCCCCTCCCATGTCCATGGCTGCCTGAAGCATGGAGGCGAGGTAGAGGGCGTCCCTTTCGGGCGAAGCGGCCGCGGGGAACATGCGCAACGCATCATCGCTGCGCAACCGCTCCTCCGCATAGCCATACCCGCCGCGCGAGGAGAGGCTCTCCAGCGCCGCAGGCAGGTAGCCTTCCGCGCGCTCCCGCCTGGCGTAATAGCTCTCCCATGTATCGGCACGGTCGGTGGCCAGCAGGTATAAGAGCAGGCGGTCGGCGTCCCTCACCTCCTGCCCCGCGAACAGGCGTTGCGTCTCGCCCGTCAGGGGATCGGCGAACGCCGCGTCCTCGTGCAGGGTGAGCGGGGGAAGGTCCAGCCCCTGCAGGGTTTCCACGGCCCTGCGGAACGAGCAGAGCACCAGGTAATCCACGCTCGCGCCGGTCATGTTGCGCACGGTGGAACGCAGGATATCCTCGGCGCCCTCCTCACGCAAGACCCTCCTCAATTCGGTCCTGTCGCCCCGGGCGTTGTACGCCACGGTCGCCTCCGGCACCATAAAGAGGCTCGCCCCGCCCGCTTCCGTGTCGTAGCTCACCAGGCTCAGGCTCAAGAGCGTTTTCCCTCCACCGCCATCCTCCGTGTAGATCCCCACGAGAAGGGAGACCTCGCCGGACAGCACCTTGCCCGTCTGGGGATGGGTGAGGAAGAGATACTGCGGTTCCGGTGCCCCGTCGCCTCCTTGGCCGCCTCGCGCCCTCTCTTTCAGCCAGGAAACGGCCACGCGGGCCGCGTTGATGTAGGGAATGTCCCACACGGCGCCCACGGCAAGGACCGCCACCACCGCGGCAGCCGCAGCCACCAGCAACCTCCGCCTGTAGCGCGCCTCCCTCCGCCGGCGTCGCGCCAGCCGGGAGGGTTTCTCCTTCTCCTGTGGGACGGTCACCTTTGCCGCGCTCACTTTCCTAAGATAGCGACCTCCGCCGTCAAGGCCTCAAGCCGATAAGGCTCCTCATCCTGCAACCAACGTTTACATAAAGCGGGGGCAACCCGCAACGCGCCCCTCAACGGTAGAAGCCGTTCTTCTCGATGAACTCGCGCACCCCCTCGGGAACCAGGTACCTGATGGGCCTCCCCTCGCTGACCCTCCTGCGGATGTCGGTGGAGGAAATGGCCAAAGCCGGTATCTCCATGACCAGTACCTTGGGGACGTCGCCCCGCTCCTCCTTCCCCACCTCGGGCAGCAACTCCTCCAGCCTGCTCAGGTTGTAGCCGGGGCGGGTGGCGGCTATGAGTGTGCACTCCGAGAGCACGTTTTCCGGTTCCTTCCAGGTGAGTATCTCCAGCACCGCGTCCGCGCCGGTGATGAAGAAGATCGCGGTATTCTTCCCGTAGATACCGTGAAGCTCCCGCACGGTGTCTATGGTGTAGGAAGGGCCCGGGCGGTTTATCTCCATGCGCGAGACCTGGAAGGAGGGGTTGGAAGCGGTGGCGATCACCGTCATGAGGTAACGGCTCTCGGGGTCCAGGTTCCCGCGATCCTCCTTGTGGGGGGGATGCCCGCTGGGCATGAAGATCACCAGGTCCAGGGCGAACTGTTGCCTGGCTTCCTCGGCGGTCACCAGGTGGCCGTAATGGATGGGGTCGAAGGTCCCCCCCATGACCCCGATACGTTTTACGCGCAGCCTTCCCATCTCAGGTACGCACCTGCCCATCGCCGTAGATGATGAACTTAGTGGAGGTGAGCTCGCGCAGGCTCATGGGGCCGCGGGCGTGCAGTTTCTGTGTGGAGATGCCGATCTCCGCCCCCAGCCCGAACTGGCCGCCGTCCGTGAAGCGGGTGGACGCGTTGACGTACACGTCGGCGGCGTCAACCTGCGTGACGAAGCTCCTCGCCGCCGTGTAATCGCGGGTGATGATGGCCTCGGAATGCTTGCTCCCATAGCGGTTGATATGGCCTATGGCCTCCTCCACGCCCCCCACCACCTTGACGGCCAGGATGAGGTCGAGGTATTCCTCGTACCAGTCCTCCTCCGAGGCCTCCTCGGCGTCCGGCAATATCTCCCTGGTGCGGGGACAACCGCGCAATACCACCCCACGCTCCCGCAGCGCCTCCGCCGCGCGGGGCAGAAACTCGCCGGCCACCGCCTCGTGCACCAGCATGGTTTCCATGGCGTTGCACACCCCCGGGCGCTGGCACTTCGCGTTGATCACGATGCGCAAGGCCATTTCCAGGTCCGCGGAGGCATCCACGTAGGTATGGCAATTGCCGACCCCCGTCTCGATGACCGGTACCATGCTCTCCTCCACCACGGTGCGGATGAGCCCCGCCCCTCCCCGCGGGATGAGCACGTCCAGGTAATCGTGCATGCGCATGAGCGCCTTGGCCGACTCGCGGTCCGCCAGGGGCACCAGCTGTATGCAGCCCGCCGGCAGACCCGCGCCTTCCGCGGCGGCGGCGATGATCTCGGTGAGCGTGCGGTTGGAGCGGAAGGCCGAGGAGCTGCCGCGCAGGATGACGGCGTTGCCGGACTTCACGCAAAGCCCCGCCGCGTCCACGGTGACGTTGGGGCGCGCCTCGTAGATGATCCCCACCACGCCGAGAGGCACCCTCACCTTCTGGATCTCCAGCCCGTTCGGCAACCTCCATCCGGAGATGATCTCCCCCACCGGGTCGGGCAGGGTGGCGACCTCCAGGAGGCCCACCGCCATCTCCTCGATGCGCTTCTCGTTCAGGGTCAGCCGGTCCATGAGGGCGGCGCTCATGCCGCTTTCCCTTCCCGCCACGCGGTCCTCCTCGTTGGCCGCGAGGATCTCCTCACGCCGCGCCCTCAAGGCGTCCGCCATCTCCTCGAGCGCGCGGTTCTTGGTTTCCGTGTTCACCACCGCGAGCTTCAGGGCGGCATCCTTTGCCCTGCGTCCCAGCTCTTCCAGCACCTGCATAGCTCCCTCCCCGGCGGCGAAAGAGCCTTCCGCCGCCAACGCGGCTTTCCCTCCTCCTTCACCTTTCCTTGCTGACATCTCCCGTTTCCTTTCCCGCTATCCTGCCAGCGCGGCGCGTGCATCCGCGCTCTTCCTTCCCCTCCGCCTTCTCGCCGTTTCGCCCCGCCTGACCCATTATGCCAGAGGGCTCCGCGGTCCTCCCAGCACTTCCTGACGCCTCATAATATTTCCCGCGGGTGGGCGCCGCCTCCTCTTCCGGAGCCCGCCGCCCGGCAATGCGCCGGGCATTCACCGCATGCTTCTTCCGCCCCCCTTCCCTTCCAGCACCACCAGGTAGTCGCGGTGGATGACTTCTCCGCAGGTCTCCCCCATGAGGAGCGTGGCCTGGTCGGTGCGCAGCCCCTTGACCTGGTTGACCTCAGCCGAAGAGAGGCCGCACAACCCGCGCGCGATCCTCTCCCCCTTGAGGTCCATCACCTCCACCGGGTCTCCCGGGTTGAAATCGCCGCGGCATTCCACGACGCCCACCGGCAGCAGGCTCTTGCCGCCGTTGAGGATGGCCTCGCGCGCCCCGTCGTCAACCACGATGGTGCCCCGCGGGGTGGTGCCGTAGGCGATCCAGTGCTTCTGTCCGCGCATCTTCCTCCGCGAGGCGTGGAAATAGGTTCCGATCCTCTCCCCCCGCAGCAGGCGCGTGAGCACGTCGGGTTCCCGGCCCGGGGCCACCACCACCCCGATGCCCGCCGCGCCCGCGACGCGCACCGCCTCCAGCTTGCTGGCCATCCCTCCGGTGGAATGCTCTCCGCCCGCCCTGCCCGCCGCCTTGACTATGGCGGGGGTTATGGCCTCCACCTCGTGGATCAGCTCCGCCTCGCCGTCCCGCCTCGGATCCGCGCTGAAGAGGCCCGCCACGTCGGACAGCATCACCAGGAGATCCGCTCCGGTGAGCACCGCCACCAGGGAAGCAAGGCGGTCGTTGTCGCCGAAGCGTATCTCCTCCACCGCGACCGTGTCGTTCTCGTTGACCAAAGGCACCACGCCCTGCTGCAGCAACCTCCGGAAGGTGTTGCGGGCGTTCAGGTACTGGCGGCGGTGGGCGAAATCGTACTGGGTAAAGAGCACCTGGCCTACCAGCAGGCCATGGTCAGCGAAACAATCCGCGTAGGTCCTCAAGAGCGACCCCTGCCCCACCGAGGATGCGGCCTGCAGGGAGGGGATATCCCGCGGACGCTCCGGCAACCCCAGAAGCTCCACCCCCGCGGCGATGGCCCCGGAAGAAACCAGGATGACCTCGAGCCCCTCCTTGCGCAGGGAGGCCAGCTGGTCGACCAGGTTGCGCACCTGGTCGCGGTCGAGCCTGCCGGACGCGTCGCTCAAGGTGTAGGTCCCCACCTTGACCACAAGGCGCTTGACGCGCGGCAGCTTTCTTTCCTTTTCCATATCTTTCCTCTTGTATCTTTCCTCTTGCCCAGGCGCCAGCCTCAAGGCTGCGCCGTTCCTTTTTCTCCCCCTCCGTTTTTTACCATCATTCTACTCCCCCCGAAGGGGTGCGGGCATCCCCGTCCCCGCCACCAGGCGGCAAGCTCCCGACGGCCCTTCACCGCCCCGGGAGGAAATCGAAAACGTGATCGCCGATGATTACCGTATCGCCTTCCCCTGCTCCCTGCCTGAGAAGCTCCTCCTCTATGCCCATCCTCTTCAGGCGCGCCTGCACGTAAGCCAGCGCCTGTGGATTGGACAGATCCATCCTGCGCACCATGCGCTCCACCTGATCTCCCACGACGCGAAAGCCTTCCTCCTCCCTCACCACCCGGAAGCCGCGCTCCCGCGCGGGGTCAAAGGCATACACTATCCTCTCCCCGCTCGCTTCGTACCCCTTCTCGCCGCGGTTGTCTTCCACCATCTCGCCCAGCCTCCACATGAGCCGCTCCACGCCCTCCCCGGTCAGGGCCGAAACGGCATGGAATTCCCAGCCGCGTTCCCTCGACGCCTCCCTCGCCTCCTCCAGGTAAGTGGGGTTTGCCACATCCAGCTTGTTGCCCGCCACCACCTGCGGCCTTTCCAGGAGCTGGAAACTGTACGCCTGCAGTTCGTCCAGTATCACCTGCAAGGCCCGCGCGGGAGGAACCTCCGCCGCCACGGATACGTCCAGCAGGTGCAGGATGACGGCTGTCCTCTCCACGTGGCGCAGGAACCTCAGTCCGAGCCCCCGCCCCTGGTGCGCTCCGGCGATCAGCCCGGGCAGATCGGCAATGACGAAGCTTCGCTCCTCGCCCAAGCCAACCACCCCGAGAGCGGGCTCCAGAGTGGTGAAGGGATAGTCGGCGATGCGCGGCCTCGCCGCCGAGACGCGGGATATGAGGGTGGATTTTCCCACGTTAGGAAGGCCGACCACGCCCACGTCGGCCAGAAGCTTCAACTCCAGGCGCACCCACCTCTCCTCGCCGCGTTCCCCCTTCTCCGCGAAATCGGGAGCGCGCCGCGAGGAGGTGGCGAAGGAAGCGTTTCCCCGGCCGCCGCGGCCTCCCCTGGCCACTACCGCCTCGCTGCCGGGAAAATAGAGGTCCGCGAGTAGCCGCCCCTCTGCGTCCCTCACCTGGGTGCCCACCGGCACGTGCAGGACCAGATCCCCGCCCTCGGCTCCATGGCAATTATTACCAGAACCGTTCTTGCCCTTGCTGGCCCTGAAGTGGCGTCTGCGCGTGAACTCTATCAGCGTATTCACGCTCTGCGAAGCCCGCAGGACCACCGAACCGCCCTTCCCTCCGTCCCCGCCGTCGGGTCCCCCCAGGGGACGGTACTTCTCGCGGTGGAAGCTCACGCAACCATGGCCTCCGTCGCCCCCGCGCACGTGAATCTCAGCCTCGTCGATGAACAAACCGCACCACTTCCCGTATCGCGCCGCAGAAACCTCTCCCGGTTCCTCTCCATCCCAATTATTACCTTATACGTGCCTCTTATCCCGCGTAAAGCCGGCATCCGGACGGCACAGGGCTCGCGCAAGGGAACGCCGTCGCCCGTCTTCCCCGCGGCCATCCGGGCGGCCTTCCCGGCCAGGGAGGTGGCGCGCGACATCCCCTACCCCGGCCGCGCATGGCGGCCGGCAAGCCACGCCGCAAGCGACCGCCAGCGAACGTCACGGGCGGCAATGGCGCACCTATCTCGCGAGCCGCGCGTCGACGGGGTAGCCCACAATCCCTTTCCGTAAGCGAAAGCGCCGCGAACGCGGCCGAGGGTCAATCTACATGAGGGATCTCGTCATGCCGGGCAGGCCCACGTGGTGTCCGTAAAAGGCCCCGGAAAGCGGCCCGCGCGCTTTCCGGCAAACAAAAAACCCCCCGACCGTACCGGGATGGCCGGGAGCCGGGAGCCAGTAAGGCCCTCGCGGCGTCTCCCCGGGCAGCTCACTCCGCGGGTATGACGCTGACGAAGTGCCGGTCGCCGGAACGATGGTACTTCACGTACCCGTCCACCTTGGCAAAGAGGGTGTAATCCTTGCCCAGGCCCACGTTCTCCCCCGGCATGATCCTGGTCCCGCGCTGGCGCACCAGGATGGAGCCTCCGCTCACGAACTGCCCGCCGAAACCCTTCACCCCCAGCCGCTTGGAGTGGCTGTCACGACCGTTGCGCGAGCTTCCTACGCCTTTCTTGCTGGACATTCTCACTCACTCCCCTGGGCGGAACTCTCCTCCGCTGTTCTTCTCTCCGCGGCCTTTCCCTCCGCCTGTTTATCCTTTCCCTTGCCGGCCACGTCTTCCTTTTTCTTCCGGGCACCGCGCGGCGCGCCGGAGATCTTCTCCACCCTCACCTCGGTGAAAAGCTGCCGGTGGCCTTTCTTGCTGTGAAACCCCTTCTTGGGGCGGTACTTGAAGACGATGATCTTCCTCGCCTTCCCGTGGCGCACCACCGTCCCCTCTACCTTGACCTTTTCCGCCTCCTTGCCGGCGACCACCTTTCCCGCTGCGCCGGCCATGAGCACCCGCTCGAAGACGACCTTCTCCCCTTCGGGGACATCGATCTTCTCCACCCGGATGACCGATCCCTGCTCCACGCGGTACTGCTTGCCGCCCGTCTCGATCACCGCATACATATTCCTACCTCCAGGGATATTATATATCTTGACCCTGCAAATGCCACTTGCAGGCACCGCTTACCGCGGTCCCGAACAATGGCCTCGACATCATCGACGAGTTGCTTTTAAACCGCCAGCAACACAGTGAGATAAGTTAGCATCTTGCAGAGAAGATGTAAAGAAAGGCTGCCATGCCCGTTGGGATTTCCGAAACCAGGCAATATGCGCCACCGGAAGGCCTCGTAAACTCACCTGCTGGGGCCATCCAATATCCGCTTTCGTGATGCATTCCCCCATTTCAGGATAGGCCGTTAGTGGCCCGCGCTCACCGCTTCCCTTTTCGCCGCCGCCGGGTTACATGAGGAAAGCGCGCCGTCCCAAGCATATTTGATTGGCACTTGCCTGGTGGTTTCGGGCCCGCCCGCAGCGACTCCCGACTGTACCGCCCTAAGCCTGGCCCGACCGGGGGCCGGGCGAGCGCCATCGCAAGCGGCCTCCTGCCCGGTCATCTTGCGGGGGCGGAGGCAGCGATAGGGCATGCCTTGCGGAAGAGGGAGAGGACCATGCGAGTCCTCGCGTCGCGGAGCAAGACCGTTACCCCAAGGATCCGGGCCGGAAGAAGGAAGGATCTCCACCCGACCTGCCCGGGAACGGCCGAGTTGGTCGCAGCGCAGCCTGCGGAGCGAGACCATTACTCGGCTTCCCGGGCCGGAAGAAGGACGAATTCCCGTCCTTTTGCGGGGATGGGTGCGGCGGAGGCCCGTCCAGAGGGCCAAGACGCCCTCCATCCCCAGGAACAACCCCTCTCAGACATAAACGCGGTTTGACCCCAGGATATGTCTCTCCACCAAGCTTGTCCGGGAACGGCCGAGTTGGTCGCAGCGCAGCCTGCGGAGCGAGACCATTACTCGGCGTCCCGGGCCGGAAGAAGGAAAGGAGATTCCTTGACTTGCGGGGGATGGGTGCGGCGAAGGCCCGTCCAGAGGGCCGAGACGCCCTCCATCCCCAGGAACGACCCCTCTCAGACATGAACGCGGTTTGACCCCAAAGTATGTCTGGGGAGGGGCGGAGCGTCCCCCTTGGTCCTATAAAAGGTAACGAATGAGGCCTGGCCCCGAAGTGTTGACACTTGTATGCGAAGGGGCCGCGCGGCCGGAACCGTGCGGCCCCTCTATGATGTCCTTCAACCGGTCAGAGCACGCAACCCTCGGCGAAGTACCAGGCGGTGGAGGGCTGGTTTGCCCCGACGCTGCTGTTGCCGTCGCACTTCCCCCGGTACTTGAAGTACTCGGCCAGCTCCACCACGATGGGGAGAGAGGAGTTCACCTGGGTGCTGACCTCCGTGGACTGCAGCCCCTCCACCTCGTCGACATGGATGGTGCTGCGCGAGTGGGGAGCTATGGTTATCTGCCGCTCCACCCGCATCCCGTCGGGGCGCATGAAGACCACGCGCACCGCGACCGCCTCGTTGTGGGGGTTGAGGAAGAGCACGTACTCGTCGAACTCCTCGCCCGTATATCCCTCCGGCAGGTACCATTCGGGCTTGAGGCTCGAGGCGCCGATGGTGCAGTGGCCTCCCCCCCGCCCCCGGTAGTTGAAATACATGGCGCGCTCTGCCACCACGGGCAGGTCGGAGACCACCCGGGTGGAGACGTCAGCCGCCTCCAGCCCCGGTATCTCGTCCACGTGCACCGTAGCGCGCTGCTGGGCCCCGACGAATACCTGGCGGTTGATCACCTGCCCGTCCGAGCGCATGAAGCTCAGGGTCGCCGCCGTCGGCGCGTCGTTGGGGTTCAGCAGGCACACCCAGGTGTCGAAGCTCTCGCCGGTGTAGCCCTCCGCGAAATACCAGGTGTCGGAGGGCGCCGGCGTGCCGATGGATGCATGGCCCCCATCCTTGCCGTCGTAGTTAAAGTACATGGCGCGCTCGGCCACCACGGGCAGGTCGGAGACCACCCGGGTGGAGACGTCTGCCGCCTCCAGCCCCGGTATCTCGTCCACGTGCACCGTGGCGCGCTGCCGGGGCCCGATGGATACCTGGCGGATGATCACCTGCCCGTCCTGGCGCATGAAGCTCAAGGTCGCCGCCGTCGTAGCGTAGTTGGGGTTCTGGAGCACCACCCAGGTATCGAAACTATCGCCGGTGTAGCCTTCGGCGAAGTACCAGGTAGTGGAGGGCGCCGGCGTGCCGATGGAATCCGATCCCCCTTTCTTCCCGTTGAAGTCGAAGTACATGGCGCGCTCGGCCAGGACGGGAAGGTCGCTGCTCACCTGCACCGCGAAGCTCCCCCTACCCGCCGTGTCCCTCATGGGTATGGTGCAGCGGGAGAAGGCTCCCACGGTATAGCGGAACGTCTTGTTGCTGCCGTCCTCTCCCTGGAAGGTAACGCGGACCGCGGTGGCCTGGTCGTTGGGGTTCATGAGGAGCACGTAGGTATCAAAGGCGTTGGAGGAGCCCGCAGGCGGCGCCACGCCAACCGTCCCCGGCCGCTCCGCGGTCGAGGGGACATTGGAGAAACGCATGAACTCCTGGGTGATGTAGAGGCCGTCCGGCCCGCGCACCACGCCCACGCCTATGCAGTTGAACTCCGGCCGCATGATGTTCGCGCGGTGGGAAGCGCTGTTCATGAGGGCCTGGAAGGCCACGTCCACGTTGGGTGCCTTGGCGATATTCTCCCCGGCCAGGGTCCACCCGGTTATGCCCCGGGCCGCGATGCGCTGCTGCAGGGTGCCGGAGACCGGCGACACGTGCCCGAAGAAATTGTACTGGATCATCTCGCTGGAGTAGGAGCGCGCGAAGTCGGTGAGCTGCTGTTCGATGTACAGGGAGGGCAGACCGGCGTCGTTACGCGCCCGGTTCACCAGCTCCACCATGCGCGCCTCTTCCGCGGTGACGTTCACCGCCGCCGCCGCCGTCCCTCCCGCAAAGCCTGCAGGAAGCAGCACGGCCAGCATCAGGAAGAAGGTCACCAGCGGTGTTATCATGCCCGTTTGCCACCGAGTGAGCCCTTTCATTTGTATCTCCCCCTTCGTCCCCTGGGCTGGTGGCAACTCTCCCCGTCCTTTAAAACGAACCGCCCTTTCCGCTTGGGAAAGGGCGTCGCTTTGGAGGCGGCAGCCTGGCGATCATAACCGCTCTCGCGGTCTTAGACCCATGGCTTTGCGCCCTCCCCTTTCGGAAGAGTTTGCCTTTATCACCTACAGGGGTATTCGGTTCTCAAAGTCCGACTTATATATCGACATAAAATATATATACTTTAATGGTCCGGTCCCGCCCCATGACCGCGGGCGGGATTTCGCTCCGCCGTCCTCCCGAGGGCGCGGGCCTTCCGGGAAGGGGGTGCGCCTCCCGCGGACTTGCCGCTCGCGGGACAATCCGCGTATCCGTGGGCAGGGGGTATAAAGTATTTCCACGGGAATGCCGATTATAAGAATTGCCAAAATGTCTACGCCGAGTGAGTTTTGGCCCGGACCGGAAAGCCTGCCCACTTTCCGGTCTCCTTTTTATGCCCTTTTACCTGGCTTTTCGCCTCTTTCCACCGCGTGGAGGCGCTTACGGGCTCCCGCCTGCAAGGTCCTCGCTCGTCGCCAGTTCCCCCATGACCACGATGCGCTGCGCCGCGCTATACCACGGGTGACACGCGGTGAGGGTCACCTTGGGCTCCCCTTCCTGTTCCAGCACGCTGAGGTCGGACGGAGACACTATCTTCTGCCCGTAGACCAGGTAGATGAAGCGGTGGCCGGCCGTTTCCAGGATTATCTCGTCACCGGGCTCCAGCTGTTCGATGTGCCGGAAAGGCGCGCCATATGTCGTGCGGTGCCCGGAAATGACGCAGTTGCCTTCCTCCCCCGGATAGGCGGTTTCGGGGATGTGCCCCGGGCCCCGTTTCAGGTTCTCGCTGTCATCCAGGCCCCACAGCTCCACCACGATGGCGTCCAGGCCTATGCGCGGCACTATCAGCCGCGCTATCCCGTCTCCCACCGCCACCTCGTCCTCGCCGGGGGAGAGGGGCCGTTCCTCCCACGCACGGAAGAGCTCCTGCTGGGCGGAAGCCGCCCGGCGGTTGGTGTAATGGATGTAGGCGAACACGCCTGCCAGCGTCATGAGGCCGGCGAGGACCAGCGCTAATCCCGTGACGAGGAGAGCGGTCCCCTTGCGGCGCCTGCGCCGGCGCCCCGCACGGGAGCGCTCATCCCCCTCTTCGCGCCCTTCCGCTTCACCTGCCTTCCTGCCCTTTTTCATTCTCCCGCCCCCCCGCGCCTCCGCGCATCATGGCTCCCGGAAGACGATGCCCCTGCCCTCGCACACGGGGCACTTCTCCCCGAAAGCCTCCAGCAGGCCCTCGGAAACGTTCTTGCGCGTCATCTCCACCAGCCCCAGCTTGGTGAGCTCCACCACGTAGGTCTTGGTGCGGTCCTTTTCCAGCTCCTGATGGAGGGCCTTGAGCACCGCCCTGCGGTTGCGCGCTTCGTTCATGTCTATGAAATCGATGATGATGATGCCCCCTATGTCCCGCAGCCGCAACTGGCGGACCACCTCCGAAACCGCCTCGATGTTGGTGCGCAGCACGGTTTCCTCCAGCGACTTGTCGCCCACGTACCTGCCGGTGTTGACGTCTATGGCGGTGAGGGCCTCGGTGGAATCTATGACGATGTAACCGCCGGAGGGCAGGGGGACCTCGCGCCGCAAGGCCTCCTTTATCTGGGCGTTGATGCCAAGGGCCTCGAAAAGCGGCGTCTCGCCCGTGTAACGCAACACCCGCTCCGCCAGGTCCGGCGCCACCGTCTTCAGGTAATGCCTGACGCGGCGGTAGACACGGTGGCTGTTGACCAGGATGCGGTCGAAGGTCTTGTCCATGACGTCCCTGATCACCTTGATCTCGAGCTCCGGCTCCCGGTAGAGGACGGCGGGCGCGCGTTTCTTTTCGGCCGCCCTGTGCACCTGGTGCCAGACCCTCCCCAGGTAGGCCAGGCTCTTGCGCAGCTCCGCCGCCTCGGCTTCCTTGGCCGCCGTGCGCACTATGAGACCCGTGTCCCGCGGCCGCACCTCCTCCACCAGCACGCGGAGGCGCTCGCGCTCCTGCTCGCCCAGCTTATGCGAGATGCCCACCGTCTTCGCCTGCGGCAGGAGGACCAGGTAACGGCCGGGTATGGAGAGGTAGGTGGTCAGGCGCGCTCCCTTCCCGCCCATGGGATCCTTGGTCACCTGCACCACCACCTGCTGTCCCGGTTTCAGCAGCCTGGTGATCGCCGGCCTCTCTCCCTGCCTCTTTCCTTCCAGGTAGATGTCGCCCACGTAGAGGAGGGCGTTGCGGTTGTGCCCTATGTCCACGAAGGCCGCCTCCATGCCCGGAAGGACGTTCTGCACCCTGCCTTTGTAGATGTCGCCCACGATGGAGCGCCGGTCGGAGTGCTCCACGAAGATCTCCTGCAGCGCACCCGATTCGAGCACCGCCACCCGCGTCTCGTTCTCGTAGGAGGCTACTGCGATCTCCTTCGCCACCGGGGAGGCCTTGCGCACCTCCACGGATCCCGCCTTGAGCTTATTCTTTATGGCCACCCTGCATCACTTCCAGTTCACCTTCCCTTCCACGGTATAGGTAAAGCGGCCCCGCTACCTCCTCGGCAACTTCTTCACGGGAGGCGTAGATCCCGACCCTGGTGACCTCGCCGCCCTGCAGGTCCCTCCGCAAATATTCCCCCAACCGCACCAGCGCCTCCTTCAACCTGCCTTCTCCCTCTCCGCTCAAGCGCAACGCCAGGTGAAAGCGGCTGCCGTCGGCCTCGACGCGGTAAAGCCCGTAACGAGTCCAGCGCGAAAGGCGGGGCATATGCGGCGGCAGGACTTGCATGGAAACGATTCCCAGCCCGAGGGGAAGTGAGCGGTCCATGCTTTCCCGCGCCGCCTGCAGGTCAGGCTCCTCACCCACGGAAACCTCGAGGTACTCCGCCTCGGCGGCCACGCCCAGGGGGAGTGCGGGAGAGAAACTCATCCTGAGACGCGGGTTGTACCCCTCGGTGAAGACCAGCGCGACGCCCGACCGCCGCAGCGCCCTTTCCAGTGCACGCATGGTTTCGCGATGGGAGAGAAACCTGGCGTCACCTTTCTTGTAAAACTTTACCAGAACGCGCTTCAACCCTCCTCCTTGGCAAGGACATTCCCCACTCCGGGCGCCTCGCAGGCCCCGCAGGAAGTGCATTCCCCAAAGCGGCAGTCGGGGGTTTCCTCCCGCCGCAGCGCCTTTCCGTATTCCTCCCAGAGGAAAGCCTTTTCCACCCCGGCGCGAAGGTGATCCCACGGAAAGACCTCGTCGCTGGACCGCTCCCTCTCCACGTACCAGGCGGCATCCAGCCCCTCCGCCTCCAGGGCCCTCTTCCAGCGATCCCAGGAGAAGAACTCGCTCCAGCTGTCCAGGCAACCCTCGCGGGCAGCGGCCACCACCGCCGGTGCCAGGCGCCGGTCGCCGCGAGCCAGCATCCCCTCCAGGTAGGACATCTCGCGTGAGTGCCAGCGCAGGGTTACCCCTTTCATGCGCAGCCCCTCCTTGAGGATGAAGTGCCTGCGCGCCACCTCGAAAAGGGACATCTGGCGCGCCCACTGCAGGGGCGTATGTGGCTTGGGAACGAAAGTGGAGACGCTCACCGCGAGGCGCATTCCCCGCAGCGGCCTTCCCTCGTCACCCTCGCGCATGATGCGCCGCACCAGCAGGGGTATGGCCTCCACGTCCTCCTCTTCCTCCCCCGGCAAACCCACCATGAAATAGAGCTTGACCCTCCGCCAGCCCTCCCGGTAAGCGGAGGCTACGGCAGCCAGCAGGTCCTCGTCCGTAACCTTCTTGTTCATCATGGCGCGCAGGCCGGGCGAAGCCGTTTCGGGCGCGAAGGTCAGCCCCGTGCGCTTCACCCTGCGCAACCGGGAAGCAAGCTCCACCGAAAAGGTGTCGGTGCGCAGCGAGGGAAGCGAGAGCGCGACCCGCCTCTCCTCGAGCTCGCGCGCAAGCCCTTCCGCCAGTGGCATTATGCAGGAATAATCCGCGCTGTTGAGCGAGGACAGCGACAGCTCGTCGCAACCCGTGTTTTCGATCATCTCCATTCCCCAGCGACGGAGCAACTCCGCCCTTCTCTCCCTGACCGGGCGGTAGAGCATCCCCGCCTGGCAGAAACGGCAGCCGCGGGTGCATCCCCGGAAGACCTCCAGGCTGCAGCGATCGTGCACCGATTCCACCAGGGGGATAAGCGGCCGCCGCGGCAGGCGGTGCTCGTTCAAGTCCCTGACCACTCTCCGGCGCACCGGCAGGGGGGCTCCCCGCTCCGCCACGATGTCGCGGACAGTGCCGTCCGGGTGGAAGGAGACGCGGTACAGCGAGGGGACATACACGCCGGGGAGCGAGGCGCACTCCCGCAAGAAGCCCTCCCGGTCCTTTTTCCCCTTTTTTTTCCAGGCAGCCAGCGCATCCAGGAGCTCGTGTATCGCCTCCTCCCCGTCGCCCAGCACCAGGAGGTCGAAGACCTCGGCCAGCGGTTCGGGGTTATAGGCTCCGGGGCCCCCGCCCACCACCAGGGGGGTTTCCTCCCCGCGCTGCCCCGCCTGCAGGGGTATCCCCGCAAGCTGCAGCACGCGTATCACGTTGGCGTAGGTCAACTCGTGCTGCAGGGTGATGCCCACCATGTCAAAGTGGCGCAGGGGAACCCTGCTCTCCAGCCCGAAGAGGGCGATGCCCCGCGCCGCCATGCGCTCCTGCATATCCACCCAGGGCAGGTAGGCGCGGTCGGCCATGGCATCCGGGCGCTCGTTGATCTCCTCATAGAGGATGGCCAGCCCGAGATGGGACATCCCTATCTCGTAGACATCGGGGTAGACGAGGACGCACTTCAGCCCATCGCCGGCGAACGGTTTGCGGTAGGCGTTCACCTCTATGCCCAGATAACGCCCGGGCCTGGCAACATTACCCAGCTCCTCGCCCAGTACTCCATCCACCTTCGCGCCCCCCACCGCGCCGCCGCTCTCCGATCCTGCTGCCTGCACGCTCCTTGCTCCTTCTGCGCCTAAAAAATAGGAAGCGGCTTACCGCAAGCCGCCTCGCTAACTGTCAGGCCGGCTCTTCGAGGCCGGGAGTGCCCGTGTACCGCTCTCCGCCCGCTACTATTTATTGCGGAGAAAGACCGGTATGTCCAGTTCCTCGGACTCGAAGACCACGGTCTTTTCCGGGGGTGCCTCCGCCTTAGCGGCCTTGCGACCGGGACGTGAGGCAGCCGTTCCGAACTCGAACCCGGTGGCGATCACCGTCACCTTCAGCTCGTCTCCCAGGGAATCATCGATGACCGCGCCGAAGATGATGTTGGCGTCGGCGTCGGCCACGCTGGCGATGATCTCCGCCGCCTCGTTCACCTCGAACAGCCCCAGGTCCGAACCGCCCGAGATATTGAGCAGGATCCCCTTCGCGCCCTCGATGGAGGCTTCCAGCAGCGGGCTGGAGATGGCGGAGCGCGCGGCCTCCGAGGCCCGGTTCTCGCCGGAAGCCGTTCCAATGCCCATGAGGGCCGAGCCGGCGTTGGACATGATGGTGCGCACGTCCGCAAAGTCCAGGTTTATCAGCCCCGGCACGGTGATGAGGTCGGTGATCCCCTGAACTCCCTGGCGCAGGATGTCGTCCGCCATACGGAAGGCGTTGATGATGGAGGTCTTCTGTTCCGCCACCTCCAGCAGGCGGTCGTTGGGGATGATGATCAGGGTATCCACCTTCTCGCGCAACTTATCGATGCCCGCTTCCGCCTGCTGCGCGCGTTTGCGGCCTTCGAAGGAGAAGGGCTTGGTGACCACCCCGATGGTCAGGGCGCCCTGGTCCTTGGCGATCTCCGCCACTATGGGAGAGGCTCCCGTGCCCGTGCCTCCCCCCTTGCCGGCGGTGATAAAGACCATGTCCGCGCCCTTTATGGATTCCGCGATGGCCTCCCGGTTCTCCAACGCCGCCTGCTCCCCTATCTCGGGATTGGAACCCGCTCCCAATCCCCGGGTGATATTGCCGCCGATGTACACCTTGACATCGGCGTCGGACATTAGGAGGGCCTGGGCATCGGTGTTTATGGCCACGAATTCAACTCCCTTGAGCCCGGAATCGATCATGCGGTTTATGGCGTTGGTCCCGCCTCCACCCACGCCAACCACTTTGATTACCGCTAGGTAATTGGTCGCGGTCTCCGGCATTTCCAGTCCCTCCTTTATCCGTTGCCCCTACAGAAATCTTCCGCGAGGCGTGCTCACAAATCCTAAACCACCACTTTAAACTTCTCCGAGGGCGCTCCTTTTATCTATCATATATTTCCCGCCCTGCTAAACTCAAACTACGACAACCCAGTCTCTATATCCTTCCTCATTCCGCCCCTTTTACATATTTACCCATTAATGCGATCTGTGTTTTCTCGCCGCCCCTCAACGCCGCAGCCCATTTTCCGCCTCAAATAAACGTTTTCCGCTCTCCTCCATTTCCCCGCGACGCGGGATGGCCTTCCCTTGCCAAAGCCCGCCTCACCGTTGTCAAACTATATCATATACCTATACGAAAACATTATACTTGGAAAATTGCTTAAGCATAAAGTCTCGATAT
>Ga0116210_1000792_pt1 | contig 28327 bp, 23 predicted proteins | sample TshhotsprinmetaG_FD_94483 | JGI IMG/M metagenome (GOLD analysis project Ga0116210, IMG submission 94483) | Hot spring microbial communities from South Africa to study Microbial Dark Matter (Phase II) - Tshipise hot spring metaG | ecosystem: Environmental > Aquatic > Thermal springs > Hot... | reverse complement strand
TCCCACAGTTTATTATCGGCGCTATAGTTTCGCTTTTCTACAAACCCGATATTGTGATTTCCAACGGTTTTGTCTCGATTTTGCCCGTTGTATGGGAAAAGCTTCGAGGGAGCAAGCTTGTCGTTTTGCATCAGTTTCACGGGAGTATTTCTTCGTCGAGTAATTTTATAAGAAGAGTCGTTCGCTTGTTGTGCGGAGCGCTTGATTTAATTATCACGAATTCTTACGACACCATGAATGAAGTTATTCCCCTTTGCGATTTCGAAAAAGTCGTAAAAGCTGAATTATTCGCTGATGAAATTTTCTTCAAAGGTGATATCGCGAAACCCAAAAGCGACGCGTTCACAATCCTTTACGTGGGACGGCTTGACGACGGTAAACTGTGCGGTCTTTTACTTGAACTTGTGACCAGACGCTTAAATGACCCCGCTTTGAGGTTCGAGTTTGTGGGTGAGGGTCAATTCGAGGGTGAGATAAGAAAGCTGGAAAATATGGGGTCGAACGTCAAATATCACGGCTATGTCGCTTCCAGTGCCGCTCTCCGCAAGCTCTATGAAACTGCGGACGTGGTGTGGTCATATACTGACGAGAACTACATGTCTATGCCCGCGGTGGAAGCTCTTGCGTGCGGAAGACCTATTATCGTACCCGGGATTTCCGCCGCGACTCGCAATCCGATAAACAAAGATATTGTCCCGGAGCATGTCGGGTTAATCATAGACCCATATGAGATTGAAACGGCTGAAAGTTTGATCCTCGACCTTCAAGCCAGAGGCATATCTGATGATTTCAGAAGAAGTTGCCGAAAATACGCCGAGGCAAAGTATAGCTCGAAAAATCTTGACGAAGCGGTAGGCGCCTTGTTGTCTCTGTTAACCTGAAAAATTTTCCATTTGTCAGGTTAGTTAGAGCAAAGTCTGTACAGGTGGGCACACATATGAGGAATGCGCTGACCCACGACTAACAGTTGCTCCAGGACTTGCTCAGGCCATATTTCCATCTGTTCATTAGACAAAGGTTTCAAAAATATTCCTTCTCTTTTGACTATCTCCCATCCGCTTGATTTGAGGGTGCGATCCAGGGTGTTTGGCGTGTAAACTCTCTTATGCCCTATTTCAACATCTCGCTGCCCAAGTTGGGTGGTGCGTTTTATAATGCCCATTTTCACTCCAATTTCCCGGTGAATTGAGTGCGCATTTGGGACGATGACATGCAATTGACCTTTTGGAACGAGCCAGGTATGCACTTTTTTAGAAGTTTCACAGGGTGTGTTACGTGCTCGAGAACGCTTGCCATGATTATAGTGTCGTATTTAAGTTCAGGTTCGAAATCCTCGAACAAAGAGTGGAAAAACCGTGCTTTTCCCTTCACAATTTGTCGAACGTAATCTATGTAAATACTTGAACCCTCTACGACATCAAGGTAGATGGGGAGCTTTGAAAGCTTCTCTGTCATAACTCCGTTTGCACAGCCCATTTCAAGAACCCTTTTTCCTCTTAGATGTTCAAGAATTTTTGAAAGGTCAAACTCAATGAGTTTTCGCTCGAAACCAATATCGCTCCTATAAAATTTTGCCGTTGCCTCTAAGGGCTCAAACTTGTCAATCATTGTAAAAACTCAATTTAACGGACCAGTCTAATTCTATTATTGATTTTCAAGTTTGGAAACATCAGGGTATTTTCGTTTTCCTGAGCGTAAGTGACTTGCGATATTTCTAAGGCATTATATCTGGGCAATCTGATTATAGAGGCAAAAATGGAGTGATGCGCGTATCTTGCCCATGTGATGGATAATGTTAACTGCTACTCCAGTTGAAAACAATAAATGTTTGAACACCAGCCAAGCGACCCGCTTCAAGGTCAACATCCCTGTCTCCTATGAAAACCGCCTCACCCGTGGAAATATCAAAGCGTTCAAGAATCATTTTCAAACCCTCGGGCTGCGGTTTTGTTCTTCTCACGCTATCCCGCGATATGACCAGTTCGAAAAGCTCTTTCAAATTGTTTTCAACAAGGAAAGACTCAATCGTTTCTGTTAGATTGGATGAGAAGATCGCCTTCCTGATTCTTCTTGGTGATTTCCGAATGTATTCGATGAGTTCGTGGTTGGGCAAGGCGTTCTCAAGCCCACGTTTCTCGAATTTAAGGATTATCCCCCGAGCCTCATCGTAAGCTTTACGCCCGTATTTTTCCTCGATGATATACAATTTCTCGTGCAGGGGATGAAACTGGTTCAAAAAGCTGTATTTTTTTCTGAAGAAATTGTGAAGCTCCGCTCTCAGGGAGGAATAATCGGTATTCAAGCGCACGAGCACCCCGTCAAAATCACAGATGAGCGCTTTCTTTCCGGAAAGTATTCGGTCAAGAAAGGATATCAAATCTTGATGACAGACCAATTTTCACCCTTGATGAGTTTCTGTCCCATATCGGTGTACCTTATCCAGTACCACCCTTCAGGGAGCGCGTTGTACCGGGGTAGGTCTGGGATTTCCTCTCCGAAAGCTATTTTCACGTAATATAAGGGCATGTTGGAACCAGCGGTTGCGAAGAAATTTGATGTCGTGAAAAATCTGCCTGAGTTTATTTCGGTCACGCATGGAATTCCTTCTCGATTCTCCTTTATGTCCACGCAGAAAATTCCGGTCGCTTTCTCGTCCGCGGTCTTGACCGCGTTTGTGGCAACCTCATTGACCTTATCGTTGTGCACTGTTTTCGCGACCGAAGGGCTTGAGCTTTGTCCCGATGGCGTTAGATAACCGTATATGTATTCGAGCCTTTCTCTTGCCTGGGACGTTATCAATTCGCCATCTTTCCAGATGCTTTGGAAGGCGTATTCCCTTCCTGGAAGGAACTCGCAAACCATGAAATCTTCATAGCTATATTCGCCTTTGGCTTCCCAGTACCGTATCCAGAGGTCTCCTTGCTCCAGGCTTGTTATGGGTAGCGTCGCTTTAGAACCAAAGCCTGTGATGGGACGGAGCCATCCCTTGGGATAAATCCGGAAGATTTTATCGAGGGCTTGCGCAAGGTCTTCCTTTGAACTAACCCGAAACGAGAGGGGAACCGGAACGCCTTTCTCTCTTAGATACTCTATGAGCGCGATTTTGTTCTGGCAGAGCTCGACCGTTTTGGTGGCGGGAAGAAGCGTTTTGGCTTTGAGCTTTTCCCTGTTTCTCGCGAGCGTGAGCACCTCAATGTCGGGCTGTGGGTGAGCGAACTCAACTCTTTCGCGTTCGATTATCAAATTTAGTTTCTCAAGGTAGGAGGGGTCTTTTGCCGGGGGGATAAGATACTTCTTGTCCGCCCCGGAGACAAGTTCGAGGTGGTAAAGATTGATGTCGGTTCCCACGATATAAAACTCCTCCCCTGATTTCCTCAAACAGTCTATGAAGTTTGAAGCGGCGGGTCCCCCGGCTCCGGTAACGAGAATCCTTTTCATCGCGGCTGCCTTTCCCTACATTTGCCTTAAAACGGAAACATGGCTGCCATAACTAACGTATCAAATGTTTATTATATTTATTTTGAGATTAAACAAAAACCATGTTATATGAAATCTATCCATCCCGTAGTTCTTATGGTTTTATCATTATCTCAAGATATTGTTTTATCGTCGGTAAACCGGTCGCAGATGGAACGCCGAAACTTGACATCAAATCCAGGACCAATGTTCATGTCAGGTTAATCTGGTAAATGAAAGCGAAAACGCGTCTATGGCGTAACCGGTCTGGGTCAAAGAATTCGTTCCGATCACTTAAGTAGTTGAGGTGCCGGTCTTATTCAGTATCTGTACTTAAGGTACGGTTTGGAAATATCTAAAAATTAAAAGGAAATCCATTCCAAGACAGGGGTTTGGTAATTAGTTAACAATCAGTTTTGGAGCTGATGCCCAACCGGGTTTTCTTTGGTTATAATATCGCAAAGGATTTTGTAATTGAAATCATAAGAATAGACCAGTCATACGGAACTTATTTTTTTATGAAAGGTAACAGAGATATTATCAACGTGGGTATCATAGGGCTTGGCTACTGGGGTCCGCACTATGTTCGAATTTTTTCCCAAATGCATCATACCCGCGTGGAGTTATGCTCCGACATTAACACAGAGAGGCTCGAACACATTAAAAATCTCTTTCCGGGCATTCAGGTGGCGGCTAATGTCAATGAGGTAATAAATTGCGACGCTGTCGACGCGGTTGTCATCGCTACGCCGGCGACATCCCACTATCCTCTTGCTCGCGAAGCGCTCGAAAGCGGAAAAGACGTGTTGGTCGAAAAACCAATGGTGATTGATACGGCAAGTGGCGCCGAACTAGTGTCCATGGCGAAATCTCATAAAAGGGTCTTGATGGTCGGACACACGTTTCTTTTTAACCCCGGAATCATAAGGATGAAAGAGGTTTTGGATTCTGGCGAGGCTGGTGAAATCTACTATCTGCACTCCACCCGAACTAATCTCGGACCAATAAGAGAGGATGTGAACGCGCTCTGGGACCTTGCTCCCCATGATGTTTCTATATTCTCTTATCTGCTCGGAACAATGCCCGAGGCGGTGTGCGCCAACGGCGCGTGCTTTTTGAAAGAGGGGCGAGAAGACGTTGTTTTCCTAACCCTTTATTATCCCCACGGCAAGATAGGAAACGTCCATGTCTCGTGGATTGACTCAAACAAGGTTAGAAAGGTAGTCGTCATAGGGAGCAGGCAGAGGATTTCCTTTGACGACCTTGACCCTTTGGAAAGAGTAAAGATTTTCGAGAAGGGCGCGGAAATTAAAGGAAGGTCTGAAGGCGATTTCGGGAAGTTTCAGCTTCTTTTGAGAGACGGGGATATTTATAGTCCTAAAGTTGAGCCAATAGAGCCACTCATGGCTATGTGTTCTCACTTCGTTGACTGCGTTTCTGAAAGAAATAATCCCAAAACAGATGGGAAACACGGTCTTGAGGTTGTCGCGGTGCTTGATGCCGCCCAAAAATCTTTATCTCAGAATGGTAAGAGGGTAGAGGTTCCGTCATTATCATTTTGACCAGGGTAAGAAAGGTTTGAGGAATGCGAGTTCCTTTCGTTGATTTGAAAAGAGATTCACAGCAACAGAAAGAGGAGATTTACAGCGCGATAAATAACGTCATCGAAAGCTCAAGTTTTATTCTTGGCGAACAAGTTGAATCTTTCGAGGCTGAGTTCGCTTATTTTTGCGGGAAAAAATACGGCGTGGGGGTTTCCTCAGGAACCGACGCGATATTTCTTGCGCTCAAGGCGTTGGGAGTTGGCGCCGCAGATGAGGTTATTACCGCCGCTAACACTTACATTGCTACTTTTAACGCGATTTCGATGACATCAGCAAAGCCAGTACCTGTGGATGTGGAGCCTTACCACTACAACATCGATTGCGACGCGATTGAGAGCGCGATAAACGAAAGGACAAAAGCGATTGTTCCCGTTCATCTCTATGGGCAGATGGCGGAGATGGACAGGGTGGTTGAAATCGCGGAAAAGAAAGGAATCCCTATTGTTGAGGATGCGTCTCAAGCGCACGGCGCTTTTTACAGAGGCAAAAGAAGCGGGTCTTTTGGGCTGGCGGCTTGTTTCAGTTTTTACCCGTCCAAAAATCTTGGGTGCTATGGTGACGGTGGAATCGTGGTGACTGATGATGAGGAAATTGCCTCTAAGATTAGGAGGTTGAGGAACTACGGTCAGGAGACCAAAAATCACCACTTGGAAATAGGTTATAACAAGCGACTCGATGAAATCCAGGCGGCTGTCCTAAGGGTTAAGCTTCGCAACCTCGACGCTCAAAATCGCATGCGTATCAATGCGGCGAAATATTACGCCGAAAGGTTGAAAAACATTGAAGACGTGGTCATCCCAACTGCGAGGGAAGAGGATTTTGCCCACGTCTACCACCTGTATGTTATTCGATGCAAAAAAAGAGACGCTTTAAGGGATTACTTGTCTCAAAAGCAGATAGAGACCGCAATACACTATCCGATGCCACCACACTTGCAGCCCGCGTATGCGTTTCTTGGTTATGAAGGTGGCGATTTTCCTGTTTCCGAAAGCCTTTGTGGGCAGATTCTCTCACTCCCAATGTTTCCAGGGATAACCAGAGAGGAAATAGACTGGGTCTGCGATTGCATCGCCGAGTTTTACTCCAGGGAAAACCCGGAGTAACCCCAATATTGCCGCGTCATAGTAACAATTATGACTCCTGTCCCAGTGGCATCGTGGAGTTGGACCTTTCTTGCCGCACGCGTCACGACCAAATGTGCTAAAGCGCACACGAACGGCTCAAACGCTTTGGTATGTGGAGATGATTAAGAATTGCAATTGGCATAATCTTTTGGAAATCTCGCGAATATTACGATTGGATTTCTCCGCATTATGCGGTTGTTACTTTTGTCACCGAACACTCCCGAGTGCTGGAGACGGGCGCATCGAATAAAGAAGGCATGCGGGGACTCGTAAGAGTTTGTGGCGAGCTTACAGGGATTGAGATTTTGCCTGTAAGGACTCACGAGGAATTTGGCGATGCTCATCAGTAAACCACGACTCACAACGTATCAAAGACGATTTATAAAAGTGTGGATTAGCTTTTAGGCGCGCTTAATCCTGGCTGTGTGAATTTTGTAAACAAGCCAAACGGAAAAAAGACCAGTAAGAGCGATTGTTAACTTTCCCTGGTGAAAGGGTTTTCCATGGGGGGCGTATTAGCGAATATACCGAATCTAACATCATGGAGCTTTTGGATGCTTCTTTGTTTAATCATTTCTTTAATCATTACGCGATAAAGACTTATGTTTCCGGCGTACATGAAGGAATTTTTTATTCGAGGAAAATTCCCGAGACATTTTGTAAGTAGGCAAACCTCGGGGAAATGGTGGCGCAGAGATTTAGTGGTCTTTATTACACCCTCTTGGCAAAGAAAATCTTTATTGTTATAGCCTATCGTGAAATTCATTAGATTGGTTGAGGTAATTTCAATTTTCCTAATTGTTATGTTGCTTTCGTCTTAACGCGAAATCCCGCAGGTGCCCTAAGACCGCTTTTCCGGCTTTGAGCACGAAGCGAAGGTCTTCATAGGTCTTTATTGAAAGAATCGTTCTGCCAATAAATCGGGGCGATAGAAACGCGGTGTATAGCCCTTGGGTGAGTTTTTTAATTTTTTCATCTGGAATGGTTGTTGAAAGAACTGGTCCCCTCATGTCGTATTCATCCCAGTCGAGCGTCCTTAACCACCCGTTCTCTTTCGCTTCCTCGAAGAGAGGTGTTCCGGGATAAGGTATGATGATTGTCGCTTGAAGCATGTCCGCGTAACCTTTCGCGAGGAGGTCTCTGCTCAAGTCAACTGTTCTTTGGGCGTCTTCAACAGTTTCCCAGGGGTAGCCCACCATTGTCGTCAAATGTACGGTCAATCCCGCCTTCTTGGCAAGCTTGCAGCTATCGATTATGTCCTGGACAGTCGTTGCTTTGCGTAGTCTGTCAAGTGTTTTCTGATTTGCGGATTCGAGACCGAACTTAAGCAGGCGGAAACCAGCCTTTTTCATGAGCTTGAACTGCTCTTGGGATATGGCTCCGACCCTCGCGTTGCATGATATGTCGATTTTCTCGTTGTAGCCTCTTTCAATCATTCCTCTGCAGAAGCGCTCGAGCCATCCTCCCGCCGGGAAGGTTCCGGTATCATCGAAGATCTCGCGAACGCCCAAGCGCGCTATCAGCTCACCGATTTCATCAAGGACTCTTTCATGATTCCTTACCCGGTAACGGGGATAGAGAGTTGTCCAAGAACAGAATGTGCATTTTCCGTACCAGCAATCCCTTCCGGCCATCGTGTAGGTATGGGGACTTTTTATGAAAAGGTGCTCACCGTACAGCTTCCAGCAGGTCAATTCCCTGTCTATGTTTGGCAGCGTGTCCAGATCATGGTCAAGCCTGAAGGCGCCGGTCGAAAGGATTTCTCCGTCTTCTCGGTAGAATATTCCCGGTTCAAGCGGCTCATTTTTATCGAGATGTTCTACAAGGTTTGTAAGAAGAAAGTCATAATCCCCTCCGGTGAGGACGAAATCAACCCGGGAGTTTAACAAAGATTCTTCCGGTAGGGCGGTTACGTGGTCTCCGAAAAGAACCACAACCATTTCCGGCAGTTCAGCCTTAAGCCTTCGAATTATCTGCCAGTGTCTTTTAACGACCGGGGTTTTTGTTTCAAGCGCGATTAGGTCTGGTTTTTCATTATTTACATGCTCCCAGAAACGCTCTTCTTTCCATCGCATCGCGATTGCGTCGTTCCAAATGACTTTATGCCCCCGCGCGCTGAGCATTGTCGCCGCCCAAGCAGGCACCATGGGGTATATGAAGGAGGGATTGTGAAACCACTGAAACTGTCTGTTCTGACCGAGCGTCGCGTGCCTTTCCTCCCCGAGCGGAGGATAAGATATCATTATTTTCAACTGTCGCTCATCCTCCTTGAAAGCAAACCGAGAATAAAGCCGATACCGTAGGTGATATTCGTGAGAATGATTCCCGGGAAAATGTACAGGTTAACAAGCGGTTCGAGACTTTTCACAGACGAAAAAGCGCACATGAGCAGGTAAAACCCGAGCACACCCAGAAATGCGTAGAGCAACGGCTTGAACACGAAACTCAAAGCGAGCCCGATCACAAGCCAGATGACGAAAATGGAAGGTACGAAATATTTCAACTTCCGTGATGTTTCAGGGAATTTCTTGACAAAGAAACCCCTGTGCCTGGCGTATGAAAAAACTTGTCTTAAGTGGGGGATGAAAAGTGGTCTTCTGTGATGAAAAACGGTGACATTGGGAACGTACAGAATCTTCTTTCCCTTTTCCTTTGTGAGCTTAAGGCATAAAACGGTATCTTCTCCCGGCCAGAACTCTTCCGGAAAAGCGCACTGCGAATCAAGCTCGGAGCGTCTGACCAGCAGATTGCATGACGGATAGTCGTCCACCTCCCTCATGGCGCGAGGAGCGTATCTGAAAGTTGTATTAGCGGAAACCAGGGAAGATGTATATACGAGACCACCAGCCCTCTGCCGTATACTGTCTTCAGGAGGCGTTAGCGCCGGACCGCAGACCGCGGCGACTTTCCGGTCCTTGAAATACGACGCGGCATTCTTAAGCCACAGGGCGTCCGGCCACGCGTCTGAGTCTATAAAACCAAGGATTTCCGAGTTGCTTTTTCTAACGGCTATGTTTCTTTTCGCGGAGGGACCCACTTTACCGCTTGGCTCTATATGAAGATTTTGTATATGTTCGATTTTAGTGTTTAACTGAGTGTTTTCGTCCGGGACGAGCCATATGTCAAAGTTTGAATAATCAAGATTCGAACACTTGCTCAAGCACTCGAGCGCATAGCGGTCAATGGATTTTGTTGGAATGATGATTGACGCGCTCGGCTCGTGTTTTGACGGGGGGAGCATCGGACTGTCGTAGTATTTAAGGAAGTAAGTCCTGTAAAAGACCGCAAGTGTGTCTATGATGATGTTTCTGATGTCCGACCATTTTATGCGACCGAATTTTCCCTGAAAGGTGAGATTTATTGGCGCTTCCAGAATGGAAAAGCCCAACCTGTGGGCGACGGCGAGCAATTCGAGGTCCATGGCGTACTGCTTGCAGAGGATTCTCGGAAAAGTTTTCTCAAGCAGCTCTCTTTTAAAGAGTTTTATTCCGGTCTGCGTGTCTTTAACGGGTAGATTGAACAAGACCCTGGTAAACATGTAATAGATTGAGCTAAATATTTTTCGGTGAAATGGATAATCAAGTTTTGAGAGGGGATGCCTTTTGCTGCCTATCACACAGTCTGCGTTATTTTCTTTCATGAGAGACAAAAAACTTGTTATATGGGATGGGTGCAGGTCCAAGTCGGCGTCAATAAAGCAGACAACATCCCCTGAGCTTTCCCAAAAGCCCCTCATGAGCGCGTTGCCTTTTCCTATGTTTTCGGGAATGTTTAACACAAGCACATTCTTGAAATTGCTGGCTGCCCTTTCTATTTCATCCGCGGTCGAATCCGTGCTCCCGTCGTTGACAACCACTATTTCGTAGTCGGCGAAAGAAGCCTCGAGCACGCGCGCGGTCTCGGAGACCATTTGGAATATCACGTTTGCCTCATTGTGAGTAGGTATTATTACCGATAAGTCTTTCCTTTTGGATTCAAGCATTTTCAAACCCGAGCCTTTTTGGCACACAATCTCACTTAAAGATTCACCATTCAGGTTAAAGCAGTTATCCGAGCGGGACAAGACCGCAAGTGCATGCTTGCATGCGTAAACCAGGTTATCACTTATATAAGTTTTATAAGTTTTTGTCATTCATTTGTGTGTATCATATTGTTGTTTTGTGCGGAAAGAAAGAAGAGGGAGTTAGTGAAATTGCGAGAGATATCTTTCCCTTCTATCTCGGTAGTTATTCCCACATTGAACTCTTCAACTACGCTTTCGCAATGTCTTTCGAGCATCGCATCCCAGACCTATCCGGGGAGTATCGAGATTATAGTCGCTGATGGTGGCTCCGCTGACGACACGATAAAAATCGCAGAAGACTTTGGCTGTGTTGTCATTTCCAATCCTTTAAAAACTGGTGAGGCAGGGAAGGCGGCAGGGATAAAGAAAGCCAGGGGCGAAATTATCGCGCTTATAGATAGCGACAATATACTTCCTGAGTCAGACTGGTTGGTGCGAATGGTTCGACCGTTTGAAAACCCTCTGATAGTTGCCGCTGAACCTATTGAATATACCTACAGAAGGAGTGACGGCACTCTTACCAGATACTGCGCTCTTATGGGAATGAATGATCCCCTCTGCTATTTTTTGGGAAATTATGACAGGTATTGTGTCTTATCCGGCAAATGGACCGGTCTTGACATACGTTCGAGAGATAGCGGCGATTTTTTGGAGATTGAACTGGAAGAGGGCAAAATACCAACTATTGGGGCTAATGGTTTTATGGTAAGAAAGGAAGCTCTCAAAATCTTGCAACCCCGTGATTATCTTTTTGATGTTGATATGGTGGCAGAGCTCGTAAGATCAGGCATGCGCAAGTTCGCCAAAGTAAAGATTGGAATCGTTCATCTTTACGGTAAGGGCTTGATTTCCTTCACGAGAAAGCAGCTCCGCAGGATCAGGGATTTTCAATACTTTAAATCTATTGGGCTGAGGACTTATGAATGGACTGAAGGCAGAAAGAAAGGAATAACAAAATTCATTCTTTCATGCGTGACTATACTTCCTCTCATATTTCAAATGATTAAAGGATATTCTCGAAAAAAGGACCTCGCGTGGTCATATCACTTGCCTGCTTGTCTTGTTACGCTTGTTGTTTATACTTACGGATACATTGAGGGGATTATCCGCCCGCGCGCACATAAACGATCATCATGGTATCAGAGCGGGTGATAAGGCAATACAAACGCTTCTACCGAAAGACTGGTTTCATCTCGAAATGTCTTAGGCGATAATTTTTAGAAATCTCACAGGGTTATTGTTCTTTTCTTATCATTTAAAGGGAAGACCTTTCGAGGATTTCTCTGGCGAATTGCGCCTGTTTGCTTTTCGGAGCTTCCTTGATAACTTTTTTAAGTTGATATATACCCCGTTTTTCTTGCCCGAGCTCAAGTAATGTGATGCCATAGTAAAACCTCGTCTGGTGGTCTCCAGGGTCGAGTTCAATTGCTTTTTTAAGATCATTGCTTGCTTTTTTCATATTACCAATAGTGAAATATATTGAGCCTCTTTCTTTGTAGGCGTATGCGTTTTTTTCTTTTAGCAAGATGAAATCATTTAGTTCTTGCAAAGCCTCGTAGCTCATATTGAGCATTCTGTACGCAAATGATATCTGCATGGTTCTGAAATCCGGGTTGAAAACTCGCGCTTTCGGGATGCGTTCAATGACTTCGTGGTAGCGGTTAAGGCTATTGAGCGCAAGCCCGTAAAACTCAAAAACGTCAGAGAACGTCAAACAGGAGTAGAGGGAGAAAACATAGTGGTCTTTGAGAAAAAACTCCGAGATTCTTTCGTAAACCTCTACGGCTTTCTCGAATTGCCCGCGACCAACATAATGAGTGGCGAGCATAATAAGCGGAAAACAAATGGCTTCCCTCGCGTCGGAATCAAGGTTCGAAATGTTTTTTTTGGGGAGAGGATATTTCCTGAACGCTTCACTGGCACTTATTTTCTTAGGGGGTGGCGCTCCCTTAGCGCTCAACTTGATCGAGAACCCCCTCCATTGGTAGTTCCATGAATGGTCTACAAACCCCTGATATGTGTAGAATACAGGCGTGTCCCTGAAATTCTTCTCGACTATTCTTACTAATTTGGAGCCTGTAATCCTCTTGTCATTGGGAGTTTGACGCAGAAGGAGGTCTTTTCCCTCGAAACCCGGGGCGTTTACCGCGGCTGGCAGTATGAGCCTCACGTCAGGTCTTATTCTTTCTGATATTTGTAGATATCTGGCTGGGAAGTATACGTTGTCATTGTCGATGATAACCACGGCATTTTTATCCGTTTCCTCAAAGATGCCCCTGGCAAGTCTTACCGAATAATCGTCTTTGCTCTTATCAACCTTACTGTAATGCGTGATGATTGAATTCAATGGCGCAAGGAAGAATACGCATGTGAGAAATGCCGCGGTTAGTTTTTGGAAGACGTATTGAAACCCTCCCGTTGCGTCTTTTAACGCGCTTCGCACCGCTTCGGCGCCAATGCCAATCCATATCGCGAAGATCATATACGCCGGATAGTAAAAGTGCGCCCTCACGATTGCCTCTTGTTGACGGTAAAGCATCACCGGGATTGCCAGAAAGAAGAAGGTGAGAAGAAGAAAAGCCGCGTGCCTTCTTTTGATTGTCTTGAAAGACAATATTAACCCCACCCATCCCAGTAACCAGAAATGCGGGTATTCGGTGAGAAGGGATTTTAAGAACCGGAGGAGTCTTGACGGTAGAAAGACCAACGGGTATTTGAACAGGCCGGATCGCTGATAATGCATCGTGACATGGTAAAACCAACGCAGTGGTGTTGATGGATCACCGAAGTTGTACGCCGGACCCCTGAAAGCGGCGGCGGGAAGGTAAACGTAGGGAAGAATTCCGAGGAGGAAGAAAAGAATGATTCGAGGGGCATTCCTAACGTTTATGGCGGCTTGCCAGTTCGTATCCAGAATGAAAACGGCTATGGCGAGGATTGCGAATGCCGCGGTCATGTGATTCGAAAGCGAAAGCCCAGCGATGAAAGCAAGAAGTAAAAGCGTGTTGTCAGCGCTCTTCCTCATTTTGGATGTAACAAGTTCTTCCCATTTAAACGCGAGCAGCAACATAAGCGCTATAAAGAAAGCGTTTAGGCTGTAAGTTTCAGGTATGACGGACTGCGACCAGAACGTGTATGAGAAAGAAAAAGCAAGCGAGGCGGCGATGCCAGAGAGCCTGCTTTTTGAGATTCTTAAGAGAATCGCGTAAAGAAGGCAGCATGTCACGGAGGCGAAGAAAGACGAATAGATGCTTACGCGGAAGGGTATCGAGCCGAACGGAAAGAGGCTAACAAAGACCTTTAAGCTCATCAGATAAAGGGGATAACCGGGACCGTGGCAGTTGCCGGTTGTCACCAGCGCCGAAAGAAAATCGCCCGCGTCGCAGGAAGTTACCGTTCTTGCTGAAGTCGTGATTCGCAGTATGAAGCAGATGACAAAGATTGCAGCAATGATAAGAGAATCCGGGCGGTCTGTTAGGCGTACTCTCGCCACACTCCTTATCTTCAATGTTCTTTTAGAACCTCCCCTTTGATTCATTGAAAATTTCCTTTTCGCTTTGCGGCGGAACTACGACCTTTACAATTGAATATTTTTAACACGCCCTGGTTTACCGAAGCGATGCGTTCCGTTGAGCGGAAAACGATAGTCCGTGGGATGAAGCGCCGAGCCGTGAACTCTTGCCGAATAAATTTGAACGTTTGCGTTTCTCTGTATTGTACGCACTTTTTCCTTTATAGCCTTCGTTAAAGTTTTCCCTGATATCAAAAGGAGGGCAGAGGCGGAGACGGGAGGAATAAACGGCGCGCACATGAGATGTCGGGTATTGCCCGCGCGCACACAAAGCGCATAGACATGAAAGCACATTGGGGTAATTGCCGGAAGCACGTCAATTCTCAAACCCTACCTCCTTTAAGGGTTTCCGTTAGATGTAAGTTTATCAATTTCTATGTTGGAATATGTATTCGGTGGAGATGTTTTTTATTGTCTGTAATATCGGGTAGTTTGGGTGTTGTTTTGCGTCCGTTGAAATATGTATTCGGTGAGGATGTATTTTCTGGTTTCATGGTTTTTCCATATAGGCATATATTTTACGAGTAACCGGTATGGATAGGTGCTGGCAAGAAACACGTTTATAGTTCGTATTTAGCTAAATATTAGGCGGCTTGGCGGAGAAAATTGTGTGTGGTATATGGGAAAACGTTTTTGCACCCGAAAAGAATGAGAATCGCGGTCCAACAAATCAAGAACATCGGACGTACGTTTTGTTACGCGCGCAAGGAATGAAAGTTTGGGTGGGGTCATCGGAGATACAACTGTGAAATGACCACGTTTTCACGCGTGGAAAGAATGGACCAATTACGAGTAGCTCTCAGGCGATATCCAGGTCCGTTACTTGCGCTCGCAAACGATGAATTGTTTTGAAGCCCTTCTTCGCGCTCATATGATAGGTAACCGAAAATACTCGTCACTTTTTCTACGCGCGAATTTGATTTCTTTTGAATGCACCAATGCAATGTCGCGTTTGGTTGGATAAAATCTTTTTACCTGACCGCGCTTTGGTCTTGGGAAGCGTGCGGAAACCCGTGCGTTACAGCTCAGGGGAGCAATGAGCTTCATGTTGACCTCCGTATTCTCGAGGAGTGGACCTTTTTGGATGCAGAGAAAAGAAGCTCTTTAGGTGGGCACAATATTGTATGGATTGTGGTGGTTCTTGTTCTCTTCTTTCTCACAAGAATTCTTTTCCTGTGCAGCCTTCCCGTCTTTTACGATGAAAGCATATACATCCGCTGGGCTCAAAGGGCTTTGCATGAAGGCGCTTGGTTTGTTTCGCTTACCGATGGCAAACCCCCGCTTCATGTATGGTGGATGGTTCCTTTCCTGAGATTTTTCACCGATCCCCTCATGGCCGGACGCCTCGCATCCGTCCTGGCGGGTTTGGTCTCTTTGGCTGGGGTCGTTCTAATCGGAAGAGAGCTGAAAGACTTAAAAACGGGTCTTTTTGCAGGAATTCTTTATGTGGTATGTCCTTTTACCCTTTGGTACGACCGGCTCGCGATTACGGAAGGACTGCTATTGGCTCTATTCGTTTTTACAATTTTTTTCGAGCTGAAGGCTTCACGTAACCTTTCTCCGGTTTATTTTTTGCTTGCAGGCATTTGTTTTGGGCTCGCGCTGCTTGCCAAAGGCACGGCGCAGCTTCTTGCTCTAATAGTTCCTTTCGCGTTCGTCGTTCGCCCTAAGAATGAGCGTCCCACGGGGTTTGCTTTGAAGTGGGCTTCAGGCGTCGTCATGTCTTTGCTTGTGGGCTTTGGTCTTTATAACGTTCTTCGGATCTCTCCTCTGTTCGGTCAGATTACCGCCAAAACTTCTCAGACAACAAAGACATTTTCGGAATTACTCCAAGAACCCTTTGACGTTTTTTTCGTTAACTTTACGGCTATCATAAAAACGTTGTGGGTTTTTCTCACGCCTTCTATCTTCATTCTATCGATAGCCGGGCTGATTCTCGGGTTGAAAAGAAGGTGGCGACCGGCGATATTTCTCTCCTTGTGGGTGACGGTTGTCTGGATTGTTGAATCGTTGATAGCCAAACACTGGATGTTCCCCACCATACTTCCCAGGTTCTTTCTTGCGCTTGTGCCGCCGCTCCTCATATCTACGGGATATTGCCTTCTTGAGAGTTTCGAATATCTTAAGGAGAAGTACCTGGAGGCTTCGAAAAAGACCCTGCAAGCTTTCGTCGCGGCTTTCTTGATCGTGCTGCTCGGTTTTCCGCTCTTGAACGTATTTGTGATCGCTGCTTCCCCATCAAATGCGGTTTTGCCCGAATGGATAAGATTTCAGTATCTTGAAGGGTGGCCTGCGGGAACCGGCATGAACGAGATAATATCCGTTCTCGAAAAGGAGAGTGAAAAGGGAAGAATAACGGTGGGTTCCAATATGCCGGGGATCGGACTACCCACAGATGCGCTCTTGATGTACTTTCATGAAAACAAGAACGTTGAAATAATCACTTTCAGGTATGATGCGCGGAATCTTCCCGATAAACTCATGGAAGCTTCGAAAAAAAGGCGGACGTATGTCGTGTTCAACATGTTCGGTGAAAGAAACGTTCCGAATCCCGGTTGGCCTGTGAGGACCGTTCGGAAATTCCAGAAGGGCGAGGGAAGCGCGTATTCGATTTTCCTGCTGAGAGTCACCTCCGCTTGATGCGGGGACGGGGATGCCCGCAGGCATTTTAGGCCTGCTTAACGTTTTTCAAGCCTGGAATAATCTGGTTCTTGCTCACGGTCCCGAGCGCTTTCACTTTTGGGGCTACTTAACGTTTTCCAAGGCTGGAATCACGGCATTCGGGCATGATATATATGCTTTATGTATGGTATATGCTTTATGTGCGCTTCAAATGAATCCAGAAATGGTTCAGCCTTTTCGTGAAAACTGTGAAGTGATTGTGGTTTTCGGTTCCGCAGATTTTATGAATAACAGGCGCTGAAACAAATCAGCGGGGCTAATTACTGTGTTTGGTGTTTTCGGGTCAGCGGATTTTTTGAATTTTGCTTCGGTTTGGCGTGATGCTAAATGTCAAAGAGAAAAAAGCTTAACACGGGGATAATGATCATATTGATACTCATTGCCGCTTTTGTTCTGCGCGTTGTTAACGTTGGACATTCTCTTTCATGGGATGAAGCCTGGAACGTTAATTCCATTATGGATGGCGCGACAGGCAACACAGACCCGGAGTCAACTTTTTTCCCGAATCTGTTACGCCATCCACCGGCGTATACAGGTATTGGTCTGCTTTACGCTATGGTTACCAGAACCGATAGGTTCGGTCTTGCCACAGCGCTCGAGGTCCTCTCCATTCTTTTCTCTCTTGCTCTCATTTTTGCGGTCTTCATATGCGGGCGCGAATGGTTCGGGGAATCCGCTGGGCTCGCGGCTTCCTTCGTTTTCGCTCTTATGCCTGCGGCTCGTGTTTTTGATACTTGGATAAAGCAGGAATCAATGACCCTTTTCTTTGGGCTATTATTCTTGTTTTTCTTCTTCAGGAAAAGGTACCTTCTTTCAGGGCTTTTTCTGGGCGTTTCAATGCTTACGAAAGAAATCGCCGTTTTCGTCATCCTTGCGGTCGGACTTTTCATATTGGTCTTACGCAGATGGAGGGAGATAAGGGGATTCATCATCGCGAATATGGTTGCTTTTGCGGTCTGCGCATGGTGGTACCTGTTTGTCTCGACCACTAAGGGGATGTTTCTCGAGTTCTTTCTGGGAAGGCACGTGTCTGCCATCGTCTGGCGAAAACCCTGGCACTTCTACTTTGCCCGGATTCCACAAGATCTCGGGTGGGGGATAAGCGCGCTCGCACTTCTTGGGCTCGTCTTTATTTTACGGCAGGTAAGACTTCAGAGGGCTCATCAAGAAAACAAGCCCAGTGATATGGAGCCGTTTTCTAAAGGGGAGTTCAGTTATTTTCTGCTTTCGTGGATCGCGGCTGTCTATATTCCTCTTTCATTTTCCTTTGGCAAACCTCCTTGGATGGTTTATTCAGCTTTTCCCGCTTTTGCTCTTCTTTCAGGGTGGGGGGTATCAGGTCTTATTGAGGTTGTCAAATCAAAGCGGAGACGCACCATCGTCTTCGGTTTAGGGCTCGGAATGTGCGCCCTTGCGTTTGTGCCCTCAATTCTGATTTCTTTCAAGCCGTTTGTGAAACGGGCTGATGTCATGCACGAGGTTAACGCAGCCTCCAAAAGAGTCGCGGAATATATCAATGAGCAAAACATATCTGGGGCAAGGGTGATGATGAGGCTAAATGACCTAACTCCCGTTTTTGCTTTCTACCTTGAAAGTTACAAACCAGGCAGTATGGTGCTTCTGCCGCTCGAAGGCAGAGTTGAGACCGATTTTCACAAACACCGCATTTTCTTGCTCGACAACAACACAGGAATTGAAAAACTATTTGAATATGCAAAAAGAGTGCGCCCTCATTATTACTTGTCAACAAGAAACGCAAGATTGGGTCGGGAACTTTCACGGTATGTGAAGCCGAAGATGACCGGGGTTCTTCTCCTTTTCGATTTAAGACCTTATGAAATAACCTTAAAAGTTATAGAGGGTCTGGGCTTCCAAGGTTCGGCTTACCTGTCGGTTTTTAAGGGCTGTTCCCGCATAACACGTTACGCCTCCTTCCCGTATTCTTAAACTCTTCGACTAGGATTCTTTTCTTTTGAGCTTTATGTGACTTTCGGACAGAGAATTCATGGTCCGCCTTGTTGCTGGATGCAGCATGATGAATCTCTATCGAATATCGAAAAATTGATAAAAAACATTGGAATAGGCAATCACTAAAAGTATACTGACCAGTCAGATATACTGTTTGCAATGATTTGCGTTATACAAAATAAGATTGTTGCCTGGCTTCAGAGGGGGGAATAGGAGTGAAAAAGAATCTTCTAATCGTTGCCCTGTCAATGACTTCAATTATTTCCATATCTTGTTTCTTGTGCCCAGCGCTAGCAGCAAACGGAACCAAACCTAGCCCTCCGGAGCGTCCGCTTACAGGCTACGGCTCGTGTGAAAACTATATTGCCTCCAAACATACGCTTCTTCAGGCTGGCTGTCCCTATATCGCGACAAGAGTTTCCTGCTTCGTTCCGGATGTGCTTAAAAACGGGAGCAAGGCTCCGGTGGTTGTATTTCTGCACGGTTTCAAACTTGTCAGGCCCGACTTCTACATGGACTTAATCACTCATCTGACTCGTCAGGGATACATAGTTATTTACCCGTGGTACAACGTCGAAAGTATTTTGCTCTCGCTGTTTGACACGGATCAGAATGTGTTCATGAGAAGGGCAATCGACAACACGAAAAGGGGATTATCGCTAGTTGGAAGTAAAGCGGACCTTACCGATGTGACCGTTTTTGGGCATTCGCTCGGGGGGCTTCTCGCCTCATGCTGGATAGGTTCTGGCGGGATAAAGCCCAAAGCGATTCTCATGGCAAACCCGTCAACTGATCCTTCGCAGGGGATCCCGGAGTTCATACGCCAGTTCATAAGAATTAACCCGATAGACTGGAAGAATCTTGCGAAGCGGGTGGATGTTCCCGCGCTGATCCTGACCGGCGATCAGGACACGCTTGCCCCGCCATATCAGGCGCTCGACCTTTATGCGCATCTGACGAACGCGCCCGCGCGCTCGGTTTATTGTTTGCGGACTGACGACCATGGAGAGCCGGCGATTGTCGGCAACCACAATATGGCTTTAACCGGTAACTGGCTTATCCCTGAATCTCTAATGAACACCGTTTTTGGCGGCGCTGGGAAAGTTGACACGGCGGACTGGAGGTTTGTATGGGCGGCGCTGGATGCTGTTCTGGGCAACAGGACGGAACTCAATTTCGATATGGGCAACTGGAGCGACGGAACCCCCGTTAAACCTGTTGTCCGACTTGCCCCTTAGTTAAATCTATCTACCCCGAAAAAATTGCAAAAATGGTGCGATGCAAAAATGGTGCCAGGCACCATTTTTGCATTATTTGGTGGATTTGATGGTTATGAAGGAAGCATGCCTTGGGTCAAGTCTAGCGAGGATGTCCCCGGCTGTTGGTGGAAAAGGGAAATATCCAGCGCCTACGCGAGATTTGACGGTGAACCCTTGACATTCCAGGAGTTCTGTTAATCCGACGAGAGTAAAGATTCTTAGATGTCCATAATGAACATCCACCGGGTTTTCTCCCCTATGAAGGGCAAGCGGATTTCCGACCCCGGCCATCCTTTGGCTTATATTAGTCATGGAGAAAGGAAGCCATCCAAAGAGGAGAGCGCCAATATTGTGCCAAGATGCAAGATTCTCTGTTGAGACTACGAACACCCCTTTCTTTCGCAGTATTCGGTAAGTCTCATTAAGAAATGTGTCGACGTCATATAAATGCTCGATCACCTGGTTTGCCACTATCGCTTCAAATGATGAATCTTCAAATGGGAGACAACTGTTTAAGTCAGCCTTTACTACTCTGATCCCCTTATCTGAGGTGGCTTGAAGGTTTGCATCTAATATGTCCACACCAAAAGCTTCTTTCGCTCCGGTTGCTTTTTTTATTTCTGCTGTTAAAGACCCATCGCCGCATCCAAGGTCCAGTATATTTTCAATACGCTCGCCAAGAAGATTAACAATGGTTTTTCTATTTTGGGTTTCGGCATGTTCCCATGTTTTACTCATGTATTTTCTCAAAGGTTTCCTAAAAGCGGAAATTAGCACTGTGCCCCCTCTGTTCTGATTTCGGATTTTGAATCTGATGATTTTACTCAAAAGCTTCTACTTTACTCATAAGCATTTGAATTATATCAACTGAATGTTACGTATTCTTCCAGACTCAGCACAACAAATGAAATTCGCGCAGCAACTCCCAATTTCAAAATCGATATGGGCAACTGGAGTAACGGACCCCCCGTCAAACCTGTCGTCCGACTCGCACCTTAGATAAATCTATCTACCCCGAAAAAAATGCAAAAATGGTGCCTGGCACCATTTTTGCATTTTTTTGTTTGTGGGTGGAAATAATTCGCGTTTGGATATAAAGTTTATTTCCATGGACGGGCTATTCTATGTTGCAGCAGTCATAATAGGGCTCGTTTTCGGGAGTTTTTTCAACGTATGCATATACCGCCTCCCGCGAGATGAAGACTTGGGAGCGCGATCTCGCTGCCCTTCATGCCGCGAAATAATCAGGTGGTATGACAACATACCGATTGTGAGCTTCATCATTTTAAGGGGCGGATGCAGGCATTGCGGGAGTCGCATTTCTTTGCGTTACCCCATTGTCGAGGCGGGAAGCGCGGCGTTATTTGCGCTTGTTTATTACTGGAGCGTCAATCTCGTTCCTTTGGATTTGAAGATATCCACTCCAAAAATCACTACCCCTGAAATTTTCATAGGCTTGATTGTCGTCTCAGCGCTGATAATTTCGACAGGGGTAGATCTGAGACACGGCATCATCCCAAACGAGGTTACCTATACGGGTTTTGCGCTGCTAATTCCTCTCACTGTGGGTCTTGCGCTGTGGCGTGACCAGCCGGGCAGAATTTTAATCTCTTTCGCGAGCGGCATTGGCGCTGGCGGATTCTTGCTCTCGGCTGGATTGATTTACGGAGCCTTGTTCATGAAAAAGAGCGCCGCAAAGGGTAAAAGCACGGGCGCTCAAAGCGAAGAACAAGACGAAGAACAAGGATCCAAAACTCGGAGTCACACTGACGATTTGGATGAAAGCTCAACGGAGGAATTGAAAACCGGCATCGGTATGGGGGATGTCAAATTGATGACAATGACCGGACTCGCGCTCGGTTACTTTCACTGGTATTTAGTCATTCTTGCGCTTTTCATGGGTTATTTCATGGGTGCCGTAGTTGCGATCGCGCTTATCGCGCTTAAGAAAAAATCAAGAAAGGACCGAATCCCGTTTGCTCCCTACCTTGCGATAGGCTCGTTTGTTTCTTTGATCTGGGGTTATAAAATCATAGAGATATACTTGAACCTTCTCGGATAACGGCTGCTTTAGGGATAGCTTTAGGGCTAAACCGTTCGTTTAAACATCGAGCTTAATCCCTTTCTGAAACTTCTCTTTTCAAAACATGCAAAAGAAATCCCTGAAAATCCCGAAACTCCCGCGAAAAAATGTTAAAGTTTGTTGAGAAAGTTGACGAAATTGGATATTGACAATTTCGGTGAAAATATTTGATAATTTAAGTCTCAAGTTAAGGTAGATAAGAGTTGTCTCAACCAGTTAAAAAGGTTTACGTTGAGATTCAGAGCTCAGGTGGGAATGATTTGAAGAACAAACTACTCACGGTAAATGAAGTCGCAAAGATTCTCCGAGTCTCCAACATGACTGTCTACAGGCTTGTCAAGAGCAATCAGTTGACCGCAATAAGGGTTGGCAAAAACTACCGGATAAAAGAAAGCGAAGTCGAGAAGTACATCAACAGGGGAGAACGCCAGTGAAAGTGCCGGATGGCGAATACCTTATGATAAAATGTGACCAGAATTACCTCTCAACTCAGACCTATCAGGTAAAGTGCGGGTTTAGAAACAATAACTTAGAGACAAGAATTAACTGAGGTTTTGAATAAAAGAAAGGTTGATTTAAAATAGGTGCTCACCGCAAGAAGGTGGGAAGTCGATCGGAACGGGAGTGTTAAGTTTGGCTAAAGCAACCGCGATCGGGTTAGATATCAGCACATCATCTATCAAGTTTGCCGAAGTCAATCTCGGAAAAAAAGAGCCTGTTCTGACTAACATCGGGATGGTACCGCTTCCCGAAGGATTGATCCGGGATGGTGAGGTCGAAAACCTCGAGGGTGTGTCAGCGGCTCTGAAAGAACTCTGGAAGCAGTTCAGGATTAAAAGGAAAAGGGTAATACTTGGAATCGCCAACCAGAAGGTGATAGTCCGCCCCATGGACCTGCCCTATTTACCGGCTGAGGAACTTGACAGCGCGGTCAGGTATCAGGTTCAGGAATTCATTCCCATACCCATCGAGGAAGCCGTGATTGATTACGAAGTTGTTGATGAGTACATAACTCCAGAAGAAGAGCGAATGCAGACGGTTCTCCTTGCCGCAGCTCACAAGGAAATGGTGAACATATTTGTGGATGTTTTGCAAGCTGCCGGTCTCGTTCCCGAGGCTGTTGAGGTAAAGGCGTTCGCAATTGTCCGTTCGCTTCTCAAGAAGGAATACCAGTTCTTGGAGGAGGAGCAGGAACCTACGGGAAGCGTCTGCCTCGTGAATGTTGGCGCCGGGATAACGAATCTTTGCCTTGTCAAGGAAGGGACGCCGAGATTTGTCAGGATGATAATGCGAGGCGGCGACTACTTCACGAAAATCCTTATGGAACAGTTAAGCATGTCGCCCGCCGAAGCCGAAGATATCAAAAGAGGAAGAAGCCAGGACGAAGAGGCTACGAAATTGCTTCAAAAAGAGATGCAAACATTCATAGGGGAGATAAGAAGGTCGCTTGAGTATTACATCTCCCAGACCCAGGAGCGGGATTTGAACAAGGTGATTCTCTCCGGAAGCGGATCAAAAGTAGTGAATCTTGCGGTGGAGATTAACAGGGGTTTGAGGCTCCCCGCGGAAATGGGACATCCGCTTCAGAACGTGCAGCTGGGAAAGCTGCCCTACACCCCTGAGGAAATAGCGGAACTCGAACCTTCTGTGGCTGTGTGTGTGGGGCTCGCTTTGAGGGATACGGAGGAATGACTTGCCCAAGATAAACCTTCTTCCACCGGAAAGAGTAAAGGTAAAACCGAGGAGGGCTCCTGCCGAGCGCTCATACCTGTGGATCGCCATCATACTTCCGCTGATAGCGATTGTGGCGATCGTGTTTCTCTACATGAACACAAACGCAAGCCTCAAGGATAAGGAGAAAGCGCTTCAGGACGCTAAGACGGAGCTTAATGATTGGCGCGCGAAAAACGCGCAGCTCCAGCAATACAAGATAAGACAGCAGGAAATAGAGCGTTTGACCAATACCGTAGTGAGCGCCCTTCAGGGAAGGGTTTACTGGGCAAGAATCTTAAACGAAATAGCGATAATGTGTCCGACCGACATATGGCTTATGTCTTTAAGCTGCGCGGCATCCGGCGGTTCCGGCACGGTGGATTTTCAGGGCTTTGCGCTTCAGTGCCCGAACAGGATGAGGTCCGGAATGTTCGTTTATTATCCCGATTACAGACCGATTGCCGGGTGGCTTGAGCGAATGATCCAGATACCGCAGTTCCAGAGTATCTGGCTTTCAAGCGCCTCTCCCACAAGACAGGGGAAGACAGGTGGCGTCACGCCGGAGGGTCAAATCACCGGTCAGTGGGTTATATCGTTTGCTTCTCAAGCGTTACTTAACATGCAAACGGCAACGATTGGAGGCGGCGTTACAGCGACAACACCTACCACGCCCACGACGCCCACCCCATCAACGGGGGGAGGTGAGGTCAAGTGAGACGACCGTTGATACCCGTTTTAATCGGTGTGTTTTTGCTCGTGTTGATACTCGCTTTAGGTTATTTTCTCGGGATAGCGCCCTTAAGGGGCAAAATAGACAAGACCCAGAAAGAAATAGAGGCGACTCAGAACAAAATTGAGACCGAAAAGAGTACCTACAGGCAGCTTATGGAAATAAAGAACCGAGCCCCTGAGTACGAGGCGAGGCTCGCGGAACTTCAGGCCATGATACCCGCAGAACCCGAGCTGCCCGGGCTCATAAGGAACATCCAGGCGGTTGCCGATCCCGGAAGCGGAGCCGGGGTTCCTTGGCTCTCATTCGCTCCGGGACAAATCAGCGCGGGGGGAGAGGGATATTCCACATACACTCTTTCCATCGCGACCGCCGGGCTTTATGACATGGTTGTTGATTTCATATACAGGCTTGAGAGGCTTCCGCGCGCGGTCGTCATTGACAGCATCTCCATGAGCGTGACAACCAGCGTTCTCGAGGAGCCGTTCCCGCACAACCTTGGTCTTGTTCAAGCGCAGATAAGCGGAAAGACGTTCACTTTCGCGCAGGCTCCGGGTGCGGCTGCTGCGCCCGCGCCAACGCCGACGCCGAAGACCACGCCCGAGGAGGGGCTTCCCAGATAGGAGTTTGTCTTAGGGTCACCACTGTTTGAGAGGAACGCGGGTGGAAAATGAGTGATCTTCCGAAGAAGATGAAGCCGAAAAGAATAGAGAATGACGAGAACAGGAAAAAATCTGTGATTATCATAGCGGGCATAGTGTGCGTTGCCCTGCTCGTTGGTATATTGATCGCTGTCGGTTCGGGAGGCGGGAAAAAGGAAAAAAGCGCACTGAAGGCTCAGACCGAAACCCAGGTTCAATCGGGTCAGCAGACCATGACCGGTACGACCGCCCAGACGACTTCCGCGCTTGAGCAGGTGATGGTTCCTCCTTTGAGCATTTACAGAAGGCGAAATCCTTTCAAACCGCTTGTCAACATGGACCCCGTTGAGCCAACCCAACCCACCGGGACGGGTCAGGCAGGCTCAGGCTATGTTACGGTGCCTCCCGAGATCTCAAATCAGACAAATCAGCCGGGCGAGGTTCTTTCGCGCACCATTACGCTCGAGTCGGTTCACGAGGAGGATGGGAGACTGTACGCGAGAATAAGGGTTGCAGACCAGCTCTATGACAGGGTTGGCGTAGGGGATAGATTCGCCGACAATTTCAAGGTGCTCTCACTTGGCTCCGACGGGAGCGCGACCATTCTCTACGGGGACGAGCGAATCACTCTCTATACTGGGCAGACCGTCAACTGGTAGGGAGCCCGGACATTCCCTTGTAAGAGATTCTCTCCTTTAAGGCGCGAAAAAGAAATCATTCGTCAAAAGATTTACCGGGCTCGAAAGGGCGCGGTTTTTTATTTGGAGTTTTTGGCGTGTTCAAGGTCTGGCTTTTCGGATTTGGTCGCGGATTAAGAACGGCTCAAAGCCATGGTATCTTTAAGAAAGGTTGCCAATGGCGTAGTATTGCTTGGAACGGTTCTTTTTAAAATCTGCGATAATGAAAAACGAAGGATTTCTCTTTGGAACTGGTGATGGTAGATGTTTGGGAAAATAACAATCCTTACCGCCGGGGAGTCACACGGCAAAGCGCTCGTGGTGATCGTGGATGGTTTCCCCGCTGGGCTTGAGGTCTTACCAGAAAAAATAGACAACGAGCTTGCGCGCAGGCAGGTCGGATACGGAAGAGGAAAGAGAATGGAAATCGAGCGTGACAGGGTTCAAATCATCTCCGGAGTTCGCCACGGAAAAACGCTCGGTTCACCCATAGCGCTTCTTATCGAGAACCGTGACTATGAGAACTGGTCCCAAATCATGTCGGTAGAGCCTGCCGATTCTGAAGAGGAGAAGCGCGAGGCGCGTCCCCGTCCCGGGCACGCCGATTTTGCTGGCATGCTCAAATACGGAGCCTCAAGCGCGAGAGACGTGCTGGAGCGATCGAGCGCGCGGGAGACGGCTGCGCGCGTTGCCGCGGGCGCTTTAGCGAAAGGGTTTCTCGGCGAGTTTGGCATTCGTATTTGCAGCCACGTGCTCTCCATCGGCAAGGTTACCGCTCAAAAGCCGAACGATTACAGCCCCGAAATTGTTGAAGCTATCGATAAAGACCCGGTGAGATGCCCGGATGCCGATGCGTCCGGAAAAATGATTGAAGAAATCGATTTTGCCCAGGGTAAGGGTGACACTCTCGGGGGAACATTCGCGGTCGCGGTGCTGGGCGCCCCTCCCGGGTTAGGCTCGTCGTTTAATTTTGAGAAAAGGCTTGATGCCCGCCTTGCGGGTGCTTTGTGCTCCATTCCTTCAGTTAAGGCAGTGGAAGTAGGTGAGGCTATCGAGCAGAGTCGCCTTCCTGGTTCAAAAGCTCAAGATGAAATCCGGTATGAATCAATCAGGCTTATTCACAGGTTAACCAACATGGCCGGAGGTATAGAAGGCGGGATGACAAACGGTGAGAAAATCTTTTTAAAGGCTTACGTCAAACCGGTGCCGACGCTTACGCGCCCCCTTTCCACTGTTGACATGGAATCTCTCGAAAGCGCGGTCGCTTTTAAAGAGAGGGCTGACGTGTGCGTCGTTCCTGCCGCGGCGGTAATCGGTGAGGCTATGGTCTCGTTGGTCATCGCGGATGCTTTCCTCGATAAGTTCGCTGGCGATACGATACGAGACGTTAGGGTAAGTTATAAAGCGTATCTAGAAAGGATATCCAGGTTTTGGAAGCCCCCAAGACCGTTCGTGTTGAAGCCGTTTGACGGGGATTCTTAGGTTACGCATCTTGTGGTATCACGAGTCGTTATCGCGTGACCGTAAGCTTAGTTAAATGGGTATCTCCCTGGTCTCGTTGTTGCCGAATTTGCCATGGGTTGGGTTGTCATCGCTGCGCCTAATCTGGATATTCGCTTTTTCGGTAAGCTGCTGGCAAACTCACTCGAAGGGGCGATACTTCTTAAGCGTTGTGGGTGTTTTCAGAGATTATCTTTCTGACCTTGGCAACTCTAACGTTTTAACTATAAAATGGAACTTGTTTTTAGAGTGTTCACGAGATAAAGATAGAAATAGATTAAGGGAGAATTGATAGTAATTGATTGTTTGGGAGAGAAGCGATTCGATTTCGCCAGCTTAAAGCGGCGTCTTTACACGCCGCGTTTATGGAGTAAACGTGGAGGGGGTTGAGATGATGGCGCTCGGGAACGTGTGGCTCAGGGATAGAAGCGTTAATCGAAAAGTACGCGCTTTAGCAGCACTTCTTTTCGCGTTTTTCTTTGTGTTAGCCTCTCACAATTTTCGTATTGTTCCGGCAAAAGGTGAAAGTGGGCTGGACTTGGATGAAAACCTCTGGGTACCGAATGGTGAAGTACGGGCGATTGACTACGCTAATGATACCCTCTACATTGCCGGTTCTTTTGATTATGTAGGTCCAATAACTGGAGCTGGCGCCCCGCTTGATCCGGTGAGCGGCGAGCCGGTTGGACTTTTCCCGAAAGTTGAGGGTTACGTTTATTCCGCCGTGCCCGATGGGACAGGGGGATGGTATATCGGGGGTCAGTTCACCTCTGTCGGAGGATTCCCGCGATCCAATCTCGCGCGTATTGACAATTTAGGTGGGGTGGACCCGACATTCGTTCCAATCGTAAACGGTCCTGTCATGTGTCTTACCCTCGGATCCGGAGTCTTATATGTTGGCGGAAATTTCACGGAGATAAACGGGATAGAGCGCGATTACATCGCTGCCGTGAGTCCCTCGACGGGGTCTCCCACGAGCTGGAATCCCGGGGCGAACGGCATCGTGTTGAGAATTGTCCTCGCTGACTGGACGGTTTATGTTGCTGGTATGTTTTCTCAATTTGGCGGAGTGCAAAGGAACTACCTCGCTGCGGCTGATTCGCTTTCCGGATCTGTTAGGGAGTGGAACCCGGATGCAAATGGTCCTGTTTGGACAATCGCTTGGGATGGGATGAACATCTATGCGGGAGGGGAGTTCACACGTGTTGGGGGAGCGGATAGGAATAGAATCGCCGCAATAGACGGAACTTTCGGGT
>Ga0116210_1000790_pt1 | contig 28337 bp, 22 predicted proteins | sample TshhotsprinmetaG_FD_94483 | JGI IMG/M metagenome (GOLD analysis project Ga0116210, IMG submission 94483) | Hot spring microbial communities from South Africa to study Microbial Dark Matter (Phase II) - Tshipise hot spring metaG | ecosystem: Environmental > Aquatic > Thermal springs > Hot... | reverse complement strand
CTGTCTCCTGCTCAAATCCCTCAACCCTCGAGGCTCACTCATTCAACCTCCAAGACGGCTCCCTTGCCGTTGGGGTATGGAAGAGAGATGATGTCTCGGATACGGCAACCATACGCGTGAACGCTCGAGACTACACGGTTTTGGAGATATTCGATTTCAATGAGGGAAAAACGGAGAAACTATCGAATTTCTATTACGATCATGATGGGTTCATTGTTGTTCCAGGAGTCTCCGTCGGCTCAAGACCGGTTTTGTTGAAGATACTCGCCTCAGGCACACAAATCCATGGCGTAGAGCCTAAAGGAGCGAAACAGTTCACGCTTATCACTTCTATAGAGGTCACGGGTATGGGGTTTGAAAGCGGGGCTACCGTCTATCTTGAGAAAGAGGGATTTAGGATATACGGACTGTTCCCCTTCACGATGAATGAGAAGAAAATAATCTGTCTGATGAGTTTCCTATTTGCTTCCCCGGGAATCTACGATCTTGTGGTAGTAAACCCGGGCGGATATGCTGCAAGGTTTCCGGACGCATTTGTGGTTTATTCTCCCTGGTATTAGCCCTGATTTGCGTCTGACGGACGAGAAATTTAAGCGTCTCCTAATATACTGTCTATTTGACAAATCCGAAAAGAATTTCGATACGCAGGCGATGCCCTTTCGTTAAGACCGCAAGCAAAGACTTTTCCGTATCCTTTTCGTCATTCCGCATATTTTCTCGAAAGGGCGACGGTTTCGCGGTATTTCTCGACCTGCCTTATTTTTTCGCTCTCATCCCAGCCCAGCGCATCGCCCATTAAGTCCGCTACTTCCTGGGCGATTGGCAATCCTTGATCGGGCGTGATGTAGAATATCTCGGTTCTTCTCACCATAAAATCATCAAGAGTCTGCGCCATTTCTGACTCAACGGCGAACTTGGCCTGCGCTCTGATGTGAGGAACCCCTGGTCCGAGCCTTTCCCCAAGTGAGGGGTCTTCTTCTATCATTTTGAGTATTTCAAAAGCCTGGGTCCCCTGCTTGAACAGCGTTTCAAGTATGTCATCCGGCAGTTTGAACTTATTGCTTAAAGCTCTTATGCGCGCCTCGGTGTCGATAGATGGGGCGCCAAAAACAGGGTTGTTCTTGGTCCGGCAGGGGGTATTTGCCCTAATTCCGAATTCCTTAAGCAATCTGAACGCAGCCATATCAACAATTTCCTGAGCCATGGATCTCCCAGTGGTAAGTTTCCCGCCCGAGATAGTGAGGAGACCCGAATGTCCCTCGTAAATACGGTGCTCCCTTGATACCTTGCTTGCCGCTACGTCTTCGCCCCCTTCCATCATCACGAGGGGTCTCAAGCCCGCGTAAGTGCTGATTATGTCAGATGTCTCAAGGTTTGCTTTCGGGAGAGCGTGGTTGGCTGCTTCAAGAATGTATTCAACATCTTCCTTCGTTGCGTAGGGGTTGTCCAAGTCCTCATGATAGTAGGTGTCGGTCGTGCCGATGAGTGTGAATGCTCCACGCGGAACGACGAACATCATGCGCTCATCGGTGGGAGAAATGATTGGCAGCGCGTTTCTTGTTCGCGCGCGTTCCCTTGGAACCACTATGTGCGCGCCCTTGGTCAGTTGTAGTTTTGGCGGAACATCCGGCTCATCGATCCGGCAAACGGCGTCCCCCCAGGCTCCTGAGGAATTCAGAACGACTTTAGCCTCAATATCGAACTCTTCGCCGGAGAGGTTGTCCTTGAGTCGCGCTCCGCATATTTTCCCTTTCTTCTTATGGAATGCCACAACCTCAACGTAATTCGCGCAGCACGCTCCGGCTTCGATAGCCGAGAGCACGTGCGCAAGGGTAAGCCTCGCGTCGTCTGTGGAGCAGTCGTAAAAGACCCCCGTCGCTTTAAGCCTCGTCTCATCGAGACTGTCCTCTATCTGAAGCGCTTTTTCCTTGAGGTACATGCGGTGGTTTTTTACGTTTCTAAAAAGCGCGAGAATGTCATACAGCCACAAGCCCATAGTTATCATAAACACACCATTCTTATCACCTTTGTAAATGGGGAAAGTGAAAGCCTGCGGCCATACAAGATGGGGCGCGTTCAAAAGCAGTTGCCGCCTTTCGCGCTGCGCTTCAAACACGAGGTGAAAGTCGTACATCTCGAGATATCTGAGCCCTCCGTGAATGAGTTTCGAAGATCTGCTGCTTGTTCCGAAAGCCCAGTCATTCTTATCCACGCACGCCGTCTTGAAACCGCGGAGAGCCGCGTCTCTCGCCGTGCAGGCGCCGGTGATACCCCCGCCGATCACAAGCACATCAAACGAGTTCTCCTTGAGCGTGCTGACCATTTCCTCTCTTGAAACTTTCATAACTGAAAGCACCCCCTAATATTGAAAAGAGCGAGTTTCCACTCTTTTCCTATAAAGGTTAGCGATACCCCACGCTTATGAGCGGCATATCACGCCCATATGTCACACCCACATATAATATCCTATATCTTGCGGATAAGGCGGGTTTATGAAAAACTGCGTTTGTGCAAAAGCCCTGTCGAGTTCCGTCTGGTTTGCGACGACGGAATTTTTGTCGATTGAATTAAACGCCTCTGGCTTCAAACGCCAGGCCTGGCGAATTAACGTATTTCAACAATGTTGATCGCCGTGCAAATCAGTCGATCGTCAATGATTCAATTCGTTTATTTGAAATTAAGGGGGGTCAGGGAAAATTATTGAGCGCCTAAAAACGCAAGGATTCCTCGTTGATATGCATGTGCATACCTCAATTTCCTCTCCTTGCAGTTTCATAGATCCTGAAAGAGCAATCAAAAGGGCAAAGGAGATTGGTCTTGATGGCATCTGCGTCACAGATCACGACGGGACGGAGGGAGCTGAAATCGCTTTTGAGCTCGGGAAGAAGCTTGGCTTTCCGGTTTTTCGGGGATTGGAGGTTTATACGGAATTCGGTGATGTCATCATTTTCGGGGTTTATGATAACGATTTTACGTGGAAGGTTTCGTTTGATGAGGTCATTGAAATATGCCGGAATAAAGAAGGGATAGCGATTGTGGCGCATATCTCCAAGACGAGCACCTCTTTTTCGAATGAAGAGCGTGAGGTTTTCTTCGGCCGCATGCTTAGGCGGGTAAACGCTATTGAGACACACAATGGAGGCTCTACCCCCGATGAAAATGAGCGCGCCCTCAAGATTGCCCAAAGATATTCTCTTACGGGTGTGGGAGGGAGCGACGCGCATCACGAGTTTCAGATAGGGAGATGCGTCACCGTGTTCGAGAAACCTGTTGTTACGGAACGGGAACTCGTGAAAGCCGTGAGAGAAGGGATTTGCCGCGGAAAGTACGGGTTTTCATAAGCGACCGCGCGGTCTGCGGCTTACCATTTCTAATTTCCATGATGTCTTATATTATATTGTTTTTGATGTTCTAATTTCGGACAAGTTGGGGGGAAGCGGTGAATACTCTAACACACACCTTTAAGAAATTCAGGGTTGCTTTTGACAAAGAAGTGCATTTCGGCAACTTCATTGACAAAGTCACCGACATGTACGGGGATAAGACATGCTTCATTCTTGACACTTCTCTTGATTACTCTTTCATGAGCGGAGACAGGCATTCGTATGTCGAATGGCTTGGTTTCGTGAACAGGATGGCGAACGCTTTGAGAGATGAGATCGGTATCAAGGCTGGAGACAGAGTAGTGGTTGATATGTCCAACAGGATTGAGATTCCTTTCACGTGCGCTGCAATCATGAAAATTGGCGCCGTCGCTGTTCCCATAAACTTCATGCTCACGTTGCCAGAAATCTCCTACATCGTTTCCGATGCCGGTGCTCGAGCTTTCGTAACCGACCGGGCGGTGTTTACCTCTCAGATTGGCTCAAAGGACAAGATTCCTGATGTTGAAAAATGGGTTGTTCTTGATAGCGCCGAGGGTCTTGATGAAGGGATGATAGAGCTGAAACCCGTTCTGGAGCAGGCTTCACCTGATTTCCCGCCGCAGAAGAAAGACCCGGATGAGCTTGTCGGGATCTTCTACACCTCGGGGACAACGGGATTTCCCAAGGGCGCAATGATGAGTTCAAGAAGCCTTCTTACGGCCCAGCGACTGACGGCGGCGGTTGTTCCCACCACTCCCAGGGACATCGGGGCCATGGCTCTTCCGCTCGCGCACCTTTTCGGTTTTGGTCTCTGGATAATAGCGTTGAGCGGTGGTCTTACCGGTTTGTTTGTAAGGTCATTTAATCCGAAAAAGATGCTGAAAATAATCGAGGAGAAGAAGCCCACCATCTTCGTAGGTGCCCCGGCCATGTATTTGATGATGCTTGAAGTGGGAATAGATGATCGAGACCTTTCCCATGTTCGTATCTGGGGCTCCTCTTCCGATGCTATGCCCGATGATGTCGCAAAGAGATTCTGCAAGGCAGGTGGGCTTTTTATCGGGGGAAAAAGATTTCCCTCCATATTCCTTGACGCTTACGGGATGGTCGAGCTGTCCGCGCTCGCCTGTTTGAAGATTCAGTTTCCGGGGCTGAATTTCCCTCCTGGTTGTGTGGGTTGGCCAATGCCGCCCATAAGGATGCGCATCATAGATGAGGAAGGTAATAAGCTCCCCCCGGGAAACGTCGGTGAACTCGCTGTCAAAGGTCCTTGCGTTACTCTCGGTTATTGGGGAAAGCCTGAGGAAACGAAAGCGTCGATTGCCAACGGTTGGTTCAGAACGGGCGACATGGCCAAGAAGGACAGATTTGGCAGGGTGTATTTCGTTGACAGGAAAAAGGATGTCGTAAAGAGCGGGGGCTACTCTGTTTTCTCGGTCGAGGTGGAAAAGGAAATACTTGATCACCCGGGAGTTTCAGACGTTGGCGTGGTTGGCGTTCCGCACCCAACCCTGAAAGAGGTTCCCATAGCAGTCGTGGTTCTTGATCCGAACGCTTCATATGCTCCTGATGAGATACTCAAGTGGTGTGAGGAAAACATTGCCTCTTATAAGTGTCCGAAAAAAGTCGTGATTATCCCTGATGAGGAAATGCCGAGAACCCCAACCATGAAAATATTGAAGCGCGAACTGAGGGAAAGATACAAAGACCTTTTCCTCAAACCTCAGCGTTAAGCGGAAGGCGCAAAAATGGTCCAGCCATCTTTAAAGTCAGACAACTAACCATACATCTTCCAGTTGGCAACGGAAGATCATTCGACTTCGACGCGACCTCCTTTTTAGATGCAGACAACTAAGCGTACTTCTTCCAGTCCTGCACAATGAGGCTTGAGGCTGCCATGCCCGATATCATCACAAGCGGCACGCCACCGCCAGGGTTTGTGCACTGGCCGGTTAAGTAAAGACCGTCAATGGATTTTGAGCGCCAGGAGGGTCTGAAGGGCCCCATGTTAGGACCGCTCATCTCAATACCGAAGAAAGCTCCCTCAGGTATGAGAAGTCTTCTTTCAAGTTCGACGGGCGTAACCGAATCGATCCACTCGATATTGGAGGAAAGACCCGGGAACGCCTTTCGCTCGAGCGCCTCCGCGCACTGCCAGGCCCATTCGAGCGCGATGTCATCCCACTGGTGATACTTCAGTCTGTATGGCGCGATGTATATTACGCTGAGCACCTGCTTACCCTCCGGGGCAAGATCGGGATCGTCAAAGGAGGCGCAACTGACCAGAAAAGCCCCGTCGTCAGCGCGGTAGAGCAACCCCTTATCGTAAAAATCGGACCAGATGTTATCGAACTTTTGCCTCTCCGGAAGAATGACGGTCATGTGCCCTCTGACCGAATCCATTTTCTTCTTAAGCCCCAGGTAGATTGTCGGCGCGGGTATAGAGCAGGGCTGCTTTTTGACCGCGCGACTCACGTGATAAGGCAGGTTTTGCTCACCCACGAGATCAAGGTAAGTGGTTTTGGAATGTGCGTTTGAAATGACTACCCGAGCGCTGATCTTCTCCCCGTTTTCAAGTAGAACCCCACGCGCGCACCTGTTTTCAATAATTATCTTTTTCACAAGGGAGTTCAATCGGATTTCAGCGCCGAAGCGTTCTGCTATTTTTCTGAGCGCCTTGGGTATCGCAATCATCCCGCCCTTCGGATAATAGTAGCCCACTCTGCCAGCATATGAGACCATAGCGAGCATGCCCGAGCACCTTTTAGATGGAAGAGCGGCATAGAGATTTTCCCAGCCGAAAAGCAGTCTTATTCTCTCATCCTCAAAATAGTTCTCCAAAAGCCGGTCAAGCCTTCTTGAGCCCACCTTCAGCGTGGTGGGTAGCGCGCGGATAAGTTGAGGCTGAGCGAGTAATTTAATTAACGTTTGGGGTTTTGCGACCTGGGCGAGAGGCGGCATCGGCATCTGCAGGGTGGAGAAGACTGAATCGTATATGGTTTTCATATCGGCAAGGTATCTGTCGAAATTGCGAGCATCACTCGGGGCAATTTCCTTTATAATCTCTTTGAGCTCTTCTGGTTCACGGGGAAGAAGCACCCTAGTGCCATCTTCCAGTATCGCGTCGTAAACGGGGTCTATCAGGTTGAATTGCAGGTAATCTTCGAGTCTAAGGTCAAGAAGTTCGAAGAGTTTGTAATAAAGATTGTGCCCTATGACGAATACCGCGCCGACATCGGGCTTAAAACCGTTTACGTCATAGTTCGAGCAGCAGCCGCCAATCCTTGAGCACTGTTCGAGGACGAGAACTTTCATTCCTTCTCTTGCAAGCAGGCAAGCGCAGGTCAAACCCCCCACCCCGGATCCGACGATTACCACGTCGTAGTCTCGTTTCATTGCTCTTGACCCTCCCCATCCTCATCGAGAAATTCCTACTCAAACCCTTTGAGCCTCATATTACCTCTATGGCTTAGCTGGAAACGCGCGGCTAGGCTCATCATACAAAAACACGGAACATCATCTCGCGCGCTTCGCGGAGGGCGCGAAGGAATCTATTTCTCTGCTCTTCCGAAAGCCTCAAAGACACGGCAAAGCCGATGGCCATCGCCAAAAGAAATGGTATGGATTTCAGGGTGATAAAAGATGCTTTTGGAGCCCTCTTGCGCGGGTAGCGCGATTTAATGGCCTCGGTGTCCTCAGGCATTAAGACCTCCTATGTTTAAGACGAGCATGATTAAGAATATAAAAACAGACGCTTGAGTGTAAACTGACATGCGTTTTTGTGATTAACAGAAGAATCCTCAAGGGGTTGTAAGCATGCCTCATTTGGACATGAGATTTCCTAAAATCTGAAACCACCCCGGCGCCTCAGTCCCCCGCCGTCTTCAAATCCAGTATCTCCTTGGGCGAATACCCGGATACTCGCGGGCTCCGTCGGGCAGGTATTCTCGCAGGAGCCACATCCCGTGCATAAGTCCGCAATGACGACCGGCCTTAACCCGTTCGCTTCGATCACATTAAACCTGCAGCGTTCCTTGCATACAAGGCAGGGCTGCCCTCTGTAACCGAGGCATCGTCTTTTGTTGACGTGGGCGGTTCCGATTCTCACCTGTTCGGGTTTCAATTTTTCAATGGCTCCCGTGGGGCATGAAGCAGCGCACGCGTGTGAGCACTGGTCGAATATGCACGAAGCTTCTCTCGGGATGAACCTCGGGGTCCAGATTCTCTGGAAACCTCCTTCAAGCCCCGTCGGGAATAGACAGTTTGCCGGACACACTTTAACGCATTCGCTGCATCTTGCGCAGAGGGAAAGAAACCGCTTTTCGTCTTGGGCGCCCGGCATCCTCAAAAGGTCGGTTGGTTTATCGGTTATCGCGCCGTAAAGATAGCCAAGGGAAAGGAAGAGGAAAGCCAAGCTGCCAGTGACAAACTCTCTTCTGGTTACGATCAGCGAGGTATCTCCCAGACGCGTTTCCATGTAAAAAGAATCCTGGCCCAGGGCGCTTACCTCATTCTCATCGACCTGGGGTTGGATTTCCGACGCCGCTCGTGTGCTTTTCCCTCCGCGCCGTTTTGCTGCTCCTCTAAAAGTGGAGCGCACTTTTTTAACATTCTTTTTCGCAGGGAAGCTAAATCCAAGGAGGGTCATTGAAAGAGCGCCCGCAGATGGACACGCGATTACGCAGTCGCCGCAAGATGTGCATTCCGATGATGTTACAAGGCCGGGTCTATCGCTTAAGAAAGGCTCTGATACACCGAAATCGCATTTCAAATAACATTTGGCGCATTTTATGCAAAGGCTCGGGTCTTTACTCACGCCAAAAGAATTCGTAACCCTTCTAAGCGCTTTTCCCGCGAACGCAAAAGCGCTTATGAGCGCGCCTGTGGGACATACTGATTCGCACCAGAATCTTCTGGGGAGAATGAATGAGATTACGAGCAGGAAAATAAAAAAGAAAGGGAGCATGAGCCATAGCATTTCCGTGATTGCCCGGTTCAAGATCGAAAGCGGGCTTGTGAAAAAGAGCATGTTTATCCCTAAAAAAGAAAGAAGGACAACGATTAGGAGGAGCGCAAATTTTGTGCGGAGCCTTATCTTGCGCTTGGCTGCATCGCAAGCGAGGTTCTTCGGGGAGATTTCTTTGCCAAATCTCTTCTTGAGAGCATGCGGCTTGATGGCGCCAACCGCGTCAAAGCAGGTTCCTAAAGGGCATATCCACCCGCAGAAAAAGCGACCTCCGGAAAGAAAGAGCAGGAGCATAATCCAGGCGGGATAATAACCAGTCAAAACCGATAAACTCCTCGAGTTTGCCGCTGAGAGAATCGCGGCGGATGGGTCTAAGCGGATCAGGAAGTTGAAAGGAACTAAGCCGGTTGGGGCATGCGCTGTCTTGTAGGCTGTAAACACGAATAAACCGAGTACCGAACCTTGAACCAGGGCTCTCAAGAATCGAATGAACTTCGTGCCTTTGGAATTTAGTTTACCCATGGTTTCATTTTGTTAGTTCACAACAACCAAGATATTTATCCAATATAAATCAAGTGCATGCGGACTATTGATCCAGAGAGTCCACATAGATTTAGGCTTGGGTAACATTTAGCTTTTCGTAGTTCATCGTCCCGATCCCTGCTTTGTCGGCAAGGACGATGTAGTCGATCTCCTTCGGCTGAATCTTGAAGAACTGACAGGCAAAACTGTCCGCTGCTACTATATCGCGGCTTGCAACTACGGCGTTTTCTCTCCTTACCGGACCAGGACCACCGGGACCGTTATCAAGAAGGATGGTTGAGGCATCGATGACGCATAGATCGGGCTTAATAAGAATGTTCAAGTCAGCGATAGCTTTGTGGATGTCACGCGCGTGAAGTTCGCTCATGCGCGTGGTGGCACCGATAAAATTTTTCATGCCCAGAGTGACTCCGGTGGTTGAGTGATGTTTGGCTTTCGGGACGCTTATGACGACGTCTGCCTGTAGAAACTCGGGATATATACTGACGGACTCGAGGATGTATCCACCCTCAACTATAGTTTCAATTCCATGACCCGTGTCCTCACCTCCGTACGCGATTATTTCCGCGCCTGCTCCCTTTGCCATTTCTCCAATTCTGTTCGCCTTGAGGCACGCATTCGCGTCACCTTGAAGAGTATGGTCCATCACTATAACCCTCGATGCCTGACATTGTTTGCACATCTTTATAATCTCTCTCACCACGAAGGGATTTGTGGATGTGGCGCTTTCTGGGGGCATCATGAAAGACGCGTTCGGTTTTATCACAACAACGTCTCCCGGCTTAACGAATCTCTTCATCCCGCCGAGCGCGTCCAACGCTTTTACCGCCGCATTAGAAGGGTTTTCATCCCTTGCGATTGCAAGGTCAGGAAACGCGCTGTCGCCAGTCGCTCTGGGCTTTCTTGTCGCGCGTGAAGGCTGGATTTTTACCGGACGCTTATTTTCCCCGCATGAGATTATGCCGCCGAGCGAGCCGAAAAGAATTGCTGTGCCTGCCCAGCGGGCGGTTTTCTTAAGAAAAGTCCTTCTATCGGTGTGCCTGATGAGTTCTTCTGCGATTTCTCTTAATAAATCATCGGGGACGGAATCACCACCCCTTGTTGACGATGACATCATTTTCACCTCTTTTTGCCGTCTTGCCCTGTCTTACTTTTCACTGGACGTACTTCAAACTTTCATATGAATAATCGCGCAGGTTGGGATACTGAGAAATGACTATTGTCAACTGCCGGAAAAGTTACGCCGCGTTAATCTGCCCCTGATTCAAGGAGTGCCGCCCTTGTGTAAACGGAGTTGGGGTTCCATAAAAGCCATTCATTGATCCCGGCTTTATAGCAGGCTTTAATCTGCTGCCTGACCATATCAGCGGTATATTTAACCCTGAGGCTGAAATCTTGAAGCCAGGGTCTTATTTTCGCAGTCGTGTTGCGGATTTTCTTTTTGAAGTCCTTAAGGGAAAGGTAAACGGTGTCGAAGGGATTTTCTTCCGGTTCATCAAGACCGTATTCGCCAGTGTTATAGTGAGACGGGTAAACCATGGGGCAGATATAATCCACATGCTTCGCCAGGTTTTCTACCTTCTGCCCGATGCCCATTTCTCCCTGATGGCTGGCCGTGAGTCCGAAAAGATCGACTGACGTGAAGGCGTTGTAGCGCGCAAGTTTCTTTCTCGCGTATGACACAAAACCCTCTATGACCTCGGTTTGAGCTCTGTTATCTCTGTGTGGATACACGCATCTTGTGACATCCCCGTCAGAGGGGAATCTTATGTAGTCAAATTGAATTTCGTTAAACCCGGCTTTCGCCGCTGCGACGGCAAGGGAAAGATTGTACTCCCATACCTCTTTCGAGTAAGGGTCCGCCCACAGACCCTTACCCCAGAGCCCGCCGTATTTGTCGCGTACGGCGAGGTCGGGTCTTTTCTTCACGAGGGATGGGTCTTTAAACACGACAATTCTGCATATCGTGTATATGTTTTTATACCTGAGCATATCGACCATTCTTTCAAGGTCGAACTGGTCTGTGAAAGTGCCTAGCTTTGCGGCCTGGCCTTTGTTTATTTTTGCGCTGACAAACCCCTGCTCATCTTTAAGGTCGAGCTGAATGCAGTTCAGTTCGGTCTTTTGCACGAGACTTAAAATCTTATCAAAGGAACTCTCGTTGCCCGCGACGAACATCGAAACGTGCACGCCCTTCGCCTGGAATGGCGTCTGTGTAAGAATGTAGGAACTGGACGTGTTTCCGGCGGCGTCCCTGGCGGTGATTTCAAGACTTTCGCCATCGTTTGCCTGAATCTCTCCCTCGAAAGAGCCGTCTTTTAGCACCTGGATTTTCTTCCCGCCCGCAGTCAGGAAAGCGTTCGTTTCGGTTTTTCCCTTGAAGGAAACGACGAGCGTTTGCCCGTCCTTAACTTTCTCCCTGGTTAATTTCTTTGAAATGATGGAAAGTTCGGGCGGGACGCTGTCCGCGGTGAATTTCCACTCTCTCGTCTTTGTTTTGATAAGCGTTCCATTTTTTGTTGTGACTTTAAGGCTATGCTGACCATCTAATATGTCTGTCTTAAGGGTGGCTCTTTTATCACTGAACTTGACAAGAGGGCTGAGGTCTTTGCCGTCAAGCCACAGGTTGAATCTTTCCCTTCTTACGGGTTTTCTGAACTCTATAACGATGGTGGTTTTGCCCCCCTTTGTGTAGCTCCCAGGCTCGGGGCTCACGAGCTTGAACGGAGAGGGGAGAAGTGAGGTGAAAAGCCAGAAAAGGAAGAGCGCAACTATAGCCGCGGCGCAGGCGATTGCCAGGTGAAAGGCTTTTATGCGCCTGAGTAACCTCACCAGGGGTCTGGGCAAAAATCGTTCAAGGGTGGAAATAAGACCACCCATCGCTTTACTTTCGATTTCCGGGAAAGCTAAACTTCTCCTCTCGAGACCGAGGAATCTCGAGGGATCCATTTTTTCATCGGAAAAAGTTCTTTTTCTTCTCATGCGGTATCGCTCCGAGTCGGTGTGCTTCAATAACCGACGAACCTGCTTCCTTTTGGAATGCCCGAAGCATTAAGTCTATATTTCATATAAGCGGGCGCGCAGATCGTATCGGGATCACCATCGCTTATAAACCTCAGCTCAGGGTGCTTGTCGAAATATTTTATCCAGTAATCCGAGCCTTTGTAGCCCGAACCGTCCTCCGGGTCGTAATCCACAGCCAGGACTCTGGGGATGATCTTACCGGGATTTTTGTAATGATAAACGGGATAGAAAGGAGTGCCGCCTGTCCCTATAACATACTTGTAGGAGTATCTGGTTTTCCCGTAGGAGCCTTTGAAAAGGATATCGGTGCTTTCGGGTACAGAGTTGTAGGGAAGGCAGAGAGTTACAAAGCGCAGTGTCGGGTCGATTTTCATCATTCTCTCTATGGGCAACGCTATCTCCTTTTTTATTTCTGTTGGTGTTAACTTCGCAAGGGCGTAATGGTGCTCGGTATGGTTTCCGAACTCAAAGCCTTTACTCTTGAGGTATTTCAACTTCCTCCTGACATATTTGGGTTGCTCAAACAGGGAGCGGAGGATGTTGAAAATTCCTGTAAACCCGAAATCTTGATTTTTCGCGCAGAATTCCATCATTATCCCGATGGCGCACTCAGAATCAATCCTTATTTTACCCCCCTCTTCGATGTATCTGAACTGACTTTCGGTTGAGTCGTCAAACGAGAGGACTACCGGCGTGGTTCCCGCCGGGATATTCATTTTTCCAGACATGAGATGGCTGAAACTAACGAGTCGGTAGCCCTTCCTGTATAGTGTCTCAAGGTCTTTTTTGAAGTTCTCATAACTTCTCGTGTACTCGCTTTCGTTTTCCCCGAACCAGTGGTATTCAATCATCATTACCATGCCGAGCTCATTAGGCTTGATGCCCTTTTTCAGTGTTTCCTCGAGGGAAGGCGGGTTTTTGGGCGTGTTCCCCGCTCCTTTTTTACCTCCGCATCCAGAAATCAAAAAGAGCGCAAACACCCACAGAATGGAAACTGCACATATCCTCGTGAAATATTTTCTTCCTCTGATCATCACTTCGCTTCTTTTCAGGGTCACGGAAATCAGTGTATTGTAAGAATTATCTTAAATACGCGGGAACTACGCAAACATGAAGCATCCGAAAGGGATGGCACTTTTCTTGCGGCCCGGGCTTGAGAACAACCTCGATAGCGTTTTGGGGATATAATTTTTGATGTCTTCAAGGATGTTTTGAGACCACGGATTTTCGCTCGGACGAGGGGGTGCTTCTTATGTTTATCAATCTCGTCAAGGATGTCTTTGGGATTACCCCCGACAAGGGAGTTGTTCAACAGGTCTCAAGTTTTGGCAAACGGAGAAGTAAATTGGCCTTCGGCTCCCTTGCAGAGTTCGACGAAAAGTGCGTCAACCTGCGCCCAGGTGAAGATTTTACCTGTGCTGACATTGAAGGTCCTGCAGTGATAAGCCGCATTTGGGTCACGCTTCCTTACAGGTTCCATTACGGGTCTTTAAGGAATCTCGTATTAAGAATTTACTGGGACGGTGAGGCTGAACCGTCCGTTTACGCTCCCTTAGGTGATTTTTTCGGGACTACTTTCGACAGACCTTTCGAATATAGTTCGGCTTACCTTTCCATCACATCGGGGGCTTTTCTTTCCTTTTTCCCCATGCCTTTTAAAAGCAGGGCGGTCATAAAGGTTGAAAATCAATCGCGGCTGCCTGTTTCAATGTTTTTCTACCAAATAACTTACCTGAAACTCAGAGAACCACTGGGAGATTCAACGCCATTGTTTCATTGCGTATGGAATAGGAAAACAATGAAAAGAAAGGAAGATCCATTTCCCGTTCTTGAGGCGAGGGGCAAAGGGTTTTACATAGGTTGCCACCTTAACATGACGGGAAACGGGTATCCGTGGAGATTAAACCCGGTTCTATGGCAGATGCCCGAAGGTTTTGGGCTCGGCATGCTCGAGGGCTGGGAAAGAATCTGGATTGACGGCGCGGATGTGCCGCAGGTTCACGGAACGGGAGGGGAGGACTATTTCAACGGCGCCTGGTATTTTAAAAGCGTTCCCTGCACGACGCTGACCCACGGCGTCACTTTGAGAAGCTATCTGACAAGAAGGGTTTCCTGTTACCGATTCCATGCGGAAATGCCGGTGTGGTTTAACAGCGGCGTCAAGGTAACGATTGACCACGGTATCAATAATGCGCTTCCCGCCACCTACGAGGGCACCGCGTACTGGTATCAGAGCGAGCCCCATGAGCCGTTTGGGGAGATGCCGCCTGCCGGGCAAAGAAGACCGCAAGGCAGGCTAAAAAATCTTTTGATCATGGGCGCTCCGGTTGGTTACGCCGCGCTCGGGTTGGGTTTAGGAAGATTAATAAAAAAGGGTAAAAGCTGATTTTTAACCATCTTGAGGTTTTGCTTATTTGATTATTCTGCGCTCTACTGCGTCGCGAAGGATTCTTGCTGTCTTTTCAACTCCGTTTTGAAGAGTGGTCTGGATAGGATTGCCAATTAACTCGACGAGCGCCTTATTATCCATTTCCTCCGGGAAGGGGAGCGACTTATCCTCGTAAGTTATCCTGCCCTTCATTGACGGGAAAATCTCTTCTATGATGCTTATCACTTCACTCATGGAAACGGGAGGACCTCCGATGTTGAAAACCCGGGAACCCTCGAAGGCAACCATTGCCGCTTTTATGAAAGCGTTCGCGGTGTCTTCTGTGTATTGAAGAGTGAAACTGCCCCCGAATGCAGCGTGGAAATCTTCCCCACATACCGCGGCGTAAATAGCTTTTGTGGGCGCTGAGGTAAGACCCTGGTCCCTACCGGGTCCGTAAACCACGTGAGGGCGAAGACCAATGCTTGCAAGTCCCCTTTCAATCGAGTACACGCGGGATATCCCTTCGTTTGCCACTTTGTAAACGCCGTAGTGGGAACGCGGATTTAAAGGGGATTCATCGGTGATTCGCCCGTCTTCATACTCTTCTTTTAACCCATAGACGGCTGCGCTGCTCGCGAATACCACCCTATCCACTCCGGAGCTGACCGCGGCCTCGAACACGTTAACCGTTCCCTCCACGTTTACTCTGGCGCCGAGCGGGGGATTTTCGCTGCAGAACGGTAACTGGAGGGCGGCAAGATGGATTATGTGGGTTGTCCCGAAATCGCTGACAGCGTCTTTCAAAAGATTCCTGTCGGTGATGTCGCATTTCACGAAATCGACCTTTTCCAGCTCCCGGTCAGTCATTATCATTCTCAGGCGATGCGTGCTCGAGTCCCTTACGGTCGCACGCACGGGGAATCCTTCCTTTAGAAGATTTCGCACGATCCAGGAGCCGATGCATCCCGTGGCTCCCGTGACAAAGAATCTTTCTCTGCCCATTCATTCCTCCGTTCTCCTCAAGCCTCTCTCCACCCGCTTAAGATGCTCAAGCATTGCCGCCCGCGATTTTTCGGGGTCTCTACGCTTCAAAGCGTTTATGATCTCCTTGTGGTCCCTGAGTGTTTGTCTTCTTATCTCGGGACGTTCGGAGGTTCTCCTTCTCGAATAGAGGCTGAGCTGGTTGACCGATGACATGAACAAATCGAGAATATCGTTCTTTGCCGCTTTTAGGATAACGTTGTGAAGTTCAAGATCGAGTTGAAGGAACGCCTCAGGGTTGTCCACCTCGCTTCTTGTTTTCCTGACAATAGCCTCAAGCGTTCTTATTTCCTCATCTGTGATTCTTTGGGCCGCTATTTCCGCGATGCCGGTCTCAAGGATTTTTCTCGCCTCGAAAAGTTCGGAATATGTTGAATCCTCGAGCATGAAGACGGCTTCAAGGCGCTGGATTAATCTCTTTGGCTCTAAAGAGGTGATGTAGTTTCCCGATCCGTGCTTGTTCTCTATTATGTTCATGCTTTGAAGGGCGCGGAGAGCCTCTCTTAAGGAAGGACGGCTGATGTTCATCATCCGCGCCAGTTCCCGCTCGGGGGGCAGGCGGTCGCCTGGCTTAAGATTTTTCTCCTTTATGAAAGAAAGCAGACGTTTCGCGGTTCTCTGAAGTGATGTCTCTCTTTGAAAAACGCTCAATTTCTTCTCTTCGCTTTTATCTTCCATTTCCGCTTACTTTGCCACCCATCCACAGTCAACCAGAAGGTCCGTACCCGTGATGAAGGATGCCTTTTCGCTTGCGATAAAGAAAACAGCCCAGGCTATCTCCTCGGTCGATGCCCATCGGTTGAATGCCTGCTCGGATTCTCTCATTCTCTTTACTTCGTCGAAAGAAAGACCAGTTTTGCGGGATTCTATCTCTATGTCCCCTCGGAGCATGGGCGTATCAACCGAACCCGGGCTTATGGAGTTAACCCTTATCTGGTGGGGCGCAAGCTCCCATGCCAGGGCGCGCGTGAAAGCGATAACGGCGCCCTTAGTCGCACCGTAAATTGAGTGGTCCACCTGACCGACGTGACCGGACACCGAGCCCATGTTGACGATGGACCCACCCAGCTGATTTTTCATGACGGGTATAACGTGCTTGCAGAAAAGAAAGACACCGCCGAGATTGACCTTGACCACGCGTAGAAAATCGTCAAATCCTGTATTCTCCAGGGGTCTTACAAGAACTATGCCTGCGTTATTAACAAGGACGTCAATGCGGGAAAACTCCTTCACGACACGCTCAACGAATCCGCGGACGTCTTCCTCCTCGCTTACGTCTCCAGCTGCGAATAAGCAGTCCGAGCCCTCTTCGCGAATTGATTGCGCGACCTTTTCGACCTCTTCATTTATGTCGAACACCGCAACCGTGTATCCATTGCGGGCAAAGAGTTCAGCCGTGGCTCTGCCTATTCCGCTCGCTGCGCCCGTTACCAGCGCCACTTTCGCTTTATTCGATTCCGACATTTATTTCCTCCTTTCGATACCAAGTATCTTCAGGGCTTCTCTTACGTCTGCTACTGGTCTTCCAAGTGCTTCTGCCACTTCCCTTATCTCGCGAACGAGCTTATGGGTTGGCGCAACCGTGCCTCCTCTGTCGTAGGGGTAATCCTCAGTACCGACACGCACGTGATCGCCCGAAACGATCGCAGCCGCGAGAACTTTCATCTGGTTTTCCCCCATTACGCTCACGTTGCAAACACTCCCTTGAGGCATCTGCTTTCTGCGATAAAGGTATTCCTCAATCGTCGGTGGGGACCATGTTCCACCCGGCCATCCGAAAAAGAGTGTCGTGACATAGGGCTTTCTTATCGCGCCTCTTCCTATAAGGTATCTGAGGTTCCAGATGGAGCCGCTATGCCATATTTCAAACTCTGGAACAACCCCGAAACGCTGGCATGCGCCCGCGTATTCTTCCATCTCCCCGCGGTCGTGGAGGACGTTAAACTCCTGGAAAGCGAAAGCCTCGTCGTGGTGGCTTAGGATAATCGAGATCATATCCGCTCTTTCCTCAAAAACTTCAGAGCGCTCCTTGAGTGAAACGCTCGACATCCCACACTGGATTATCACCTCGCATTTTGAGCGTATCGCGCGTATCACCTCGCCCCAGCGCCCTTCAGCATGCGTGTGGTAAACGCTCGCGCCCGCTTCTAAGCAGAGCCTGGCATCCTCGGCTATTGCATCGGGAGTTTTGGGGTACTCTACTTCTGGACGCATCCAGCAGATGTTCGAGGTTGCCGTGATAACGAGGGGGGGTTTTTTCCAATCCTCCATATGCGATTCTCCTTTTGTCATGTCCAGGTAAAGACAACGCGGCGCTCCAAAGACGCGCGCGATAAATCAGTTTTTGTCCTTTATCTAAAAGGACTGCTTTGAGATCATCCGCTTGTCGAGAGATGTTATCCTCTTCAAACCTTCTTCGGTAACGACGTAGCAGTCCTCAACGCCGATGAGAGTATCCCCGTAGGCTTCCCACGCTTCGATTTCAAAAACCATGTTTTCTTCAAATGTGCCCTCGCAGACACCCACCGGTCCGAAAAGGTGCTTCTCCTCGCATTCAAGACCTATACTGTGACCAGTGACCATGGCAAATCCTGAGGGGTTCAACGATCTGTAATAAGCGGTGGCTTCCTCATGGATTTCCTTGATGTTGACCCCCGGTCTCACTCTCTTTTCGTAGTATTCCTGAAGGTATATGAGCCTCTCAACGAGCGTTCGGGCATCATCGGGTATCGGTCCCAATACGACATGTCGATTTACGTCAGAGACATATCCCCTGCAAACGGCACCGAAATCAAAGCGGAGAATGTCACCTTCTTTTGCTTTTGTGCCCACTCCTGGAGCCTCGGGGTCTGATCCTCCGATGCTCAAGGTAAGATGGTCCCAAGTGTCAGCACCTTCATTCAGCATGACCATTTTCGCGTGTCGCAACAGTTCGTTATCACTTACGCCCACACGCGCCATTTCGACGCATTCATGTATCGCTTTCTCGGATATCTCAGTTGCTTTTTCAATTAATGCGATTTCCGCAGGTGTTTTGACGAGACGCAGTTCGAGGAAAACGTCGTCCGCCGTTACCAGCTCGAGGTCCGGATCCTTTGCGGATAGATGGTCTATCAAGAATTTCGGGGCGGTGGATTCCAGACCCACGCGTTTCCCTCTTGCTCCCCACTTCTTGAGCTTCGACCACGCGGATCGTTTTGCGTCCTTCTGACTCAGGATGCCCTTATATTCATTCGCCCAGCAAAATTCTTCGGTGCTTCTGAAAAGTCCCCAGTGAAGAAGACATATATGTCCGTCCCACCGAAGGAGAGCAATGTTGGGATACATGTTCATCAAAGCAAAAAGTATGGGATTCGGGGCGCTCGGGAGGACCGGCAGTCCGCTGAGATAGTACACGTTCACAGGTGATGTCGCTATCAGCAAATCCAGGCCGTGTTCCTGCATAACCTTTACTGCTCTTTCCCTGTTGATTCCGAGGGGTTCCACTCTTCTCACCTCCGGCAAGCCCGGTCGGATAACTATGTGTTTCCCGAGTTCATTGAAAATACTGGCAGAGCCGTTTTGTCTGGCGTATTCGATCAGTTCTTCCCGCGTAACCTGCTTTCCTTGAATTGCCGATAAATATCCTGTAAGAACGCATTCCACCGCGCTTTTCGCATCTTCTGGAGAGAATTCGGGTTCCTTGTCCTCGAGAACGCAGCGCGCGAAATGCTCGTCTTCGTGTCTTACGGATATCGTGTAATAGTGGGGGAAAGGACCGTGCTCAATATCGGGCTCAAACCATTTCCTGCGGTTGTCACCCATAGCGCAGCTGAAAGAAAACAGGCGGACAGGCTTATCCCACATATGATTTTCAAAAATGGTTCCAGAAGTGCCGTAAATTTCCATGCTGTTGAAAGGGGTTGTCTGCTAAGTGAAACTTACGACCAACTCGCAGACTGTTCCTTTAGAAAACGTTACCATCGCCAGGGCATTATCCTCACCTTTCCCCGGGAGATTGGTTGCCTGCTTGGAAAGCATTGTATTAACGGATTGGACTCTGTCTTCAAGTATCCATTCGAGAGCGGCGAACTTGTGAGCCGCCATATCCATGAAGCACCCGCCACCGGCTTTGCGGATGTCACCTTTCCATGAGTCTGGCTGTGTCATGCCGGCAATTTCGTTGACTCCTTCATACGCTCTCACAAGCAGGACGTCCCCTATCAACCCCTCCTTTATCGCGTCGTGGATATAACGATGCGCGGGAAGAAAACGGTGGTTCTCCGCTATCATGAACTTAACACCCGCTTTTCTTGTTGCCACCATCATCCGATCGCATTCCTCAAGCGTTACCGCCATCGGTTTTTCGCAAAGAACATGTTTCCCCGCTTCAGCGCACTTAATGACCACTTCCTCGTGGTACGCGTGGGGAATGAGCACAAGCACGGCTTCGATATCGGTTTTCAGAAACTCATCCAGGTCCCTGTAAGCGGTCATGCTGCCGGACCGGTAGCGCTTGCACATCTTCAAAGCGTGGCGAAAGTTCACGTCGTGGATGGCGACAAAATCGATGAGGGGAGATAACGAGCATGCGTTTGAGTGAAAACTCCAGGCGCCACCCGCGCCTATGACACCGAATTTCACGGTCTGCATCATTCCTCCTTCCGTGAGTGTCATAAGGTTACAAAAAACATGATTTCTACGTTTCCACTTCTCTTCTCGCACACAAGGGCGTTTTGTATTTTTCTTTACAAACGGATTCCGGACGGCTCAGACAATAAAACATCCTCTGTTGTGATATGAGTATCGGAAAACACATCGGGTTGGCCTCGTTTCTTTCCTTTACGCCTTTGTTTAGGATGCCTTCAGGATGGCGCCTCTGTGTTCGGCAAAATCGCGTTTCAATCCAGTTCATCCTGTACCATTTCTACGATTTCCTTGAAGCGAAGCGCGTCGCTAATCACCCCGTCCACGTCTATATCACCGCACATATAAGCTGCGACAGGATCCACGGTGCCGCTGAAAATTCCCAGAGCAACGTCCTCAGGCATGTTCAAAACAATTCCCGGGTTTTCAATACCCCCCGATCCCGCTTCGAATTTCTTGTCGGTTATGGCGAACCAGCAGGTTGGCTTTCCTTCGATATTGATCTGAAAACTGCAGTTGAAGCCCTCGGCTTCGTCCTGAATGTCTTCACTGCTGTTTGCGATCTGTACGAAGACCCTGAAATATTCCTCCAAATCCTCGAGGGTCATGCACCCCTCTTCTATCTTTTCCAGCACTCGGTCTTTCAGTTCCTCATCCAGAGGCTGGTCGCTTGAAACTCTCCATTCCATTGGTACCTCCATGCACATTTAGCCTTTCCTTATGGTTGGCAAGAAATATACCCCTGCTCGTGCCTGTCGGTGGGGGAGGTTGAATCTTTCGGGCAGGATACTTTGATCGCATTGTGTAGATTTTTTCTTCGATATTTTCCGGTAATTTTAAGTGGGGAATTACTCGGTTCAGGATACTTTGACCACATCGCATAGAGTTTTTCTTCTCCCTGGTCTAACGCGGGCGAAAAGTGGCTTGCCAGCATACTTGATCATCCTTACGTCGCCCGGTATCTTCTCAACAGACCCACAAAGGTAAATAACAATTGGTCTGACCAATTACTCTATACGTGTTTTCAGGCGGTGTCAATGAAAATATTTTTTTAATAACGAAAATGACAATTCGTTTAATGTGGAGTAAAATTTCTCATTTCTTGGCTCAACCTTGCCAGAGTGATTCTAGCTCTGAGGAGCGGAGTTTCGCGGCAGTATGATATATCAAGCGCCGTTGAACGAATGTCGGCGTGGTGATTCTCACCTTAGGGAGCGGGGTTTTTCGGCAGGGTTCGGAAATCAGTACGATTTAGAAGGAGTCAAACTTGTAAAAGTTCTTCCGAGACGGTTCGTGAGTCGTTTGACAAGAACGGAACACCAAATGTTGTTTGTGATATTCTTTATTGAAAACATTAATTAGTCAAAATAGCCTGGGGTAATCTGGAGGTATCATGATACAAATCCGGAAAGGAACACTCGCCGATGAACAGACGATTGCCGGGCTCATCAGTGAGCTCGGCGAAGCCGTCGGTGCTCTGCGAGAGGTGAACCCTGTTTCATGGTACAGCACGCTACGCAAGATGATAGCCTCGCCCGAGTGGACTTTCTTCATAGCGGAGGACGGAAAAAAGCCTGTGGGCTTGCTGGTTCTCTTGATTTTGCCCTCGCTATATTACGGCGCAAATCTCGCCGCGATAACCGAGCTGATTGTCACCAAAGAATACAGGGGAAAGGGAATAGGAAAGCTTCTTGTGGAGGAAGCCAAAAACATTGCCAAGAAAATGGGTTGCGCGGAACTTGACGTGAGCGTCGAAGTGCAGAACGAAGAGGCGATTGGTTTCTATCAAAAGCTCGGATTTAAGAGGAAGCACGCTGATTTCTGGATGGAGATTTAAAGGGCTTCCCATTCCGCTTTTCATACCCCGATCATCTGCTGACTGCCTTATGGCCCGATAACCGCCGGTTGTTTTTTAATGTTTTTCTGTTTCCCCAGGGTGCGCATCGATTTTATTAAGGTAAATTTGGGCCCATTTGTTCTCGTCGTATTCGGCTAACTGTATCAGGACGCCGAAGGCGTCTTTCGGGTGTATGAAAGCTTCTTTCCATTCTGGGTTGCTTGTGTTTATGTCAATGACTCTTATTCCCCGAGCCTGGAGCCATTTCACCGATTCCTCGAGGTTTTTGACTTTGAGGGTGATATGGTGCAGCCCTTCTCCGTGCTTTTCTATGAAACGGTTTATGAAATTATCCGGGTCCTCAGCGCTTATCAGTTCAAGCATACCCCGGTTGCCGATCAGGTAGTAAGCCCATCTGAATTTCATTCCGCGGTATTCCCAGGACTCGTCTATGAGCTTCCTCCCTTTTAGGATTTCAGTCACGAATCTTCCCGCTTTTTCGCTGTCCCTAACAGCGATGCCGACATGGTCAACTTTTTCAATTTCCATACGTTCTCCCTTCAAAAAATCAATCCCTTAGCGTTTCACTCAATTCATACTTCCTTTGTGGATAAGCTAAACAGCCAATTGTCTTTCTTCGGTCAAAAAACAAAAGCCGAATGCCCCGCTGTTAACTTTTATATTATTAAAACTACTATCATATCTTTTCCGTCTTCCATCACCACTCTTCCCTTTTGTTTTTAGTTTGAGTGAACGTAAACGTTTCACAAAACTGCGTGTCCCAAGCCTTTGGGAAACTCTTTAGTTTTCGCGTAGCGGAATTGTATGTGTTCGACGTAAAAGGTTTAAGGGTCTGATAAAATCGGTCTTGGAACAGATGGATGGAAACCCGATTATTCGGAGAAAGGGTTGTTTGAATGGAGTGATTCTGTTTCCCCGTCAAAGAGGGTGGTCCATGGGCGATCCAAAGAAGAAGCGGTGGCTAATTTTACTGGTCTCAATAGCCGGGGCGCTGGTTATAGCGGCGATAACCACCGGTATTTTCCTTCTTTTGCCGCACAAAGGAAAAGAGGAGAAAACACTTGAGAGAGCGGGTGAGATCCTGAAGGACATCGGCAGGACTCAATCCGGCAATGTCAGCAGTGGGGATGAATCCAGAAGGGTGTCTCTTCCATCAAAAGTGATACAAAAAGGCGAGGCGGGCAAAGTTGGCGATTTAATCTTGAAGGTTAAAGGATGGGAGTTTTCGGGAGGGGAGGATTTCCAGGAGCCTGCCCCGGGAAATGTATTCCTCGTGGTTTTCGTCGATGTCAAAAATGTTGGCGAAAACTTCGCTAAAGTTTCAAGTGCCGTTCAGATGTCTGCAGTTACCGATGGCTCTTATGAACATGACATCGCAATGTATTTTCCGGAGCCGAGATTCGAAGGCGGCGAAATTGCTCCGGGGAGGTCGATCTCCGGTAAAGTGGCTTTCGAGGTGCCTGATGATGCGCAAAGCATACACTTTGTATTCGATTACAGCCCGGGGGAAGCGATCGCGGTGAAATTAAAATAAAATCTCTTCTTGCGTTTTGCCTGATTAAAAAGCGTTGCTCATCTTAAAAGAATCCTTTGAAGAAGAGTTCACCGAACGCGGGCATGAGATGATGTGGGATTTTTTGCTTCGGGGCCAAAATTGCTTTTGTACTTCCTCTTCCAATGATTTGAAGATTTCGCTGAAAACCGGACGAATCGAGCTTGTAAGAACGGCGAATGGATGAGCAAAAATTCCACAGTCACGATTCTCTTAAGGGAAAATCTGACAGTTTTAAGATGGTTGGCTAAATTCGCGACCTAACCGCAAGTGCAAGCTTCAAGACTGGAGCGATCAGGGTGGGAGAAAGAAACGCAAGTTTTTCGACCTCGACGAGCTCGATGATGTTTTCGTCAGGGTCTTTAACATAAGCGAAGGAACCGACTGAGCCTGAACCCATGTCAATCTTTGTGGGCTCGCATAGTAACCTTGCGCCTTTTTCGACCATTTCATCCACAGAGCCTTTGATGTCGGTGACATCGAAAGCCATTTCCATGATTCCCACGTCCCCCCAACGCCTGCCTTCATAAACTATTTTTCCTTTGCCGTTGGCTACCTGCACGAGCCTTACCGTCCCGCCTTCGAGAGGAAGGGCGCCGGGCGCGTATTTAAGCCTTTCGAGCATGATTTCCTTATAACCGCCCCTCCCTTTTAAGTCCTTAAACTCATAGGGGCAACCGTCTGTTTCCCAGACTACACTGTCAAATCCCATCACCCTCGAATAGAAATCGCGGGATTTTTCGATGTCGGTTACGCCTATGGTCAGATGGGTGAATCCCCCGATCCTCGGCTTTTTCGCCCCGAACCTCGACTGCGGGGTTTCGAGCAATTCCACAAGAATCCCATCGGGGTCTTTGAGAAACGCGGTTTTGTATGTCCCGCCTTTTACGGCGGGTATCTCAACAATTGGTGTTTCCAAAACCAAACCTTTTCTGGACAGTGTTTCAATCAATTCTTCGATTAAGTATGCTCGGACCCCGATGGAGAGATAGCCTATGTCGCACCAATTTATGCCTCCCGGGGCGGTCCGCGGTTGGCTTGAGGTATGCTGGACCAGTTCGACGGCAGCCCCGCCTGAGAGGTTCATTGCCATTATGACGTGCATTCTTTCCACGCTTCCTATGATGGGTTCCATCTGGGCAAGTTCCTCTTCATGGTCGTTCAGTTTCACCCTGAACCCGAGGAATTTCTTATAAAAACTGTAAGATTCTCTCGCGTGATTTACTCCAAGTCCGACATGCTGAAAACCGTGAATCATGTCATTCTCCTTTCTTACGAATCACACGTTTTACATGAAGAATGTCTTTTGGTAATTCGGAAACACTCGCTTTACGGACTTGTCGAAAGGGCACGCCTTATGAGTTCTCTTGTTTCTCGGACTCTCGCGTCAAGCGGAAGTCTCTTGCTTTCCGGCCACCCAATCTGGCTTGCTCTTTCCACAAGACCCATGACCGCATAGGCGGCTATCTCCGGATCTACCTCACGGATCACCGCTTGTTTTATTCCCCGGCTCACCGCTGTTTTAACGCCCTCGTAAACCGTGCGGTAAAGTTTCCGGAATTTTTCCTGGATGAGTTGGTCCGTGGAGCCAATTTCAAAGAAATACATCAAGTATATGGGTCCGTGTCTATCAAGCATGCGCATCGCGGGCTCAACACACCCCAAAAGAGCTTCCAATCCGTTTTTTGATGTGCGCACTACTTTGAGGAAGGTGTTTGTGAGTTCTTCGGAGATGTAGTCGAGAATCGCGAGCATGATCGCCCTTTTGTTTTCAAAATACCAGTATATCGTCCCTTTCGCTACGCCTGCCTCACGCGCGATATCAGCGATTGTGGAAGCAAAATAGCCTTTTCTGGCGAAGACTTTTTCCGCCCCTTCCATTATCTGTTTGCGCCTGTCCAGCTCGCGGGGATTGTCATTGGATGCCGCGTGAGCCTCACCTGGCAGACTCACGTTATTTGATATCTCGGACCTGTTCGCTTTAATGATTCTCTTAATTTCTGAAAGAGTCATTCCTTTTTCTTTTTGCAATATCTGGATCTCGCTAATCATCTCCGGATAAGATGAGTCGTAATAAGCCATGTTCGGCGCAGTTTTGATGGGAGGGGGAAGAAGCCCTTCGCGAACATAATAGTTTATTGTCGATGAGGGGACGCCCGTGATTCTGGAAAGTTCCCCTATCCTGAAAAGCCGCACATTGTTATTCATTATTAATCACAAGTCAAAGTATAAAGTTAAAAACAAACCAAGGTCAAATGAAGTCGCGGTTTTTCCCGCCTTATTTTATTTGTCAATGCGAGCACACATTTCCATGGCTTCTCCCGTTTTTTATGTTAAATAAATAGGTATATCTTTAGCATGGTTATGTTTTGGGAGCGGAGCGTTTTGCGTTTGTTGATTTTTTATCCAGGGTAATTAAAAATATCTTAATGCTTAGTTTGACCAAGATGTTTAATGGAGGCTTTACAATGATCAGAACTCGGATCCTCAAAATTTTTTCGGTGGCAATCTTGATGAGTCTTATTACCGCTTTTTTGCCCGCCGAGGTGTGCGGAATCCGCCCGGAAGTGGCGCTCGCCGACTACGCCTGGGAGGACCTCAGGGGTCCTGGTGAAGGCAGCGCACCTTCTCTTGCTTTTGATTCCGCCAGAGGCGTTTTGTACAGGGGAACCTTTTCAAGAGGTCTGTGGAAATATAAAAATGGTTCATGGCAGGCGATCGGCGGCGGGGCAAGTGAGTACAAAATAACATCTCTTGCCTACGACTCTTCGAAAGACATCCTTTATGTGGGAACCGCGGGTTACGGACTATGGCGCCTGAGCGATCCAGGTTCCTCACCAGCTTGGACGAAAATCAGCAGACAGGCGGATGTCGGGACATTCCAAATCGACTCAATGACGCTTGACGCGACGAGAAATCTTCTATACTGCGGGACATCGTTTGTTGGTTCGGGACAGGGCGTGTGGAGGTGCACCAAGCCTGACGGCTCTTTTGGCTGGACCAAAGTGAGCGGTGGCGCAAATGTTGGTGACAGCACTGTCATGTCGCTCGCGTTTGACCCTTCACGGGAAGTGCTCTACGCGGGCGTAAAGTATGCAGGGGTGTGGCGGGCGAAAAACGCTCATTCCTCACCGTCGTGGGAAAAGATTTCGGAGATAGAGAATATCGGTAATTTTAGCGTCTTTTCTCTTGCCCTGGATAGAAATCGAAATGTGCTGTACGCCGGTCCCGTGGATGAAAGTTTCATTCCGATTCCTCAGGGTGTTTGGCGCGCGATGAATCCTAATTCCGCTTACTACACATGGTCCAAGATTAGCAGCGCGAGCGACGTGGGAAGCGTTACCGCGCTTGAAATGTTCGTGGATCGATCCAGAAATATCTTGTATGCCGGGACTGATGGCGCGGGATTCTGGACGTGCCTAAATCCTTCATCGACGTACAGCTGGGTGAAAATAAGCAGTGCTTCGAATGTCGGAAATCTCTCGGTCGAATCGCTTTCTTTCGACTCGACCAAAGATGTTGTGTATTGCGGGACGAGGGGCAGCGGGGTGTGGCGCTGCAAAAACCCTTCGAGCGCCCCGGAGTGGACAGGTCTCAAGGGCGGGGTAAGCGACAGCGCGGTTCGAGCCATGGCACGGGATCCATCACGAAATATAACTTATGCTGGAACATGGGCTAACGGTGTATGGCGGATGACGGTAAGCGGCGGTGTGAAGAAATGGACTAAAATAAGTTCAGCCACTGACGTGGGAAACCTCACTATCCTCTCGCTTTATTTGGATTCTGCGAGGAACATTCTTTATGCGGGCACAATGGGCTTCGGTGTGTGGCGCTGTGCATTGCCGGACGGTTCGCCATTTTGGTCCAAGATAAGTTCGAGCGAAAACGTTGGTGACTACATAATCTCATGCGTTAAATATGACCCTGCAAAGGACTGCCTGTATGCTTCGACAAGCGATGGCATTCCAATATCCGGAATGGGGGTCTGGATGTGCAAGAATCCGTCCTCTATTCCCCTATGGTCCAAGATAACCACGGATTCGGATCTAGGAACACTCGCGATAACCTGCCTTGAGGTTCAAAGCGATAAGAATAAAATTTACGCGGGAACATCATCCGGTGTGTGGCGGTGCGACAACTCGTCTTCAAGTTCGCGTTCCTGGTCAAAGATAAGTTCCCCGACAAACGTGGGCGATTACCTCATTGACGCACTCTCGCTGGATAGCAAACACGGAGCGCTTTATGCAAGCGCTGAGTCGCTTTTTATCTCAGGTCAAGGTTTATGGCGCTGCCTCAAGCCCGACTCGGCCCCTTCCTGGAAGAAGGTCAGTGGGACAAGCAATGTTGGCAACAGCGTGATAAACGCACTTGCGGTGGACAAAGAACGGGATGTCCTGTACGCCGGAACCACAGCTTACGGCATCTGGCGCTGTGATCGAGTGAGCACGAATGAGTATGCATGGCGCGCGACCGGCGGCAATCTTTCAAAGGCAAGCATTTTCTCGCTTGTTACCGATACCGCCAATACTTCTGTTTATGCCGGCTGCAATGACTTGGGTGCCTGGCGTGCATCCTATCCCACAATTGTAGGGTGTTCTCCGTCTTCCGCTTTTCCAGGGCAGGTGCTTAAGGTCGAAATCACGGCAAAGAACACTTATTTCATCCAGGGAGCAAGCCGCGCTTCTTTTGGGTCCGGAATAATGGTTGAGTCTCTGCAGGTTCTCTCACCCGTGAAGGCTGTGGCAAAGATAAGGGTTTCCAGCACCGCTAAGCTCGGCAAGAGAAGCATAAATGTAACGACCGGAGGTGAACGACCGGAAGCACTTGAGGACGGATTTGCGGTGTCTTATGAGACCAAACCTCGGGCTATCCACTACCTCGCCGAGGGCTCGAGCGACTGGGGATTTGAAACCCTTATCTCAATGGCAAACCCGAACGAGGTTCCGGTAAGCGTGAAAATCACCTTCATGACCAAGGATGGACCCAGGGAG
>Ga0116210_1000787_pt1 | contig 28368 bp, 29 predicted proteins | sample TshhotsprinmetaG_FD_94483 | JGI IMG/M metagenome (GOLD analysis project Ga0116210, IMG submission 94483) | Hot spring microbial communities from South Africa to study Microbial Dark Matter (Phase II) - Tshipise hot spring metaG | ecosystem: Environmental > Aquatic > Thermal springs > Hot... | reverse complement strand
GATGGTTTTCGGGCGGCGGCCCCGCGCACCCACGTGAGAAGTGCCGCAGCTGCCGACCCGGCGAGCGACGGCTTCCGGGCAGCGGCCCCGCGGCGGTGAACGATGGTTTTCGGGCGGCGGCCCCGCGCACCCACGTGAGAAGTGCCGCAGCTGCCGACCCGGCGAGCGACGGCTTCCGGGCAGCGGCCCCGCGGCGGTGAACGACGGTTTTCGGGCGGCGGCCCCGCGCACCCACGTGAGAAGTGCCGCAGCTGCTGGCTCGGTGAACAGCCTTACGGTGCCGCTGATTTCTGCTTGACACAGGTTGCGCACCGGTGTAGGAACTGCTCGCTCGACCGCGGTGGCCGGGCGTGAACGATGGAGACGAATATGAAGCCTCTACTTGTCAACTCGTCGCTCAAGTACCTTCAGGAGAACCTCCCGCAAAAAGATGCGCCGGAGGTCGTGGGGAAGGTCATCTCCTATTACAGGGAGTGGCTCAGCAACAAGCGCCCGCGCTCGCTCGTGAAGCTTGGTGTCTGGCTGAACCGTCTTCGGGAAGCGGTCGAGCGGGAAGCGCCTTTTTGGGCGTTCGCTCAGATCACGCGGCTGATCGATGCGGCGAAGGAAGCGCGGAAGAGGATCAATCAAGAGTATCCGAACGCGCAAGCTCTGCACGCCGAGTTCGACCGGATCGTGTCCGAGGCGAATAAGCTTCGAGAGGAGTGCCGTGTCAGTCGATCCAACCAGCCCAAACAGGAGAAGAAATCGGTTGAGATGAGCATCAATAGTCTTTCGGATCGTACCCTTAAGCAGATGCGCGACAGTGCCGTATATGAGCGGTTTCTGAATAGTAAGGAGAACTGGCCGCGGAACGACTATACGCTTTATGCCGCCAAGATGATGCATTTTCTCGCAGAGCATCCGTTCGACGGTAAGAGCTCGCACGTCTATTTCGCCGCGGTCAAAAAACTGATGGGCTACCTCAATCCGCCACCTTCTGCGGACCCGAGAACTCAAAGGATCTGTCAAGAGCAGAGGGAGGCTGCGAGAAAATGGCTTCTCGACTTTCAGCTGAAGCAGCTGGGAGACCCGCCGGATGTGTCGGACGAGTTTACGCCCACTTGGAACGATAAGCAGAAGGTTCAGAAGTGGATCCGTAAAGCCCAGAAGCGCGGGCTGACGAACCTTCCCCTCGTCCAGAGGTACATCGAGTGGGACAAGACTTTCCGGCACGTCTCCGGTGGCAGTGCGAAGGCGAAATGAGCATCCTCCGCGAGGTCGAGAAGCTCGCCGCGCTTCACAAGAAGGCCGGCAACGTCCGTAATCGTCTGCCGAAGACGCAAGCGGAGCTCTGGGCGTTCATCGGGTTCCAGCCCCGGGCGATCCAGGAAACGAGCCTGATGCAGAAGAAGCGCTTTGCTGTCGAGGTTTGGCACCGGCGGGCTGGGAAGACCGTCATGAACATCGTCCGGCTGATCGAGCGGGCGGTGTTCTCGAAACTGAAGGACGCGCGCTTCGCGTTCATGGCGCCCACTTTTGCCCAGGCGGAAGACATCGCTTGGTCGTACCTGCTCCGTTTTACTGAACCGTTCGAACCTCTCGGTCGTGACGTGGAGGTGACGAAGCTGTCTGTCACGCTGCCGAATATCGGCGGCTCGACCTCTCGTATTCGCCTCTATGGCGTGGACAACCCTAAGCAGCGTCTACGCGGGATCTATCTCGATGGCGTTGTTCTGGATGAGTTTCAACAGATCCCGGGAACGGTGTGGACCGAACAAGTCCGACCCATGTTGGCGGATCTCTCTCGCCGAGGAGAGGATCACCTCGGTTTCCCGAACCAATGGGCGGTCTTCGTCGGTACGCCCATGGGCCGCAATCAGCTCTATGCGATGTACTCCAGGGCAGCGAAGTGGCATGCCGGCAAGGCTGCTACGGAGTTCGACCCGGCATCTAACCGTTACGTCAGTGTCACGTCCAGCGACTGGTACGCGGCCCTCCATCGAGCTTCCGAGACCGGCCTCATCCCGCCCGACGAGCTTGCGATCGCCCGCCGTGACATGGGCGAGAGCAAGTACATGCAAGAGTTCGAATGTTCGTTCGACGCGGTAGTCGTGGGAGCAGTGTTCGGCAACCAGCTGGCCCAGTTGAGGCGCCATGGCCGCATCGGGCAGATAGCCTGCCGGCCGAACGATCCCGTCCATACGGCTTGGGATCTCGGCTGGGATGACGCGACTGCGATCTGGTTCTGGCAGTTCGCTCCGGGGACCGATCACCTGGCCAGCCGGGAGATCTACTTGATCGACTACCTCGAGGTCACGCACCACAGCCTGGCCGACATCGCCGCGAAGCTGGCCGAGAAGGGCTACCGTTACGGGATGCATATCCTGCCATGGGACGTGGCGGTGTCCGAGTTGGGCACGGGTAAGGACCGGAAGTCGATCCTGCGCGAGTTGGGCATCCTCCCCGCGGTCGCCCCGAAGCCCAGGATCAAGCAGGATGCGATCTCGGCTGCGCAGGCGCTTCTCGACCGCTGCTGGATCGACGAAGACCGTTGCGCGCACGGTCTGGACATGCTAGGCCTTTACCGGCGGGAGATGGACGATCGCAAGGGCGTCTACCGTGCCGAGCCCGTCCACGACTTCGCTTCCCACGCGGCGGATGCCCTGATGACGCTTGCTCTCGGGCTCAAGCGGGTCGCTCCGCCACCGGATCAGGACGAGCGCCCCGACGCGGCGGTATTCTGAGGAGGTTCCTGTGCGCTTCGTAACCGAACTGGAAGCGGCCCTCGGCCAGAACATGGCGGACTGCTTGGCTGCGCTGAAATGTGCGTCCGCCTTGACAGTGGAGGGCTGGAAGGTCTGCTTCGTCGTGGACCAGACCGGCACCATGCTGATCGCTCGTAAGGGCGAGGAGCAGCGCGTCCGTCAGGTTCCGCTCGATCGCCCCGGCATGTTTCAGAGCATGTGGCGGGATCTGATCACCGAAATCGTTCCAGCCTCCGCTGCTACGGCCCAGCAGATCGGCCCACGCCCGCATGCGAGGAGGAGCGATGTCTGGCGATGACCTTCCCGCGATCGTGCGGGTGCGTTATTCGGTCTGCCAGGAGCGGACACTCTCCTATCTGGTCCAGACGACTGGGCGGAAAATCTGGCTTCCCCGCGATTGCGAGGACATCACCCCGCAGATCGCGGAGGTCCTACGTGGCTTCTGGTCTCAATGGCAGACCTTCGCCCTCTATGTCGTCCACGATGGACCGGAATGCTTCACCTACTGCCCGACCAGTGTACGCACTCGACCGTACATGGTCCTCTCCGAGGCGCGCATTCTCGACATGCGAGCTTCACTCTCCATGGAGAACGCTTCCATCCTGGCGCACGAGCTTGGCCACTATCTGACCTGGGCTCGCCTCCCTGGCGGTGTCCGGAAGAAGGTTTCCGCGCCTGCCTGGCGGCCCAAGCTGGAGGCGCTGGCTTTCCGGGCCTCCATGGACTTCCTCTACCCCCGGTGGCCGAGAACCGAAGTAGACGCCCATCTCGAAGCCTCCACGGCAGCAGGGCCCGTCTATCGTGAAGCCTACGATCTGGCGAAGACGCTTCCGAACTACAAGAAAAGTTTTCTCGACCTCTTCGACGGGATGATCTGAATGGTTGCCTATCTCGCTGTCTTGGTGTACTGTTTCCTGGTCGTGGTGGAGTACCTGCTCTCGTGAAGCCGACCAGGAAGCCCCTTCACCCCGAGTTCGGTCGTTTGGCATCGGAGGACGACCCGAAGTCCCGTCGCTTCCTGTCTCCCGAGTTCAGGGAGCCTATGGAGCAGGCTCGGTGGTGGGCCAGGTTTTCCGCTAGTAGGCGCCCCGATGCCCGCTCGGCGGTGGTCTATCAGCGAGGTCCTGTTATCGATAACGAGGATTGGTGACATGGCTCTGATCGAGTTGTTCCGCCCTGGCGAGTTCATCCCTGCCGGGACGTATGCCGCCGGCACTCAAATTGGTCTGTTCGAGGTCACTCCTGCCCCTGGAGAGGGGTGGCGCATGTTCATCCCGCAGACCGCTGGAAACTCGGTCTTTCGCGGCCGCTTCGCCAACAAGCCGGCCGGGTTCACGAGCATCACCGCCCAGATCGGTATTGGCCAGGCGGATATCGGTCCTCGGTTCGGGGCGGCCCAGGCCGGCTTGGAGGCTACGATTTTGACACTGAACTCCACCTCGATCCAGAGCGCCAACACCTGGATGATGCCGTATGTCCGTCTGCTTGCAGAAGGCACGGCCGGCACGAACGACACGGATCTTCGGCTGCAGCTTCTGCTCGGTTTCCCGGTGGTGGCGTTCAGGGTGGTCGCGGCAGCAAATGGCATGCCTTGGCAAGTTGGCCAGAACCTCCTGAACCCGATTTTCGGGAGATCCCTCCTATGGTGATCCTCTACGGTCCCTTGGTTCCCAAGATCAAAACGCCGGAACCGGATGACGAGGCCAAGAAGCGGGAGGAGGCTGCCCGTCGGGCCCGGGCGGAAGCGGCTGCCCGCTCCGGCCGGTCGGGCTCGATCCTGACAGGTGAAGTCGATCTGAGCGGGGTAGGCACCCGTCCTCGGCTTCTGGGAGGCTGAATGTCGCTGGCTGAAGCCTTGACGGAACGCTATCAGGCGCTCGTCGAGCAGCGGTCTCGGTTCGAGCAGACTTGGAAGTTGATCGCTCGCTACGTGCTTCCCCGGAAAGCTTCGTTCTACGAGACCGACAGCTCGACCAATCTGGCCCGGGAGAGACAGGTCCTCGACAGCACGGCACCGAGGGCTCTCGAACTGTTCTCGGCGTTCATGCACTCGTCCCTGTCCTCTCCGGCGTCTCGTTGGTTCGAGCTGGTTCCGGTGGGCAGGACGCCGGAGGAGGTTCGCCGTGACATCCCCCTGGCCCGGTGGCTCGATGATCTCCGGCAAGCCGTGATGACCGAGCTTACTGCCGGGCAGACGAACATCTACACCGCCCTGCACGAGCTCTACATCGACCTGGGCGCTTTCGGTACGGCCGTCGTCTACGTCGATCAGGACGAGAACGGCCGGCTGAAGTTTCAGAACTACCATCTGGCGACGGTCGTTCTCGACGAAAGCGCCGGCGGCGAGATCGATACCTTCGGCCGCAAGGTCTTGATGACCCCTCGGCAGGCTCGGCAGAAATGGCCTGGCCGTACTATCGGCCGGGCGGTGGACGAGGCCACTCCCGTCGAGATGGTCCGCCGGCGGGTCGAGTTCCTTCACTTCGTGTTTCCGTCGACCGACGAGGATCTGGTGGATCTTCTGCCGGAACCTGTCCCGTTTCCCTGGGTGTCGGTCTGGGTCAACGTGGAAGACCAGGTTGTCGTGTCCGTAGCGGGGTATCGTGAAAAGCCGTTCATGGCCCCCCGGTGGCTGAAGACCCGCCAGGAGGTATACGGACGATCGCCGGCGATGACCGTGATCGGCGATATCCTGATGGTCAACCGAATGGCGGCTACCGTCCTGCGCGGTGCCGAAAAGCTGGTCGATCCACCGCTCCTGATCCCCGACGGGGCGCTTCTGTCGCCTCTCCGCGCCTTCCCTGGTGGCATCAGCTATTCGGACGGGCAGATCCAGCCGGTCCCGCTCTTGCCTCCTGGGGCTTCCCGGATCGAGCTCGGTGACGCGCTGATCGAGAAGCGGCAGCAGGCCATTCGCGAGGGCTTTTTCGTGCCGCTGTTCATTACGTCGGAAAGCCCTGTGATGACGGCCACGCAGGTTATGCAGATCACGGACGAGCGCAACCGTGCAACCGCTCCGATGATCACCCGGCTGCATCACGAGCTGTTCACGCCGTTGCTGAGGCGGATCTTGTCGGCGCTCGAAGATGCCGGCCGTTTGCCGGCTCCCCCGGCTGGAGTGGATATTCGCGGGATCGACGTCGAGTTCACGTCCCCGGTGATCGCCTCGCAGCGGATGCAGTCCGGTATGGCGATCGCCCGGCTGTTCGAATTGGTCTCGCCTTGGTACCAGGTGGACCGCGGTTCTTTCGACTGGCTCGACACGGACGAGGTTGTTCGGGCGCTTCACTTAGCCACGGGCGCTCCGATGAACGTGCTGAACACCCGTTCGCATGTCGAAGCCGTGCGGCGGAAGAGGCAGGAAGCCGAAGATGCGCTCGTTGCTCAGCAGCAGGCTCTCGCCGCGGTCGAGGCTACGGCCAAGCTCCAGGCTGCCCAGAAATGACCAAGTTCGAGTTCGCGAAGTTGTATCAGGAACTCCTGAAAGACGATCGCTTCCAGGCTTTCGTCGCCGGCTTGGAAGCTCGGTTCGGTGCGCTGGACCGGTCGGTTTTCGTGCCCGGCGACCCTTGCGCCACGGCTTACAACGAGGGGGCGCGATCCGTGATCGTGTTCCTTCGTAAGCTGGAAGTCCACCCGGAGGAAAAGCTTGATGACGACGACTGAGCAGACTGTCGATTGGCGGGTCGGTTTGCCGGAGGATCTCCGTTCCGACCCTTCGATCTTGAAGTTCAACGGGGTCGAGGATCTCGCTAGATCTTATGTCCATCTCCAGAAGACCGTTGGCCATCCTCCTGATCGGGTTCTGGTTCTGCCCGAGAAGGAGGAGGAGCGGGCTGTCTTCGCTGCCCGTATGCTGGGTTTCCCGGAGGACGAGAAGAACTATTCTCTTCCCCTGTCGGAGAACGTCCCGGCTGAGGCTAGGAACGGTGAGGGCGTCACCTGGTTCATCGAGCAGGCGAAGGCGCTCCGCATTCCCCCTGCGGCAGCCGCGAAACTGTACGAGGCGTATCTCGGCCGGGCGGCGGAGGTCGAGAAGAATACCATCGAGCAGCGGGAGAAGGCTGTTGCCGAGCAGATCGCCCAGCTCCGCTTGGAGTGGGGGCAGGGGTTCGACGACAAGGTCAAGTCGGCGAACCGTGCCCTTGCGGCGGTGTCCGATCTGATGGCCGCCAACGGCTACAAGGGCGAGAAGCTGGCTGAGGTTCTCGACAAGGCCGGCCTTGCTAATCATCCTGCTCTCGTCCACGCTTTCTCTTCGCTCTCCCGGTTCTTCCGCCAAGAGGTCGCTGCTACGAATGTCGCTGCACCTGGTGTGGGCAGTCTGCAGGTGGCGGCCGAGGATCTGACCCGCCGAGCGGTCGAGCTGGCTTCCAAGGATCCGCTGGAGGCTCGCCGGTTGGCCCAGGAAGCTTATCGTATGCGCACGGCGATGACGGGGGCTTGACAGGCTTTCCCTTCGATGTTATGTACGCCCTAGTGGCGGACCCCCGCTTGGGGACAATCCGGCGGCTGCCTTGATACGCAGCCCTGGGTTGTCCCCTTTTTTTATTTCTGGCGAGGAGGCTAGGGATGGCGCATTCGATCACGGAGGCGTTCGTTCGCCAGTACTCGGCGACCGTTCGCATGCTGACTGCTCAGCGGATGAGCAAGCTTCGCCCGTTCGTGGACATCGACACGGACGTTCAGGGCGAGAGCAAGAGTTACGATGCCATCGGTGTGGGACCCGATGTCCCGAACAAGATCCTCGTTCGGCATGGCGACACGCCGCTGAACACGCAGGAGCATTCGCGTCGGTGGATCTTTTTCGACACCTACGATGTAGCTGATCTGATCGACAAGAAGGATCGGCTGGACATCCTGCTCGACCCGAACAACTCGTACACCCGTAATCAGGCGGGCGCGATGGGTCGGCAGATGGACGACGTCATCATCACCGCGTTCGACGCGAACGTCGTCACCGGCGCGACCCCGACTGGCAGCTCGGCCTTCCCGGCTGGCAACGTGATCGGCGCTTCCGGTGTCGGCCTCACCATCTCGAAGCTCCTCACCGCCAAGGAGGCTCTCGATGCGGCCGAGGTGGACGAGATGGAGCGGTACGTGGTCTGCACTGCTCGGCAGCTCACCAATCTGCTCAACGACGACCGCGTGACCTCGGCTGACTACAACGTGATCCGGGCTCTCGTCCAGGGTGACATCGACACCTACGCCGGGTTCCGGTTCATTCGGTGCCAGCGGCTCAAGGTCGAGAGCGGCGCCCGTGCCTGCTACGCCTTCACCCGGTCGGCGATTACGTTCGGCCTGCGGCAGGATGTCGACACCGTCGTCTCGGAGCGCCCGGACAAGCGGCACGCTACCCAAATCTATACCTGGGGCAGCTGGGGTGCGGTCCGGCGTGAGGACGCGAAGGTCCTCAAGATCCTGTGCGTCGAGTGATAGGGAGGAACGGAAATGGCGTCGTTCAACAGCAAGCAGTATGCCAAGCAGCTCTCGGTCCCCCCGGTGGCGATGTTCCCGACCGAGTTCGAAGGTCGGGTCCGGGTCGCTTACGCCCAGCTGGTCGGTGGCGAGCAGGTTCTCAACACCAACGACGATGTCAGGCTGTTCGTCCTCCCGGCCGGCTCGCGCCCGCTTCTGTTCATCGTCAACCATGGCGCATTCGGTACCGGCGTCACTCTCGACATCGGCACTTCCCCCGGCGCGAATACCTTCGTGAGCGGGCTTTCCGTCGCTGCGGCCGGCCGCGTGGCGACCGTTCCGCTCACGCTTGCGGTGCTGGCCAACGATACCCTGGTTCACGCTACCTTCAAGAGCGCCAATCCTGCGGACGATCAGTCGCTCGAAGTCATCTGTCTTTACGCCACTGCCTGAGAGGAGGTGATCCGTGGGCGTGCTGTTGAAGGCCGTTCGTCAGCCGAACCGCAGGACCACGTTCTCGCGATCTTCCACGACCGTTCCCGCTGGGGAGGTTTGGATCGCGTACAACGAGGGCGATGACCCGGAGGACATCCTCCACGGTGCCAGGACGGCTCTTCGTGGGCTCCGTCGTCTGATCTCGGGGACTATCCGACAGGACAGTGCGGTGGAGTCTGCTACTGCTCCGCTTCCTCCGGAGGCTTGACAGCAGATCGGCCGTGGCGTAGGCTTCCCGTGAGAGGAGGGTCTCGCCATGGCCGATTTTCTCTTCGAGCGCGAAGTCTTGAACGCCGGCTTCGTCCGGGTTATCGACTGCATGGGGAACGACAGGGCGGTGGTCCAGGCCGCCCGGGTCTCCTACGGGAAGCATGACGAAAACCGACCCGGGCATCTCGATCGCTCGTTGATCCGGTACTTGATGCGCCACCGGCATACGAGCCCATTCGAAATGTGCGAGGTCAAGTTCCAGATCCGGGCGCCCATCTTCGTCGCTCGGCAGTGGATGCGCCACCGGACGGCTAGCATCAACGAAATCTCCGCCCGGTATGTCGCGCTCCCGGCCGACACCTACGTCCCCGAGCCGGACCAGATCCGCCCACCGGCGGAAAACAACAAGCAAGGTCGTGCGAACGCCCCGCTCCCCGATGCCGAGTTCTATGCCAGCGTCTTCGAAGCGATGGGCAACAACAGTGCCGCGCTCTATCGCCAGTTGCTCGATCGAAACGTTGCTCCTGAACTCGCCAGGATGGTTCTCCCGGTCTCCGTCTACACCGAGTGGGTCTGGAAAATCGACCTTCACAACTTGCTGCACTTTTTGGAACTTCGGCTTCATGAGCATGCTCAATACGAGATCCGGGAGTATGCCGAGGCGATCTGGGAGTTCGTGCGAAACTGGGTCCCGCTCACTGCCGAGGCGTTCAAGGAATACCGATTGGACGGGGTGTCTTTGTCTGCTTCGGCGGTAGCTTTGTTGGACCGGGTGCTCTCTGGTCGGCCTGTCGAGAAGCATCACCTCGATAAGCTTCCGATCAGTGAGTTATCGGAACTGTGGTCGCGGTTTCCGGCCATCAAGAGGGCCGTCGAGGGGAGCGTAGACCGTGCCGACGTCTGAGGTCGAGATCGTCAACTCTGCGCTGGCGAAGGTTCACGAGGACCCAATTTCTTCGCTGACCGAGAGCCGTAAGGCCGCTCGTGTCGCATCCCAGCAGTACCCTCTGCATCGAGATGGGCTGCTTCGGCTCTACAATTGGCGCTTCGCGATCCGTCGTGCGGTGCTCGCTCCCGATCTGGCGGCGCCTCCGTTCGGGTTCGCGAAGAAGTTTTTGCTCCCGCCCGATTGCCTTCGTGTCATCGGGTTGTTCGATCCGTCCGATCCTTATCACCAAGTCAACTACACGACCGGGGATATACCTTGGAAGGTCGAGGGGCGGCATATCCTCGTCGACGACACGGTTGCGAAGATCGTCTACATCGAGCGGGTCACGGATCCGACACAGTTCGATAGCCTCTTCGTCGAGGCCTTGTCATGGTCGCTGGCGGTGGACTTTGCGTTGAGCTTGGCCAATTCGCCATCTCGGGCCGACCAGGCGCGCGGGGAGATGCGGGAGGTGATCCGCAGGGCCCGCCTCGCGGCAGCTATCGAGCAGGGTGTCGAGATCGTCGAAGGCGGCCGTAGCTGGTTCGACCCTCCGACCGATCCTTGGTTTCGTGGCGGGTTCTGGAGCTGACCGATGCCTCGTTTCGACCCGATCCGGAACTCGTTCATTGCCGGCGAGATCTCCCCGCTTCTGCTCGCTCGGGACGATCTCGATCAGTTCCGGAAGGCGGCGTCGAGGATCCGGAACTTCATCGTTCTCCCCCATGGCGGCGTCACCCGCAGGCCGGGCACTCGTTTCGTCTCCGAGGTTCACGACAGCACGCGGAAGGTCAGGCTGGCGCCCTTCCGCTTCTCGGTGACGAACGTTTACGTGGTCGAGCTTGGTCATTACACTGCCCGCTTCTATAGCAATGGCGGGATCGTGACATCCGGAGGCAGCCCCGTAGTCGTCAGTACGCCTTGGTCCGAAGATGACCTCGATCAGCTCCAATGGGCTCAAGAGGCGGATGTCCTCTACATCGTGCATCCGAACTATTGGCCCAGGAAGCTGACCAGAACTGGGCCGACCTCGTTTTCTCTCTCTACAGTAGCGTTCTCGAATGGACGGGCTCCCCTCGGGCCGTACAACACGAACAAGAACGTCTTCATCTCGACGAATGTTGCTGGTACGACTTACGATCGTCGGTTCACGTTCTCCGCTGCGCATGGGTTGACTTCTGCTGATCTTGGGCGGACTTTTCACGTCTATCGCTATCGAAAGACAGCGGGTGTCAAGTTCAGAGCGGCCACGTGTACGATCCGACAGATCGTCTCCGCTACGATTATAGAAGTAGACGTGGACTGGGAGTACGAGGCTGGCGACGCTTCTAATATTTCTGGGGCGGACAGTTACACTTGGGCTCTCGGTCTGTTTTCTGCCACGGAGGGATGCAATGCCGTTACGTTTCACGAGGGGCGGTTGGTCTACGGTGGCTTCAAGCGTCGGCCGGACTATTTCGTCGCTTCTGTTTCCGATGACTTCGATAACTTCGAGCTTGAGAACGTCGATCCGGAAATTGACGATGCTTTCAATGCCGACAAGGCTTTCGGACGTCGAACTGTCTCCCGAGAAGTCAACGCCATCCGATGGCTCGCCTCCACCGGACAGGCTCTCGTCATAGGAACGTCCGGGGCGGAGTTCCTGGCTCAGGGAAATGTCGACGGGATCATGACCCCGGCGGATGCGGTGGTCAAGCCCGCCACGGTTCGCGGGTCCGAGCCGCATATTCCAGTCGTTCTGGACGGGTCCGTGTTCTTTGTCCAGCGCGGTGGCCGCGCACTTCGCCGGCTTTCTTATGATTTCGACAACGATCAGTTCTCCTCTGTCGATGTCTCGGTCCTGGCTGAGCATCTTTTCCGCCCTGGGGTCAGGGAGATCGTCTATCATCAGACGCCTTATTCCGTGATCTGGGCGGTGCGTGGCGACGGCAAGCTGGTCGGGGTGACCTTCGAGAGGGACCAGCAGATCATCGCCGCACACCTGCACGACCTGGGAGGCGATCCGAACTTCAAGGAAGCTCCGCAGGTCGAGAGTGTAGCGGTGGTCCCGGGCGCTGATGGTGAAGATGAGTTGTGGTTAGCTGTCCGTCGACGGCTGTCTAGTGGTTGGGTTCGTTATGTCGAATATTTGACACCGTCTTTTCGTGTACTGGTGGAGGCCTCGGAGACCCGTTGGGAGCGGTCTGGTCATCTCGACGACGCCTTTTTCGTCGACTGTGGGGTTACTTATGATCAACCGATCGCGGTGACAAATATTTTCGCTGGAGTTCCTCCAGATATCGTTACTGCCGTTCCGCACGGGCTATCGTTGGGCGACCCGATCCGCTTTCGTGGCGTAGGTGGCTGGAGCGGAGAAGGTGTCGATCGTGCACCCTGGGGATGCGCCGAGGTAGACCAACGGCTCTATCGTGTCCACAATGTCGGCTCGCCTACGATGTTTCGGCTGGGCGATTACGACACTATGGTAGCTGTCGACGGAAGCGGGTTCTCGACTTTTCAAGACCCCTACGGCACGGCCCGGGTTTACAAGGAGGTCACTACGCTTTCCGGGCTGAGCCATCTGGCCGGGGCCGAGGTCGAGGTTTGGATCGATGGGGGCCCCGCCGGCCGTGTAACTGTCGATAGCTCTGGTGCGATCGTGCTGCCACGGTCGGGTTCTCTTATCCATGTCGGGTTCGCTTACTCATCGATCCTCGAGACTACTCCGATCACTGGCGGCAATCCTCGGGGGTCGGATCGCGGCTCGCCGGCTGCTCTTGGACGTGTGACCCTCTTGCTGGCTGCCTCGGGTGGCGGTAAAGTAGGCCGTGGCCCAGTCCCAAGTAGCTATGAAGATCTAGAGTTCCGAGTGGTAGGTGATGCGCTCGATCGCCCAGCACCGCTGTTCGAAGGCCCGAAGACAATCTCTTTGACGGGGAGTTGGGACAGTCCGGCGACTATTGTCGTCAGAGTTGACGACCCGTCACCGTTGACTGTCCTAGGGCTTGTTGTGAACACGGTGGTGGGGACTGATGCTTAGGTTCGTATCTGCGACAGTTGGGCATCTTCGGGGGCTAGTCGTTCAACCCCGTCATCTGGACGAGTGGGAGGTAGCATGTGAAGTCCTTTCCGACCTGAGTGACGAAGCCGAGTTCGAGAACGCGCTGGCCTTGCTCCAGAACGATATCCCGGTGGCCGTAATCGGGTGCAAGGAAGTTTGCCCTGGTGTCATGCTGACCTGGGCATTTCTCGGTCACGACTTGAAGCGTGGGGCTATGCTCGCCCTGCATCGTGTGGTAAAAGGCGTTATCGAACTGAACCGTGACGTGACCTTTGTGGCGGATATCGATGATACCCACCACGAGGCTGTCCGTTGGGCCAGGATGCTCGGGCTCGTCAGGACAGGGCTTCGGGAAGGAGGACAGAAGCCGTGTTCATCCTATTCGACCCCTCAACTCTGCTTACCATTTCCACAGTCGGGAGTGCCGTTGCTTCTGCCGCGGGGTCTGTTGTCGGAGGGTTGACGGCTCGCGAGAACGCTCGGGCTGCGCAGAAGGCGGCCGAGATCGAGGCGCAGCGAGATATCCGAACGGCGAAGGAGCAATTTTCTGCTGACGCCGGCCGGATCCGAGCCATCCTGTCGACCGCTGGGGCTTCGGACACCGAGCTGCAGACTATGCTGGCGGCAAACGCGCGTGCGGCGGCTTCCGCTCGCACTCGTATTCTGCAGGACACGGCTGTCAGGGTGTCCGCCGCCCAGGCTGAGCGGGCGGGGGCCCCTATCCAGCTCGGTCTCGATCTTGTTGGTGGTGGGCTCGCTCTGGCTGGTGGGCTCGGCAAAGCTCGACTGTTGACCGGAGGGAAGTGAGGTGGCCTCTCCGCTCAAGCCGGCTCCGGATCCGAGAGACCTCAGACAGCCTGGTAACCTGCTCCAGGCTACCAGCGCATCGACGTTGGCTCCGATCGACACTCGTCCACTCGCTGCCGGCTTCCGGTCGATCGAGGGGGCGGCCGAGGCTCTCGTTGCCGAGCGGGAACGGGCGGCCTCCTTGTCCGATCGGATCCGTTTTGCTCGTCATGCCGGTAAGTTCAAGGTCGACATCGAGGACGCGATCGCCAATCTCGACCCCCTCGCGGCGGATTACGAGACCAAGGTCAGGGAAGCGGCGGAAGGTTTGGCTGGGGCGGCGATCGAGAACGCCCAGTTTCAGACCAGTGAAGGGAGGCAACTCTTCGAGGCGGAGATCACGACCAGGGTCGAGCTTTCCGTGCGAAACGCTGCTCGTGTTCGTCGGGATGCGCTCGAACGTCAGGCTCTGGTCGAGTTCGACGATTTGTCTTCCGAGCTTCAGAACACCGTCCTCGGCAACCCTGGGCAGGCCGAGGTGATCTTGGCCGAGAACCGGGCGCGGATCGACGCGCTTGCCGGATCGTTGGCGCCCGAGGTACGCGCCAAAGCTATGGCGGCTCTTGAAGAGAGTGTGTTGCTGGCCACCGCCGAAGGTTTGGCTATGAAGGGCCAGTTCCAGGCGGCGATGGATTTTCTCCGGTCCGCCCAGACGGCTAGGATCGACCCGGATATTCTCCGGAACATGGAGCGACGGATCGTCGAGTTGAAGCAGCGGTCCGAGGTCGAGTTCATGAGGGCCGCCGCCAAGGACCTTGCTGAGTTGCGTTACAAGGTGGTGACCGGTGCGGCTGGGCCGGAGGAGATCGCTGCCGCGGAGAAGAGGGGGCTCTTTATCAATCGGCCCGAGATGAAGTGGGACCTCCTCTTGGCTTTTCAGGCCGAGCAGGATCGCCGGCTGGCCAAGGAAGCCAAGAAGCTGAGCATTCTCGGGGCCGTCGCCAAGGGGTCCCCCGCGGCGGAAGACCCGAAGCCGGAACGGGCGCTCTCCAGCTATCCGATCTCGAACAAGGATGTCGATTTGGCTTGGGAGGCGATGGCCGGCGAAGGTGCGGACCCCGAGGATCCTGCCGTCTTGCTGCCGTTCGTCAAGGAGGTCGGGAACATCCCCGGCAAGGTCCGCAATCTGATGCGTGCGGCTGCAATCACGGATGACCCGGTTCAGCTGTCCAGGGCTGCTCGGCTTCATGATGCGATCATGGCTGTCAATCCGAACCTCGACACCGATGCCAACGAACGTGTCGAGCTGGTCCGGACCCTGGCGGAGGTCTTCAATGGCGACTACGGCCAGGCTTCTCGCCGGGTGATGGACGCCGAGCGCGAGATGGGCGCCAAGACTGTCAGCCAGAAGAACACGATCGTGGCTGATGCGTCCCGGGGCATCGACTGGGCTGCCGAAGTGGCCAGTGTCCTCGATGGCCAGAACCCCGAGGCTGAGCAGGTTCTCCGCGAGGCATTCACGTCGTTGATCCGTATCGGGGCTACGAAAGAGGGCGCGCTGTCGGCCGCCAAGTCTGTGCTCATTCGGCGAGGGTTCGGGAAGACGGCCGTTGGTGGTGTGTCCAGTGTCCAGAACTTCGTCCCCGAGAACTGGCTGCCCGAGGCCGCCAAGTCGCTCCCGACATCGCTTCGGGTCCAGTACGTCGAGGAGGAGATCGAGGGCCTCTTGAAGAGCGCTGGGATCGAACCGATGGATACCGCCGATATCCGGGTGGTCACGGGTGGCTCGATGGCGCCCAAGTGGCGGCTGAGAATGGACGATGCCGCGCAGCGGTTGCTCAAGATCGAAGGGGTCCCTCAACCGATTGTCGAGGTCCTGACCCCTTATGGCTTCTATGCGCCGGTCAAGAACAGCGACGGTGTCACGGTCCGGTGGCGGCCTCCGACCGATGACGAGTTCCGGTCGAGCGGGGTGTACCATCAGATCATCGAGAATGTCGCTGCTGGCGGAGGCGCTGAGGAGATCCGGGCGCGGACGTTGCGGGGCGAGCCGCCGAGGATCCTGCCGCCGCAGCTTCGTGGGCGAGGGGATGTCCTTCGGATCGTCGGTGGTCCGAGTGGGGTGTCTTCTATCGAGAACGAGATGCTCGCCCTCTACGATGAACTGGAAGAGGACGGGGTGCTCGATGACGAGTTGATCGAGATCATCGAGGCACATGGTCGCGATCCGGACAAGTGGCCGAAGGTCAGAGAGGCGGTCAATGCCCATCTTGCACGCCGACGGTGAGCTGTTTCTCGATGCGCCGCTGGCTGACTTCGCTCTTCGCCGGAAGATCGAGGAAGCTGGTGGGGCCACACTTGGTGAGCAGCTCGTGGCGGCATTCGAGCGGGAGAACTGGGTCGCTTCGCTTTATCGGAAGGCGATGGAACCTGATTTCCCGGCAGTCGAGGGGTTCTCTGCTACCAGGTATCTGACCGAGGAGGAGCGGGAGAACGCATCGTATCTGGCCGATGCTGTCAGTCTGGAGCATCTGGACTGGCTGCGGGGGAAGCGTCGCCGTGAGCAGGAGATGATGCGGACGATGGAGCGCGGCCCGCTGCCCTCCTGGCTCGCGGCCGTGATTTCTGGTGGGCTCGTCGATCCCGTTAACCTCGTCCCCTTCACGTTCGCCGGCAGGGTCGCTCTATCTGCGCGGTCCGGGGCTCAGGCAGCCGGCCGTGGGGCGCTGGCGATCGGTGGCGCCAACGCGGCCATCATCGCGGCCCAGGAAGCGGTGATGCAGTCCGAGCAGGTCGAGCGGCAGTATGCCGAGAGTGTGGCTGCGGTCCTTCTGGGCGGTGCGTTCGGGGCGGGCGTCGGCGCTGCGGCCGGCGGTCTACTGTTCCGGGCGGCGAAGAACGAGATGGTGAGCCGGGCCGTTCAGGACGCCGCTACTCTGATCCATTCGGCGGCTGTTGCGGAGGCTCCTGGAACGCTTTCGGCGGCGCGGGCTGGGTTCACGGATCCGTTCACTGATGACGCCACCCGGGCCGTTGGCCACTCCTATTTGGCCGCGATCATGCAGAAGCTCGGGCGGTGGGGTCTTCTCGGTCCAGGGCAGGCACTCGCGTTCTCTGACGATCCCTTGGTCCGGAAGTTGGCGCATCAGCTGGTTTCGACAGGGGTTGTCACGGAGGGGCACCAGCTCGGGCTGTCACCTGGGATCTCTCTCGATATTGCGATCCGGGCCGACAAGGCGCGCTATCAGCACGCACTGGTCAATCTGTTCTCGACTGGCTATGCGGACATGGGGTCGAGGATGAGCAGGGACGACTTCCACCGTGAGGTTGCTCTTGCTCTGGCTTCTGGCGACAAGCATGGCGATCCAGTCATCGAGAAGACTGCGAAGGCCATCCGCCAGACCATCCTTGTACCGCTCGGGCAGCAGGCCAAGGAGCTCGGTCTGATCGATGGCCTCCTCTTCGGGCCAGAAGGCGTCAACGATTATATGGGCTACTATCCGCAGCGGATTCTGGCTGACAAGGTGAACCAGTCTTTGCCAGAGTTCCGTAATCGGGTGTTTGCAGCCTTGAAGCCGAAGTTCGAAGAGTTCAACAATCTGGTCGAGGAGGCTCGAAATCGCGCCGATCTGGCTCGGGCTGAGCGCGAGAAGCTTCGGGAGCTCGAAGCCCGGTTCAAAGTCCAGGAGGAGACCGAGCGGCTTTCGCGGCGGCAGAGAGACGCTGAGCCGATGGCGCACGCGATCCCTGCTCACATGGACCCCGAGGTCAGTCCAGAGGTTCGCGTAGCCGAAGCTCGCAAGCTGGACAAGATGTATCGCGCGCTGCGTAATGCCCAGGCGGCTCTCAGAGGACATCGTGAGACCTACGAGATCCGGCTCAAGAGTATCAAGCGGCTGGAGTTCTTGGAGAGGAATGGCGGCCCGACCCGTACACCGGAGCAGATCAAAGCGGACAAGGCTCGTCTAGCAGAGGCTTACAAGATCGTGCGGGAGCACTACAAGGAGGTCCGAAAGGCTCGATTGGCGTACTTTCAGCAACGCACGAAAGTTAAGAATATCGGCGGTCTTCCGGCGGACAAGTTGGGGGCATTCTTCGAGAAGGTTCAGGCCGAGCGGACTCGTGTCAATGTATTGGAGCGGGAAGCGGCGGAGCTTTCTAAAAAAGCTGGCACACTCGAGTTCGTGGAGGATGAGCATATCTGGGAGATCATCGAGGACTACATCGATAAGTTGAATAAAAACGATATATCTCGGTTCACTAGTTTCCGCGGAACATTTGGTGCGCTCAAGGCGCGTACTATCAGTTTGCCGCCGGACATCGTCCGTGACTTTGGTGATACTGATGCTTTTAATGTCCTTTCCACTTACATCAACGGCATGGTGGCGGATATCGAAACCCAAAGGATGTTCGGGTGGACTGATCCGCCGACCGGTGATCTGAGTAATCCTTTCGAGGCAATTTTGAATTCTGCCAAGGCTCGGGCGTCTTCTCTGTCGAAGGAGGCTGACGAGGCTGCCGCGGCCGGCAGGACCAAGGAGGCGGCCGAGCTCCGGGAGCGGGCAGGAAGGGTCGTCGAGAAGGCGCGGACGGAAGTGGATATGCTCGCTGAGCTCTTCCGTCGTGTCCGGGGAACGAATGCGCACAGGATCCCAGCTTCGATGCTGGGGCTCTACCGGGCGGCTGAGCAGGCTCGTAATCTGAACTTCATGCGGCTCATGGGCTCGTCTGTGCTGTCGAACATTCCTGATTTCGCTCGTGTCGTGCTGGCTCGGGGGCTGACCCGGACCCTTGGTTTCATTGCTCGGGACATGGTGCGCGGGTTCTCTGGTTGGCGCGGCGCGCTGAAAGAAGCGCGTAAGATGAACGTGGCTCTCGAAACGGTTCTGAACTACCGTATGTTGGTCGTCGAAAGTCTGGATGAAGGCTACCGCGGCCGAACTCGTTGGGAAGCTTTTCTGACTAAGCGGGCTACACCGTTCGCTGCTCGGCTGTTCTTGCTGCCGCAATGGTCAGACGCCATGAAAGCGCTCGATAGCATGCTGACGACTGATGAGCTGCTGCGAACGATTTCGGACGTGGCGGACGGCAAGACGATCGCTGCCCGGCGTAAGCGGCTTCTGGCGGTGAGCGGTGTGAGCGATCAGATGATCGGCAAGATCGCCAAGCATAAGGCCAAGTGGATCGAGACCGACGGCCTGCTCCAGGCGAACCTCGATGCCTGGAAAGCCGAGGATCCCGATGCGGCGGATGCTCTGGTCAAGGCGTTGTACGCTTCGGTCAACGACACGGTCATTTCGCCCGGTGTCGGTGATATTCCGGCATGGATGGACAGGACGGAGATCGGGAAGCTGGTCGGGCAGTTCCGGAAGTGGACCATGGCTTCGATGGGCCGTGTTCTTTTGCAGCTCGCTCAGAAACCGGCCATGGGCGAATATGGACCGATGTTGGCGAGCGTCGCTTTGTTGACAACGGCCGGCATGATGTCGCAAGCTTTGCGGGACTTGGCGGCTGACGGTCGGGTCGAGAACCGTTCGGCGCGGGCTTGGATCTATCACGGTATCGATCGGTCGGGTCTACTCGGTATCGTGAGCGAGGCGGACGCGATGGCCGGCATGACGACGGGGTGGAGCGTGTCGCGCCTGATATCGGGCGAGTTGCCGCCACGGTTCCGTGAGCGGACGGCTCTCGATCAGGCACTCGGCCCGACTGCCGGTCTCATAGATGCTGGCTTGGCAGCGGCGAAGACCTGGACGGACGGTAAGGTCGATCAGCGGGATCTGTGGGTGCTCCGGACGTTGATGCCGCTCCGAAATTGGTTCGCGACGAACTATCTGCTCGACGAGCTCACCGGCTATCAGGCGCACCAGGACGAGCAGCGGGCGAAGGCTCGCGCTGCCGGTAATCCTGATCAACGATTGACGAGGACTGCGCAATGACGATCCCGTTGTCCTATGCCCGTAATGTGGCAACCGGAAATGGTGTCGCTATCGGGTTTGCAACTTCGATCCAGATCAAGGCACCGACTGATCTCAAGATTTACTGGATCGTCGACGGGGTTAAGATCCCGAAGAACTATCCGGCGGATTACGACGTTTTGATCACCACTCCTGGTTTCGCGATGGTGACTTTCAACGTCGCCCCGCCGTCTGGATCCATCATCGTCTTCTATCGTCAAACACCGTCGATCCAGGCTACTGATTTCGTTACTGGGTCCGTGCTCAAGGCGCAGACCATCGAGGACGCGCTGGACAGGCTTGTGCTTCGTATACAGGAGATCGACGATCGGGTTGCTCGGGCGATTGCGCTGGACGATACCGTCGATTGGGTCGCTCCGCCCAAGCCGGACTTTCCGCCGCCGGCAGCGAACCGTCTACTCGTCGGCAAACTGGACGGGAGCGGTTGGGAGAACCGGCTGTTGTCGGAGCTCGGTGGTGTACCGCTGTTGGTCCCCGTGGCGGTGTCCGACGGCGGGACGGGGGCGACCACTCCTGCTGCTGCACGTCTCAATCTCGGTATCGGGAACGCCTCACTGGTCTGGACGGCCGAGCAGCTGTTTCCAACGCAAACGCACGTCGGCTACAGCGATACGAGTTCTGATCCTGGCGTACTTGTGGTCGGCAACGCGAACAGCACCTCCACTCTGACCGGCCGTATTCAGGGCATCGCCAAGAACACTGGTGGTGGCCAGTTTACGCCTTGTCGGATCGATTTGGGTCGGGGCTCGGATACACCCGGCTCGGAAAGTGGTTGGGTCGAGATCGTTAATCGCAGGGCTGGCGTACCGACACGAGAAGTCTTGGTAGACGGTGGATTAGTTGTTGGGAGCCCCTCTGGCGGCGCAATGGGTCTTGGAACAGTTAACGCTGCCGAGTATTACAAAGATGGAGCTCTCCTGAGTTTCCCAGTTACTGGTGGTCTTTCCGACATTCCGATCTCCAATCCTGACTTCGAGTACTCTGCTTCACATGGACTTTCGGCGCCACCGAGTATCTATGAGGCGTACTTGCGGTGCACTAGCCCCGAGCACGGATACTCTACTGGCGATCGGGTCACGTTCACTGCGTCGAATGGCCTCACCATCTGGGCAAACTCGACCAATATTGGTATCATCGTAGATGGTAATCTTCGTATACGTCACAAGACGACGGGTGCGGCGGTTACCGCGTCGGCCTCCAACTGGACCATGCTTTTCCGGTGGATAAGGTTCTTCCTGTGAGAGGTGTTCGATGGATCAGACCGGTATCGAGTTGGCGAAGGTTTCCGCCAGGCTGGATCACGTAATCGACCTGCTTTCCCGGGCGGAGAAGCAGTTGCAGAAGTTCGAGCTCCGGTTGGACGATCACTACCGGGAGATGGACGAGCGGTACGAGGATCTCGATGTTCGGATCGAGGCTCACGAGCGGCGGGTCTACAAGGCCTCTACTCTGATTGCTGTAGCGGTTTCTGTTCTGACGTGGGCGCTCAGCGCGTTGGCTCAGATCAAGGCTTTCATGACGAGTTCGAGCTGAGCTTCATTCTCCGGTTAGCTTCTAAGATCGCCCAGTTGGAGAGGGGCTTCGAGGTGTCGGCCATCTCGCGCTCGAAGCGCTCTTCCTTTTCGGCCTCTTCCTTGGTGGTCTGGATCCGTCGGGCAGCGGTGGTGGCGATCGCTACGTCCGCGGCCTTTTTGAGGATGCCGGCCTTCTCGAACGGGCGGATCCCGAAGTGCGCCAGTGGGAACACCAAGAGCATCAGCAGCAGGTCTTCTGCCATCTGGACGGCTTGAAGGAACGCGGCCGCGCGCATCGGCTCGGCATAGCAAAGCCATACGATCCAGCCGATCCCGCCCATGCTGCTGGTCAAGATCAGCGGCCGCATCAATCGGGTGTAGGCGTCGACGAAAGCCCCGAACTTCCCTTGTCCCCGGCCGATCGAGCGCTCCACTTGAGCAGCGACTTCTGCCACGGCGGTGGTCTCGGCATGCTTGTGTCTTTCCGCCTCGGCAGAGTTCGCTAGCCAGCCGAGACCTAGCTTTCCGAGCAGATCGAGGAAGGGTCCGATCATGTAGGGATCATTCCGAGGATCGTTCGCTTCGCCCGTTCGCTACTGGCAAATGCTGCTGCCCTGCGAAGCCAGCCGCGGGTGAACGCCGGTCGGTTCAGTGAGAGGTAATAGTCGGCTCTTGCCAAGGCCAGCGCATCGTTGACTAGTTCACCTCCGACTTGAGCCACTACGGCTTTCGCGGCTCGGGAAGTGTTCGCGTCCATGACACCAGTAGTCGGGATCTCGTCTTCTGTGATCTCGCGCAGGACTTTTTGGGTCAACTTGAGCGCGTTTTTCGGGCCCATGTTGACCGCCATATCTGCCACTTGATCGATTATTTCGACGGGCAGTTGGGTTATTTTCGGACGCTGAACGAATTGAGTGTAGAGGATCCTCTTCGCCTCTTCCTTCGTCAGCTGCCGAACGACCAGATCCATTTTGCGGAAGAACGCCTGAACGTCTGGTGAGTTCAGTTCTTCCTGGTTACGCGGATAGATCGGACGGTCCACTCCGGCCAAGTCGGCTAGCGTCCAGCACGTGACACCGAACGCTGTCGGCCCCCCGTAATCTTTCGGGTGCCAAACGTAGCCGCCTTCCCAGGTGAGGGTCAGCTCGGAGATCTCGGTTTTGGCGGGTTTGCCCATGGGTACCTCCTGCTCGGAGTATAGCCCCGTGGCGGTGAGCCTGCAACCCCTTGCGCGGTGTTCGGGCGTGTGCTATGCCGAGGCATCACTGACCTGGAGGGCCTGTCATGGCTTGTCTGCCTGCTGCTGACTTCACCGCGCTCCTTCATGCCGAGAAAACGCGGCTCGCCTACGTCGAGACGGTCAAGCTGCCCGAGAACCGGGGGGCGGTCCTGGTCTTCCAGGACAACAAGCCGCCGGTCTCCGCAGTCGTAGCCTACGTCACTCCGGACGGCGAGATCGTCTGTATGCTCGTCAACGTGCCTGTTGTCGAGGGTCCTCGGCCGGAGGAGCGCGGAGGGTGAAGCTGACGTACCACGATGGCGTGTGGTACCTCGGAGCACCTCCTCAAGACGATCGCGCGGCGGCGGCCGCCAGGGATGCCAACCTGGTAAAGGTGGAGTGGCATTCTGCGAGGCTTTCGCCGGACTGGGTATGGTGGGGTACCAGGTCCCGCTGGTCGGCGGCGGTGTTCACAGAGGTCGCAGACCGGGCGGCGCTCGATGCGCTCGGTGACTTAGCCGTCGATCACTGGCTGAGCCGCGCCACCGACGCGATCGACGATTACCCCGTTCCGCCGGGGCTGCAGTATCTGCCGTTCCAGCGAGCGGGGATCCAATTCGCCGTCACCCGCCGGCACGCACTCATCGCCGACGAGATGGGCCTCGGGAAGACCGTCCAGGCGCTCGGAGTGGCGAACGCGATCGGGGCGAGGTCGATCCTGATTATTTGCCCTGCTTCGATCCGTCGTCAATGGGTGAACATGTGCCGCACCTGGCTTCTCAACGGCAACAAATGGTTTATCCAAGTCATCGAAAAAAGCTCTGAGAAAATTTCTCCGGCTGCTCGTATCGTTATCGTGTCGTATACTATGATATCGATTGGTGGGCTACTCGCCGATGCTCTTTTTTCACGAGAGTATGACTTGGCTATACTGGACGAGGCGCACTATCTCAAGAACCATACCAGCGCGCGCACTCATATTATCTTGGGGGCGTGGCAGGAGAAGCGTAATCGATGTGTAATGGATTGTGCCAAAAAAGTCATTGCGCTCACAGGGACGCCATTGCCCAATCGTCCTAGGGAGATCTATACCTTGCTCAGGGCGTTCAATTGGGATGCGATCGGTAGACAGTCTTATGACAAGTTCTGTGAGCGCTTCAATCCTCTGGTCAAGACTTCCAACGGTGCGACCTACGAAAAAGTTTTCTTTCCGTTGGAGCTCGGTTCTCGTGTGCGCTCTATGATGATTCGGCGTCTAAAAGCCGACGTGGCGCCACAACTTCCGGACAAGACCTACGAAATCGTCGAGGTCCCGGACAATGCGGCGATCCGGACGGCTTTGCGAGCGGAGAGCCTTCTGACGATCGACGTGAAGAGCTTGCTCGGTGGTGAGCGGGTGTCGATCGAGGAGCGAGCCGCCGTGGCGGCAACCAGGCGCCAAATGGGGATAGCCAAGGTACCTAGGGTGGTCGAGCACGTCGAGATGGTCCTCGATGGTGGGGTCCAGAAGCTGGTGCTCTTCTGTTGGCATCACGAGGTCATCGACCTGATCGCTGCCATCCTGGATCAAAAAGGCCTGCCAGCCGTTACGCTTTCCGGGCGCACCCCGGCTTCTCGGAGACAGGCGGTGATCGCCAAGTTCGTCGAGGACCCGAGTGTCCGGGTGGTCATCGCGCAGATCACCTCTGGCGGTGTCGGTGTGGACGGGCTTCAGAATGCCGCCTCGGTGGCGGTGTTCGCGGAATGTTCCTGGACCTTCGCCGACAACGAGCAAGCTGCCGACCGGCTTCACCGCCACGGGCAGCGATACCCTGTCACGGTTCAGTTCCTGGTCGCTGATCGGTCGCTCGATCAAAAGGTCTTGACGACTGCTCTAAGAAAGGCTAGGAACGTGTTCGCAGTGTTGGACCATGGGATAGGAGCATCCCGATGATTGAGACGGCTACCGTCCGCTTTCTCCGCCGCCGGCAAGTAGCGGAGTACGCCCCGGCAGAGGCAGAGGTCACCCTCGTTCTCGGCCACGGGGAAATCACGCCCGAGATGGTCGAGGAGTATCTCGATCGTGCTCGTTTGGCAGTGAACCAGACGTTGATGCGGGCTACCGAGGCCGACCCCAAGCCGGAGCCCAAGGTCAAGCTTCGGCCTAAGCTCAAGTCCGAGCCCGAGAAGCTGCCCGAGCCCGCTCCGCAGCCCGAGAAGCTGCCCGAGCCCGCTCCGCAGCCCGAGAAGCTGCCCGAGCCCGCTCCGCAGCCCGAGAAGCTGCCCGAGCCCGCTCCGCAGCCCGAGCCGACTGCTCACAGGGTTCCGGCCAACTACGATGAGCTTCAGAAGTTCGTCTACGAGTTGGCGAAAAAGCTCGGTCCGGACGGTGGGGCACGGCTTCGTGAGCTCCGTGCCAGCTACGGGGTGCCGACCTTGCAGGCGCTCCCGCAGGACAAGTGGGCCGACTTCCTGGCTCGTGGCGCTGCGCTCGTCGAGGGTTGAGTGCCTGGCCGGGTTTTGAGCCCGTCGGCGAGCAGTCGTTGGATAGCTTGCCCGGGCTTCCCGGTCCTCGCTGACCTGGTCGATCGCCCGACATCCGCCGCGGCGGTAATCGGGACAGCGCTCCATAAAATTTTGGAGCACTGTTTGACTACTGGTCAGGAGCCGTTCGAGCTGATCGGAAGCGAGATCGAGATCGCCAAGGACATACCGGCCGATCTGTCCTCGTTCACAGGCGTCACGGTGCGGGCTGGCGACGGAAAAATCTGGATCACCTTCGATACGGACCAGGCGCTCCACGTCGATAGTGCGTTGCGGGCGCTTCACGAAGTCGAGGAGGCGATCGGCTGTCCGCCCGATGGCGGCTGGCGACCAGAGACTAGGCTCGTCCTCGATGAGCACATCGCCGGGACGGCTGACGTGCTCGGCTGGTTCCCGGCCATCGAGCGGGTGGTCGTGCTCGATATGAAGACCGGGCGCAACGCGGTTGATGTCGAGGAGACCCCACAACTCCGGCTCTACGCTCTCGCAGCCGCGAAAGTGTTCGAGGCTAAGGAGGCGCAAATCGTAGTCTCGCAGCGGCAGGGAGGGCACCGGCGCGGAAGAGGACTGGTGTTCTCGATAGACGAGTTGAGGGCTTGGTACGATATCGAGGTGCGCCCAGCAGCGATGCGGGCAGTAGAGGCAAGAGCCGCCAACGATATCGAGCCTTATCTCTCGGTCGGAGCACATTGTCGGTATTGTCCGGCTATCGCGATTTGCCCCGCCTACAGGAGATTTGCTATGGAGTTCGAGCCGAAACCAGTGAAGAGCTTGAGCCCAGAGGAGTTGTCCGAGCTTCTCGACAAGGCTACCGCCATCGAGGAGTATCGGAACTTGCTGGTCGCCGAAGCTGTCGGCCGGATGCGGAGTGGCGCCGAGATCCCGCACTATACACTCGTCAACCGCCGCGGGACCCGGCACTGGACGAAGGCCGGCGAGAACAAGCTGGTCGAGGTGCTCGGTGAGCAGGCGTACCGGCGTGTGATCTTGACACCTAGTCAGGTCGAGGACAGCTACCCCGAACATGCGGTCTTGACGCGAGACACCGACTACGTTACGTACTGCAACTCGTCGGCTTACCCCAAGCGCCTCTCCGAGCAAGCCAAGGAGGTGAAGGTTCGCAAGGGAGCCGAAGGTCTTCTCCAGAGCATCAGGAAAGGATCGTAAGATGGCACGCAATTCGCACCTCTTCTACACCCCCCGCGGCAGAGTTTGGGCCGAAAACTTGCTGGTCCCGGATCTCCCCGAGAACCGTAAAGCTCATAAGCAGTATGCGAAAGGCCAGTATAAGGTCACCTTGTTCTTCGACAAGAGCGACCAAGAGGTCAGGACGTTTGTCAAGGAGTTCGTGACTGTCGGTGCGAACCTTTTGCGCACCACGTTCCCGACGCTCAAGAATGCCGGCACCGACGAGATCATGGCGATCATCCGTAGGCGTCTGCGTGACGGTGACGAGATGGTCGAGGCCTATCGGCGGAAGGCGGCAGCGGTTCCGGATGTCGTGGTGCCGACGGCGCTTGCTGGGCATTGGGTCATCTCCGCCACGTCAAAGACCCAACCGGCGTGTCTCGATATCACTGAGGGCGGACAAAGCAAGCCGTTGACGCCAAAGGCGTGCTACCGTGGCATGTACGGGCATGCCGAGATCGCGGTCGGTCCGGTCGACGCCGGTGGACAGTTCCACTTGGCTGCATGGCTGAATGCCTTTGTCAAGACGCAAGACGGGGGTCATATCGGCAGGCGCGGTAACACTACGGCCCTGCTCTCGCATATCCAGAAGACGGCTTCCAGCCCGAACGACGTGCCCCGAGACGAGTTCGAGATTTGACGGGGTGAGCGGGGCCGGCTCCCAGCCCCGCTCGCTTTCTCGGGGGCTGCCATGATCGACCCGATAGAATATCAGCTGGCTGTCGACGGTGCAACCTTCGGCGCCCACAGTGCGGTCAAGGTCACGGTCGATTTCGAGACGCGATCCTCGGTCGATCTCAAGATGTGTGGGGCCTTCCGCTACGCCGAGGACCCTTCTACTCGGATCCTCTCGGTGGCCTGGAAGATCGGCGACGGCAGGACGTGGGCTGCCTCTGCGAACTCGCCCGACTTCGCCAGGTTGGCCGAACTATCCCTCCAACCCGGAAAGTTCGTCTTCTCGGCCTTCAACGCGGCGTTCGAGCGGGTCATCTGGCGCTCGCTCTATGCTCCCGCCACCGGGGCCGCGCCCGAGCCGGCTTGGATCTGTTCCATGTCCGCTGCACGTCTACGCGGGCTCGCCGGCGGTCTGGACGATGTAGCCCAGGCTCTGGGCCGTGGCCGGAAACTGGCCGTCGGCGACAAGCTACTGTCGATCCTCTCGCGCAGGCACGAACCTGGTAGACGGCTCAAGGTGAGTGATGAAGGGATCCTGAGCGAGCTCGGCCTCTCCGAACCTTTTTGGGTCGAGGTCGGCGAAGACGGCTTCGTCGATCCGGAAATGTCCGGCCTCCTCCCGCTGCTGCTCGCGTACAACGCCCGTGACGTGGACCTGGAGCACGAGGTCGGGACCATTCTAGGCGCTCTGCCCGGACCCGAGCAGAAGGTCTACGATCTCGATCGGCGGATCAACGATCGTGGCCTCGGAGTGGACCTGGAACTGATCACCGCGGCGGAAGACGTTATCGAACAGGAGCGTACGGAACTTCTCGATCGGCTGCGAGTGCTTACCGGGCTGTCCACAGTCGGGCCAAAGTCTTTGCAGACCTATCTTCGTCAATGGCTCCCAGAGATCGAGGACGTTCGCGCAGAGACGATCGAGGCGCTGATGGACAATGAAAGTTTACCGCCGCAGGTGAAGGAGGTGCTCACTCTTCGTCAACAGCTGTCTCTTTCGAGTGTCGCTAAGCTGACTAGGGCGAAGACTGCGCTCTGTAGGGACGGCCGTTTACGCGGTCTTCTCGTCTACCATAGAGCCAATACGGGAAGGTGGGCTGGACAGATCTTCCAGCCACAAAACCTCCCCAGACCGACCGGTACGCTGGAGCCTGCGGCTCTGGTCGATCTCATCAAGGATCGTGATACCGGTATGCTGCAGGCGATTTACGGGTCTGCCGCCAAGGCGGTGAAGGACGCGGTCCGTAACGTGATCGTCGCGGCTCCTGGGAAAGTGCTCGTCTCGTGCGACTATTCCGCGATCGAGGCGAGGATCCTGGCGACGATCGCCGGCGAGCAATGGAAGGTGCACGCTTTCCGGGAGGGCAAGGACATCTACGCTCTGGCAGCCGAGAAGATCTTCCCGAACAAGGTCATCGACAGGAAGAGCCCGGAACGACAGAAGGGGAAGATCGCAGAGTTGGCGCTCGGCTATCAGGGCTGGATCGGCGCCTACGCGAAGATGGCTGGCCGGAGTGCGCCGTCGGAGCCCGAGATGGAAACGATCTGCCGAGCGTGGCGGGATTCGAATCCGAACATTGTAGCTTTCTGGCGTCGAGTGCAATCTGCCGCGACCTATGCAGTCCTCGACGGCACACCTAAAGTCGT
>Ga0116210_1000784_pt1 | contig 28411 bp, 19 predicted proteins | sample TshhotsprinmetaG_FD_94483 | JGI IMG/M metagenome (GOLD analysis project Ga0116210, IMG submission 94483) | Hot spring microbial communities from South Africa to study Microbial Dark Matter (Phase II) - Tshipise hot spring metaG | ecosystem: Environmental > Aquatic > Thermal springs > Hot... | reverse complement strand
ACATTTATTTCAATATGAAACCATTGCCTTATCGACTATTAGATTGTGGAGATAAAGAGAAATTAGAAATGTTTGGTCAGTTTAAGCTAGTGAGACCATGTCCTCAAGCCCTTTGGCCAAAAAATAAACCAGAGATGTGGAGTAATGTGGACAGTGTTTTTATAAGAACTAGCGAAGAAAAAGGCTACTGGAACAAACATAACCACAACATACCAGATAATTGGCAAATCACTTCTGCTAATGGACTAATATGGCAAATTGAACTAAATCAGTTTGGTAATGTAGGAGTTTTTACAGAACACTGGTTGTATGCGGACAATCTAGTGAATTTTTTCCAACCAAAAGGTAAAATTCTTAATTTATTTACTTATTCTGGATCCAACTGTGTAATTCTTGCTAAGAACGGTTTTAGTATAACGGTAGTAGATTCTTCTAGACAGGCTCTAAGTACTTATAATCAAAATCTACAAAACAACAAAATCTCCCTAAAAGGTCAAAGATTTATTCTAGAAGATGTTTTTAAGTTCATCCGCCGAGAGGTTAGAAGAAACAGCCAGTATGATGGAATCATGGTCGACGCTCCAAGCTATGGACGAGGCACTAAAGGTGAGATTTTTAAAATAGAAGATGATTTAGTAGAACTAATTCTCACTTGTTTTAAACTGCTTACTCCTAAAGGTAAAATGATTTTGACTTTACACTCACCCAGATTCACCCCCAAAATCTTAGAAATTCTTGTTAGCCAACTGTGTAAAGGAAAAACTGTGGAAGTTTCTGAAATAGTACCAATTTGCGAATCTGGAGTTGGTTTGCCTAGTGGTTTTTTAGTAAAAGTATTTTAAGTTAGGATACTTCTATAAAAACAGAATTTCTGGCCGAACAAAAGTTAAACGTCTCGAAATCGACTCTATAGTTTATCATCAAACTTATTCGAATTAAAACTAACCATAAAAAACTTTTAACACTTGGTTGATATCCGCTGTAACATCTTGTATGCTTTTTCTAGCATCAATTGTAAAGATATTAGCTTTTGTTTTGAGTTGCAAAACTAGTAATATATTGGCAAAATTCCCATAAAGATTTTCGTAACCTGCCATAATTTTGACTTCATCCAAGTCATCTTCTCTTTGGTAGGGTTGTTGTCCAGGCAAACATTCTCTTAAAGCAGCTTCAAAAGACGGAAAAGGATTTGGATTTTGAGGAACAAACCAGCGATTTTTTGCCCGCTCTAGGATGTATTCTTTGGGTAAAAATAAGTTAAAAATACAAGGAACGATATTATACTCATTAAATAATTCAGCTTCTAGTTCGGCTTCTTTAAGTGTTCTACCGGCTCCGTCTAATACTAATTTTCCACCATTTTCTAATGTCTGCACAATTTTTTCTTTTAAAATAACCATCAAATCTTCAGCATCTACAGGCTGTCTTTGAGATAATCTTTGATTCAGTTTGCTAGCAAATTCAGCTTTATCTTTTTCAGTTGGGTGCCCCAGATATTTTTGCACAAAACTCCTAAGCTCAAATCCAAAATCTAGCTTGGAATATTCTGGATGATTATCCAAAAAAATTTTAGACTGAGTACCCTTTCCCGAAGTTGGTGGTCCAAAAAACATTATTAAAGGTGGTAAATTACTTGATGACATGTATAAAGTAGAATTAATAGTTTTTTTCTAAAAAAGTAACAATTTGAGCAAAAATAGACTCGATCGAGTCGTTGGCATCAATCTCTAAAATCTTGGTCAGATTGTTACTCCCGTAAATATCTAACACGGATTGTCTATTAGACTCGTATAAAACGTAATATCTGTATTTGAGAGTTTCAAGATCAATATCATCTGGTCTTTTAATTGGCTTTTCACCACTAGTACCAGAAGGCACATAGGAGCGGCCCTCAATACGTTTTAAACTAATCTCAAAAGGTAAGGTAAAATGAATCAAACAATTGGACAAATTATGTTGTACCAAAAAATCAGAAAGCCATTGAGCTTCAGCAGGCAAACTGCCGGGTTTGTCCATAACAAGCGACTGGTCGGAATTCTGCAAAGCAAAAATAATTCTCTGTTGTAAAATATACATCATATCTTCAGTTAAAATTGGCATACCCCTAAGCATATACTCTCTAACTCTTTTAGCTCTTTCTTGGTCGCTACTTGTAGTATCTTCGGCGTGTTTAGCTACAAAATCTCTAAAAGACTCACCCCAAAAAATACTTTGTAAACCAAATCTGGCACACAAAAGCCGAGTCTGAACATCCTTTCCGCTTCCTGGGGGCCCATAGAGCATTATCAGTTTGGGTAGTTTGTGAGTAGACATTTAACTTAAAAGACCAAGGACTAAAAAATTATTTACTGTCAAGTTTGAAAACTACTTTTTCTCTCAGATTTTTTTAAAAAATAAGAGTATTTCCGTTACCCCTCCCTAAAAATTTTAATTTTTACTACTTAAATTAGCTGATTAAGATACTTTTGAGAGGAATGTATAATTAAGAAAATTTATCCTACTATCTGTTTAAAATATAAAAATTGATTATATACTTTTACCCCACCTAATATAAAAGTTTTTAAAATTTCTTTTAATTAAGATAAGAGCTCAAGCAAAACTAAACCAATAGACAAAATTGACCAACCGTAAAAATAATTATTTTAGTTACAATCAAACTTTTAACTCAAAAGCTACAAATTTTTTAATCAAAGAATAAGATCTCTTTCAAAATACCTATGACAGTTTATTGGAGTATTAGCAATTTTCATACCAAAATTCAACAATTTGTCACAATTGGAGTCTTTGATGGGGTACATTTAGGTCATCAACATATCTTAAAACAACTAACAAACTTAGCTAAGTCACATAATTGCCAGTCAACAGTTTTAACTTTTGATAAAAATCCTTTAGAAATTCTTAATCCAGAAAAAACTCCTCAACCAATAACAACTTTACAAAAAAAAATTGAACTACTTAGGCTTCAAAAAATAGATAATCTGATAATTGAAAGTTTCTCCAAACGATTTGCAGAAATTACAGCTAAAGACTTTGTAACTGAAATTTTAGTAAAAAAGATAAATATGAAGGGTATTTTAGTGAGCCTAGATTTTAGATTTGGTAAAGATAGACTGGGTGACTGTAATTTACTCACCAATCTTGCTAAACAACACAATTTTACTGTTTACCAAACAGGTTTACTCAAAATTAAGGGACAAATCGTTAGTTCAACACTTGTTAGACAACTAATACAAAATAAGAAATATAAAAAAGCTTCAGCCTTTTTAGGCTGGGACTATGAAACTTTTTCTAACTGTTAAGACGAAGGTTTTAATTTTTTGAGATTTGATCTAGTTTTCTCAGGTTTATGCCCAAGTAAAAGCTGATTTTGCTGGTTGGATAAATACTTAATGAGATCGTTTTGTCTTTCAATTATTTTGTTTTGTTTGTCTAAAATTTTCCAAAATTGCCACCCCAAAAAAGCAATCAAAACAAGCAAAAGAGGATCAAATTGAAATCCGGGCAAACCAGCAATAAAAGTAACCAAATAATATAAAACCAAAACAGCTAAAACAAGTAAACAAGTTTGTCCAACAACAATGAAAATTATGTTTTTGTTTTCCCGAATATATGCCACGAGTTTTTCCATAATAAATCTTAAATCGAGGAAAATTATGATATAAATTTTTATTTTGGTCAAAGTTTAACCAGATTATTTGTTTTAAATAGGAAGTCCTTACAACATTTTGCAATTGGCACAGTTGTCTTTGACTATTTTAGTTATTTTAGTTATTTGAGCCTTTCATAGTATTGACTTACTATGCAAAAATCACAGTATAAGTTTATTGTTAATAATTTGAATTTGAACAAAAAAATAGTAAATATAATTATTTTGTTATTTTTACTCTTTGGTTTTAGTGTTTCTGTAGAGTCTATTTATTTTGGTAAACCAGAACCTAGTTTTAGTTATCCATTTGCTGGGTTTATAATAGTGGAAGTTGATAATTCAAACTTGTTAGAAGATAAATTTGTAATTTGTGGTGCAAATTTTGTTTCTCCTGTCCATGTAATCACTGCAGCCCACTGTGTGCAAAATGCTAAATCAACAGCTGTTAGTATTGGCTACTATAACGAATCTATTTTTAGACAAACTACCACAAGAAACATTCTCAGAATTCCTCTCAACTACGATGCTTCAATGTTTGAAAAGGGGAAAAGAATTTTAGTAGAAGATATTGGTGCTAGTGATATTGCACTTGTAGAATTAGATAATCCTGTAAATATTGAAAAATATGCTCAACTAGCAAAACCAACAAAAGGTTGTGAATATTTTGTAGTTGGTTATGGTCAAAATGAAGCTGAAAACACAAAACTTCACGAGAGGCGGGGAATAGATGTCTGTATTGATACAATAAATTTAGAAAATTTATTAGTCAGTTTTCCAAATGGTGGTTTTTTTTGTAATGGAGACAGTGGTTCTGGTTTATATCGTAAAGGCACTAATGAACTAGTTGGAGTTGTTAGTGCTTTAAATAGTGAAAATAGCTGTAAAGATGCCGATTTATATATTGTTACAAGAATTGATGCTAATTGGGATTTTTTAAAACTATATTTAGAAACTACCAACGATATTCTACCTAATCAAAATCTTCCATTTGTTGCCTCTGAAAATAAAGAAGGATTTAGAAATACATCTGTAGAAAAGGTTACAGATAAGGAAATAATTATAGCCCTATTCATAATTTTGGGAATTTTTATATTTTTCTTTATTTTGGTAGTTTTAGTAATTACCTTATTGATTGTTATTATAGCTAAAATAAAAGATAAATAGAGCATCAAAATAACACAAAACGTTAAAACAAAAAAATAATAAAGATTAGCAAACAAATATTTAAATTTCTTAGTCGTAAAATATTGCAAATTTCATGTCAATTTAGTGCTGTTGATCTAATATAAAAATATTAGGAAGTATGTTTTAATTTAAGTTATATTTCCGACCTATTTTATTGATTTAAAATAGCGGTTACAGAATAACTTTTTTATACAAAGCGAAATAGTTCCAAAACTAAAAATAACAGCTTTTTGATATAATCTATCTTTTGAGATAAAAAGACTCACTCGAGTTTGAGTGAGTCAAATTTCTGGTGAGCTTATATTAAAACTAAGAAACTTTCAATGTATCACACAGTATTGGTAACGCATCAAACCTCCTTTGACTAGTGCACAATCATTAACTCCAATAAAACAGCTTTTACAATTTTTGTATAAATCAAACAATCACAACATTAACTTTCTCAAAAAATATCACAGTTTCTAAAGCTTCTTTAACCCCCACCAGCATCGCTAAATTTTGTTTGGGCTAAATTTTTCTAGGCTGAATACCAATTTTTACTTGATAACAAAAACATCAGATTCAATTTTTTTGCAATCATATAATATCATATTTATTTTAGCATCGGATTTATTGGAGAAATTCAAAATTCAAAGAGGCATCACTACCTTTAGTACAAGCACTACGAAACAAGCATAAGTTTCCTTATCCACAATTTTAGCTTTAAAAGCTAAAGGATATTGAAAAAAGTCTAGAAACCTTTGCTATTATCAGCAAAATTTTACAAGTTCTGAGATGGAAGAACTAAGATTTCTACAATACTCCAACCTCGTCATCTCCAGGTGCTGGCACTGACTCTAGATATTGTTGAACTTTTTTCCGATCAATTTCAGCTGCTTGCTCGGCAGTTAGTTTTGATAAGTTTATAACGCCCTTAGACAAAACATTGATAGCTGTAGAATCAGAATTAGCATGATTATTCATAACGTACCAATAATTCCCAACCTTAAATTCAATCAAAATAATAGTCGATGCTGGAGTAGGCAAGAGTTGACCATTTTCATCAGCGTAAGATTGTTCTGGATATCTTATCTCTGTGTACTTACCAGTAACCTGAGTCCCAGATAGGTTAACCTTAACAGATTTTTGAGTAACTACCTCAGAATCTCCATATAACCAAATTTGATAGTTTGGTTGCTCATTATATATATTTACATATAAACTCTCTTGAGAGTAAGAAGCTACAGGCACAGGATGTTGTTCTGACGCATATTCGTCTTTATCTTTATAGAACTCTATCCAAGGGTTAAAGTCAGGATCGTTGTAATAGTCATGGTTATTCCTATTCCAAAGAATATGGTCACTTGCCCAAGCATATTCAAAGCCAATTTCGGGAGAATAATAAAAATCATACTTAGTGATAAAGTTAGCTACAGTCATTTCTTCGTCTGTTGGATAATAAATTTTCACTTCCTTAATTTCGATATTGCCTATTTCATTAAAATGAAAGAAGTCTTGAATAGGTTTATCTCTATAGGTTTTGGATACCAAGTTTTTAAAAGAATATTCCAACTCTCCGTTCACATAAAATTCACTTAAGTACACTACCATTTCTTCTTGATCAACATAGTATTTTGTAGAATATTTATCTGTAATCGGCATTATGGAAAAATCTTTTGATACTGTAACATCAGTGCTACTAGCATCTTGTGTGGTTTCTTGTGAATCTAAAACATTTTGGTACATTTCTATGACTTCTATAACTCTCAAATTTTTACCATCTACGAGCTGCATTCCATGATCCACCAGATTGTTATTTTTTGAATCAAGCAAAAACTTAAGGAATTCTAGTTCAGTATTTTTTGGTGACCACTCACTACCATCACCCACTCCCACTCCAAAGCCAAGTCCACTAAAGTATTTTGGGTTGATGTGTATTTCTTTAACAGCATATTTACCACCCATATAATTTATACTATACTCTGGAGTGTCTAAACGGAAATAATCAATCTTCCCATCGATATAAGTTACAGTTTTTAAATAATTCGCACTCATCCAACTTTTTGTAATTAATGGCCTAGATTTATCCAAATTTGGATTTGAATGATAGCCTTTCTTAAAATATTTTGTTTCAGTCTCTGTGTAAAAAACCACATTATCTTTAATTTGTTCTCTTTCCAAGATTTCTTTGGCTTTGTCAGCATCCACAATTATGGTGTTATTATCGCGACTAACAGATTGAGTAAAAGGAGCAGAAGTAGAATTCTTTGCTTGTGGCTGGTCTGCTGTAGCTATGGCTTCTTGTAAAGTGCTAAGAGCAACACCATTACTTAGTTGAGCAAATTTTTTTTCTGCTCTTTTGCGAAGTTCCTCGATACTCAGGGCAACTTCTGTAGAAGTTTGAGAATCTTGTATTTTTCCTCTGTGAATAAATATATTATAAGCAGAGATAACTAAAACTACTAAAATAACTGTACTTACTAAAATTCCCAAACCTAAATGTTTTGGGCTGGATAAAAAATCTTTCCAACTTTTATGTCGTTGAAGAGATTGTTGCAATGGTTGTTGATTAGACATAGACAGATGCTGTTGCTTTTGACAAATAGACCTTGATAAATACACCCAAACTCTCTGCTCAAACTCGTCGATTAAGCTTGAGTCAATTTTAGAAGAACCTAGCTTTTCTAGGGCTTCTTGAATTTGAGTTTGGTTATACTTTTTCATAGTCCTGCTAATTTAATGTTATAGGGGGAACAGAATTAAGTTTAAATTCTTCTTGAAGAATTTCTTTAAGTGATTTAATGGCTCTTTTTTGATAAGTATGGACATTATCTACCGGCATATTCATTTTTCGAGCCGTCTCTTCTCTAGTCATACCGTGAATGAATCTATATTCCAAAACTTTTCTTTGTTGTTCGGGAAGTTGATTGATAGCCCATCTTAATTTTTGTTTTAGTTCTTCTTGTTGTTGATCGTATTCGAGGCTACACCAATTATCGATTGAATTAATTTTGTCTTCTTCAAGCAAATTTTCCCAGTAATACTCAAGCGATATGAAGCTGTTTTTAGTATTAGATCTCACCCATTCACGATAGACATTAAGAGCGATACCATAAAGAATTCTTTTACACTGTTCTGTATCCTGCAATTTATTTTGATAAGCATCCCAAAATCTTAAGTAAACCTCCTGGCATAATTCCTCTATTTGATCAAACTGAACTGACTTATAGTAAAAAAACCTAAAAACACCTTTGAAAGAAGAAGTGTATAACTCTTGAAATAGTTGTTCTGGTGTTTTTGTTTTCTCCATACAAACGCAAACTTGTTTTAATTGTTTTAATTATACTACTATTTACTTGTAAATTATTGTCTATAATGTGAATATAGTCAATGTGAATATATATTGTAATGCATGTATGTTAATGTATGCCAACATATTGTCTTATAAGTGTAAATCGTACAATTATAGTTGCAACGACTATTCGCTATCGTTATAATTTTTTTTAGTATCTATCCTGTCAAGGCAAGAAGTTTAGTTAGGTATTTATCTTTAACACTTTAACACTCGCTAAATGAAACTTCTTTGTTTTTTAGAATATTTTTTGAAAATTTTTAAAAAAGTTAAAAACACGTTATTTTTACCGATAATTTTGAACTCCAGAATAAATAATTCTATTTTTTAAAATTATCAGAAAAACTAATTTAAATCTAAAATCCACTAATTCCAACAGAAATAAATGAAGCTTGAATCAAGCTAATCTTAAAATTAACTTTAATTTAAAATTCAAAATTGACTAAAATTATATGACTTGCTTGAATTTAATAGCTAGCTGGATTTTTCTAACTAAAAAATTTAGATTGAAAAAAGAACACAAATTTTTGTAAAAAATTATGAACTTTCGTATTTTTACCCTTCACCCTAATCTATTTCAATCCTACTTACAAACCGCCTTAATAGCCAGAGCTATACAAAAAGGTATAATCTCGGTAGATTTGGTCAATTGGCGAGACAGATTTGGTAAAGGAAAACACAAACAAGTTGACGACAAACCATTTGGTGGTGGTAGTGGTATGGTGTTAATGGTAGAGCCAATATTCGAAGCTTTGTGCCAATACCAAGCCGTATCCCCTCTTTTTAAACCACCAAAAAAAGATACTATTCATACCAAAATATTACCAAATAATTCTTCTTTTTACCAACTTTGGTTAGAACAAATTCACACAAAACCAATTAAAAAAGTCACCATTATGTTAACCCCTAGAGGTTTTTCTTTTAATCAACAAATTGCAGAATGGCTAACCGAATTTGACGAATTAAACTTACTTTCAGGTAGATATGAAGGTTTTGATGCTAGGGTTTCAGAAGTGGTTGATTTAGAAATATCGTTAGGGAGTTTTATTTTGAACGGAGGCGAGGTTGCAGCAATGGCAATTTTAGAAAGTGTAAGTAGACTAATACCCGGCTTTGTAGGTAAAGAACGATGTACCAGCCATGATTCATTTTCTAGTAGTCTAAACTACTACAAACCAGAAGAAGAGTATTTTATAGGCAAAAGAAGACTTAAAAAATTTGCAGAGCAAAGCTTGTTTATGTTTGAAGGCCAAACAAGGGTTAAAGAGCAGCTTTTTAACGATAATTTATGGCTTAGAGACTTTGCCCCCCAATTAGAACACCCACAATACACCAGACCTGAAAAATGGCACAATTGGGTGGTTCCAGAAATACTGAGACAAGGTAATCATAAACTTATTCAAAACTGGAGAAGTAATTGGTGGAAAAAAGATCAATGTATTTAAATTTACTGTTAAACTCAAATCTAGATTTGTTTTAGAATAACTAAACAGTAAAAATCTAAAAAACTAAGATTTTTGAAAGATTTACTTTTGTTTACGACTATCATCATCTCACGTTCAAAAGAAAATTAAAAGTTGTTCTAAGATTCTTTTTGTTCTAAAATACCAAGCATGATCATTAAAGAATTGGAGCTTAGTAGTTTTAATTATTAGTGCTTGACAAACCATTTCTTTCATCTTATTCACATCCGTAATAAGCACTAATTCCAGGCGCTTTGTTAAAGTTTCTGCTGCTTACCTTAAAGTAATAATGTCAGAACACATTGGATTTTTACCTTCTGTAGATGTTGTAAACCAAAACCTGCTATTCAGAGCGTTGTTGTGTTTACTAGTATCTATCTCTATTTTAGAGTTTTTTGCTACTTAGTTGTTTATTCGAAATTTTTTGTCATCTTTTTTAAAGAATTTCTGTTAATGGATGATGATAGATATAAATCGCAATATAGTAAATAGACCATAGCCTTTAAACTAAAAATTTATGAAACAAGCATTACTTATTTTAGAAAACGGTAAAGTTTATAGGGGGGTTGGCTTTGGAGCTAGTGTTATCAGTTATGGAGAATTAGTTTTTAACACCTCTATGACAGGTTATACAGAATCAATTACTGATCCATCATATGCGGGTCAGATTTTAACTTTTTCTTTTCCTTTAATTGGAAACTATGGAGTTTCTAGCAAATGGGGGGAATCAGACAAAGTACATCCAGTCGGAATAGTTGTCTCTGAGCTTTGCAATAGTCCGTTTCACCGAGAACAAGAAAGTAGTTTATCAGAATTTTTAGAAAAATTTAGTAAAGGCGGTATAGCTGGTATTGACACTCGCGAACTAGTGAAAATAATTAGGCACGCTGGAACTATGCCAGCAGTGTTAATGGTTGGTCAAGAAGGTGAAAAACTCAATGCTGCCATCACCTTTGAAGCTGCTTTAGCTAAAGTTACAAATAAAGATGAAATTGGTTTTCTGGATTGGCCAAGCAAGGTAGCTAGAACTAAAACAGAATTTTTTGTTTGGCAAAAAAACACTTTAACAAAAATTACAGAAACCGAGTTAGTAAATTTTTCTAATTACAAGAAAGTTGCAATCATTGACTGTGGAGTTAAACAAAACATTCTTCGAGAGGTTGCTAAAAGAGGTTTTGTGACGGTTGTAGTACCGCCCAATATAACTTTTGCAGAAATACAAAAATATAATGTCAGCGGAGTTGTCGTGTCAAATGGTCCCGGAGATCCTAGAGATTATCCATACATTCACAATTTACTTAAACAAATCTTGGAATATTCCTTGAACGAAAAAAACCATTTACCAATTTTTGGTATTTGTCTGGGTCACCAGTTAATTTCTTACATTATCGGAGCTGAGGTTTTTAAAATGAAATTTGGCAACCGCGGAGTTAACCAGCCAGTACAGAATATACTTAACCAAAAAGCCTTTTTAACCTCCCAAAACCATAGTTATGCAGTTCGACCAGAAACTATTCCAGAAGGTTGGGAATCTTTGTTTGTTAATTTAAACGATAGCTCTGTAGAAGGTTTGAGGCACAAAAACAAACCAATTTTTAGTGTTCAGTTTCATCCTGAAGCTTGTGGTGGACCAAAAGATACTAACTGGCTTTTTGATGACTTTGTCAGATCTATTTTATAACAATCTTATTAAACCTAGCATTCAGACACTTTACCGTTATTCGTTATTATTTTAAGGATATTTTAAATCAAACTGAAAACCCCTTAGAAATCTTCTTTTAAATTTTAAAATGGTAGCCGTATCCTTAAAAGGTGTATTTGATAGAATCAAAATTAGATTTAACATCTTTGTTACGAAGAGGAGAATAAATTTTCTTATAAATTTTCTTAGGTATCAAAACTACTTCAAACTACTTTCCTCTACTTGGTAAAAGTTACACTAGTTTTAAAACAACTAATTAACGCCACTAGAGGTAGAGTTTGACAAAAGCTTTCTTAAGAATATTATTTACATCTTTTTTTTAGTAAAAAATATGTCCAAACAGTTATTACATGAAATTAACCTAAAAGAAGACATACCAAAAAGAATCAAAAATTTTAGCCAAAAACTAACCAAATTTGCTAGTAATCAGCAAGTCCTGTTAAAAGCTCTTTTTCTGTCGTTTGTAGCTACTATTTTTTTTGTGGGAATCTCTTTTCCAGATCTTTGGCAAAGCTATTTTTTATTCAGACAGAGATGGTTTGGATTGATATCTATTGCTATTTACATTTTATCCTCCTTAATTTTTGTGTTAATAACTAACTGGGGTGTTTTTAGGTCAATTTCAGTTTTTATACAGTCCAATATTTTGGCACTCTTTGCTTTTGCCTACTTTTTAAGGTTAAATATTAGAGATATACTGATTTTTGGATTTAGTTTTAACACAGCCTTTTTATTTCTAATTTTATCTGGTCTAATCTTTTTGGTTAATCTTAATCTTTTTGGAGAAAATAAACGACAGCATTGGTTATTGATTCCCCAAGTAATGCTTTTTGCCTTACAAGCTTTTTCTTTACTTAGTTTTACCGATACTTTTATAACTTCCAGAGTTAGTTTTTCCAGTGACTGGCTCAATGTACTATTTAACATTCATCCGTTTTTTTGGCTAACTCTTTGTGGTTTGGCAATCACCACAATTACTGTTTTTTCTTACAAAATAGACTCTCTAAAAGAATTTTTTAAAGTATTTGGAATTTTTGCATTTTGTATTATCCAAATTATATTTTTAATATACATAATCGTATTTATTGATATAAGTCTAAATTTAACTTATTGGAACTTAACTTTAATGACACTTATTTTTTGGGACTGGTTAGATGGTAACTTTAGAATTATCGCTCAAAAACTTGAAGATAGTAAATTTTATCCTCGACTAACAATCTCAACTATTTATCATTTCATCCTATTTTTAATAGTTTTGTTAGCGCCTCAAATAAGTTTCTAAAAGCTCTAACAAACAAATTTTTATCTTTGTCTTTACTTTTTTGCTAGTAAATACAAAAGAGAATAAAATTCAGTTTTGGTGTATATATAACAAATCATAAAAATAGATAGTAAAATCAACCTTCTTGAAAAGAACCTTATTTTTAGACATGATGATCAGTTTTGACCAAAAAAGTAAATATCTTCTCTAAATAAAACTCTCTTAAAAGAGTTTTAGAAAAGACTTATACTAAAAACTAGAAAAATTTTTCCTACTTAGCTTTTCCACAACAAAAAATTTAACCTCTTACACTTCCAAAAGACTCTTTGATGATATTTTTTCTATCAAACCCTAATTCTTTAAGTTTTTGCTCCATGGCTAAAACCATATGGGGGTTGCCACACAAATAAAATTCAATATCTTTAGAAATTATATAGTCTGGTATTATTGTTGTTACTCTACCCATTCTTTGAGTTTTACTTTCTGTAAAAGATTCTTCGTCGATACAAGTTATTATTTCAAAATTAGAATATTTAGATAATTCTTCTGTAAAAAAACTTCTACAAAAATCAAATTCTCGCCTTAAGGTACCAAAAAACAACTTATGATTTATGCTAGGGTTTTTAACCAAAGATTCTTTGATCATCGGTACAAAAGGAGCAATACCAGTACCAGTAGCCACAAAAAACCTAGCTTCAGGGGTAGCTTTAGTTAATCCGAATCTACCACTAATATTTAGCATTTTCACCGAATCACCTTCTTTTATCTGATCAAAAAACTGCGAAGCCAAACCACCCGGCTTAGTGCTGATAGCCAAAGTTAAAAAACCAGCACCCTCTTTAGTTTTGTCTAGAGGAGTATCCTTGGCAAACGGTGTTGTGGAAAAATCTAGAATTGAGTAAGCTCTAAAAACTTTCGACCAAGTCTCCAGACTCACAAATTGACCGGGTTTAAACGGAAAAACAGATTCAGCTTGAAAAGTCATTAAATATACTTGAGGGATAACCTGTTTTTTGTAGATAAGTTTAATTGAAGATGAAAACATATTTTAGATGTAAAACTGAAAATACATCGACATTTACAACTGATTTTGATTCGCCTGTCAATCTTTTAGGACAACCAATTTGACTTTTTGAAAAATCTATTCAGTTATACATTTGTATAAATTTTCTAAATTAGAAATTCATCACTATGATCACTCTACCAAAACTAAACTATAATTATGGTGATTTAGAGCCCTATATAGATGCATTAACTATGGAAATTCACCACACCAAGCACCATCAGTCTTATATAGACAAGGCTAATACCGCCATAGAGAAGATACCAGAAATAGCCAATTTAGATCCGAAAGAAATTATAACTAAATTAGATTTAACTCCAGAAAATCTTAGGCAAGTTTTAATAAATAATTTAGGGGGTCACTTAAATCATGATCTTTTTTGGCAAATTATGACTCCCGGAGGCACACCACCATCCCCCAAAATAGTTGAAATTATAAATGGTAATTTTGGTGAAATGGAAAATTTTATCGAAAAATTTAGTGAAACAGCAATTAATAGGTTTGGCTCGGGGTGGGCATGGCTTGTAGTTAATCCAGATCTATCTCTAGAAATAATGTCCACAGCCAATCAAGATTCTCCTCTAATGCAAAACAAAACTCCGATTTTAGGTTTGGATGTTTGGGAACATGCTTATTATTTAAGATACCAAAATCGCCGACCAGAATATATCAAGAACTGGTGGAATGTGGTAAATTGGCAAACAGTCGAAAAATTATATAATCTAGCTGTTGCTAATAAAAATTAATTTAATTTTAATCATTATTTTGACAAATTAAGCAAGTTTTTATTTTTCTATTTTACCGAATTTTGTTAATTCATGAATAGGTTTGCAAGCGGCTAGTTGGCTCTTAGTGGAATATCGATAAACCGATGAGAATTTTTTAATGAAACAACCTTTAATAAGCTAAACTTCAATGGTTATGCCATAATTTTACTTTTCATTTCTACTATTCACCTGTAGAAATCAGGTATGACTTAGTTTCATCTCTAAAATTTGTTTTTTATTTGAGTTATTTAAAAATACCTATCATTTAAGCGAAAAGACTAACCAATTTAATCTCTTAAAATCTTAAAAGTGATCTAGTTTCGGCCTCCCAGCAATAATTGTATTTTGTTATTTTTAATTTTTTAATTTTATTATTTTTTATTTATTTTATTATTTTTATTTAATTTTTATATTTTAATTATGAACTACCTATTTGAACTAACCGCCAAAGAAAAGTCTCGTCAAAAAAATACATTAAACTTAATTGCTTCAGAAAATTATCCATCTCCCAAAGTACTACAATTACTAGGTGAAATTTGGAGTAATAAATACGGGGAAGGCTATCCCAGCAAAAGATACTATGCCGGTAACCAAAATACTGACCTTCTAGAAAGTTTTGTTCAGCAAAAAGCTTTGCAGGTCTTTGATAAAACTGGTAGTTATGGAGTTAATGTACAAACTTTGTCCGGATCCCCAGCTAATCAAATCGTTTTTTTAACAATCTTACAACCAAATGATGTAGTGCTTAGCCCCCAACTAGCCTCTGGAGGTCACTTAACTCATATGCACACTGTAAGCAGTTTTAGTAAATTTTTCCAACCTCACCAATATACTGCCAAGCAGAATGAGGACGGAAGTTTTGAAATAGATTTTGAAGCTCTAAAAGAGCAGATTGTTAAATTAAAACCTAAGCTTTTGATAGTTGGTTTTTCTGCTTATCCTAAAAAATACGAGTTTGCCGAAATTTGTCGTTTTGCCCACCAGTATAATGTTTTTGTGCTTGCAGATGTGGCTCATATAAACGGTTTAATTGCTGCTGGTCTACACGATTCACCATTTAAAGAAGGAGACGACGGAGCGGATTTTGTGTCAATGACTACCCATAAAACCATCAGAGGACCTAGAGGAGCTATTCTATTTGCCAAAAATTATATACCAGATTTTGCTAAAGTTTATCTAGACATCTTACCCCTAGATGCCAAAGGCCAACCAGTAACTAGCCTAATCGAAGCGGTCAACCGCACTTTGTTTCCCGGTGGATATGGTGGTCCTCACTTCAACAAAATTGCCGCTATTGGCCAGTGTTTACTAGAAGTACTAGGAGAAGATCAATATCCCGACGAAATTGACTTTGTAACTTATTCTCAAAATATTTTGAGAACTAACAAAATTTTAGAGCAAAGCCTGCAAAAAGGTGGATTAGTTCCAGTTTCTCCTACAGAAAATCATTTGTGTTTGATGAAACTACCAGAAAATAAAGACAGTCTGGAAATTCAAAAAAAACTAGAAGAAATTGGTATAATTACTAATCGCAACACTTTTCCAAACGACACTAAGACAGCTTACAGACCCGGAGGAATGAGGTTTGGCACAGCAGCTTTAGCTAGTAGAGGTTTAAGTGACCAACAAGCAGAACAAATTGGAAGAATTATAACTGATCTAATTTTTGATAGAAAATCCAAAGATGATTTAGCTAAAGAAGTTCGGGATATAGAACAAAGTTTGAATTGGTGGTATTAGTTGTTACAGACCGCTATTTTCAAAAACAGATATAAACCAGTTTTTAAGAAAAGCTAAGAATCAAAGATGAAAACGAGTTTTACACACAAGACGTTTATTTGTAAGTAATAGAAATAGTTGGATTTCACTTTTCAACAGATAAAACTAGTTTCAGCTAATAAAAAACATAAAAAAACTAAACTTACCCTTGTAGAAAGCTTTTTTGACAAAAGTCAAATTCGAGAGCAAAAAGAGTTTTTGCTCAAAACTTTTATGTAAAATGCGTAGAAATATACTCAACTTTACTAGATTCAACTTTATAAAGTTGATAAAATTGACGAATACTTAAAAACTTTTAAAAAATCAAAATAAACATCCTAAATAAAAAATAATTCAAAAGGTGTTGCAAATGAATATCCCTACACTACTTGGAGTAAATTTACCCCAAACTAACCGTCTCAAGCTAAAAAGTGAGTTAAGACAACTAACTAAAAACCAAAAAGCTACCTTATATTTTTTATATAGCGAATTTGTACTACGAGCCAACAAAAATCCATTTTATAGGCAAATTCTAAACAAAACCGCTTTTGGAGCTATTGATGGACAGGGTCTACATTGGTCAATGTGGAGAGTTATTCGCCCCTCTTTTCTGGTGAAAATATATACCAAATTTTTAGTTAAACTTCCCTTTTGGTTAAGATTTTTTTTATTTTATCTAATATTTTTTGCTCAGCTTTTTCTCAATCTACTTTACCTTACTATTTTCCTTGTATTCAGGTTGAATTTAAATTCAACTACTAAAAATCAACTAATTTTAGGGAGAGATTTTGTGTATGACTTGTTGGATTTGGCTGAATCTAATGGCTGGAAGACTTTAATTGTAGGTGGAAACGATGGAAATTCTAAACAAATTTTGCAGACAATTACAACTTTGTATCCTAAGCTAGAAATCGACTTTTGGGGACAACCAAAAGATTCTAATTTGATGAAAGACATTCCAAATCAAGATTTCAGTTTACATTATCTCAATCCAGACAATCTCTTTGATTTTTATCCTGATCTACAAAAAGCTAAAAATTATATTGAACTGTATAAACCTGACTTGATTTTAGTGTGTTTAGGAGGAGCTAGCGGTAAACAAGAATTTTTTATCCACGATTTGTACTCCGATCCAAATATAAACTTTACTTTAACCGCTGGTTTAGGTGCTGCTTTAGACCACATTGGAAGCGGAGCGAAACAGTCTAAAGCCCCTCGATGGTTAGTATTAAGTGGTTTGGAATGGTTGTATAGATTTTTTACGCTACCTTATAGGCGAAAAAGAATTATTAATTCGGTTCTAGGTTTATGGTGGTATACTACCATTGATCAATTTGTTCGTACAAACCAAACCACGAAGCAATTTGTAAATATTATCAAAAGCGATGATAATAAATTTTTAGTACAAATCAAGAACTCGGAAGCAGAATTTTTGGTTGAACCAATTCGTTCAAAAGAATCCGTTAAACGAAATTATTTGAACACTAAAAAAAAGACAAATCTTGATTTTAAACTGCTCGATTTTGACCCCAAACCAACCAAACTAGCCAGCCATCGTTTATCTAAAATAAGTTTGTTAAACTGGCAGAAACTTAGATTTAAGTTTGATACTATCGAACCATTTTTATGTTTTGTAAACTACCCAAAACTATCGCACAGTACTGCTATAAATCGTGATTTTGAGTGGTTAGACCAAAAGTCCGTTGAATCAAAAATTAACCCCCACCAGAGACAATATTGGCAGGATTATATTGTTATAAGCGAATTAAACAGTTCTAGTGATGATTAATTTTTGTGCTGCTTAATTAAGCATTATAAAATTCGTATAAATTAGTAAAAACTTTGCTTTAATTACTCAGTTTATGCTGAAGTAAGTGATGATTTTCTAAAATAAGTCTAACAATATTACAAACCCACAAGATTTGTTAGAAGTCCAGGAAAGATAAACACTTTAATACTTCGATTGATAAATATAACTCTTTAATTTTATTGGCTTGACAATTAATTTGATTAAAAATATAGTTTTCTCGTCTTAGCTTAATTTAAGCTGTTAAAGCGATCTAAAAGTAGTTTTACATTTCGGGATGTGGTGCACCGGTAGCATGCCTGCTTTGGGAGCAGGAGGTACAGGGTTCAATTCCCTGCATCCCGACCATTTAAAAACTAACTTTTGATAATTAACCGTCTAGAAAATAAATAATAAAACTTAAAATTCTATTTTGTTGAAAACAATAACGGCCGATCTCTAATCCTTAAAAGAATTAATCTTTCTTACACGCAAAGATCATGTTAGTGTTTATTAGGGATGGCTAGTCATTTGTTTTAATCTTGTTTTAGAAACTTTAGATTTTTTAGTAAAATTAAATATAGTAAAACGTAATAATTCTTTCGGATTTTCTCTGGCTTAATCTTAAAATTAAAAAGGATACTTCTACATTCATAGTCTTTTAAAGACGTAGAATAGCTAACAAACTATCTCATCTTCTTTAAGAAAATTTGGTAAAGAAGTTGAATTAGACAAAAACCTCAAATCCATTAAAATATTTAGGTTTAGTTTTATGTCTAAAAAGTTTTCCTATTGGAAAATATAAACAACCAAATCAGATCCATGTTTGCAAAAGAGTGGTTAGTGATGGAATCTTTGGACAGGGCTTTAAATTAGAATGTTTAATAAAAAGACTACAAGATGTAGATATGTTAGGAATCAGATGAAAAACTCAAATAACCTCTAAAGTTCTTGAAAATTCGCCAAAGTTAGCAACAGCAAAAGTATTGGTATTAGTACTAGCCAAACCAATTGAAAAACTATAACCAAATTAGGTATTCCTATTTTTAATACACCTTTTAGTAATAGTCGTAGTGTTGTAGAATTAGTTATAGGAGCAATAATTATCTACTAAGAAGGTGCATATACAAGCTATCAATGCATAATCACGTTTGACAAAAAACAACTACAGGCTCCTCTAAAGTTAGAGGTAAAGAACTAGAGATCTTGGGTTTTATGAAAATATTGGTTTGCAATTATCAGTATTAGCTAAAAGCCTCGGAATGAGGATGTACTAAATATTAGTGAAAAGATGGCCCTTGGAAATGCTTAAAATGTAGTAGTTTAGACAAGTTACTAGAAAATAGTGACATTCTTCCTTTTCAGGTTGATGGTAGGCCAGAGAAAACAAACTTAATTAGTAAGCAGTAAATTAACAAAATGAAGGATAGATCTCATTAATAAATTGTTCTCTAGGTCAAGTAGTAAGTCTAGACGATTTAAAAGTGGCTTTGCAAAAAGGTAAATAGCTGGAGCGGCAATAGACGTTTTTTCTGTTGAACTAAAAACAACCAAGAACCTTTTGATTGTCCTTTAATAGGACTTCCAAATGTAATTCTAACTCTTCATATTGAAGGTAGTACTAAAGAAGCTCAAGAAAATATGGTAAGTTGTATCAACTCAGATTCTAAATTTTTTGAGATACGGGAAAACGACTACTTTGTCTGCAAATTTTTCTAAGCTTAAACCTGCGAATAATAATTTCAAAGCTAGATTTTTGTATATACTCGTAAACCAAGGACATGCTAGCTTAAATTAATTCTATTTTAGGAAATAATAAAATCAACATCGAAGCTTAAAAATGGAGAACTAATAAACTTATAGAATCTGTTTTGATTTTAATAGACACAAATCAACCAATAAACAGTCAAATTCCAGACAAACTACAGAAGATATCCTCAACACTTCGTATATACGCTTTACCAAATTTACAAATTCTATAATAAGATTAGTATCTTTAGTATCTTAACCTCGATTTCTAGATTGTAGTAATTCTCCACTGATTTGGTTGTAAAAAGATGCCATAGCTCCATCATTTCTGTAAAATCTCATCTCTACCAAATAGTCTCTAAGTGGATTTAGACCGTTTTGACTAATTTCAATAACATTATCCACAGCATCGGTTTCAAATCTGTATTGCCTATCACCGTCATAAATAATGACTTGTATATTACCTCTATTTTGTGTGATGACTTGAATCTTACAAGGATTACTATCACACCAATTAACTTCTACTTTCTCTTGACTAACAAGGTAATCAAACTGACCCAAAGTAAAACCATTTTGCTCAAACAAAACAGAATTATTACCCAAAGTACCTCCAACCTCTACATAACAAATACCGCCTTGCCAATGAGTCCTTACATTTCTTTGTATTCCTTGATCTGACAAAATACTAGCCTCACAAGCATTTGTTCTAAATTGAAAAATCTGTTTTTGACCAAATAAAAGTTGTGTTGAAGCTTTTCTAATATCGAACTGAGCTCTAGTACCGGTTAACTCTTTGTTACCTAAATAAATGGACATAGTTTTAGTTCGGTTTATAGCGGTCACACTAGCCCTACCGTCCAAACTAATTTCCAAAAATTTTTGATCTAATACTCTTTTTATATCTTGAGAATTCATATTCTCAGGGTTTATGACTAATTTAGAAAAACCATTTTTAATACGACTTTCCTGAGTTTTATTATTAATTTGCCACCTAATCACACCATCCTCTACTGGTCTACCATTAATATCAGCGATTGGTGAAGTTAATAAATCTAACTCAATTTCATCACGATCGTTGATTCTGATCTGTGATGCAGTTACAAAAAGGTTACTAGCTTGCCCACTGGTATGTTTGACAATATGAGTAAATAATTTGGAACCAGCTTGAAGCTGTATTAGAGCATACTGATTGTCTCTGTGTTGGTTTAAATTCCAGTCAAATTCACAGCTAGAATTTTCGGCATTTACTTTTACCCTATTTTCAGAAAAACTGTCTTCGCTCTTGAAATAGTTTAGCTTGCATTCATTAACTGTATTAAAATCTACACCACTGATACCTAACTTGATCTTGCTATCACTGTTTATAACCTTGGGAAAATTTGGTAAAATTAGTCTTTGATTTTCTTCTTGGTTTTTTACAACTTCCACTATTTTTTCTTTAATAACCTTTTTCTCTTCGTTCAAAAGAACTAGTTTCAATTTTTCTGCATTAAATAAAGTAGATGGGGCGGTTACTTTAGCAAATCCATCTTCTACTGTCAAAGTATACTCGTTTATAAGTTTTGGTTCGGATGGTATAACTGGACTAGATTCTTTGTTATTCTGTCTAGAATTATCTGTTATTCCGGGTGTTAAATCAAATACTTGAAGGCTTAGATTATTAACATTGGTGGTGTTGCCATACAAGTCTGTAACAGGTCCAATAATAAAATTGTTGGCATAACCTGTCATAGCTGGCTCGTATTCCAGACCTAAAAAACCAAATTTCTCAGCCTTGTTAGGTGCAATGTACAATTGTCTACTTTGATTGATAGGATTAGCAATGTTATCACCCATAAAAGTAACTAAAATTGGCCCGCTCCTAGTAATCTTACCTTTTGGAACGACTACTCTACAAGTTCCATCAAGTAGTTTTCCTTTAACAGTTACAGGAATTGGCCCAGAAGTTGTTTGATAAATATTAGCTGCACACTCGCCTTGACTAATTCGATTACCACTTCTGTCTACCACATTCTCCAATCTAAGAGAAAAATCTTGCCCAACCTTTAGATCGTTTAAGTTTTCTACAATTACCCCACTATAACTAAAACCAATCGTTCTATCCTCAAATGATAGGCCTAAAAAATCACTATATCTACCGTCTTCTAGTTTTATAAAGATTGAATAAAAACCACCTCTAACAAATTCACTAGCAGGAATATTTAAGTTTAGCTGGCCATTTACAATTTGAATGGGGGCACCACCAAAATTAGTAATTTCTTTAAATTCACCGCTACGAGGATGCCAAATACCTAAAACAGCCTTGCCATTATAAAGTTGAGGATCTTCACTATTTTCTTGACCCTCTGTTTCAGACTCTTCCCCCTCTGTTATATTTTGCACAATTGTTAGTTGAGGAATGTTCTTGGCAAAAATTTGCACACTATTACCCAAATTCATGCTTGGAGTAATGTTTTCAATAGGTATTAAATTAGGAGACTTTTGTAAAAATAATACATTAGAAGATTTTGAAGTTTCTTGTAATTTGATTGTATAACTACCATTACCAACTTTAAAATTAGTGCCATCTAGAATAGTTGAACAAGTTCTGTCGTTTTGAACTGCCGCTTCAACCGTTTCTACCACCTTTTTGTCTCTAATAATCTCAAAAACACATTTTTCTCCACTAGGTCTATCATTTAATCCCATTACTTGTCTAGCTATTACTGGTACAATTCCGTTAATCGATTGATTGTTAAACGGTAGGTGCAAGGTAGATAGATCACTTGGTTTGAATCTATTAGCTTCTCCTTCAATTTTAAATTGGGCAATATGGCTTAAAACTTGTTCATCTTCGGATATAAAAATAGCTGTATAATTTCCAGGTTCTAGTTTTTCCAGACTAATAAAACATTGGGGCTGATTACCAATCTGACAATCTAAAGAAGCGATAGTGTTTTTTGTGTCTTTTCGAGAAATATAAACTTTACCTTTAATAAGTGGAGCTAAAGGATCCGGTTCACCATCGTGGTTTTGAGCAAAGAGTTTGAGCTCAACTTTTTCTTCTCGTTTGTAATTTAGTTTAGTGGGTTCAAGTTTAAGAAGACTGTTGCGATTAAAGGATTCTTCAATTTTGGTAAAAACTCTATTAGTTACTGTAGTTTGCAAACCTTCCTTGTTTCTGAAAGTTATATTAGCAACTAATGTTAAAAAATCAAAATCGTTATCAGCTAAAATACCTACTACTTTGTATTCTGCCCTTTCTCCAGCAGCTAAAAAAGGAATTACAAATATATTACCCGTAGGTTTTAACTCCTTCATTTGGAGAGTGTTAGTTTTAAGCACTGCTGTTTGCCAAACTACTGCATTTTTAGTCGATCTTAACTCAATATTAAGATTGTTTATAGGCTCTACTATACTTGTGTTTTGTAAGGTTAAAGAAACTTCTACCTGACTACCAATCTGATAAGTCTCGCTTTCTATCAACCGCAAAGAAGCAGAAACATGTGCACTTTCTACAGATGCTTGCCCTTGGTCTCTAAAACCACTAAACATCGCAAAACCTAGCAGAGCAGCAACTAATATATAAACAGAAACTATAGAACCGATAAAACCTAATTTTGGCCCATTTTTTATCGCTTTTCTTACCCATTTTTTACCTTTTTGAGATTGGTTGGGAGTATGTAATGTATAGTAAAGAGGATGAGAAGGCATACAGATGTATTTGTTTTTATTCTTGTTTTTACAGTAAACTATTATTGTTAGTTTATCTTTTTCTATGTTAAATATCTATTTTGGATTTAGACCAGATTACTCAATCTGTAACGGAGAGTATACTCTACTTTTTGCTTTTATGCAAACTTTGTACTTACTGCCACTTTTACTACAACCTACTACTTTACCCTTCATTATATCAAGTAGTCACCAGCTTTTAGAAAATTGTAGTTAATTCCCAGTTTTTAAAGACAAACAATTTAAGGCTGTATAAAGATTGTGGAAACTTATATTTTTTGTTTTTCTTTTTAATTCATCTTGAAAGTGAAAATCAGAAATGTATATTATATATACAAAATAAAAGATATTTGATTTTATAAATGTTGAGCTTTAGTTGTTGTGAAGGATCTATTCTAAACTGCTAAAAAAGCTTTGACATTTTAAAAGAAAATAAAGAGGTTTCAAAATTCTTGTTTTGAGATTATTTTGAATAAAAATAGAAATTATTATGCCTAGTTTTTCCAAAGTCACAGAAATCCTAGAACAAGTCATCACTGAGGCAAGTCAAACAGCCCTAAAATATTTTAAAGACGAGACTGACTTAGGTATTAGAACTAAACAGCACCGAACGGATATAGTTACCAAAGCCGATATAGAAGTCCAAAATTTAATTCAGAACTCGATTTTTAGAGAAATGGTTAAAGCGGGTTTTGTAGAAAGTGAAATTGGTTTCTTAGGGGAGGAGGGTTTAGTCAAGCCGGGCAAATATATTTTTTTGATTGATCCTATAGATGGTACTAAAAACTTTATTAGCCGATTCGATATTTTTGGCATTGCTGTGTGTGTGTTTATAGATACACAACCTCTGGCTGGAATTATATCAGCCCCTGCATATCAAAAAATTTATATTGCTGAAAAAAACAAAGGTGCTTGGTTGCAGCATAAAAGCGAATTAGTTCAACTACAAACTAAACCTTGTGATCTTGGTAATGCAGTCGTCAATTTTGATATAAACTCTAACATTCCAGAGATGAAAGGTGTAAGAGAAAGTATGATTTCCGTTTTATCTCCACTAGTTCGTACTATAAGAATGGTTGGTAGCTCAACTTTAGAGACTTGTTGGGTTGTTGAAAATATTTTTAATTTTGCTATTTTTGGCAGACAAAAGGCTTGGGATATTGCTGCTGGTAAATTGATTCTAGAAGAGGCTGATGGGGCAATGGTGGACTGGAGTGGTATGAATTTTGATGTGGACCCTTTCGATCCAGATAGAAGATATTTTGCAGTGGCTGCTAACAAACAAAGTATCCATCAAATACTACCATACTTAGATATTACTTCTCTTAATAAGATATTTGATTAGTTTTCTGATTAGTTTTCTCATGTTATTCGAAACAATTTACAAAAAATAGACACAAAACACTCAACAGAAATTGAAAACACTTTTATTATCTTATCTTAAAAGATAAAAGCTATGACTTGGATGAACAGTCAAAATTCACTGCAAAAAGAATTCGTCCTCAAAAATTTTACCTCAGCTCTTCAATTTGTGAATAAAGTTGGGTCATTAGCACAGAAAATAAACCATCATTCAGAAATTTGGTTTACTTGGAATAAAGTTAAAATCACCCTAACTACTCACGACCAAGGTTGTATTACTAACAAAGACTGGAAATTAGCTAAAATGATAGTAGATGAGATTGTTTGTAAATATTAAATAAAAATTTTGTTGAATTTTTGAATTACACTTTGAAAACTTTATTTAACTTTGACAATTTAACAGGTGCTTTTCAAACTCAAAATCGCTAATTTTATTAGGTACAATGGATAAAAATCTTTTTCAATTAAATCCTGACTACACTCCTAAAGGAGATCAAGCTAAAGTTATTGATATTTTAACTAGAAGTCTGGCTAGCGGCAATGACGAGCAAACTTTAATGGGGGTTACAGGTAGCGGCAAAACTTTTATGATGGCTTCTATTGTACAAAACCTCCAAAGACCAACCTTAGTAATCGCTCACAACAAAACTTTAGCTGCTCAGTTAGCAGAAGAATTTCAGAAATTTTTTCCCCATAATGGGGTGCATTACTTCGTCAGCTATTATGACTATTATCAACCCGAAAGCTATATTCCTCGTAGTGATACCTATATTGAAAAACAAACCCAAATTAACGAAGAAATTGATAGATTTAGAAATGCAGCAACCCAAGCTTTGTTAACTCGTAGAGATGTGCTCATTGTAGCTTCTGTATCGTGCATCTATGGACTGGGAAACCCTGAAGACTTTGAAGCTCTTAAAATAGAAATGGAAGTGGGTAAAGAATATAAACTTGATAAAATCGTTCGCAGACTCGTTGACCAACAGTTTACGCGCACAAATTCAGACCTTACTCGTGGATTTTTTAGACTTAGAGGAGATTGTCTGGAATTAATGCCAGCAGGAGAAGAATTAGTTTATCGTTTCAGTTTTGATCAAAATACTTTAGAATCCATTGAAGTTTTGGAGTATATCACTGGAAATCTAATTAAAAAATTAAATAAATACACTATTTTTCCGGCTAAACAATACGTAACTACACAAGAGAAAATTAGAAAAGGAGTTGAACTAATCCGCAAAGACTTAGACAGAAGGGTTCAATTTTTTTACGAAAGAGGTGAAATACTGTTTGCTGAAAGATTAAAACAAAGAACAAATAACGATATTGAAATGTTAGAAACATTAGGTTATGTCAACGGAATTGAGAATTATTCTATTTATTTTGATGGTAGGCAAGATGGCGAGCCGCCAAGTACTTTGCTAGATTATTTTCCAGATGACATGATTTGCTTCATTGATGAAAGTCATATCACTCTACCCCAAATTGGGGCCATGTATGAAGGGGATCGCAGCCGTAAACAAACTTTAGTTGACTATGGTTTCAGATTACCTTCGGCTCTAAATAATCGACCTCTCAAAATCCATGAATTTTTTGAAAAAATTAATCAAGTAGTATATGTATCGGCCACTCCAGGTGATTTTGAGCTAGGTAAAGAGAATTTTAAAGGTTTAGAAAAAAATTAAAAGGACTATAGAATAGTGTACTAATCCTACAAGTTAACAATTACAATAAAAATGTGAAGAGAGAATGATAATTTTAAAAATTTTATTTATTCACCACTTTACTTACTCTGGCCCCCTGCAAATTTTCGAAAGTAGCCAACTTACCAACCCAAGCTAGTTCCACCGTGCCAGTTTCGCCATTACGATGTTTAGAAATCAAAATTTCAGCAATTCCTTTCTTTTTGGTGTCTCTGTTGTATACCTCCTCACGGTGAATAAATAGCACTACATCTGCATCTTGCTCAATGGAGCCAGATTCTCTAAGATCAGATAATAAAGGTCGTTTGTCTTCCCTACCCTCCACTCCTCTTGATAATTGAGACAAAGCTAGGATGGGAATATTTAACTCTTTAGCCAACATTTTGAGACCGCGACTAATATCCGAAACTTCTTGAACTCTATTACCTTGATAATTATGCCCTCTACCCGACATTAACTGCAAATAATCAATTACAATCAAGCCTATATTGTGTCTAGATTTTAGCCTCCTAGATTTAGTTCTTAGCTCCATAATGTTAAGTGACCCCGAATCATCAATCCAAATAGGAGCTTCCCCTAGTTTGCCAATAGCCTCACCTAGTTTTATAAATTCACTGCCTGTTTCCGAATCTTCTAGATGCCCTGATCTAATTTTTCTTAGTTCAATACCCGATACAGAAGAAATTAACTTGTCACACAACTGATCCTTACTCATTTCAAGGCTAAAAATAGCCACCCCAATTTGTTGTTGCAAGGCAATTCTCTTAACAATTTCCAAAGATAAAGATGTTTTGCCCATGCTGGGCCTAGCTGCCAGAATGATTAAATCAGAGTTGTGTAACCCACCTAACATCATATCTAAATCAACAAAGCCGGTAGGAATTCCTCTAAACTGAACTTGATTAGTATATAACTCGTTAATTCTTTCAAAAGTTCGGTCCAAAACTTCGTTAATGCGAACAAAATTTTTATCTAAATTATCCAAAGACACTTCGTATAATTGCTTTTGAGCATTGTCTAAAATATCCTCAGCTGAAGCTTTGCCATCAAAAGCCATCATTTTGAGATTATCTCCAACTTGAATTAAAAGCCGAAGCATGTATTTTTCTTTAATGATTTTAGCCGTATGTTCTGGGTTTGAAGATAGAGAGCTGTAGGAGATTAGTTCTATCAAGAACTCTTTATCAATATTTTCTATCTCAGATTTTTTAAGATTTAGATTATTTTTAATTGCATCCATTACAAAAAGCAAATCCACTGGCTTAGAATTCATCCATAAATCAAGCATTGTCGCATACACGATCCGATTTCTTTGGTCATAAAAATATACGTCTTTGAGTTTATCAGCAACATCTTCCAAAATTTTGGAGTTAAGTAGAATGGATCCCAACAAAGCTTTTTCGGCTTCAATATCGTGTGGTGGAGTGTAATCTAGATTGGACATATCTAAACCGAAAAATTTCAAGAAAAATTAAATTCAGCTTAAGCTTTAACAGCTACTTATTGTTTATTTATATCTAAATATATATCTAAATGTTAAGTTTAAGCAATTGTCAAAGAGACTATAGACTTTGTCATAGTTATAGCCCCATATAATAACCCATAATAACCCCGTTTAATTAAATATGGTCAGATTTTAAAATAAAATAAAATAAAATAAAATAAAATAAAAAAAGTTTTAATAGATGTAAAACCTCAACATTAATTAAATTAATAACTAACTAACTCCACCACTTACGACTTGATCTTTATCGTCGAGTTTGATCAATTTAACCCCTTGAGTTGACCTACCTAGCTGACTAATGTCACTGGGATCAATCCGAATAGTTATACCATTTTTAGTAGTTACAATCAAAGTCTCTTCATCACCCTCTAGGATTTGCACTAATACCGGTCTACCAGTTTTTTCGGTCATATTCAAAGTTTT
>Ga0116210_1000781_pt1 | contig 28441 bp, 27 predicted proteins | sample TshhotsprinmetaG_FD_94483 | JGI IMG/M metagenome (GOLD analysis project Ga0116210, IMG submission 94483) | Hot spring microbial communities from South Africa to study Microbial Dark Matter (Phase II) - Tshipise hot spring metaG | ecosystem: Environmental > Aquatic > Thermal springs > Hot... | reverse complement strand
GCTACAAAGTGGTCAAGAAGGGCGCTGCGGCGGCGCAGCCGGCCTGAAAATGCGATTGGTAAGGTGCAAGTTCTTACCCTGACGAACCGTCAGGACGATAGCGTTTGTCTAAACTCGAGCTCATGTATACTGAAATTGTAACCGAGATAGCAAGGAGGTCATATGTTTGAGCGCATTCTTTTGGCTGTAGATGGCTCAGATCATGCCCTGAACGCGGCGCGCATGGCGGGCGATTTGACCCGCACAGGGAACACCAAACAGTTGTTGATTGTGGTCGCCTACGATCATATTCCTTCTTATCTCGGCGAACCTAACCTGCAGCATGCGATCAACGCTCGACTAAAAGAAGCAGAGAAGATTCTCGACGCAGCGCAGCAGGCGGTTGGCGAAGTGCCGGCCGAGGTGCAGACCGAGTTGATCGAGGGATCACCAGCCGAGGCCATCATCGAGGTGGCCAAGACCCGTCAGGTCGATCTGATCGTGATGGGGGCGCGTGGCCTGGGGCGGATTGTTGCGGCGGTGTTTGGCAGCACCAGCCAGAAAGTGGTAGCTCATGCGCCGTGTCCGGTCTTGATCGTCCGTTAGGAGAGCTTGGTTGCTAGGCGTTCAGCCGCAGCGAACTCCTCAGAGGTGTTTACGTTCCAGAAGGCCCGGCCGTCGGGATCGAGCCCAGCCACTTCGGCGGGCGTCAGCTCTCGAACCCGCACGGCCGGGAACCAAGAGATCACCTTCCATTGGTTGGCCTGAAGGGCGTTGCGGATAGCAGGAACGCAGCGCGAACACCGATAGACGGCGTGAAACGGTTCGTAGCCCTCGGCGCTGCGTGGGATGACTACATCCGCTTCTTCTTGGACCAGGAGCTGAGCCGCAGCCTCGAGCAGCGCAGCGCTAGCAAAGGGCATGTCACACGCCACCACGGCGGCGATGGGCCGCGTAGCAGAGGCTAGGGCGGTGTATAGGCCTCCCAGGGCGCCGCGCCCCGGTTCGAGGTCGGAAACGAGGCGCAGGGGGGGCGGCTCCTGGGCGCCGCGCCCGGCCCAGGGACGACTGCGATGCCAATCGAGCAGGAAAGCATAAGCGTCCAGGCGGTTGGTGGTGATGATGATCTCGTCAGCCAGGGCATCGAGGCGTTCGATCACCCGCTGAATCAGCGGCCGACCCAGGAAGGGCTTGAGGGCCTTGTCCTCGCCCATGCGCTCTGATTTTCCGCCGGCCTGGATAACAAGGCTCAACATGCGGTATATTATAGAAGAATGCAGCAAAACCTTGTAGGTGTGATCAGACGGCCGGGGCGCGCTTAAAGGTTTTTTGAGCAAAGATGCTCTGGCCGAAGGAAGGTAGAAAGGTTGGTGCGCAATGAATACGATAGCCGAAGTTCTCGATCGCTTGACTCGTGAGGGCGAGCTCTACACACGCCTGGAAGATGGCTCGGTGCGTTGCCTGGCCTGCGCTCACCGCTGCCGCATCCGGCCGGGGATGCGCGGGGTGTGCCAGGTGCGTTTCAACCAGGATGGCGTCTTGAGGGTGCCGTTCGGTTATGTGGCGGCGCTCAATGCCGACCCGATCGAGAAGAAGCCGTTCTCTCACGTGTTGCCTGGGGCAACCGCCTTGACCTTCGGCATGTTGGGCTGCGACTTCCATTGTGGGTATTGTCAGAACTGGTATACGTCGCAGGCGATGCGCGATCCGGCTTCAGATTCATCGGTGAGCCTGATTCGGCGCATCTTGCCGGAGCAGATGGTGAAGCTTGCCCGCCAGACGGGTTCCTCAGTGATCGTCTCTTCCTACAATGAGCCGCTGATCACCAGCGAATGGGCAGTGGCGATCTTCAAGCAGGCCAAGGCAGCCGGCCTGGCTTGCGCCTATGTGTCAAACGGCAACAACACGCCAGAAGTGATGGAGTACCTGCGCCCCTATTTGGATGCCTACAAAGTGGACTTGAAGACGATGAGCGATCGCAACTACCGTCGGTTGGGCGGGGTGCTCAAGTACATCTTGGACGGCATTCGACGCGCCCATGAACTAGGGTTGTGGGTGGAGGTGGTGACCTTGGTGGTGCCCGGCTTCAATGATAGCAACGAGGAGTTATGGGATGCGGCGCGCTTCTTGGTGAGCGTCTCGCCCGACATTCCCTGGCACGTTACGGCGTTCCACAAGGACTATAAGATGACCGAGAATGACAATACCGACGCAGCCACTCTGAAGCGGGCGGCCGAGATCGGGCGCGAGGCCGGCCTGCGCTTCGTATATGCCGGCAACTTGCCTGGCCTGGTAGGCGAATATGAGCACACCTTCTGCCCCGGCTGTGGCCGGGCGGTGATCGAACGGCGCGGGTATGTGGTGCGCGCCTATCGCCTGACCGTCCAAGGAACCTGTTCCTTCTGCGGGACCCGTGTGCCGGGCGTCTGGCCTAACGACCCCTCGCAGGTGCGCCTGAACGGCATCGGAATTCCGCTGCCGGTGTATTTCTGAAACCAGTGCAGCAATGGTCGCCCTCGATCGCTGCCAAGCGGGAAACAAGTTGAGGGGCTATGCCGTCTGCTTCGGCGCTAGAGCGGCTCTTTGTATGGAACTCCCGGCTTGCGCGGGTACTTGGGCGGCGTAGCGTGGACCTTCTCCACCAACACCAGATACCGATCCTCCACGATCCCCGGCAGGGTAACCGGCACGATCTGGCGTAACTCGCCTCCCAAGATGTCTATGGCGCGTTCAGCGGCTTGGGCTTCGGCCGGGCCGCTCTCGCCTTTTTGGGCCAGCATCATCCCGCCCACCTTGATCAGCGGCAGCAGGTATTCGCTCAGCACCCGCAGGTTGGCCACAGCGCGCGCCACTCCCCAGTCGAAGCTCTCGCGATAGGCTGGGTCTCTTCCCAGCTCCTCCGCTCGAGCATTGACCACCTCGATCTTCTTCAGGCCTAAGAGCTGAATGATGTGTTGACAGAACATGGCCTTCTTGCTCACCGACTCCACCAAGGTGACGTGCATCGAGGGATAAAGGATCTTCAGGGGGATGCCTGGGAAGCCGGCGCCGGTGCCCACATCCACCAAGCGCGTCGGTGGGTTGGACTTCCAGGCCAACGCGCAGAAGAACGAGTCCAGAAAGTGCTTGGTGCGGATGCCATCCAGGTCACGAATGGCGGTTAGGTTGAACTTCTGATTCCACAAAATCAGTTCTTTCTCATAGAGCGAAAGCGCCGTGATGGCCCGCCTGGTCAGGTGGATGTTGAGGAGTTCTTGGGCGTCTCGGACCAGTTTCTCCATGGGTATGGAAATTATACTCGCCACCTGGGTTATAATCGCTGCGCCGATGAACATTCTAACTGTCCTCACCTACTATCGTCCACACATCTCAGGCCTCACCATCTATGCGGAGCGCCTGGCCCGCGCTTTAGCCCGGCGTGGCCATCGGGTGACTGTCATGACTTCTCAATATAACCGTTCGCTGCCTCGTCGTGAACAAATGGACGGGGTGACGGTCGTTCGCATTCCGGTAGCTCTGCGCATTAGCAAGGGCGTAGTGGCGCCCACCTTTGGTCTGGTGGCCACTCAGCTGGCGGCGCGCCACGATGTGGTGCACCTGCACCTTCCTCAGTTCGATGCACCAGGGGTGGCGCTGCGGGCGCGCTTGTTTGGAAAACCGGCCGTGCTCACCTATCACTGCGATCTCTCGCTGCCGCCTGGGCTATTCAACCGCTTCGTCAACGCTGTGGTGAATGTGCAGAACTACCTGGCCGGCCTGCTGGCCCATCACATCGTCACCTATACCCAGGACTATGCCGACCATTCATCCTATTTGCGGCGCTTTCGCCATAAGCTGACCCCCATCCTTCCGCCGATTGAGTTGCCCGATCCGCCCCCCGGCAGCGTAGCCGCCTTTGCCGAGGCCCACAACGTTCATACCCGCCGGCCAGTGATCGGTATGGCGGCGCGCTTTGCAACCGAGAAGGGGGTGGAAGTCCTGCTGAACGCCCTGCCGATTATTCTGGAGAAGTATCCCCAGGCCCAGGTGTTGTTCGCCGGCCCATACCAAAACGTGCTGGGCGAGGCGGCCTACTTCGAGCGCCTGCGTTCTCAGATCGAGGCTTATCAGGCCAGCGGTCATTGGACCTTTTTGGGCGTGCTCAGCCCGAGCGAGATGGCGGCCTTCTACCCCAACCTGGATGTGTTGGTAGTGCCCTCCCTCAATTCCACCGAAGCTTTTGGCCTGGTGCAAGTTGAGGCCATGATGAGCGGCGTGCCCTGTGTGGCCTCTGACCTACCCGGCGTGCGCCGGCCTGTTCAGATGCATCAGATGGGCGAAGTGATCCCGATCGGCGATTCACAAGCGTTGGCGCGGGCAATCCTGAAGATCGTGGACAACTGGCCAGCCTATCGCTGCAACCTCAACGATCTGCATCATCTCTACGATCCCGATTCGATTGCCGCCGAATACGAAAAACTGTTCCTCAGGTTGATGAAAAAACCGAATGGATAACCATCCCAAAAAGGACTTCCTCTCCCTAAACCTGCGCGACCTCCCCTACTTTCGTAGCCTGCTCCGGGCGACCGAGTCCCGCTTCTATCTGGATCTCGAGCTGCCCGCGCCCACCCTAGACGTGGGCTGTGGCGATGGGCATTTCGCCTCGGTGACCTTCGACCGCCCGATCGAAGTCGGCCTAGACCCGTGGCGCGCTCCGCTGCTCGAGGCCAAACGCTACGGCGGCTATCGCTGGCTCCTGCAGGCCGAAGGGGGTCGCATCCCGTTCCCTGAGGGTTATTTTGCCAGCGCCTTCTCGAACTCGGTGTTGGAACACATCCCCGATGTGCAGGCCGTGTTGCACGAGGTGGCGCGGGTGTTGCAGCCTGGGGCGCCGTTCTATTTTTGTGTGCCCAACCCGAACTTCACCCGCTATCTCTCGCTGGCTCGGGCCTTCGAGCGCCTGAGGCTGCCGGCCCTGGCCGAGGCCTACCGCCGTCTGTTCAACCGCATCTCTCGCCATCACCACTGCGATCCGCCTGAGGTATGGCAGGAGCGCTTGGAGCAGGCCGGCTTTGAGCTTCGGCGCTGGTTCCACTACTTCTCGCCTCAGGCGTTGGCGGCCCTGGAATGGGGGCACTATTTCGGCCTGCCGGCCCTGGTGACTAAGCGTCTGTTCGGGCGCTGGGTTGTGTTGCGTCATCCCTGGAACACGAGCTGGATATATCCTTTGCTGGAAGGTCATGTTCGGCAGCCCTTGCACGAACATGGCGCTTACACTTTCTATATCACGGCAAAGCGCACATGAACGAACCAAGCGTCTTAGATTGCGTCAAATCCATCTTCAAAAACCGAGCGTCGTTGATGGCCTTTCTCAAGGCCTGGTGGACTCAGGCCGATCCGTTATCGTCGGTCGAGGTGAGCTCTTCGCCTGAAGAGGAAGCCGTCCCCGCGCCGGAGCCGGCTCGGCCAGAGCAGACATCCTTCCCCTGGCGTTCTCTGCTCCTGCTGATCTTCGCCCTGTTAGGGCAGCGGGCGTTGGAGCCACCCGACCGCAACGCCGTTTTGGGCGTCGTCTTTTACTTGGCGGCCCTGGCCCTGGCGATTTGGGCTTTCCGTCGTGGAGAGTTAGCGCCGGCGCCTCTGCCCCGTCCAGAGCGACAGCGCGATCCTTGGACCGTTCGGCGCCAGCCGTTCTTCTTGTCCTTGATTTTGACGATAGCTGCGTTCTTCCTGTTGTGGGATCTGCGGCTCTTTGGGCAGGAGGTCGCCTGGTGGCCGACCGAACCCAATCGCTTCAACGTTTGGAATGTAAGTGTGTGGTCGCTGGCGGTGGCGCTGTTCATAGGTGCTTTTTGGCTGCCTGTTGAAACATCGGCCAGCCTGCGCGCTCGCCTTGCCGGCCAGCAAGAGCAGCGCTCGAGGTGGGCGTGGGCGGTGGTGGTACCGATCCTGGCCGTGATCCTCTTCTTCCACCTGCATCGTCTTCCCACGGTGGTGCCCGAGATGAACAGCGATCACGCCGAGAAATTGTGGGATGTGTTCGACGTGACGCGAGGGCAATATTCGATCTTTTTCCCGCGCAACACCGGCCGCGAGCCGCTCTACGTTTACTTGGCGGCGCTGATCGCTCAGTTCAGCGGCATTTCGTTCCTCACTCTCAAGATCGCCTCGCTGATCGGCGGCCTACTGACCCTGCCTTATCTGTATCTGTTGGGGGTGGAAATGGGCAGCCGACGCATTGGCCTGTTGGCGGTGATGTTCGCTGGCATCGCCTATTGGCCGATCGTGCTGGAACGCTTCTCGCTGCGCATCTCGTTCTATCCGCTGTTTGTAGCACCCACGTTGTACTACCTGATTCGGGGGTTGCGCCGCCAAAGCCGCAACGATTTCATCCTGGCCGGCCTGGCCTTGGGGCTGGGGTTACTCGGCTATACGCCGTTCCGCATCATGCCGTTGGTGGTGGTAGCGTTGGTGGTGATCTACTTGCTCCATCAGCGCGACCGCTGGATCCGCCGGCAGACTCTGTTCTGGTTGCTCTTGCTGGCGTTGACGTCGTTCCTGGTTTTCCTGCCCTTGGCGCGCTATGCTATTGAAGAGCCGTTTTCGTTCGGCTTCCGCGCCCTGTCGCGGTTGGGGCCTATCGAGCGCCCCTTGCCTGGGCCGGCTTGGCAGATCTTCTTGAGCAATTTGTGGAACGCCCTACGCCAGTTCAATTGGGATAACGGGATCATCTGGGTGCATTCCATTCCGAACCGGCCGGCATTGGACCTGGTGAGCGGGGCGCTGTTCCTGTTGGGCGCCTTCTTGCTGCTGGCGCGCTACCTGCATCGGCGCCAGTGGCAAGATTTGGCCATCTTGCTTGCCGTTCCCTTCATCCAGATGCCGTCTATCCTCTCGCTGGCTTTTCCGGCCGAGAACCCTTCGCTCAACCGCACTGCAGGAGCCATCGTGCCGGTCTTCCTGTTGGTGGGGATCGGGCTGGATGGTCTACTCTCTACCTTGGGGTCCGAGAGGAGACGGGTGGTGCTAGGATGGGGTTTGGTTGGGGCGTTGTTCCTGCTGGCGGCTTTGCAGAACTACGCTCTCATCTTTCAGCGGTACAACGATCAGTATCGGATGAACGCCTGGAACACGTCGGAGCTGGGGGCGGTGATGAAGGACGCCATGCGCCGCGGTGTGCCGGCAGAGAATATCTGGGCGGTTGGCTATCCTCACTGGGTGGATACGCGCTTGCCTCCGATTTGGGCCGGCGTGCCGGGGCGAGATATGGCGATATGGGGTGACGAATTGGCGAACACCCTCACCATCCCCGGCCCGAAAGTGTTCTTTGTCAAGTACGATGATCAGGCGACTCTGACCCTGCTTCAAACCCTCTACCCTGCTGGCGAGTGGGAGTACTACAACTCTGAATTCGATCACCACGATTTCTGGATTCTGCGCGTGCCGTAGGCGCCACGGAGTGGCTAAATTCTAGGTTCGATAAACTCACGAGCAGGATAGCTGGAAAACGCTGCTTGTGCCATGGACGCCGGTTGAAGCAGGACACAAACGTTTCCAGGCTGCCTGCAAGGCTTCTGGACCACGCAGCAAGAAAAACAGCGCGAGCGTTGCGCCGGGCGAGCGAGATCATGGCCTAACTCGGCGTTCTTCCCTTCGGGGCCGGCCTGTGCTTGGGATCCGGCCTCCACTCCGCCGTGCAACGCGAGTCGCATGGGAACACACAACATGTAGATCACAGAGTCTCCCCGTGTCTTTGTGTCTCTGTGTGAAACCATCCCCTTTTTATCCACTCCCGGCGCCAAAGGGATAGGGGGGAATTCGTGCTACAATCACCCTGGTGATCTATCGCCTGATCCGTCCGCTCTTGTTCCGCCTAGAGCCAGAGACAGCACATCGGCTGACTCTGTTGGCCTTGCGCCTGGTGCAGAGCTTCCCGCCGGCCCTGTGGCTCTTGGCGTTGGCCTATACCCTGCCAGAGAAACCGGTGCGGGCCTTTGGGCTGCGCTTTAAGAATCCACTGGGGCTGGCAGCCGGCTACGATAAGGATGCGTTTGCGGTGGCCGGCTTGTCGGCCTTGGGCTTTAGCCACATCGAGATCGGCACGGTGACCTCCTTGCCGCAACATGGTAACCCGACACCGCGCCTGTTTCGCTTGGTGGAAGACGAGGCGGTGATCAACCGCATGGGCTTTCCAAGCCGCGGCTCGGCTTACGTGCAGAGGCGCTTGCAGGCCTACTATAGGCCGGCCGGGCGCGGCTATCGCCGCAAACCCTTTCTCTCCGACGTGATCCTGGGGATCAACATCGGCAAGAATTGCGAGACGCCCAACGATCAGGCGGTGTTCGATTATCTGAGCCTGTTGCAGGATTTCGCTCCCTACGCCGATTACCTGGCCGTCAACGTCAGCTCTCCGAACACGGCGGGCCTGCGCGCCTTGCAGGGTCGGGCCGCTCTGGAAGACCTGCTCACTCAACTCCATGCCCAGCGCGTGCTCGAGCAGGCTCGTCTGGGCAAGCGCTTGCCGCTTTTGGTCAAGCTAGCGCCCGATCTCTCACTCGCCGAGCTAGACGATGCCCTGGAGGTGATCCTACGCACCGGCATGGATGGGGTGATTGCGGTCAACACCACCGTCGAGCGGATCGGGTTGCGATCGGCTTTGGGCCGCGAATCCGGCGGGTTGAGCGGTAGCCCGCTGCGAGGGAAGAGTGAAGCAGTGTTACGTCAGGTTGTGAGTCGCTTGGAGGGGCGTCTTCCGATCATCAGTGTGGGCGGCGTGATGAGTTTGGAGGACGCTCAGCGTCGTTTGGATATGGGGGCTTCTCTGGTGCAGGTGTATACCGGCTTGGTGTATCATGGGCCGGCCCTGATCCGCCAGATCGTGCGCGGCATTTCGCCACGTTGAGGGCGATCAATCTGGACTTACCTGGTATAATTTTCGTGCCATGAAGAAGTATTACGTTTGGACCGAAGGTTGTCAGATGAATGTGGCCGACTCGCAGCGCGTCGGCTCGTCGTTGGAACGCTTGGGCTATATCTTTACCGACAAGGCCGAAGAGGCCGATGTGATCGTGTTGAACACCTGCGTGGTGCGTCAGTCAGCTGAGGACCGCGCCCTGGGCCGGCTGCAGCAGTTGCGCCCGCTCAAAGACAAGAATCCCAACCTGGTGATCAACGTGATGGGGTGCATGGTGGGGGTGCGTGGGGCGGAGAAACTGCGCGCTCGCCTGCCGTTTGTGGACGTGTTCTCGCCGCCCTCCGATCCTGGGCCGTTGATCTCGTTCCTGACCCAGGGCGAGGTGCGGGCCTACGAGAAATCCGAAACCGCCCGCCGTTTTGGGTTGATGGACGGCGAGTTGATCCTGCCCGAGCACGAGCGCGGCCGGTTGGTCAGCGCCTATGTGCCGGTGGTGTACGGCTGTTCCCATTCGTGTACCTTTTGCATCATTCCATACCGGCGTGGGGTGGAGCGCAGCCGGCCGGTGGGCGAGATCGTCGCCGAGGTGCGTTCCCTGGCAGCCCAGGGCGTGAAAGAGGTGACCCTGCTGGGGCAGATCGTGGATCGCTATGGCCAGGACATTCCCGATGGGACGGACCTGGCCGGGTTGCTGCGCATCGTCCACGAGGTGGAGGGCATTGAGCGGATTCGCTTCTTGACCTCTCACCCCAATTACTTCAGCGAGAGCCTGATGGACGCGGTGGCCTGCTTGCCCAAGGTGATGCCGCACATCGAGGTGCCGATCCAGGCCGGCAACGACGAGGTGCTAGCCCGCATGAAGCGCGGTTATACCCAACAGGACTATCGGAATTTGATCGCCCGCATCCGCGAACGCATCCCCGGCTGCTCGATTGCCACCGATGTGATCGTCGGCTTCCCTGGCGAGACCGAGGCCCAGTTTATGGATACCTATCAGGTGCTGGCCGATCTGCGCCTGGACGTGGTGCACATCGCTCGCTACTCGCCTCGGCCGGGTACGGTGGCCAGCCGCCGCATGCCGGATGATGTGAGCGAAGAAGAAAAGATGCGCCGCTTCCGACTGCTTGAGCAGTTGCAAGAGCGGATTGCCGCTGAGATCAATCAACAGTACGTGGGCCAGAGCGTGGAGGTATTGTTTGAGGAGAAGGTGAAGGGGCGCTGGCGCGGCCGCACACCGACCAATAAGCTGGTCTTTGTCGAATCCGAGGCGGATCTGCGCGGCCACATCGAGAAGGTCTGGGTGACTTGGGCCGGCCCGTGGTCCATGCAGGCGGTGCTCGAGCGTCAGTTGGCGCCGGCGTGAGAGTATAATTCTCACATGCCGACCAATAAACTGAACGATCTAGATCCCAAATCTTGGCTCAAGTTTCAAAAATCCTGGTTTGTCCATAACCCTCCGCCGCGCGAGAAGGGGGTGTTGATCCATCCGGCCAAATTCCCGGAGAGCTTGGCGCAAGAGTTCATCGAGTTCTTCACCAAACGGGGGCAGGTGGTGCTCGATCCGATGTGCGGCACCGGCTCGGCGCTGATCGCCGCCCTGCGGGCCGGCCGCCATTCTTACGGCGTGGAGCTGAATCCCAAATACGTCCAGCTAGCGCAGCAAAGGATCGCCGAGCAGCGCGCGGCCCTGGGGGAGGCGGCGGAGGACCTGGTTGCCCAGGTGATCCAAGCCGATGCCGCGCGCCTGACCGAATTGTCCCTCCCACCGGTGGATTACGTGTTGACCTCGCCCCCGTACTGGGATATGTTGCATGCCCGCGGCGCTGAAACCCAGAAAAAGCGGCGCGCCTCGCCCGACCTGGATGTCTTCTACTCCGACGATCCCGACGATCTTGGCAATATCCACGATTACCCCACCTTTCTAGAAAAGCTGGTGACCATCTATGCCGGCCTCAAGCCGCTGCTGCAGCCTAATGCCTATCTCACCATCATCGTCAAGAACGTCAAAAAAGGCAGCAAGCTCTATCCCTTGGCTTGGGATTTGGGTCGTGAACTGGGCAAGATCTACGCCTTGAAGGATGAGCGCATCTGGTGTCAGGACAATCAGCGCCTGGCGCCCTATGGCTTAGGGTCGGCCTGGGTCAGCAACACGTTTCATCACTACTGTTTGCAGTTTCGCAACGAACCCGAGGAACGTCCTCGCCGATGACCGCTGCTCGGCTCAACCATGCTCACCCCATCCTCCTTCCTCCGCCTTTCGTTCTCACCAGACCTGATCCAAGGCGGCATTGCCTATGCGGTGCGCTCCCTGCCCTACACCTACAATCGCATGGGAGGGTCTCCTTACGATCGGCTACGTCGCATCGCGGCCGGCGTGGCGGTGGAACTGGCCTTTCGGCGTTACCTTGCCCATCATGACATCCCCTACGACCTGCAAGGCTGGACCCCCTTCACCCAGCCGGATCGCTACGATCTCTCCCTTGGGGGGCATCGTTGCGACCTCAAATCCTTCCTGATCACCCGCCGCGCCCAAATCCGTCGCATCCGCCGTGACCCGAGTCTGCTCCTCGATGCCCCGGCTTTGGTGCCGGTCGATCAGGATGCCGCCGAAGGCCGCCGCGACGACGATCTGTACCTCTTCGCCTTCGTCGCCGCCCTGGTGGCCGCTTCACGACGCGACATGCAGCGCGCCCAGGCCGCTGGCCAACCGCTTTACCTGTTGCATGCCCTATCTAAACCCTGGGCCAATCCCTACCTCTGGGCACCGTTGGGACCCTTGGCGCTGAAGTCGGACTGCGAGACATCCATGGTGGTGGAAATCGGCGGCCAGCTTGAAGATCGCTCCTACGCTACTGAGACGGTGCACCTGCCTCCTCGGACCCGTGTCGAGGCCGGCACGCCCTTCTTCTCCATCACTTCCTTGCATGTGGATCGCCTGCCGAGTGGACGCATCGCCCTTCGCAGCCCTCTTCGCAGCCAGACCTATGTGATTGCCCCCTACGAGTGGGGCAACATTTGGATCTATGGCATGGATATTTTCCTCACCGGTTGGATCTTGCGTCGCGAGTTTCGGCTGCGTGCTCGCGTTATTCCGGCCGGCATGCGCGTCTTTCAATACGACCGGACGCAAGTCAAAAATTTGGCTGTGGACGTGCGGCGTCTGCACTCCTTGCACGATCTGTTTGAGCGTGTGAAGGAATGGGAGGCAAACAAAAAAGCCCGCAAGCGGGCTTTCCAGTGACCCCGGGGCGACTCGAACGCCCAACCAATTGATTAAGAGTCAACTGCTCTACCTGTTGAGCTACGGGGCCTTCATGTTGGAACATTATAGATTATACCAAAAATTGTCTCTGTTTTCAAATTTCCGGAGTGGCTAAATTATGGGTTAGATAAACTGAAACACATGAGCTGGATAGTTCGGAAAACGCTGCTTGTGCTATTGACGTCGGTTGAAGCAGGACATCAAATGTTTCCAGGCTGCCTGCAAGGCTTCTGGACCATGCAACAAGAAAAACAGCGCGAGCGTTGCGCCAGGCGAGCGGGATCATGGCCTTGCTCGGCGTTCTTCCCTTCGGGGTCGGCCTGTGCTTGGGATCCGGCCTCCACTCCGCCGTGCAACGCGACTCACACCGGAAAACAACAACACGTAGATCACAGAACCTCCCCATGTCTTCGTGTCTCTGTGTGAAAAATTCCCTTTTTATCCACTCTCCATCGATCATCCCACACCAAGCAGGGATCGCATTTGCTGTATAATTTGCCTAATTTCATACAGCGTTCCAAACCACTTTACAGGAGTGAATATTCCCCAGAGCAGTGCCGACTGCCTCTTTACCCCTTGGAGATCAGCCATGATTCACCTTAAAAAAGAAGCACCCTCGATTAACGTCGGACAACGATTGCGTGAGTTGCGCGAACAGCGCAACATCTCACTCCGGAAACTGGCCGCCAAAAGCGGCCTCTCAGCCAACGCCCTCAGCATGATCGAGCGAGGCAAAACTAGCCCTTCGGTGAGCACCTTATACAAATTAGCGGAAGCGATGGGAGTAAACATCACCGCCTTCTTCGGAGAGCCTCAGACGCGCAAATCGATCCTCTTCATGAAAGCTGAGGAACGGCCACGCGTGGCCTTCCCGCGCGGTGTGTGGGAAGATCTGGGCGGTTCCCAATTTATCGGGCGCGTAGAACCTTTCATTCTGACCTTAGAAAGTGGCGGCGGGAGCGGTCCGATCCCGATGGCACACAGCGGTCATGAGTTCGTCTTCTGCCTGCGCGGGACTCTGGAATATCGCGTCGAGGACCAAACGTTTGTGCTTGAGCCAGGAGATAGCCTGATCTTTGCAGCTCGCCTGCAACACACCTGGCGCAATGCAGGCTACACTGTGGTCAACGCACTGATTGTCTTAACCGACTTTTCCGAGTCCGAACGAAGCGTGAACTTCCACGAGGGAAAGCTATAAAATAAACGACGGGCAAATAGCCCGTCGTCTCCGTTCAATACCAGCGGCACGGCTTAACAAGAACACGATCCACCGCAGGCGCACCCACCTTCGGAATGTCTGCTGTGCGCCTGGTGAATCACGAACCCGCTCCCCTGGACAGGATCGTTAACGAAATCGATCGAAGCCCCCCGCAAATAGTCTAGAGAGATCGGGTCCAGCACCATCTTAATGCCATTGGTTTCGAACGTGGTATCGTCCTTGCGGATTTGATTGTCCAATGCCATGCCAAAGTTCACGCCACAGCATCCACCGCTAGCAACATACACCCGCAAAGCATATCCTTCTAGATTGCGCTCGGCCATAATCTTATGCACCGCTTCGGCAGCGGCCGGCGACACAGCAACCACCTGAGTTCCGATTTCGTCGAACATAACTCTCTCCTTCTTCTGAGAGGAAAAGATTTTGGAGTTATATTATCAAAATTTTAGGCGTCTGTCAACGTTTGACGAGGATGTTCTAAAAAATACCACTCTGTCCTTGCCATGACGCATTTGACGCCCACTATACCATCGCGATGTTCCACAACAACAGGCGTCCCCACACGGCTCGGAAGGCCATCTCGTCCTGGTGCTCCGGAGGATTGGAATTACACAATCCCTTCCAGGCGCCAAAGAACGACTCGATCCAAGTAGCGCTTCCGGTAGGTCGCCTGATCCGCTTGGTGATCCGCCTGGGCCCGCCGGCGCACTGGGCGACGCACCCCTCCCGATGCAGGCTCTCTTGCACCCGCATCATGGCTTTTCCTCGCCCCGCATCTATCCAAGCCCATCCCTGCGTGTCCATCCCACATAGAGCGTCTCCCACCACCAAGCAGCCTTCCTTCGGCCAATGGTCGCCTGCTTCCTGATACCATGACCGCCATACCACCCGCTCATCGGTATACACCGTCCCCCAGCGCGCCCCAAGCAACTCCCATCCTGTTCGGGGATACCGCTGCCACGGCGACGACTTGGATATGGGCGTGGACCTGACGCACTTGACTGCCCGGTCGCCATGCTTGGGTGAGCGGTGCGGTGAACTCGAATCCTATGCCGTCCACGAATAGGACCTTCCACTTGGCCTTCCCCAGGCGCCGAACCGCTGACCGGCGGTTGAAGTCTGCGAAGCGCTGTGCGGGCAGGCGAGCGACCCAATCGTGCCAGCTGGAAATCTCTGGAACTAGATACCCCAGCACCCCCGCCAGCCTGCGCAGGCGACGATCGGACAAGCGCTAGAGTGATTTGAAAAGCCACAAGGCCAGGATCTGCGCTTCGTCGTGGCGCAGAGGGCGTCCGCGTCCCGTCCGGGGCTGCGGATGGCGCTGGACAAAGGCTTGGGCCAGTCGGTGAAGGTCTTCCAAACCGATGTGCGATCGGTAGGGTTTGGGAGAACGTTTGCCTTTTCCCTTTTGCCGTACTGCAAGTTTACTTGATCTTGGCTGATTTATAGAACACCCTTTGTCACTATTGACAGAATAGAACATATGTTCTATACTATTGTCGTCGCTTGTCGTTACCCTTTGTCCAAGAAAGGAGTAACCATGAACCGTAATCTCACGATCCAACTGCTACCCTTCCTTCGGGGCATAGTCCAGCAACGCGGCGCGCTGTTTGGGACGATCTTGGTAGCGGCGTTGGTGGCGTTTGAGATCTTCAACTTTAGCACCACCCAGTTCGCTTTGCTGGACATCCTGGGCGATATGCACTTCGCCGGCATTCGCTGGGCAACCATCTTGGCGTTGGCGTTTTGTGGCATGGACTTCGCCGGCATCGCTCGCATCTTCACCCCAGAGCAGGGTCGGGATGAGCCGGCCGAGGTTTGGTATCTCTTTGGAGCCTGGTTGCTGGCGGCCGCCTTCAACGCTTCGCTCACCTGGTGGGGCGTCTCGGTGGCGATCGTCAGTCACCAGCCGGCAGGGGCTAGCCTGATCGGCGCTTCCACCTTTGTGCGCATGGTACCGATCTTCGTGGCGATCATGGTGTGGCTGATCCGAGTTTTGATCATTGGCACCTTTGCGATTGCCGGCGAGCGGTTGTTTACCGTGGCTGATACCCGCGCTCTCGCTCGCGTCGGCCGGCCGGCTCCCGCTTCCGCCGAAAGCGAACCTCAACCCCGACCTTCGCCGGCCCCCACCTACGTCCGCCCGGCACCCCGTCCCACGGCCGCAGAACCGACCTATCATCCGGTGGGGATGAGCGCCCGAGCCCCAGAAGGATCGCGCACCCTACGTTCTTGAAGAACCTTTTCCAAAAAGCGAACCCCTCCCAGGATCGGGAAGGATTCGGCTTGGTTCGGGGCTTAAGGGGCCGGCTCGCCGTACAACTGTCGGTGCACGACGCTTAGCGCTCGCACCTGCTCGGCAGCATGATAGGACGATCGCACCAACGGATTCGCCTCCACCCACTTGAAACCGATCGAGTAACCATACTCGCGGAGCTCGGCAAACTCTTCCATGGTGTAATAGCGTCGGATCGGCAAATGCTTCTTACTGGGTTGCAAATATTGACCGATGGTCAAAATGTCCACACCCCAGCTTCGCTGATCGCGCATCACAGCTTTGACTTCCTCGATGGTCTCTCCTAGGCCGACCATGATGCCCGATTTAGTCAGCACGTCCGGATCGAGCTTCTTGGCATTAGATAAGGTGGCCGCTGCCCACTCATACCGATCCTGGGGTTGGACGATGGGAAACAAGCGCGGCACCGTCTCCACATTGTGATTCAAAATCTCAGGGCGGGCATCCATTACGATCTTCAAGGCCTCCAAGCGGCCCTTGAAGTCTGGGATCAGCACCTCAATCGAACATCCTGGCAACAATTCCCGAATGCGGCGGATCACCATGGCAAAGATCGGTGCTCCCCCGTCTCGTCGTTCATCGCGATTGACGGAAGTGATCACGGCATGCTGCAGATTCATCGCCTTGACCGCCTGAGCAACTCGTTCAGCTTCTTCCCAATCTAACGGGGCTGGACGGCCATGCTTGATGTCACAAAAACCGCAGGTTCGGGTGCACACATCGCCCAGCATCAAAAAGGTGGCCGTGCCGCTGCCCCAACATTCACCGATATTCGGGCACATGGCCTCCTCACATACCGTATGCAAGGCCTTGGTGCGCATCAACTTTTGCAACCATTCATAGGTCTCACCTGAGGGTGCCCGCACCCGTATCCACTCGGGCCGTCGGAGGGGACGAGCATTCGGTTCTGGAGAAACGCGATCGCGTGTAGGAATACCTGCCATACTTCTCCTCGACAACGCTAAGGATTTACTGCTCTAACTTTCTCACTTTCAACTTGAGACCTTTGACCTCGACGACCTCTACCCCATCCCCCTTGCGGATCGGGGCGGATCCCTCAACGGCTTCGGCCGACCACAACTCGCTCATCACCTGGACCTGTCCACCCAAGGCACCCACATCGGTCCGAGCGATGCCGCGCTTCCCGACCAACGATTCTTCGCCGACCAAGATCGGAGCGCGCAGAGCCCGAATCCCAAATCCGACCAGGATAGCAAAGGTCACACCCAAAATCACCGCCAACAGGATAACGCCCGGAATGGATACCCGCGCAAAATCCGGCGTGCCCGGGGAATTGAACAGGACAAGCGCCCCAATGATAAACGAGACAATGCCAGCCACGGTCAAGGCGCCTTGTGTGGAGGCTTTAAGATCGAGCGCGAAGAGAACAAAGGCCATGATCAGGAAGATGATGCCAAACCAGTTCACCGGCAAGATGCCCAAGCCATATGCTGCTAGTGATAGGCATACGACACCGATAAAGCCGGCCACCCATCCCCCTGGGTTGGACAATTCGATCAGAATAGCCTGTACACCTACTCCCAACAGAGTGAGCACGATCAGCGGATTGGTCAGGATCAGCAGCAATTGCTCAATAAAGCTCATCGGCAGGGTTTCGACGTCAGCATCCTGGGTATTCAACGTGCGCGGCCCGCTTGTCATTTCGACCGAAAACCCATCTAGCTTAGCAACCAATTCCGAAACATCTGAGACCACGAAGTCGATCAGGCCGGCCTCTAAGGCTTCTTTGGCAGTGACTGCTTTAGCCACATCGATCATCGCTTCGGCCAATTCGAGGGCCTGTTGGCCTCTCGGTTCCACATACGGGCGGATGGCGGCCTTGGCGATTTCCACAGATTTGGCGCGTTGATCGGGGTCGAGGGTATCTCCTGAGCCGCTGATCGGCGTAGAAGCGCCGATGGCTGTTTCTGGGGCCATGGCAGCAGCGTGGCCGCTGACGGTGATCAAGGCGCCAGCACTGCCGGCAATCGCCCCGCTTGGCCCAACAAACACCACCACCGGCACCGAACTGGCGCGTATGGCCTTAATGATCTCGAGCGTAGTACCCAGGTCGCCCCCTGGCGTATCCAGGCGAATGATGAGCGCCTCGGCCCGGCGACGCTCGGCTGTCTCAATCCCACGCTCGATATACTCCAGCATGGGGGGCATGATCACGCCTTCAGCGTCGAGGGTTAGGATCAGTGGGCGATCACCTTGAGCAAAGGCATGGCCGATCGACGCGGCAAACGAGCCCAGGATCAAGATAAGGAATCGGATACCTTTCATGGTTATTCTCTTAGCTATTATAACGGTATCCGAATCGAATCCGGTCTGCTCTTTGCACACGCTCATTCCATTTTTACCAGCAGCGAACTTATCTGACCTTATCGTCACAAGGCGAGATTCCCCCAGCGATTCGTTGAAATGGCAGGATTGAACTTCAACGGACTGCGCGCCCCCGGCACAACGTGTACGGCCGGCAGCGCGCCGGCCTGGAGAAAGGCCGGTTTCTCAAGATAACCGCCCTTGCCAGATCAGCCCTTGAGCGCGCCGGCTAAGATGCCGCGGATGAAGTAGCGGCCCAGCAGCAGGAAGAACAGTAAGGGAATAGCAACGGCAATCAGCGCTGCCGCCATTTGCAGGTTGTAGAAGACAAGGGTGGTGCCTTTGGCTTCGGCCATCACGACTTGCACCGTCTGGGTCTTCGGCGAAGCCAGAGAGAGGGCCAGGAAGAATTCGTTCCATACCTGGGTGAAGACGATGATAGCCACAGAAGCATAGGCCGGCAACGAGATGGGCACAACGACGCGGAAGAAGGTCTGAATCTTCGAAGCGCCGTCCACCTCGGCGGCCTCCTCAAGTTCGCGAGGGATGGACAGGAAGAAGGTGCCCATCAAGACAGAAGCTAAAGGAACGTTCAAAATGAGATAAGCCAGGATCAGTCCCCAATAGGTTAGCGCGAGCTTGGTCTTGGCCATGAAGATTACCAGGGGAATAATCACGGCTTGATAAGGCAGATAAAGCGCTATGCCGACCAACACAAACAGGGCCTTGTTCAATAAGTCCATTTGGATGATACGAACTGTCTCTAGAAAGAGCTACAAGCGGGCCGTTTGACCCTTGAATCGGCGGCTGACTTCATCGCTGATCCCTTCCCATGCCTGCTCTCCCGGCCTCTCCTTTGCGTCATAGGACGCTTATTGAACAAGGCCAGATCCTCTTGACAGAACGGCGCGTCTGCATACAATCAGGGGCGATGTATGGAGTACTGATGAACCAGCGTGTACTGGCTCAACCGGCCATCAGCACCATTGTTTCTATAGCATGAAAGAGCCGCTTCAAGCGGCTCTTTTTCTTATTGAGAAGAGAAACAACACCAAATATCGTTCTCCTCACCCGCCAACCCTTACGGAGACCCAACTCATGCTCAAATTGCCCGGCCTGATCGACCCTCACGTCCACGTGCGCGAGCCCGGCCAAACCCACAAAGAAGATTGGGACACCGCCACCCAGGCCGCCTTGGCCGGCGGTGTGACCTTGATCCTCGCCATGCCGAACACCCAACCACCGATCTTCGACGCCCAAACGCTCGAGTTGGCCCTCCAAGCCGCTCAAGCCAAAGCTCGCTGCGACTATGCCCAATTTCTAGGCGCCGGCCCCCAGAACGCGACCACGGCAGCAGCGCTCGCTCGGCGCGCGGCCGGCCTGAAAATGTACCTCGATTCCACCTTCGGCGAACTACGCCTGGATCGCATGGACCTGTGGCAGCCCCACTTCGAGCACTACCCAAAACCCTACCCCATTGTCGTCCACGCCGAGTCGCGCAGCATGGCCGCCGCCATCCTCTTTTCCGCCCTATACGACCGGCCAGTGCACATCGCCCACGTCTCGCGGGAAGAAGAGATCCTCCTGATCAAAGCCGCCAAACAGCGCGGCCTAAAAGTCACCTGCGAAGTATGCCCCCACCACCTGTTCCTCTCCGCCGAGGACATCCCCATCTTTGCCGGCAACCATCCCGGCCGCGGCGAGGTGCGTCCCCGATTAGCCACCCGCCGAGATGTGCACGCCCTCTGGCAACACCTGGATGTGGTGGATTGTTTTGCCACCGACCACGCCCCCCACACCCTGGCCGAGAAAGACTCTCCCTCACCGCCGCCCGGCTTCCCCGGTCTCGAGACCCTGCTGCCTCTGCTCCTAACCGCCGTCTCCGAAGGTCGCCTCACCCTCCACGACCTGATCCAAAAATGCGTAACCAACCCACGGCGCATCTTCTCCCTGCCCGAACAACCCGAAACCTGGATCGAGGTGGACGAGCAGGTCGTCTACGAGATCCGCGCCCGCAATCACTTCAGTCGCTGCAACTGGACCCCCTTCGAAGGCTGGAAAGTCAAAGGGCGTGTGCGGCGCGTAGTGCTGCGAGGCCGACTCGCCTTTGACGACGGTCAAATTTTGGTCGAACCAGGATATGGCCAAAACGTGAGACACTGAAAGGAGAGAGACTATGGAACTGAATGCCTTCACCCACGTCAAAATCGAAGTCTTCGTTCCCCAAGAGCATGCCCTGACCTTGCGCGATGAACTGGCCAAGGCTGGCGTAGGCGTCATCGGGAATTACGATCATTGCGTCTCGCTGACGCCAGTGCGTGGTTTCTTTCGTCCCCTGCCCGGAGCAAACCCGGCTGAGGGCGAAGTCGGGCAGATCAACGAGGTCGCTGAATACAAGCTCGAGGTCACCTGCCCGCGCGACCTGGTCCCTGACGCCCTGCGCGCCATCCGCCGCGTTCATCCCTACGAAGAACCGGTGATCAACATCCTCCCCTTGGCCAATCACCTCTTCTAGAAGCCTATCTCCGCCGTTCTTATCCATCATCCAATCTTTCCTCCAAAGGAGTACCGTATGCCTACCCCTTCTCCCTCTCCTTACCTGCCGTTTGGCGAGAACAAAAACACTTCTTGGTATGGCAGAGACATCATCTCCGTCAAGCAATTCCAACGCCCCGATCTGGAATACATCTTCGGCGTGGCCCACGAGATGCGTGGCATGGTCGAACGCATTGGCACCTTCAACCTGCTCAAAGGAAAAATCCTAGCCAACCTGTTCTACGAGCCCTCCACCCGCACCTCTTCCTCGTTCACTGCGGCTATGGAACGGCTCGGCGGCTCGGTCATCCCGATCAACGAAGTGCGCTACTCGTCGGTCATGAAAGGAGAGAGCCTGATCGACACCGTGCGCACCCTGGAGTGCTACGCTGACGTGATCGTCCTCCGCCATCCCGAAACCGGCTCGGCCGAGATCGCTGCCCGGGCAGCCCGCAAACCGATCATCAACGCCGGCGACGGCATCGGCGAACATCCCACCCAAGCCCTGCTCGACCTCTTCACCGTCTTTGAAGAACTTGGCGTAGGCGTGGTAGACGGCCTGACCATCACCATGCTCGGCGACCTGAAATACGGCCGCACCGTCCACTCCCTAGCGCGCCTGCTCTCCCTCTACAACGTCAAGATCAACTACGTCTCGCCCGACATCCTGCGCATGCCGCGCGAGCTGATCGAAGAGATTGCCGCCAAAGGAATCCCCCAAGCCGAATACGCCACCCTAGACCAAGTGCTCCCCGAAACCGATGTGCTCTACGTCACCCGCGTCCAGAAAGAGCGCTTCGAGAACCCCGAGGAATACGAGCGCGTCAAAGACTCCTACGTGATCACCCCTGAAGTGATGAAAGCCGCCAAGCAAGACATGATTGTGATGCATCCCCTGCCGCGGGTGAACGAGATCAGCGTGGACTTCGACGATGACCCCCGAGCCGCCTACTTCCGCCAAATGGAGTATGGCCTCTACGTCCGCATGGCCTTGCTGGCCATGGTGCTCGGCAAAGCGTGAGAATCGCCAGGGTATCAGGTATCTGCAGCGATGCCTGATACCCCCTTCCTATGACCATGACCACTTTCTTTTCCCTTCTTGAACAGCGGGTCGCCGCTTCAGACAGCCTGCTCTGTGTGGGACTCGACCCCCACCTGCACGACCTCCCCACCCCGACGGCCGATTCAGCCTTGAACTTCTGCCTGCACCTCGTCCGAAACACGGCTCCCTACGCCGCGGCCTTCAAGCCCAACATCGCCTTCTTCGAAGTGTTCGGTGCTGAAGGGTGGCGTGCCCTCCAGGCCTTGATCCAGGCCATCCGCGAACAAGCCGATCGTCTCGGTTCGCCCATCCCGATCATCCTAGACGCCAAACGCGGCGACATCGCCTCCACCGCCGAAGCCTACGCTCGATCGGCCTTCGAGACCCTGGGGGTGGATGCCATCACCCTCAGCCCCTACCTAGGCCGGGACTCGGTCGAGCCATTCCTCGGCGACCCCACCAAAGGGGTTTTCTTGCTCTGCAAGACCTCCAACGCCGGCTCGATGGAGATCCAAAACCTGCTGGTTTTGCCGGTAGGTTCCGATCGGCCGATGCCGCTCTACCTCTACATTGCCGAATTGGCCGTTGCCTGGAATCAGAGCGGCAACATTGGGCTGGTGGTGGGCGCCACCCATCCCCAGATCATGGCTCACATTCGGGCTGCCGCGCCAGGGATGTGGTTCCTGGCGCCCGGCATTGGTGTCCAGGGCGGCGAATTGGAACAAGCGCTTCGGGCCGGCCTGCGTTCGGATGGCTTGGGGCTGCTGATCAACGTCTCCCGCTCGATCGCCCGCAGCGATGACCCGGTGCGTGCAGCCGCCCATCTGCGCGATGCCATCCTGCGCCTACGCAATTCCCTAAAGCGCTGACGCCGACTCGTTCCAGCTATAACCATGTCACAACGATTGCGATCGAACAGAAACATATGAGCGCCCCGCTTCTCCCCCAGCTAGCCGACCGCCTACTCTCCGCCGGCTGTGTTCGCTTTGGCGACTTCAGCCTCAAATCTGGGCTGAAATCGCCGATCTACCTCGACTTGCGCCGGCTGATCGCCTACCCCGATCTGCTCGCCCAAGTGGCGCAAGCCTATCTGCCCTTGTTGAAGCCCTTGCGGTTTGATCGCCTGGCCGCCCTGCCCTACGCCGCCATCCCGATCACCACCGCCATCTCCCTGGCGGGGAATTATCCATTCATCTACCCCCGCAAAGAAGCCAAAACCTATGGCACCCGCGCCGAGATCGAGGGAGACTACACCGCCGGCGAAACCGTGGTTGTGATCGACGACCTAGCCACCACTGGCGGCAGCAAATTCGAGGCCATCGAGAAACTGACTTCGGCCGGCCTAGTGGTGCGCGACGTGGTCGTACTGATCGACCGCCAATCTGGCGCACGGGAGGCCCTGGCACAGGCCGGCTACACCTTGCACGCTGCACTGACCATCACCCAATTGCTGGACCATTGGGAGCAGAGCGGCCAAGTAGCGCACGAATACCTCGCTGCCACTCGCCGTTTCCTCGCCCAGAGCACCAAATAAGCCGGCCAAGGCCTGATGCCTCTTCCGACCACCCCGGCCTATGCGCTAGGCCATGCCCAGCATCTTCAAGATGAACTCAGCCGTCCGGCGGCCCGCTGAGCCATCGGTATAGGTGATCTCTTGCTCGATAAAGCGACGACGTTCCTCTCGGTCGAGAGAGCGATCCTGGAGATAAGCGTTTAGGGCCTGGCGCAGCTGCTCCGTGTCCTCTGCCACGCGGCCGGCCCGCGCCTCGCGAAACCGCTTATGAGTAGGCCAATTGCCGATCGCCTTGAGCGAGAGCGAGAACTTCTTCGGATGATTCCACCCGCCGGGCGCGTCAAGCACCGCCGAGACGATCGGCGTATCGTGCACGGCCGCCTCCACTACCATCGTCGAGTAGACTGTCACGAACACATCAGAATGGTAGAGCATGGAGGCCTTTTCGTCCATATCCTCGCCGCTGTAGTAGCCCAACGAGCCGCCCAACGGCACTGGCTTGACCACATGCACATGTGGATACTGCTTCTCCAGCTCAAAGATGCGCTCTCGCTCCTGGGCGAACATCTTGGGTTTCTCCTGAAAATGGCTGGGATGCAAGCGTATCAACAACTGCGACGGTCGAGCCAGCGCATTGGAAGCGACCAGATTCACCAGGGCTGCCACGTTCGGATAGTTCGGCGCAAAGTGGACGAACGAACAAGCGTATGAAATTAGCGCCCGTTGCGGATCGAGGCTGTGCAGCCGGAAATATTCCTGGCGCGGTATCAGCCACGTCTTGCGAATATAGCCGTCATAGGAAGGGATGCCGCCGATATGCACTCGATCTGGATCCCAGTTGGAGCCAAGCACCAACTCCTTTTTCTGTTCCTGCGACCAACACGTGGCATATTCCATAGGCGCCCCCGGGATGGCATAGCTAGAAGGATTGTCCCAGCCGACAATGGCCGCCAGGGTGGGAATGCCGCGGCGGTGAGCCTCGCGCAGCAGATAACGGTCCAGGCGCCAGCCGGCGGTGGAGGCGATCACCAGATCGGGCGTGTACTTCTCAAATAGATCGGCATACAGCGGCGGGTTCGGTTGGAAGCGAGATTGGAGGCGGACAAGCAAGCGCCGGGCGGTCGACGACGTTCGGAGCAGTAAAATGGCTAGGGCGGCAGGAGTCCAGATTCCCAATCGAAACTTCCAGGAGTTTTCGTGCCATACCTCCCAGATGTGGCTATCCATCGCCTGGGAGTTAATGCGCCACGAGCCGCCCACCCGCCGCAAATAGGCCAACAGCCATTGTAGGCGCGGGAACACGGTGTTGGCGTAGCGCGCCGCTTCTTTCAGACGCAGGCCCTCGATCGTCAGCCCAGGGCGCGCAAAACGCTGAGCGATCTTCTCTTTTGTATCGTCATCGGTCAGGACGACCACCTCTACACCCGCCTCGAGTAGAGTGGGAACCACCTCGCTTTGCAGGAAGTAGATGATCGCCATCCCATGATCGGCAGAGATAAAGACGCGTTTCACACCACCCTCGCTGCAACCAATTCGCCATACTCGAGCAGGGCTCTCACCATCTCCGGACTACGCCCCTCAGCATAGACTCGTAACACCGGTTCGGTGCCCGACGGACGAATGAGCAACCAAGAGTCGTCTTTCAAGATATATTTCACGCCGTCGCGAGAGGTGATCTCGGCCACGCCTTGTCCGCCGATCTCGGCCGGAGCGCGTTTGAGCAGGAAGTCTGTCATTTCGGCCTTGGCAACAGGTCGGCTCAGGCGCAGATCGCGGCGCTCGTAGAAGGCCGGCCCGACTTCGTCCAACAGGTCGTTTACCAACTCATGCAGCGGTTTGCCCAGAGCGGCCACGATCTCCACCAACAACAGGCCCATCAGGATTCCATCCCCTTCCGGGATGTGCCCTTTGAAGGAGATGCCTCCTGACTCTTCACCTCCGATCAACACATCCTCGCTCATCATGTAATCGGCAATATGGTTAAAGCCTACGGGCGTCTCATACAACTTCAGGCCATAGCGCTGTGCCAAGCGGTCGATCATGCGCGTAGTGGAAACTGTGCGCACCACAGCGCCGGTCATGCCGCGTTTTTCGACCAGATATTTGAGCGCCAGGGTAAAGATTTTATGAGGGTCCACAAAGTTCCCGCGCTCATCCATGGCGCCGATGCGGTCGGCATCGCCGTCGGTGCTCAAGCCAAAATTGCCTATACCCGAGCTGATGGCCGAGGCCAAAGCACCCAAATATTTGGCGATTGGCTCGGGATGAATGCCCCCGAAACCGGGATTCATCTCGTTGCGAATCTCGGCTACCTCACAGCCGGTCCCCTGCAAAAAGCCCTTGATCACGCCTCGACCGGAACCATACATTGAGTCCACCACGATCCGCTGAGGATTCTCGGCGATCATATCGCTCTGGATCAGGGTGCGCAGATGTTCGTAATAGGCCGGCAGGGGATTGAAGCGATGGATCAGGCCGGCCTCGCGTGCCTTTTGAAAATCCATCAGATTGGGCCCTCGGGCCTGCTGCTCGTTATCGTTGATGTAGATTTCCACACGGCGACACTGCTCCGGCAGGGCCGAGCCACCGAAAGCGCCTTTCAATTTCACGCCATTGTAACGCGGGGCGTTGTGCGAAGCCGTGATCATCACGCCGGCCACGGCGCCGAGATGCTTGACCGAATACGAAATGGCCGGCGTCGGCGCGTCGGATTGGGCCAGGTAGACCACGAAACCGTTGGCCGCCAAAACGCGCGCCACCTCGGCGGCGAACCGATCGGAGAGAAAGCGCGTGTCAAAACCGACCACCACGCGCTGCGGATTGGCCGCCGGCTCTCCGTTGGACGAGGCCTGCCAGTGCTCCGAAGCGATCGCATCAGCAATCGCTTGGGCCACCATGCGAAGATTGGCAAAGGTAAACGTGTCTGAGATGACGGCCCTCCAGCCGTCGGTGCCGAAGTGAATAGGCATGCGCGAACTCCAGAACAGGAAGATGTTAGATCATGGGTTTGCGAAACTTACGGGGTAGGACTGAAAGAAGGAGTTAATGTTGGACGCCAGTCGTCCACCGGCGTAGCAATCGCTAGAACCGCCTGCAAGACCCATCCCTGAATGCGTTGCCCCTCGCGCAGCACAGCCACCTTCACCCAGGTGATTCGATTGACTACCTGCACCTCCCCCAGCACTTCCACCACCGTGCCATTGTTCAACGTAGTGATATATTCACCGTTGGGCGACTTGCGCAGCCGGGCCCCGCCGCCGATTTTGGAGCGGATGATGGCATAAACCGGCGTAGGAGTGGCCGTCCAGGTCGGGGTGAACGTAGGCGTGGCAGTGAGAGTCGGTGAAGCCGTACGGCTAGGGGTAGCCGAGGCGGTGTTGGCCGGGGCCATGGTGGGCGTCACAAAAGGCGGGATGGGGCTGGGCAGAACGCTCGGAACGAGGGGCGAAGGGGAGGCGGAAAGATCGGTCGGCAAAACCGAAGCTTGCCGCCAGGAGGGCCAAGCTTGGTTCAAAACCTCCCATAGCGGCATCCCCAACCCGAGGCCGTTCAGCAAAACCACCAACAGGGCCAACATCGAACTCAGGCTAAAGACAAATCCCCAAAACGAACGCGGCCGAAAGCGCAACGCCGCCAAGATCAACACCCCAAACAGGGTTGCCCACACGAAATGCACGATCGCCACCCAGAGAGCCGCCGGCCAGACCTCCGGAAAGCGCCCGCCTAACCCAAAACCGGCCGCGCTGACCGGCAGGTAAACCCCATAGGCAAGCATAGAGCTAGGCAAATACGGCCGGTCGGTGGTCCGGACAAAGGTGAGCGTGAGCAAGATCATCCCCAACGCCAAGACCACCAGCGTCGGCAGCCACAAGCGACTATGCAGATGCAATTCATGATGCGTGCGCGGCTCAAAAGGCAGGGTCGCTGCGCCGGCGGTCACCCCGATCAAAAACACCAAGACAGCGCTGATGAGCAGCGCAATCGCAGTCTGCAAAAAATAGCGCAGCGAACCGGTGATGATAGCCACCGACAACCCTACCCACGGTGTGAGCAGGGGAGCGGTCAACACACCGAAGATCAACACCCCCTGCGCATCCAGCCAATACCCCGCTGCCAGGATCGCCCCACTCAGCAGGGAATACAGAAACAGGTCAAGCGAAGGATACGAACGCTGGGCCAGATCGGCCAATACCGCTTGTTGGCCCTCCACATCGGACGGGAACAACATGCGACGCGCCCGGCGACGGCGGGCACGGGCTTCGCGAACAGCAGGGGCTGGGAGGGATTGGTTCGGGTCCATGCAGAGAACTCAAGCGCGCAAACTGGCGATTAAGCGCAACGGCTTTTCAAACAGCTCCAGCGCTGTAAAGATGTCTGGAACAACCAGATCGGCCGCCAGCAAGGTTTGGACCGCCGTCCCTTCTTGCGACAAGATGCAAATTCCGAGCGCAGCTTCTTGGAGCATGGCGGCATCGTTGGCACCCTGCCCGATAGCCGCAACGGTTTCTGCACCCAGGCGGCGCACATAATCGGCTTTCTGTTCGATCTCGTTTCCAGGGGCAATGCGCACAGCGGTGAGATTGAGCTGATGGTCGATGATCGCCTGACGCCCATGGGTGTCAGCAGTGAGCAGATGAACCTGCAAGCGATCGCGCAGGGCACCGATCCGTTTGACCAAACCATCCATCAGAACGCCATCCAGGGCGATCGTGCCGTTGACGTCCAACACCAGGTGAACGATCCGCAGTTGGCCGCGACCAGGAATGCTGAGTTCGATCATGGGGTGTATTATACAGCATCGGAGAGGGCAGGAAGCGCTCCTACCGTGTGCAGGAGTGGCTCAAAAATGGGCTAAAATCGCGACATGATAGAATGTCCACCATGTCGCCGAACCGAACGACAAAACCGAGCCGGGAAAACCGACAGCGGCAGCCAGCGTTATCGCTGCCTGTTCGGTCACATCAAATACACGCCAGAGCGGAAACCCTGAGCGTATCCAGAAGAGGTCAAGCGGAAAGCAGTCGGGCCGTAGGTGGATGGCATGAGTTTGCGCTGGATTGCCCGGCATTTGGGCGTTCATCATCACACGGTTTCGTTGTGGGTCAAAGCCCACGCCCTAAAGAGACTTGTTGAACAAGCCCCCCAGCATTGGGCTTGTTCAATAGGGAGTGGATAAAAAGGGGATTTTTTCACACCAAGACACAAAGACGCGGGCAGGCTCTGTGGTCTACGTGTTGGGTTCGCATGCGACTCACGTTGCACGGCAGGGTGGAGGCCGGATCCCGAGCACAGGCCGACCCCGAAGGGAAGAACGCCGAGTTGCGCCGTTACCTGGCTCGCCTGGCGCGACGCTCGCGCTGTTTTTCGCGTGGTCCAG
>Ga0116210_1000775_pt1 | contig 28612 bp, 30 predicted proteins | sample TshhotsprinmetaG_FD_94483 | JGI IMG/M metagenome (GOLD analysis project Ga0116210, IMG submission 94483) | Hot spring microbial communities from South Africa to study Microbial Dark Matter (Phase II) - Tshipise hot spring metaG | ecosystem: Environmental > Aquatic > Thermal springs > Hot... | reverse complement strand
GAGAAAATGAATATATATAAAGAGGCATGGCTTGCTTCAGAACATGCGACGGAGCGGGAAGTGTTTCGCGTCTTGTTATGCAAATGTTTGAAACGATTACACAAGCAGTTATCGCGCATTTGCACTCATAACGGACAAGCCCTATAATGAATGGTTAGAGCAGTTCATTAGTAGAAGGGAGATCGTTATGGGGCTTTTTCTTTATTTACTTTTTATGATGGCTGTCGGAGCGTTCATCGGGGGAATGACGAATTCGCTTGCGATTAAAATGCTTTTCCGTCCGTATCGTCCCATTTATATCGCAGGAAAAAGACTGCCGTTTACCCCTGGACTTATTCCGAAGCGGCGAGAAGAGTTAGCGGAACAGCTCGGACGCATGGTTGTTGAGCATTTATTAACAGCGGACGGCTTGCGCCGAAAGTTAAACGATGAAACGTTTATTCGCGATATGACGGACTACGTGCAAGAAGAAGTAGAAAAATGGCTTCAATCCGACGAAACGGTTGCGTTTTGGTTAGAGCGGATGGGTATAAAGCATCCGCAACAAATGGTTGAAACGTGGATCGAAACAAAATATAACATGACGATGCTGCAACGCGGCGAACTTCCGCTTTATGCAGCGATTCCGAGCGAGTTATTACAAAAAATGGAGGATGCCATTCCTACCATTGCTGATCGTTTATTGCTCCGCTTGCGCGCATATGTAGAGAGCGAGCAAGGAGAACGGCAAATGGAGCATATGATTCATGAATTTTTACAAAGCCGTGGTATGTTTGGCAATATGATTCAAATGTTTCTTGGCAACGTTAGTTTAGCGGATAAAATTCGTCCAGAAGTCGTGAAGTTTTTGCAAAGTGATGGGGCGAAACAATTGCTTGTGCAATTATTTACAAACGAATGGGGAAAAGTAAAAGCGATACACGTCCGTGACGTTGAACAGTTTGTCGGTCGTGAAACGGTTGTCGGATGGTTGAAGCGATTGACGTCGGCGATTGTGCAAGAGCCGTTGCAACAGCCGCTCGGTCCGCTTGTTGCCCCGTATGTGCGCTCTTCTTTGCCGCAGTTTGTACGCTTCTTTTTACAGTTTGCATCTGAGCGATTGGAACAATGGATGAAGCGGTTGCACTTGCAAGAAATTGTGCGAGAAGAAGTAGCTTCGTTCTCTGTTGAACGGCTAGAAGAGATGATTTTAACGATTTCGCGCCGTGAGTTTAAAATGATCACGTATTTAGGTGCTTTGTTAGGAGGAATGATCGGGCTCGTTCAAGGATGTGTTGCGTTTTTCGTTCAATTGTAGACATACGGCGGCCGCTTCGCTCATATCGTAAAAAGAAAGGGAAAAGGAGAGGAGCGTGTCGCATGAACGTCCTTCAAGCTATTCATGAACTTTCGACAGCCATCCGTATGAGCGAACCATTTATGGAACTTCGTCGCGCATATGAGCAAGTGCAACGTGACGAAACAGCACATCAATTATTTGCGCGATTTCGCACACTACAAAAACAGCTGCAACAAAAGCAAATGAATGGATTACCTGTAAGCGATGCGGATGTAGAGATGTTACAACAACATTTGCACGTCATTGAAATGAATGAAAACATCGCGCGTTTAATTCGTGCCGAAGAGCGGTTAAACGAGTTGTTTGCACAGGCGATGGCTGCGATGATTCAGCCGATTGAACAGCTATATGATGGGCACTCATGAAAAATGAGTGTTCTTTTTTTTATACCCTTGTCATACGTATGAATGAGGACACGACATCAAGGGGGGACGATCATGTATAAATTACTTGCGTTAAACATTGACGGCACGTTATTAAAAACAAATGGAAAGCTAGAGAAGAAAACGAAAGAAGCAATCGAATTTGTAAAGAAAAAAGATGTATATATTACATTGATGACATCAAGAAACTTTTTGTCCGCTAAAAAAGTAGCGAAAGCGCTCAAATTAGATTCGTATTTAGTAACGTTTCAAGGTGCGCTCATCGCAAAGTCGCTAGACGAAAAGCTGCATGAGTCAGTCATTCCAGCACAAAAAACGTTTGATATTGTGCATGTGCTTGAACATTTTAACTGCAATGTGCGCTTACTTCACGAGCGATATTCGATCGGAAATCGAAAAAAAATAAAAAACAATATGGTTGCGAAAACGATTTTAGGAGATCCGTTTTTTTATCCAGCTCAATTTGTTGATTCGTTAAGTGATGTATTGCGAGACGATCCAATTGATGTAATGAAAATTGACGTATTTTATTCAGATGAAGAGGAACGTGATGACATTGTCGAAACGATCGAACAGGCGTTTCCAGAGCTTGCGGTCACGATAAGTGAAGGGAAAATTGAACTGTTCCAAAAAGGTGTATCAAAACAAAACGGACTCATTCGCCTCGGAAACGAACTCGGTATTTCATTGAAAGAAATGGTCGTCATCGGGGATCAAATTGATGATATGCCAGCTATCGAAGCGGCTGGACTTGGCGTCGCGATGGGGAATGCGCCGAACGAGGTGAAAGCTGTGGCGGATTGGGTGACACGTTCAAATGAGCAACTTGGTGTCGCCTACATGATTAAAGAGCATTTTCGCAAACAGCATCGTCCTCAGTTTTTACGGCAAATTCGCACGATAGAGAAAAAATAATTTCCGTTTCTTGACGAGCTTTTCGCTTCTTCTGTACACTTAAATGAGCTTAATACTTTGAAGCGAAAGGTGATTTCATTGCGTATTGACATTTGTGGACTCGATCCGGTTGAACGTTTTCAACGTTCACTTGAGGTCATTACCGGTTTATTTTTTGAAGAGCGAACAGTTTCATTTATGCCGACGGGAGAAGCTAACGTGCGCGTGACGATTGTCGTACGACATGAGGAGCAACTTGTCGTTACAGGAACGTTGCATGATGAACATGATCGCACGTGCTCCGCCCGTTATGAGCGAGCGTGGAAGACGACAGAAGAAAAAGGACGCATGAAGCAAGTGAAGCATGCGGTTTCGTATATATATTTAACATTACTGCAGCAGTATACAGGTTTTGTGCAGCAATGGGGCATTTTAACGGGCGTTCGTCCGGTAAAGTTGCTGCACCAAACATTGCGGTCTGGTGTAACAAAAGAGGAAGCGCACCGTCAACTACGCGAAGATTATTTAGTGACGGATGAAAAAATTCAGCTTATGCAACAAATTGTTGACCGTCAGTTGACGGTCGTCCCTGATCTTTATGACTTGTCAAAAGAAGTGAGCATTTATATCGGCATTCCGTTTTGTCCGACGAAATGTGCATATTGTACGTTTCCGGCATATGCTATTCAAGGAAAGCAAGGATCAGTCGATGCATTTTTAATTGGATTGCATTATGAAATGGAGCAAATTGGGCGATTTTTACGAGAGCGCAACATTCCGATTACGACAATTTATTACGGTGGCGGAACACCGACAAGCATTACTGCAGAAGAAATGGATGCGTTATATGCCCATATGTATCGCGTTTTTCCAAACGTTGAGCGGGTGCGTGAAATTACAGTTGAAGCAGGAAGACCAGATACGATTACGCCAGAAAAGCTCGCGGTGTTGAAAAAATGGAACATCGACCGCATTAGCATTAATCCACAATCATATATTCAAGAAACGTTGCGAGCGATCGGTCGCCATCATACGGTTGATGAGACAATCGAAAAATTTCATCTTGCGCGTGCAGCAGGCATGAACAATATCAATATGGATTTAATTATCGGGTTGCCGGGGGAAGGTGTCGAACAGTTTTGTTATACGCTTGAGCAAACAGAAAAGCTCATGCCGGAGTCGTTGACGGTGCATACGTTGTCATTCAAGCGCGCTTCAGAAATGACGAAAAATAAAGAGAAGTATAAAGTAGCTGATCGCGATGAAATTAGTGAAATGATGAAGCGAGCAGAGCAGTGGACGAAAGAAAAAGGATATGTGCCGTATTATTTATATCGTCAAAAAAATATTCTCGGCAATTTAGAAAACGTCGGTTATGCTTTGCCAGGCCAAGAAAGCATTTATAACATTATGATCATGGAAGAACAGCAGTCCATTATCGGACTAGGATGCGGTGCATCAAGCAAGTTCGTGCATCCTGAAACAAAAGCCATTACCCATTTTGCCAATCCGAAAGAACCGAAGGCGTACAATGAAAATTATGAACACTACACAAAAGAAAAATTAAACATGATGGAACAATTATTTTAGCCCCGAGATGATCGGGGCTTTATCGATGGAATAAAATGAGTTTGCCGCTCGATGTTGTGCAGCGATGCGTTTTATGTTCAAGCTGTTTTTCTTTTAATTTTTGTTCCCCTATTCGCTTTGCCTCCTCATCGTTTGTGGCAGTAAATGTTTCATCGAGCAATTTTTCACCCGTTTTTTCAAACACAGTAAGCGTGTATACGTTCATCTTCCCAACCCCTTTCTTTCGCATATATTCGCTCCTTCACAACGATTTCCTTCTTTTATGCGTCTATTTTTTCGCTTATTTGCATATGTGTAAAGTAAGACAAGCTTAAAGGAGGATGTTCATGCTTATAACGTTGCTTATTGTCGGTATTGTGATGAGCGGATATATGGCGATTCGTGCGGCTAGGGAAGAACGGAAAATAGATGAGACGTTGCTTGAGAAAGAAGGGGAAGTGTATATGGAACGTATTCGTCAAGCGCGCGCGCAGCGACAAAAGGCCTTGGAATAACAAGGTCTTTTCTTTTTTAAAAAATTCTCAAAAATTTTTCTTCATTTTTTTTTGTTTCATGTTAGGATATATATTATTACATGATACGAGGGGGAGAAAAGCGTGAAGCGAACGTACAACTTTAATGCAGGGCCTTCCGCGTTGCCGCTTGCCGTGTTAGAGCGAGCGCAAAAGGAATTGCTCAACTTTCAACAAACGGGCATGTCTGTCATGGAGTTAAGCCATCGAAGTAAAGAATATGATGTGGTGCATGAACGTGCGGAGATGTTGTTGCGTAAGTTAATGAACATCCCAAACACGCACGATGTCCTCTTTTTACAAGGAGGGGCAAGTTTGCAATTTTCGATGGTGCCAATGAACTTGTTAAAAGAAGGGGAAATCGGCAACTATGTACTGACAGACTCATGGTCGGATAAAGCGATGAAAGAGGCGGAAAAAGTAGGGGCAACGCACGTCGCAGCTTCGTCGAAAAAGGGGAAATATACATATATTCCGACGAATATCGAACTATCCGAACGCCCTGCTTATTTGCATATTACGTCAAACAACACGATTGCAGGAACACAATGGCGTGAATTTCCAAACGTTTCTGTCGACTTGATCGCAGATATGTCGAGCGATATTTTAAGCCGTGACATTGACGTGAGCCGTTTTGCGCTCATTTATGCAGGGGCGCAAAAAAATTTAGGACCTTCAGGTGTGACGGTCGTCATCATTCGGAAAGATTTGTTGCAAAAAGGGGACGATCGTTTACCGACTATGTTGAATTATCGCACGTATAGCGAAAGCCGTTCATTGTACAATACGCCGCCAACGTTTGCGATTTATATGTTGTCGCTCGTACTTGAGTGGGTAGAGGAACAAGGTGGCGTCCAAGCGCTCGAAAAGAAAAATGCAGAAAAAGCGGCGATGTTGTATCGCTGTATTGATGAAAGCGACGGTTTTTACAAAGGCCATGCTGAAAAAGAAAGCCGCTCGCATATGAATGTCACATTTACGTTGCCGACGGAACATCTCACTAAAGCATTTTTAGCGCAGGCAAAAGAAAGCGGGTTTATTGGATTAGCTGGCCATCGTTCAGTCGGAGGGTGCCGCGCGTCAATTTATAACGCTGTTGATATAGAAGCGTGTGAGGCGCTAGTGCAGTTTATGGAAACGTTCCGAAAAAATATTTTTTGAAAATTTTTATTTTACCTCGGCACTTTAAAGTGCTATAATATTGTTAAACTTGCTTACAAGCTGAGAAGAGAAAAGAATGAGATGAGGAGAGATGAGAAATGAATACGAGAACGTTAGTGTTGTTATCGCTTTTTGTTGGGATCGGTGCTGTGCTTCACACGGTCATTCCGGGCTTTTTCTTCGGAATGAAGCCGGATATGATGTTGACGATGATGTTTTTAGGCATCATGCTTTTTCCGAACAAAACGGCTGTTAGTTTACTAGCTATCGCCACAGGGATTATTTCTGGAGTAACGACAAGTTTTCCGGGTGGATTTATTCCGAACGTCGTTGATAAAGTGGTGACGGCTGCGCTCTTTTTTGGATTGTTTATGCTGTTTAAGGCGAAAGCGACGCCGGTAAAAGCGGCATTGCTTACTGCTGTCGGCACATTCATTTCAGGGGCGACGTTTTTAGCTGTCGCATTAGCCATCGTTGGCTTACCAGGAGGAGCGACGTTTAGCGGTCTGTTCGTTGCTGTCGTCATTCCAACGGCGTTTGTCAATACGATTGCGATGGTCGTCATTTATCCGATCGTTCAGTCGCTTATGAGACGAACATATACCGTTCCACAACAATAATAAAAAGAACCCGATCGTTTCTGGTCGGGTTTTCCTTATATCATTCTTACTGCATACGAACGAGTAAAAGAGTGAGGGCGATAAAAAAAAGGGCGAGGGGTCCGAATACGCTTATGCGTTGCTTTAATACTTTTTTCGGGGGATACATGCGCGCTTTATTCAACATAGAAAACGTAGCAATCGTGAAATACAAAAAGATGAGACCAATTGTCGCCGTGGCGATGACCATGCTCGTTCCTCCTAGTTCAAAAAGTGTATATTAAAATTTATTAAAAAATTCTAATATTTAATACTTTATTATTTATTGTTTTACTGGCATAATAAAAGATAAAACAAAGGAAATACGAAAAAGTGGGTGGAGAGATGAAAAGCACGGAACGACATTATTCTGTTAAAGAGGCGATGTTATTTAGTCAAAGGGTTGCCCAATTAAGTAAAGCGCTATGGAAGTCAATTGAAAAAGATTGGCAACAATGGATCAAACCGTTTGATTTAAACATTAACGAGCATCATATTTTATGGATTGCATACCATTTAAAAGGAGCATCTATTTCTGAAATTGCGAAGTTTGGTGTCATGCACGTATCGACCGCCTTTAACTTTTCGAAAAAATTAGAGGAGCGCGGATTGTTGTCGTTTTCGAAAAAAGAAGACGATAAACGAAATACGTACATCGAGCTGACTAAAAAAGGAGAAGATATTTTATTGAAATTAATGGAGTCATACGATCCAAAACGGACGTCTGTACTTCAAGGCATTCAGCCGTTGTATGAATTATATGGTAAATTTCCAGAAATGTTAGAAATGATGTGTATGATCCGAAATGTGTACGGGGACGATTTTATGGAAATTTTTGAGCGTTCTTTTCAAAATATTGAACAAGAGTTCGTGGAAGAGAACGGGAAGTTGAAAAAGAAAGATGAGCCAAAAGAAGAAGTCGCTTCATTTGTTGAACGTATGTAATAACCGTTGAAACTCGTTCATGAGTGGAACGAATAGTTGTTGTTTTTGCAATGCATCAATCGTCTCAGCTAGCGGAAGGTTCGGATGAAGCGCACTCGCAAATTCAGTAAAGAGCGAGGTGAAAATCACGAATCCTTCCTTTTTTTGTTGTTTATATTGTTCAGTTAATTGTTCGCACAGTCGCAGCGTGTCTTCGACTTCTTTTTTCGTTAAACCATAGCGGATGACGAGCGCATAAAACGGCTTTTTTTCTGGTGAGATCATGTCTAGCATGAGCGAACAATAATATTCTAATTTTTCAATGCGCTGTTCAATGCTCATCTTTCGAAACTCCTTTTCTCTACTTGTGTGTATTATTTTACAGGATTTGTTGCATAAATGAAATGCTATTATTGATTTATCGAAAAAATCGTTGTAAATTAGGGGAGTAAATACATAAAACAGGAGGGGAATCGTTTGGCTCTTTATTTTATACCCCTTGCGACCATTGTACTGCTCATCGTTAATCAGCTAACAAATGCACTTTGTATTCAAAAAGAAATTCCTGAAGAAAAACAGCCGAAAGTATTTCGAACGATTAACGTCCTTATTACCATTTTACTCATTTCTTCCTACATCGAAGTGTTGTTTGCATGAAAAAGCTGACAGCGTCCCTGTCAGCTTTCCTTTCGATTAGTATAACCAAGCTGCACCAACGATAATTAATAAAATAAACAACACAACGATTAACGCAAATCCGTTTGCATATCCTACTCCTGCACCCATAGACGACACCTCCTTTCGTATATGAAGGCGTTGCGACGCTTTGACAATGTATTGTATGTAAAACGAAGCGAAAATGTATGGGCGCACTCGCGGTTTATTTTAGCTTTCGGAAAAAATATGGTATAGTATGTTTTGTGTACATTTATAGATAGGAGTTGTGGGAAATGAAAAAATGGACAGTTGCCATGTCGGCAGCAGCGATGCTTGCGCTTTCGGCTTGTAATAACGGATCAGAAGTTGTTGTCGAAACGAAGGCAGGCAACATTACAAAAGAAGAGCTATACAACGAGATGAAAGAACGTTTCGGGAAAGATGTGTTACGCGATCTCGTTCATGAAAAAGTGTTAAGTAAAAAATTTAAAGTGACGGACGAAGAATTGAATAAGGAAATTGAAAATTTGAAAGAGATGTACGGGATGCAATATGATTTAGCGGTGCAGCAAAACGGCGAAGAAGCCATTCGCAACATGGTAAAACTCGATTTATTACGCCAAAAAGCAGCGATGGAAGACGTGAAAGTAACGGATGAAGAATTGAAAAAATATTATGAAGAATATAAGCCGAAAGTGAAAGCAAGTCATATTTTAGTTGAAGATGAGAAAACAGCAAAAGAAATTAAAGCAAAATTAGAAAAAGGCGAAGATTTTGCGAAATTAGCAAAAGAATATTCGAAAGATACCGGCTCTGCTCAAAACGGTGGCGATTTAGGTTGGTTTGGACCTGGCAAGATGGTCGAGGAGTTTGAAAAAGCAGCATATGCTTTAAATAAAGGGGAAATTAGCGAACCGGTAAAAACACAATTCGGTTACCATATCATTAAAGTGACAGATAAAGAAGAGAAAAAGTCATTTGATGAAATGAAAGAACAAATCGAATATGAAGTGAAAAAAAGCAAGCTTGATGCATCGAAAGTACAATCGAAGCTCGATCAGCTTATGAAAGATGCCAATGTAGAAATTAAAGACAAGTCGTTAAAAGATGCATTAAAGAGCGAATAAGTCGGTTTGAAAGAGAAGGTGCCCTTTTTAGGACACCTTCTTTCTATAGAGCTTGCTTAATTTGTGCGGCGATGTCTTGAAGTTGATCGAACGTATAGTCGCTTTGATGTGACCGCCATACCGCCCCGAAGCCATCTCCCTTGCCGTAACGTGGGATGATGTGCATATGGTAGTGAAAGACGGTTTGACCCGCGATTTCCCCATTGTTGCTTAAAATATTAATGCCTTCTGGGGAAAATTGTTCGCGAATCGCATTGGCGATTGTAGGGACGACTTCAAAAACACGCTGGGCAAGTTCAGGTGTTAATTCATAAATGTTTTCTTTATGTACTTTCGGTACGACAAGCGTATGCCCTTTTGTCACTTGACTAATGTCTAAAAAAGCGATGACGTGATCGTTTTCAAATACTTTTGCACAAGGAATATCACCGTTTATAATTTTACAAAAAATACAGTCGCTCATGTTTATGCCACCTTTCTTTCCATTTTGTCTTCATTTTACCACAACGATAGCCGTTCGAAAAACGGAAAGGGCAGGATGCGTATCGCATCCTGCCCACTGAAGAGGGAACTTCATGATTACGTGTCTTTTGGGAACACCTCATTTACGAGTAGAGTCCGTTACGCGTTTGTGAGTACGACGTTGTTCAAGATGACCATCCCCTTTTTAAGGGAGTGCTTTCGTTGTTACAGGCTAGCTTATGTGCGGCCCGTAGACACCTCATTTCATCGTGTTCTTGAACTTGCTTTGTTGCTCACTGCGACTTGCTACTTGTTTGTCCCTCTTCGCTACTTATCATAACCCGTTTTTCTTTTCATTATTCATTTGTTAAAATAAAAAATAATTACATAAGAAAGGAAAACAACGATGGAGTTATTACAAGTTCAACATGTAGTCGGGGGTTATACGAAACAAAACGTTTTAGACGACGTATCATTTACTGTTCATCAAAAAGAGGTTGTTGCGTTAATCGGGCTAAACGGGGCAGGAAAAAGCACGACGATTAAACATATTATCGGATTGATGCAGCCACGAAAAGGGTCGATTGTAATAAAGGGAATGACTTTCCAAGATGACCCGAAACAGTATCGTGCCCAATTTACATACATTCCTGAAATGCCTGCTTTATACGAAGAATTAACGCTTGAAGAGCATTTACGCCTCACTGCCATGGCGTATGGCGTCTCAGATAGGGACTACGATGAGCGTGTGTCAAAGTTGTTACAGGCATTTCGTCTTGAGAAAAAATTAAAAGCCTTTCCTGCATTTTTCTCTAAAGGGATGAAACAGAAAGTGATGATTATGTGCGCCTTTTTAGTAGACGCCCCACTCTACATTATTGATGAGCCGTTTGTCGGGTTAGATCCACTTGCTATTCAAGCGCTACTTCAGCTAATTGATGAGCGCAAGAAACAAGGAGCGGGCATTTTGATGTCGACACACATTTTAGCGACGGCAGAGCGATATTGTGATTCATTTGTCATTTTGCATAATGGTCAAGTGAAGGCAAGTGGATCATTGCCGATGCTTCAAGAACAGCTTCATATGCCTCATGCGACGCTAGACGAAATATATATCGAATTAACAAAGGAAGAGACGAACGATGATTGATGGAAAACAGTTGTGGAAAGAGCGGTTTATTGCTTATGTAGCACAAGTGAGAAGATATGGTCGGTATATGTTTAATGATCATTTACTTATCGTGTTGTTCATTGCTGTTGGGGCAGGAGCGTACGTATATAAGCAATGGATTGACTCGTTGCAGCAGTTTCCATACGCCATAGTCGCATCGATCATTTTCGCTTCTGTATTAACGCCGAGCGGGGTGAGAACGCTGCTGAAAGAGGCGGATACTGTTTTTCTTCTTCCGGTTGAAAGAGACATGCGTCCGTATTTTTTCCAGGCCGGCATGTATAGTTTTATCGTGCATATGTTCATATGTATGATGATGGCGATTGCTCTTTTTCCGCTCCATCGTACATTTTCTAGTCAATCTTTCGTTTTGCTATGTGTCGTGCTTTTTTTGTTAAAAGGATGGAATATGCTCGTTCAATGGAGAGAAGATGCTTTCTCACAGCGGTCATTATTTCATCGTTGTATTCGCTTTTTTTTGAATGTCATGGCGATGTATTTTTTTCTTGTTGGTACTTACGCTTTTGTCGTCACAATGGCAGTTATCATGATGATCGTTGCACGATACATAGCAAGAAGTGTCAAAAATACCCCATTAAAGTGGGATGTGCTGCTCGAAGATGAAACTAGACGGATGCAGTCATTTTATCGTGTCGTTCATTTATTTGTTGACGTTCCACATTTGCGTAAAACGGTAAAAAAGCGATATTGGCTATCTCCGTTGTTACGTATCGTTGACCGAGCGACGAAGCAAGCGTACACATATTTACATGTGCGGACGTTCGTGCGGAGCGGGGAATATTTAGGGATTGTTATGCGATTAACAGCGATTGGCGCTATATTTATTTACACGATACCGGTAGGATACGTATTTTTTTCATTGTTGTTCACTTATGCGACGGCGTTACAGCTATTGCCGCTTTTCTCTCATCATCGCGGTCACCCGATGCTTGCTTTATATCCGTTAACCGTGATGAAGCAACGTCAATCTGTGTTGAGCATATGGCTTATTGTATTCGGCATGCAAACGGCTCTATTTACAATGTTGTCTACGCTCGTCGTATCACTTTCGGCAGGAATGGCTGTACTTATAACAGAAGGGTTGCTTTGCGTCCTGCTCGTTATGTATATAAAGAAAAAATGGAAAGAAGCGGAATGAACACCGCTTCTTTTCTCATTTCATATATTCTACCGCGGCTAACCCAAGCGTTTTTGCTGCAATAAGCATGGCGCGCTCATCAAAATCAAATTTTGGATGATGGTGCGGATAAGCGTTCGTCGTCGTTTTTGCTTTTGCACCTGTAAAGAAAAACGTTCCTTTGACATGTTGTAAATAATAGGCGAAATCTTCCCCACCCATATGGGGAGCAATTTCTACAACGTGAGTGACGTCTTCTACTTCACGGGCAATGGAGACGAAAAATGCTGTTTCTTCTTCATGATTTATGACAGGTGGATAACCGCGCGTATAACTATATTCATATGTACAATGGTTGGCGATACACGTTCCTTTGACAATTTGTTCAATTTCTCGCTCAATATCGGTTCGCACTTGTTCAGACAACGTACGTACTGTTCCGACTAACGTCGCTCGATCAGCGATAACGTTAAACGCGTTGTCGGAAACGAAGGAGCCGATCGAAACAACGGCAGGTTCAAGCGGATCGACGCGCCGGCTAACGATTTGTTGCAAGTGTAGCACAAGTTGCGCTGCTGTAACGATCGCATCTTTTGTTTTATGAGGCTCCGCTCCATGCCCCCCAGAGCCTTTGACGACGATTTGAAAGCGGTCCGCGGCTGCCATGATCGGTCCGGTACGATATTGAATGACACCTGTCGGCTCTGTTGCCCATAGGTGGGTGCCAAAAATCGCGTCGACCCCTTCTAAACATCCGGCTTCAATCATCGCTTTTGCGCCACCTGGTGCGTATTCTTCTGCATGTTGATGAATGCAAACGATCGTTCCGCTCCAATGGTCACGCAGTTCATGAAGCGCTTTGGCAAGAACGAGCAGTGTCGCCGTATGTCCGTCATGACCGCATGCGTGCATGACACCTGGGACGGTTGATCGATACGGCACATCTTTTTCATCTTGAATCGGGAGAGCGTCAAAATCAGCTCGAAGCGCCACCGTTTTTCCGCCTTTTTTCCCTGCGATCGTCGCAACTACTCCGTTCCCTCCGACGTTCGTTCGCACAGGAATGCCGAGCTGTTTATAGTAGTCGGCGATGTACGCTGCCGTTTTATACTCTTGAAACGATAGCTCAGGGTGTTGATGCAAATGACGACGAATGGCCACCATGTCTTCATAATATTCGTGAAGCTTAGCAAACAGTAACGTTTTCATACGTCCCGCTCCTTCTGTTTTTTACCATTATACCATCGTTGACAAACAGACGAAAACGGGGTAATATACCCATATACGTATTTAGAGGGAAAACAGATGAGCACATGGGTAAACATTGTTCTAATCATTTTGCTTATTTATTTTGTCGCGACAAAAATGTTGCCGACAAAAGGTGTAGAGCATATTACGCCGGATGAATTAAAGGAGAAGGTCAAACAAACGAAAGACCGCCAGTTTATTGATGTGCGTACGCCAGCAGAGTATCGTGCGCGCCACATTCGTCAATTTAAAAACATTCCGCTTCATGAGTTGTCTATAAAATTACATGAATTAGACCGTGAAAAAGAAACGATCGTCATTTGCCAAAGTGGTATGCGCAGCAACCAAGCGGCGAAACTATTGGTGAAAAACGGATTTAAGCGCGTTGTAAACGTTCGCGGCGGGATGAACGCTTGGAACGGATGAAGGCTGATGGTGCATCAGCCTTCTTTTACGACCGTATATGTCGTCACATAAGATGGACGTGGGAAAATGGAGCGTTGTTGATCGATGCCTTCTTCAGTCCCGCGTTTTTGATGAGCTTTTTCGTATGCTTTTGATTGTTGCCAACGACGGAAGGCGTTTTCGTTTTCCCACATCGTCATAATGATGTATGTATCGCTTTTTAATGGACGTAGAACGCGAATGGCGACGAAGCCAGGTTCTTTTTCGATTAAACGCGCTCGCTGATTGAAGCGATGTTCAAATAGTGGTCTACCTTCATCTGTGACAGGAATGTTATTACAAACGATAAACTCCCCTCCGAGTGCTCCAACCGCATCTAGCACTTCATATGGACGAGGCTCATGAAATAAAGATTTTCCTTCTGTCTCATGAATGAGCATGCCATTGTCTTCATGACATACGAGCAACATGCGCTCATTTGGATATTGATCGCGCAATTGTTGCAAGTAGTCAACTGTTCCGTTTGTCATAAATACGTACATCCACCCATCACCTCTTTCTATTTATTATTCATATTTTACCACTTTCTTTTCTTCTTGGCGATTTCATGAACGTTGCGTATTATTACTACCCAGACGGTGAAAAAATCGGTATATTTGTGTTAGTGGAAACAAATGAACAGTTTCGTTACACTATAATATAAGCGATTACATACGTAGAGAGGATGGACATAATGATTAAAAACGATACATTTTTACGTGCTTGTCGCGGCGAAGCGACTGAATACGTTCCCGTTTGGTATATGAGGCAAGCCGGACGATCGCAGCCCGAATATCGTGCGTTAAAAGAAAAATACTCGCTTTTTGAAATTACACATCAGCCAGAATTGTGCGCATACGTCACGCGCTTGCCTGTCGAACAATATAACGTTGATGCGGCGATTCTTTATAAAGATATTATGTCACCGCTTCCAGCGATCGGTGTTGACGTCGATATTAAAGCAGGTATCGGACCAGTCATTAGCAACCCGATTCGTTCACTTGCGGATGTGGAGCGCCTCGGAGAAATCGATCCAGAGAGCGATGTGCCGTATGTACTTGAAACGATTCGGCTATTAACGAAAGAGCAATTGACCGTTCCGCTTATCGGGTTTGCAGGTGCACCGTTTACGTTAGCCAGCTACATGATTGAAGGTGGACCGTCGAAAAACTATAATAAAACGAAAGCGTTTATGTACGCTGAACGAAAAGCATGGTTCGCGCTTATGGACAAGCTAGCGGATATGACGATTCGTTACGTGAAAGCGCAAATTCGTGCCGGTGCAAGCGCGATTCAAATTTTTGATTCATGGGTTGGTGCGGTGAACGTTGCTGATTATCGTCATTTTATTAAACCGACGATGGAACGTATTTTTACAGCCCTTCGCGATGAAAACGTTCCGCTTATTATGTTCGGTGTCGGGGCGAGCCATTTAGCAAAAGAATGGCATGACTTGCCGCTTGACGTTGTCGGTTTAGACTGGCGCTTGTCCATTCGTGAGGCGCGTGACATGGGATTGACAAAAGCGCTACAAGGTAATTTAGATCCGGCTGTATTGCTCGCTCCGTGGGAAGTCATTGAAGCGCGCGTCAAACAAATTTTAGACGAAGGGATGGCGCATGAAGGGGGATATGTGTTTAACTTAGGACACGGCATTTTCCCGCAAATTCAACCAGAGACGTTGAAACGATTGACAGCGTTTATTCATGATTACTCTGCGCAAAGAAAAGGATGAATGAATAATGAAAAAGAAAGTGGTAGGATTGCTCGTCATGGCGTACGGCACGCCGTATAAAGAAGAAGATTTAGAAAGATATTATACACATATTCGGCGGGGACGGAAGCCGTCGGAGGAAATGCTTGCTGAGTTGCGTGAGCGCTACGAAGCGATTGGCGGCATTTCTCCGCTAGCGGCGATCACGAAAGAACAGGCCGAAAAGCTCGCTGAGCATCTTAATGGCATGCAAGATGATATCGAATTCCGTATGTATTTAGGTTTAAAGCATATTGAGCCGTTTGTAGAAGATGCGGTGCGGCAAATGCATGAAGACGGAATTGAACAGGCGGTGTCGATCGTATTAGCGCCTCATTTTTCCACATTTAGCGTAAAATCGTACAACGGTCGAGCAAAAGACGAAGCGGCACGCTTAGGTGGACCGAAGTTGACGTGCATTGAAAGCTGGTACAACGAGCCGAAATTTATTCAATATTGGGCGGAACGAGTGAAAGAGACGTACGCCCAAATGTCTGAACGAGAGCGAGAAAAAGCAGTATTAATCGTTTCAGCCCACAGCTTGCCTGAAAAAATTATCGCGATGGGAGACCCATATCAGAAGCAGCTGCAAGAAACAGCTGATTTGATCGCGAGAGAAGCAGGTGTGTCACAATATGTGATTGGATGGCAAAGTGCAGGAAATACGCCAGAGCCGTGGATTGGTCCTGACGTGCAAGATTTAACGCGACAGTTGTATGAAGAAAAACGATATGAGGCGTTCGTCTATGTCCCAGCAGGGTTTGTATCCGATCATTTGGAAGTGTTGTATGACAACGATATTGAATGTAAGCAAGTGACAGATGAGCTTGGTGTCAGCTACTATCGTCCGCCGATGCCGAATGTGCACCCGCAGTTTATTGATGCATTGGCGACTGTAGTGTTAAACCATTTACGTAAAGAAGGCGAAATATCATGAAAAAGAAAGTCGTCATTATTGGCGGTGGAATGACAGGATTGACGGCCGCTTACTATTTACAAAAAGAAGCACGTGAAAACAAGCTGCCGATTTCCTGTGAATTAATTGAAGCAAGTCATCGACTCGGAGGAAAAGTACAAACGGTTTATCGTAATGGGTTTATTATTGAGCGCGGCCCGGATTCTTTTTTAGCGCGCAAAATGAGCGCTTCTCGCCTTATTCACGAGGTTGGGCTTGAACAAGAGCTTGTGCATAATACAGCAGGTCAATCGTACATTCTCGTCAATCGAACGTTGCATCCCATTCCCGGTGGTGCGGTGATGGGCATTCCGACGAAACTTGCCCCGTTTGTAGTGACGCGTCTCTTTTCCCCGTTTGGCAAACTGCGTGCGGCAGCGGACTTTATATTGCCGCCGCTAAAAGCGGAAGGAGACGTGTCGCTCGGACAATTTTTCCGCCGCCGTCTCGGTAACGAAGTCGTTGATCGGCTAATTGAGCCTTTATTGTCGGGAATTTATGCTGGTGATATTGATAAGCTTAGTTTAATGGCGACGTTCCCACAATATTTCCACTTAGAACAAAAACACGGAAGCCTCGTGTTAGGAATGAAACGTTCGATGCCGAAGCAAAAAACGAAGCAAAAAAGCGAGAAAGGCATTTTTCAAACGTTAAAAACAGGATTGTCGTCACTTGTTGATGCAGTTGAACAAAAACTAGAAAAGGGAACAGTCCATAAAGGTGTGCGCGTCGAGCGAATAGAAAAAGTCAACGGACAATACGTTTTAACGTTAAGCAACGGCGAGGTAAAAGAGGCAGATAGCGTCATTATTGCCGTTCCGCACCAGTCGCTAACGTCGCTCTTTCCGAACGAGTCGATGTTTGCCGCTTTTGAAACGATGCCGTCTACTTCCGTTGCGACCGTTGCGCTAGCGTTTCCGAAAGAGGCGATAGCGAAAGATATGAATGGAACAGGATTCGTCGTTTCACGCGATAGCGATTATACGATTACCGCATGTACGTGGACGCATAAAAAATGGCCGCATACGACACCAGAAGGGTACGTCTTGTTGCGCTGTTATGTTGGGCGTCCGGGAGATGAAGCGATTGTTGATCAAACGGATGATGATATCATTCAAGTCGTCATGGACGATTTAAACAAAGTGATGAATATTACGATGAGCCCGATGTTTTCTGTCGTTACGCGTTGGAAACAGTCGATGCCGCAATATATCGTCGGTCATCGCGAGCGCATGGAGCAAGTGAAGAACGATATGCAACAACATTTGCCAGGCGTATTTTTAGCTGGAAGTTCGTATGAAGGACTCGGCCTTCCAGACTGTATCGATCAAGGGGAAGAAGCAGTAAAAAAGGTGCTCCATTACTTGTCTTATACAAAGGAAAAGGTGTCTTCACTATAAGGCACCTTTCTTATTGCAAATATAGCGATATGATGGTACAATTGAAAACGGAATGACCGAAATGTTCATTTAGTCATAATAAAGGATGAACGCTTATGTCGGAAAAAAAGAAGCAAATTGTTGAAGCAGCGGCGAAGTCATTTTCCCTTTTTGGCTATAAAGCGACAACGATGGATCAAGTGGCGAAAATGGCAAACGTCGGAAAAGGGACGATTTATACGTTTTTTAAAAGTAAAGAAGAACTGCTTGAAGACATCGTTTCGTCGATCATTTCTGAAATTAAGCACGAAGCGAATGCGGCAGTTGATGCCCGCTTGCCGTTTAACGAAAATGTGCAACGGGTGTTACAGCGCATTTTTACGTTTCGCAAGGAGCACGAGTTGACGATCAAACTGTTGCAAGAAGTGCGCGATATCGGTACACCAGCTGTGCGCGATGTGATGAAGCGGCTCGATCGCGAAATGATTGCATTTATTCGTGAGAAAATTGAAGAGGCGATGGCCAAAGGCGAAATTCGCTCATGCGATGCGGAGTTAACCGCATTTTTAATGTTTAAAATGTATATCGCGTTACACGTCGACTGGGAAAAAGAACACGAACCGCTGTCGCCACAAAAAATTGCTGAACTGTTTCATTTGTATTTGTTAAAAGGATTATCTCCACGATGATCCTTCTCTTTTTTGCACAAAATGACTAAATGAACGAAATGGTCAATATTTAAAGGGGGTTGAGTGTGTGAACGCATTCAAATTATGGGTGCAGGAAATGAAAATGATCGCCTCGAATCGGAAAGTGCTTATTCCGATTATTGCTGTCTTGTTTATTCCACTTTTATATAGCGGCATGTTTTTATGGGCGTTTTGGGATCCGTACGATCGTTTAGATGAGCTGCCTGTCGCTGTTGTGAACAACGACAAAGGGGCGACGTTTGAAGGAAAAGAGCTGCATATCGGTCGAGATCTCGTCGAAAAGCTGAAGGAAAAGAAACAGTTTGATTGGCACTTTGTTAGTGAAGAAGAAGGAAAAAAAGGGTTGAAAGAACAGCGGTATTATATGCTCATTCAAATTCCTGAACATTTTTCACAACATGCGACGACGTTACAAGACGATCATCCGAAAAAGCTTCAGCTCATTTACATGCCGAATGAAAGCTTCAACTTCTTATCTGCCCAGATTGGTGGAACGGCGGTTGAAAAAATAAAAACGGAAGTAGCGAAAACGCTAACCGAAACGTATGCAGAAAACATGTTTAATAACATAAAAACGTTAGCAGACGGGCTAACGCAAGCGAGCGACGGAGCAGAAAAGTTGCATGATGGACTCGTTGATGCAAGCGAAGGAACGAATAAACTGTACGATGGCATGAAACAAGCGCAAGATGGTTCAAATGAATTGCACCGTCATTTAGCGACACTTGCGGAAAAATCAATCGCATTTACCGACGGATTGCATCAAGCAGCTGACGGTTCGATGCAAGTAGAAACAGGTGTTCAAACGCTTCATGACGGAATGAAGCGCATGGTTGATGGGCAAGGACAGCTAGTTGCTGGAGCGCAACAAGCAAAAGAAGGGACGGCAAAGCTTGCTTCTGGGGCCAATCGTGTGCTTGAAGGAGTGAAAACACTTGATGAACGCATGCCGCAGCTGTTGCAAGGTTCGGAGCAATTAAGCGGGGGAGCAGAAAAGTTAGCGACATCGCTTTCCGAGTGGCAACAAGGAGCTACGCAAGTTCAAATAGGTGCTGCTCAAGTGGCAGGCGGGTTAGAGAAGTTAGCTGTCCAACTTGATGCCCTCATTGCGCAAACGTCAGATCCAGCGCAAAAAGCAGTATATGAGCAACTAAAACAAAACGTTGTGCAATTGTCGGTAGGAAGCAAGCAAGTGGAAAACGGAGTAGCACAGTTAAACGATGGCGCCAAGGCGTTGCAAGCAGGGGCAACTTCGTTAAGTAATGGAGCGAAGCAGTTGCATGAAGGGCATATTGCTCTTGAAAGTGGCGTGAATCAACTGCTTACGGGACAAAAACAGCTGGCCGATGGTGCGAATGCGCTTGCGAGCGGTCAAGAAAAGCTTGTTGTAGGTATGACTACGTTACATGAAAAAATGAAAGAAGCGGAGCAAGGAACAGCGAAGCTCGCTCGTGGTGGCAAAACGCTTGTTTCTGGATTGCGGGCTCTTGCTGACGGTGCTGATCAACTTCAAGACGGTGCGCATCGATTGGCTGATGGTTCGCAACAATTGGCCGGCGGGATGAATGAGTTAACAATCGGGACAGGAAAATTGCAAGATGGGATGAATCAATTAACAGACGGTTCAGAAGAACTAGCAAACAAATTAAAAGAAGGTGCTGAAAAAGCAAGCGATGTGAAGGCGAACGAGGATGTGTACAACATGTTTGCTGAACCGGTTAAAGTAAAAGATGAAAAAATACATGAAGTACCAAACTACGGTACTGGATTTACGCCATATTTCTTGTCGTTAGGGTTGTTTGTTGGCGCGCTGTTGCTTTCGATCGTCTTTCCATTACGGGAACCAGCTGCACCGCCGCGCTCGCCATTTCATTGGTTTTTCGCAAAATTTGGCGTATTAGTCGCCGTTGGCATTGTGCAAGCGCTTCTTGCTGATAGCGTGCTGCTTCTCGGACTTGATTTAGAAGTAAAAAGCGTTTCGTTATTTATCGTGTTTAGCATCGTGACAAGCATTGCCTTTTTATCTGTCATCCAATTTCTCGTTACAGTCTTTGGAGATCCGGGACGTTTTATCGGTATCGTCATTTTAATTTTGCAATTGACGACAAGTGCTGGAACGTTCCCGCTTGAGCTAATTCCGCATGCGCTCCAGCTATTTAACGCATGGTTGCCGATGACGTATTCCGTTTTCGGATTTAAAGCGGTCATTTCGAGTGGAGACTTTTCATTTATGTGGGATCATGTCGGAAAACTACTGATGTTTATTGTCGTTATGATGGCTGGCACGATGACGTATTTTACGATTCAACATCGTCGTCAATTTACAACAATCGTCGAACGAGCTTCTGAGGCGTAATATGCTTCAGAAGCTTTTTTTGATGAAAAAATTTTTAAAAAATTAACTTGCATATACAAGGTGATGTACGTATAATATGAATATGAAAACGATTTCATTCGTTTCTTTTCGATTAGAATGAGGGGGAATGGGAGAATGGCGACGATTGAAGATGTCGCCAAGCTAACAGGGCTTTCACGGACGACGATTTCGCGCGTCATTAACAATCACCCGTACGTGTCAGAAGAGAAACGAAAGCTCGTGCTTGAAGCGATGGAAAAGCTAGGGTATGTGCCGAATTCATCGGCTAGAAGTTTGCGGAATCAAAAAACGAGCATTTTAGCATTATTTATTCCGCGCATTACAAATCCTTTTTTCAGCGAACTTGTAGAAGCGACAGAAATAGCGGCAGCGGAACATGGCTATCAGCTCATTATTTGTCAAACGCGCTATTCGCCTGAAAAAGAATTGAACTATATGAATTTACTAAAAACAAAACAAGTCGATGGAGTCATTTTAGCTTCTATTCAAAATGAATGGAAGAAACTAAAACCTTTTTTGCAATACGGGCCGATCGTCCTTTGTAACGAGTTTGACGATTGTGCAAACGTTCCAACCGTTCGGCTTGATCAAGTGTACGGGGGATACATAGCAACGAAACATTTGCTTGAACAAGGTCATACGAAAATTGCGTATTGTTCCGGTGGTTATCAAAGCAATGTAGCAAAATCGCGTGAGATTGGCTTTAAAAAAGCGTTAGCGGAATATAAGCTTACGTTTGATGAGCGATACGCTTTTCGCGATGCGTTTCATATCGCAGACGGGAAGCGTGTATTCCAAAAAATGATGGCGCTTTCAGAACGACCGACCGCCGTATTTACTGGAAGCGATGAAGTGGCCGCTGGCATTATATCGGAAGCGGTGAAATGCGGCTATCGTATCCCTGAAGACTTAGCGGTCGTTGGTTTCGATAATCAAGCTATTACGGAGTTAACGAATCCGACGATTACAACGGTGCATCAACCGGTGAAACAAATGGCGCAAAAAGCAGTGGATGTGATCGTTGAAAAAATTCAAACGAAAAAATATGAAACAAAGGAAATTTACGAATTTCCACTTCAGCTTATTGTGCGCGCATCAACAATTGGTAGCAAACTTCACCAACATGAAGTTTGACATACATTTCAATTTAAATATAAGGGGGATTTTTCATGAAGAAGGCAACGAAATTTTCTTCTGCATTGCTAGCACTTACGCTCGGATTGACAGCATGCTCTAGCGGTCAAGACACAGGAACGAAGGAAACAACGGACAAAAAAGATGATGCAAAAAAATCAGAAGAAGTTGTAAAAATCGTTTATGCTCGTGGTAAAGATGCGACAAAAGCAACAGAAGAAATTGTCAAAGCGTTTGAAGCAAAATATCCTAACATTGACGTAGAGTTCCGCGAAATGCCTTCAGACACAGGGGCTCAGCACGATGCATACGTCACCATGTTAAACGCTAAATCGTCCGAAATTGACGTCATGGATTTGGACGTTATTTGGCCAGCAGAGTTTGCGCAAGCAGGATACGTTCTTCCGCTTGATCGTTTCATCGAAAAAGATGGTATTGATTTGAGTGCATATAACCAAGGTGCGCTTGCCGCTGGAAATTTCGATGGAAAACAATGGGCGATGCCGAAATTTATTGACACAGGACTATTATTTTATCGTAAAGATATCGTACCAGAAGATAAAGTACCAAAAACTTGGGATGAGTTGTTGACAGCTGCACGTGAGTTTAAAGGACAAGGTGGCACACAATTTGGCTACTTAATGCAAGCGAAACAATATGAAGGATTAGTATGTAACGCGATTGAATTTATTGCGGCATACGGTGGAAAAATTGTTGATGAAAATAACAACGTAGTCGTCAACAGCCCTGAAACAATTAAAGGATTAAAGAAAATGGTTGAAATTGCAACGTCTGACGTTGTGCCAAGCAACATTACAACGTTTACAGAACCAGAATCTCATACAGCGTTTATTGAAGGTCAATCGTCGTTTATTCGCAACTGGCCATACCAATACGCGTTAGCAAACGATCCAGAACAATCAAAAATCGTTGATAAAGTAGGCGTTGCGCCGCTACCTGCTGGTGATAAAGGTTCAGCTGCTGCATTAGGTGGATGGATGACAGCAATTAACGCATATTCGAAAAATAAAGAAGCGGCTTGGGAATTTGTAAAGTTTATGACTGGTCCAGAAGGTCAAAAAATTTCTGCGATTTACGGCGGTTTAGCACCAACGCTTCCAGAGCTATTTAAAGACGAAGAAGTGTTAAAAGCGAACCCATTCTTTGCAGAACAAGGATTTGTTGACGGATTAAATGCAGCAGTACCACGTCCAGTTGTACCAAACTATCCAGAAGTATCTGAAATTATTCAAATTAACGTATCTAAAGCCATTGCTGGACAAATTACAGTCGAAGAAGCTGTGGCGAACATGGAAAAAGAAATTAAAGCAGTTATGCAGTAGTTGCACGTTAGCCTTCAGCCTCGTATGAGCGCTGAAGGCTAAATCCTTTGCATAAAGGGGGAACAATGAGTGAAAAACGAAAAAAAGTCGGAGCGCCGTTTAGCGTACATTCTTGTCGCTCCATCGCTCTTGCTCATTTTAGCCGTCGCCATTTGGCCAGTTATTCAGTCATTTTATTTCAGTTTATTTGACTATCGTTTGAACAACCCAGCAAAATCTTCTCTTCATCTTGATTACAGCTTAAACTTAGAGCGATATTTAGAAAGTTATCCGTTTTTAATGAATGCATTAAAGCAAGAGATGGCGCAAGCAACGGGCGCGGAAAAAGAACAGTTGGCGTCGTTGCAAGAGAAATTGCAACAAGTCGATGAAGAAATTCGCGCAGATGAAGAAGTAGCGAAACGGTATGAACAAGTGGATGAGATTTTGAACAATTTTGAAGTGCCGAGTGAAGAGATTAAAATTGTTTCTATTGATGAAGAAGCGGCACAACATTTAACAAAAACGATTAGCGAAACGAAACAAACGTTAAAAGCGTTAAATGAAAACGGGCAATTGAAACAAGGAGACAAATTAACAGGGCTTGCAAACGGGTTAAGCGGAGCAGTTATTGAACCGAACTTTGTCGGTTTAGCACACTACAAAAACTATTTGAGCGACTCCCGTTTATGGAAAGCGCTTTGGAATACAACCGTATTTACAGTTATTTCTGTATCGATTGAATTAGTGCTCGGCTTAGCGATTGCGCTGTTGATTAATAAAGCGTTTTTTGGACGCGGTCTTGTACGGGCGACGATTTTAATTCCATGGGCCATTCCGACAGCCGTATCTGCGTTAATGTGGAAGTTTTTATATGATGGACAAAACGGAATTGTTGCAAAATACTTTGCAGATATCGGAATCATCAATAATATGAGCGAGCTACTAACGACAGGAGCAGGGGCAATGTTTGCCGTCATTTTCTCCGACGTATGGAAAACGACACCGTACATGGCGCTATTGCTGCTAGCAGGTTTGCAGACAATTCCAAGCTCACTATACGAGGCAGCATCTATCGACGGGGCGACAAAGTGGCAACAATTTGTCAAAATTACGTTACCTCTTTTAAAATCAAGCATTCTCGTTGCGCTCTTGTTCCGTACGCTTGATGCGTTTCGTGTATTTGACTTAATTTTCGTATTGACAGGTGGCGGACCAGCAAACTCGACAGAAACGATTTCGATTTTAGCGTATAAAGTCATGTTCTCACAAACAAACTTCGGTGGCGGTTCAGCGTTGGCGGTGATCGTATTCATTTGCGTAGCGATCATTTCGACGATTTACATTAAGTTTTTAGGTGCTGACCTCATTTCTGACCGAAAATAGGAGGTGCAACGATGCAAAAGAAAGCCGGTCCATTGTTTTATGTGTTTTTATTTGTTTTTGTTTTTTTAGTGATGTTTCCATTTTTATGGATTTTATTAAGTTCGATTAAGCCGTTAAGCGAATTATTTGGTGAAGAAGCATTTAACTGGTTTACGAGCCACCCGACGTTAAAAAGTTACGTCTCTGTTTTCGTCAATTATCCGTTTTTAAAATATTTATGGAACAGCACAGTCATTGCGACAATTACAACCGTATATACCGTATTTGTGGCGGCGTTTGCTGCGTATGCGATTGCGCGCTTAGATTTTAAAGGAAAATCGATCATTTTAGGTATCGTGTTATCGGTATCGATGTTTCCACAAATCGCGACGATTTCACCAATTTATATGTTTGTCAAAAAGTTTGAGTTAACAAATAGCTATTTAGGTTTAATTATTCCGTATACGACATTTGCGTTGCCGCTTTCGATTTGGTTACTAGTCACATTTTTCCGTAAAATTCCGTTTGATTTAGAGGAAGCGGCGAAAATGGACGGAGCGACACCGTTGCAAACGTATTTTAAAGTCATTTTGCCGTTAGCTGTACCGGGGATTTTTACAACGTCCATTCTTGTGTTTATTGCGGCATGGAACGAATTTTTATTTGCGCTAACGATTAACACGGCGGAAAATTATAAAACGGTACCGGTTGGAATCGCGATGTTTCAAGGACAATATACGATTCCATGGGGCGAAATTTCAGCGGCGACAGTCATTGTGACAATTCCGCTCGTTATTATGGTACTATTATTCCAACGCCGCATCGTATCCGGTTTAACGTCTGGTTCAGTGAAAGAATAGCGGAGAGGGGAAAAGAAGATGGAATCGATTCCAAAAACGAAACAATGGTGGAAAGAAGCGGTTGTATATCAAATTTATCCGCGCAGTTTTAAAGATTCAAACGGGGATGGCATCGGTGATTTGCGAGGGATTATTGAAAAGCTAGATTATTTACAAGAGCTCGGTGTCGATGTCGTTTGGCTGTCGCCTGTTTATAAGTCGCCAAACGACGATAACGGCTACGATATTAGCGATTACCAAGACATTATGGACGAGTTCGGCACGCTCGCTGACTGGGACGAACTGCTTCGCGACATGCATGCCCGCGGCATGAAGTTAGTGATGGATTTAGTCGTCAACCATACGTCTGACGAACATCACTGGTTTGTTGAATCACGCAAGTCGAAAGACAATCCGTATCGCGACTATTACATTTGGCGTTCGGGGAAAGATGGGAAAGAACCGAACAACTGGCAATCATTTTTTAGCGGCTCCGCTTGGCAATATGATGAAGCAGCAGGAGAATATTATTTGCATTTATTTTCGAAAAAGCAACCAGATTTAAACTGGGAAAACGAAAAGGTGCGCGAAGAAATTTTCAACATGATGACATGGTGGTTAGATCGTGGCATTGACGGATTTCGGATGGACGTGATTAACTTATTATCAAAAGTGGAAGGGTTACCAGATGCTCCGGTGACGAATGCCAATGATCGTTATCAATGGGGCGGACAATATTTTGTGAACGGACCGAAGTTAATGGACTATTTGCGTGAAATGAAAGAAAAAGTGTTAAGTAAATACGACATTATGACGGTCGGAGAAACGCCGATGGTGACGACAGACGATGCCATTCAGTTTACGAACGAGCAAGATGGCGTAATGAATATGTTGTTTCAATTTGAGCATATGGACGTCGATTCGAAACCGAGTAGCCATCTTGGTAAGTGGGACATTCAACCGTGGAAATTGACCGATTTGAAAAAAATTATGAGCAAGTGGCAAGTGGAACTTCATGGAAAAGGATGGAACTCACTCTATTTAGAAAACCATGACCAGCCACGCTCTGTTTCGCGTTTTGGCGATGATCAAACGTATCGGGTGGAAAGTGCAAAAATGTTGGCGACATGGTTGCATATGATGCAAGGAACGCCATACATTTACCAAGGACAAGAAATTGGGATGACGAACGTCGCGTTCCCGTCGATTGAATATTACCGCGACGTTGAAACGATTAACTTATGGAACGATGTCGTTGTCAATAAGGGGGAAGACCCAGACAAAATTTTAAAAGCGATTCATTACCGTGGTCGCGATAACGCGCGCACACCGATGCAATGGGATGCGACAGAACATGCAGGATTTACGACGGGGACGCCGTGGATTGACGTCAATCCAAACTATCGCGATATTAACGTCGAACAAGCATTAAAAGATGAAAATTCCATCTTCCATTACTATAAAAAGCTCATTCGTCTCCGAAAAGAGCATCCAATTATCGTATACGGATCATATGAACTGTTGCTTGAAGATGATGAACAAATTTACGCATACGTGCGCAAGTTGAACGATGAACAGCTGCTTGTCATCACAAACTTTAGCAGCGAGCAGCCAACATTTACATTGCCGTCACACATCACGTTCACGGAAAAACAACTGCTCATTAGCAACTATGCGGTTGATGAAAACGAATCGATAGACACGATCGTGCTAAAACCGTATGAAGCACGTGTTTATAAACTAAAGTAAAAAGCAGCCACGCGGGCTGCTTTTTACTTTAACAAGTGACGTTTAAGCATTGAACGCATATGTTGCCGTAACATTCATGTTGTTCTTCCATTTCTTTGCCGCACTCGCAACATGTTTTCGGCGGCAACTTTTTATAAAATTCAGACATTTTTTCTAACATAACTCCCCATCCCCTTCGCTTTTATTGATTTTATTGTATTATAACAGATGTACATTTTTCAATAGTTGTTTTATAACATTTACATATGTGAAATTCGTTCAGAAATTTGGTATCGTTTAGTTGTACACATTTTTGCGAGGAAGGTGAATACATATGAAAGTGACCGTTATCGGTTATTGGGGAGCGTTTCCGAAAAAGAATGAGGCGACGTCATGTTACTTATTTGAACACGACGGTTTTCGTTTATTAGTGGACTGTGGAAGCGGAGCGTTAGCCCAACTGCAAAACGTCATTGATATTGAACAAATTGATGCGGTGATCATATCGCATTATCATCACGACCATGTCGCAGATATCGGCCCGCTTCAATACGCGCGACTCATTAAGAAAAATTTAGGCGCACATTTGCCTGAGCTTCCTATTTATGGCCATTCGTTTGATCGGGATGGATTCGCACGCCTTGCTCATAAAGGAGTGACGAAAGCGGTGGCGTACGATCCGAACGATGAGCTTCATATCGGTCCATTTACGATTACGTTTATGCCGACAGAACATCCAGCTGTTTGTTATGCGATGCGCATTTGTGCAGGAGAAAAGACGGTCGTATATACAGCAGATTCGAGCTATTTGCCTCAGTTTGTTCCTTTTGCAAAACATGCGGACGTACTGATTTGCGAATGCAACTTTTACGCAGGACAACATGCGAAACAAGCAGGGCATATGACGAGCGAGGAAGCGGCAACGATCGCCCGCGACGCTGGCGTTAAAACATTGCTATTAACGCACTTACCTCATTTCGGTAACGTTGAACAACTTGTCGACGAAGCAAAAACGATTTTCCATGGCGATGTCCAACTAGCAACAACAAGATGGACGTGGGAAGGGTAGCGATCGGCTACTCCTATTATCACATGTATTGAATTTTTGATGTACTGAAATAATTTATTGACTTTCTTTTTTTTTTTTTTTTTACATTAAATATGGGACTTTCCATATAAAGGATAATTGTCTTTATTTATAAATTTTTAAAATATCATTTTTTGGGGAGGGATTTGGATGTCAAGTTGGTGGTCAGACTCACATTTCGCACCCTCTCGACAACAATCGGGAGGCTTTTTTTCTCTTCCTGTCGTATATAACCTTTGAACACAAGGAAATCAAATTATTTTCTTCTTCTTTTG
>Ga0116210_1000767_pt1 | contig 28765 bp, 18 predicted proteins | sample TshhotsprinmetaG_FD_94483 | JGI IMG/M metagenome (GOLD analysis project Ga0116210, IMG submission 94483) | Hot spring microbial communities from South Africa to study Microbial Dark Matter (Phase II) - Tshipise hot spring metaG | ecosystem: Environmental > Aquatic > Thermal springs > Hot... | reverse complement strand
CCAAATACGCCCATAACGCATCATCCAAAATCGGCTTGGCCATGTCGTACCTCCTTGCACGCCAGGACCTTACCATAAATACCCGTTTCCAACTAGGTCATTTTGTTAGAGGCTCTAAGTCTAACTTTACAACACCTCAAAGACTTAGGGGAATTATGGAACGGATTACTTGATTTTCAAAACGGTGACCAATTCAAGTCATTGTGCTTCAAGTCATTGTGCGGTTGGATTCCTGGGGCAGTCGGGAAAGCTGCCGCTGTTGGATCAAGCGAAAGCGGATCAACCGAGCGGACGGAAAACAGTTAGGATCTTGGTGGCCGCGGCCGGGCTTTTATCCACGCCAGCTTAGGAACAGAGAAGAGGTGGTCCAAAAATTGTTCGCCGGTTGTCACAATCTAGGTCGGCTTTTCGTAGCATCTACAGAGGAAAGTAGATGTGCGAAGCGGATCGGTACCTCGTCTTAAGGAGGTAACATTATGGGTTATTGCGTGTTTCAAATGCCGGCAATCAAAGACCTTAAGGGCGAGTGGCGGTCACCCGTTCAAGGGGTGGTCCGGCAGCTCGAGGATGCGAAAACTCAAGTTCTGCCGGGCTATATCCCTTATTTTGAGCCCCTGGGTCGAAGTTATTTCAAGAAACGAATTCAAAAGCTGCGGCTGGTGGCCAAGCTTGAAACGGCATTTGTGGAAGGAAGACAGGTGCCCGTTGTGATCTTGTTCGACCTGCTATATCGTGAAGATCCTGCCTATGGCGATGGTTCTGTGGAGCATTTGTGATACCGATATGAGGGATTAATTCAGCAATTTGCTGGGGAAATACGGGACCATGCCCGCCAGTGGCTTCAGAGTGCATCTCAGACCGCATTCAAAATGCCACCGGCTTTGCCGGATCATTTGAAGGCAGTCCTTTGGGAATTACCGAGTCCGGATCAATCATCGGCAGTTTACGAATCCGATCTATGGGACCGATGCTATAAACGAATCTCATTGGATACCGAACGCGCCGCTATCTACGAGGCCATCAGCGAAATCGCAGGTTCCTCGGAACCCGCGAAAGCCTGGGAGAAGCTGGAAAAGCGGGCAGGGGATTCGGTCATCCACTACTTACGCTTCCTCGAGCCAAAATTCAATCACTGTCACATCTTCTTGCTTGGACTTGAGTCCGGTTCCTGGAGCGCATCGGAGTGTTCTTCTCGCCGGGAGGAAATCCAAAAGCTCGCTGAACAAGTGGAAGCTGCGCTGAAGCAAGCGCGTGAAGGCGGGGCTTCCGAGCAGGGATTCCTATTTGCCGACCAAATCGGGCGCTATGCGGAGCGCGCTTACCCAGCCTACCTACTGGCGGACGAGGAAATCTGGCAGGGCATTCGCTCAGGCCGAGAGGTTTCACTTCCTTTGTCATCGGAAGAGATTGAAGCACTGGAAAGTATGCGTGCAGGTCGATTCCCGCCGTGCATCATCGAGGGTCGGGCAGGGAGTGGCAAATCCACACTTCTTGTTTATTACACTGTAGAAAGGCTTGCCGCTCCCGCTATTGTCAATACCAAACAGCCAGTGGAAGTTCCGCTGCTCGTCGTCACGCAAAGTGCCAGTTTGCTCGAGGGTTTGAAGCTCGAAGGGGACGAAGATGCACCTCAAGGCATAAAACTGTTAGTGGAGAAACTAAAGAAGCGACTAACGAAGATCTGGGAAGGCCGCCAGGATCTCAAATTTCAACCGGAATATTACACGTACCATCAGTTTGCTCTCAATCAGTTGTGTGAGTCGTCGCGCAACAGATTCTTAGAAAGAAGCAGGAAGGGCGGCTGGATCGACTTTTCCGAATTTCGAAAATTATTGCGAGGGCAACGTGAAAAAAGCTGTGGCTACCGCGGCAAGTTGAGCCGTGGAATAACCGCAGAATTGGCGTGGTTTACGATTCGAAGCTATATCAAAGGGTACTGCATCGATCGGGAGGGGGAGGAGCGGTGGCTGGCCCCCGAGGATTATGCCGAATCAGACGTGGTTGCACGAAAAGACCGGCAAATAAGCCTTGAGGTTTACAAGGAAGTCTGGAACAAGATTTGGCCCTGGTACAAGAGATTAACAGTCGCATGTAAAGAAAATGAATTTCGACCACCACGGTGGGACGATCTAGACCTTGCGTGGGAAGTTCTGCAAAATCGTAGCGAAACGGCACCCACGTATGCCGTGCTCATCTGCGATGAATGTCAGGACCTCACGCGGGTAGAGCTTGCAGCGATTTTCGGCTCCTTGGAATGGGTCCGTTACAACTTGACCGAACTGAAAGATCCGCGGCTTCCCATTATTCTGGCCGGGGATGCTCATCAGACGATATACCCCGCCTGCTTCCGATGGGCTAGGGTGCGCCAAGATTGTGCCCGGGCCATTGTTCAACATCTTCCCGGCTGCAAACCTCCTTTGGTCGGGGTTCTAGAGCTCCGTTATAACTACCGGAATCCCCCATCGATTGCGGGTCTCTGCAATGGGCTCCAGTGGTTGAGGCAGGAAACCTTGGGGCATCAATCGGCCTTACAAAAGATCTGGCGGGTAGAAGACGAACAGCCCAACCAGAGGGTAAGGCGGCTTTTAATATCGGGCGAGTCAAATTCTTTAGACCGGCTTATCGAGGGGGGAGCGTTGTTGCTTGGTCCTGAGCCTGCAGATCCTGATGATGAGGTCTCGCGGGAATTTTGGAGGGCTTTAGGCATCGAAACACCCCCGGATAAAGCCCCCAACTATGTGACCCCAGCCGATGTAAAAGGCTTGGAGCTTCCGTTTATTGCGGTGGTGGGTTTTGGGGAGGTCTTCCGCAGATTAAACGTGTCTGACTTTTGGCACTGGCGAAATGCGGCAGAGGATGAGCGGATCGCCGAAGATACGCGCTTTAGCGTCGAGTACTTTCTGAATCGATTGTATGTGGCGGTCAGCCGCGCCCGTAACCAACTATGGATCGTGGAGACCGAAGAAGGGTGGAAGGCGTTTTGGGAGCCTCTTCAAGAAATCTTGTCGCAGGCAGGAGATGAATCGATTACCAACTCGCAGAGAGACGAGCGAGCAACCGTGGGTTTTGTTTGGAGTGATGGGACCGCATACGAACTGTTAGGAATTTTCGGAAGGAACTTTGGCAACCTCGCGGTCCAGGCACGGTTGGCGGCGTTGAACGAAAACAGCGCCGAAAAAGCCGAGCTGGCGGCCTATTATTACGCTTTGGCCAACAAACCGCTCGAGAAGCACGAGATGTTAGCCTACAGAAAGTATTTCGAAGGAAATGTGTTGGAAGCCGCCAAGCAAATGTGGGAGATCGATTGCAGCCGGGCCAGTGATTGGTTTAGGGAAGCGCAAGCGTGGGAAGAAATGGCTCGGCGCCCGGTTACCCCTATTTGGCGATCGCAGCTTGGTAAACTCCTTCTTCAGGTAGGGGAAAAAGACGAGAGAAGTTGGTTTCAAGAGAGTTTTGAACTTCTTGCCCGGTACGAGGTATCATCGGATTTGGCTCAAAGTCGAAACAAAGGTGGAACCAAATGGAGGATCTGGACGCAGATTCTCATCGATCTTCTCCAAAGGCTCTCACGCAGCCCGGGCGTTCCACGCGAAATCAAAAGCCAAGCCATTACTTTACTCGCCGATTACGAACCTAAGGATCCAGCTCTCACCTACTATGCAAAGTGGCACTCGCTACTCGGTTCGATCCACTATCAACTAGAGAATTACAGCGAGGCAGTTAAGCATTGGGACAACGCGAAGGAAACAACTCATGCTCAATACTTCCTTGCGAAGGCCAATACCACCCAGTATCCGGAATCCCTCACGTGGTGGGAAAGTGCGGGCGAGTGGGAAAAGATGGTCAGTTTGTATGAGGGGCACGCGCAAATAGACCTCTCTGCTTCGGATCGCGTCAGGGTAAGCCGGGCTTACCTTGAGCTTGGCCATAAAATCAAGGGACTTGTTCTGAGGGTGCAGATCGATGATGAATCGCTCATGAAAATATGCAGAGACTGGATTTGGTCGGGCAATGCTACGCCAGAGGAGCTAAAGCATCTAGTTGATCAGATGTTTCAGGAATTCAGCAAGGGGGTGGAAAATGTAGAGCAGTCATCTCGATGGACGAGCCTCATGCTGGATTTGATATTTGAATCCGCATGTGATGGCAGCAATTGGAAGGTATCAGCAACCCACGCCTTGTGCCACGGTTTTCGCCATGCGGCAAATCCCCAGGCCGTGCAAAGGTGGTTCATGGATAAATGGGCAGTCCGAGAAATCGCTCGCTTGAAGTGGCCCTTAGTCAAGGAAATGATCACGTTGATTCCGACTGCAACCCGCGATCTCATCCGGGAAAGTTGGCAAGCTCAACAGTTCCATCAGGCAGCTCGACTGGCTACTATTGCACTCGCATTGATTTGGCATTTCCAACGTTCTCCCGACGAACGGCAAAAACCCCTAAGCGGTACTTCATTACAACCTGGCGTTGACCAAACACAGTGGGCATCTGTCCCACCGGACACCAGACAAACCGAAGGCATTCCGTCTTGGCGGGCCAGTTTCGCCCCGTATCTATCTTTGGAGGAGACTGAGGTCCTAGAAAAACCACCGGAAAGGCCAACCGCCCGTTCGCTGGCAAGCAAGGCTGGCATATCGGGAAAGGAGGGAATACCCATAAATCTCGAATTTTTCGCTCGCTTACCGGACAAGCTTGGTGAAGTGATAGAGGCCGCGGTGGGCTGTGTGGGCGATGGCCGGCCGGATTGGATCGTCGATCCATGGGAAAAATACGAAGCTCCAGAATATGAATGGCTTTATACTGCCGTCGATTCATTAGCGTTTGAATTCGCGAATGTCGCCCGCGAATTGGTCCTTTTGGGTCAGTACTACGACGAGCGTTTAACGAAGAGGTTGCTCCTTTTAGGACGCTTTGTGGAGCAGGCACCGTTTAGACGCAGGGCTATCAACTTTTATGGAGACTTGCTGAGAGTGGCGGAGATTTTTGCGTGGCCAGCAAACGTTCGTGCCAAGGTTGCTCAATGCCTCCAAGGTGCTCGGGAACGTCGTGCACGTTGGAGGGACTATCTCCGGCGGGGACAGGTTGTTGAAAAAAGCGATACCTTCATCCAAAGGGATTGGCGTTGGGAGGAGGTTACCATTAGGTATATACGTACTGGGTCTCAAATTCGTGTTTCCGCACCTACTTCAGATGAAGAGGATTGCACGTTGCGTGCGGACAGCGATTTTACGGTCGCGGGCCCGTGGGATTACAAGGAATACAAACAATGGGTCGTTTCCTTTGCGGATTGGAAAGTGTTTCTCGAATGGGTTCCGGCATTTTGGGAGCTGAGAATAAGACTGCCTGGGATTAATACTCGAGTCCGATTTTTAAGGAAGGAAAGGACCTCGTAAACACCTTTCAGGATGCGCGATCAGGACGGTTTTTCGAGATATCCCGACATGAAGAATATCGAGCTTCTGCGAATACCTTTGAGGATGCGCGTTCAGCACGGTTTTCCGCGGGGATTAATCCGGCAAAATTCTTGGCGGAGCGAGACCCCAAAGATTTTTGCATTTCCGTAAAGCCGTTTCCACGGAGACGGCTCGACGAGAAATGAAAGCCTTGGGAATCGGTTCCGCGGTATCGGTACTTCTCCGGATGCCGAAGACGCTGGCACGCTGGGCGATTGAAGGCTTCGAAATCGGCCGCTCGCCACTCCGGTCCCATCGGAGCTGATCGGTTCGCACCGCAACCACGGTTCGTTCACCTCAACCGCGGCTTTTTAACTCCGGAAGACCGCTCTCCAATCTCAGCAACCGGTGGACCGAGTCTTCCGAGCACAATCGCGTTTGAACGCGGGTTTCGTGCGAGGCTCTGCCTAGCTCAGCTTATTGGTAAGCGAATTTCCCCGCTTGTTTACCGATTATTCACCGACTTTCTCGTACACGATAATAATAGCGGCCGGCCGTTGGGCCAGCTCGAGGTTTAGGCCCTCTTGAAGTAAGCAAGCCCCGGTGTAAAGTTCGCCGTGGGGTTGTTCGGGATCGGGTTGCAGCCGGTAGGTTGCTTGAGGATTTAATCCCCGAAGATGCACGCGTAAACAGGGCTCTGGGGCATTCTCACGGCGGAATGCTTGGATCATGCCGCGGCCTTGCTCCGGGAGGTCGAATTGCCAGGCAATCCACACCGTATCCGACTGGCTGTACGGGGTAAGCGGGTAAAAATCGCCGTAAAAAAGCGGACTCACTAAGCGGAATTGCCGGTAAAGCTTCCGGAGCATCTCATAGTCCAGTCCTTTTTCGCGGATGTCAATTCCGCAACCTAAGCACGGGGCTGCATTGCTCCAAAAAGCGTATGGCTCCACAGGCGTATGCCCTCCGCCATAATAGGGAGCTCCGCTATACGCGACGGTCCCCGTGCCGTGATAGGGGAGCCACAAACTCAGCCCGTAGGTCATGCATTGATGGCCGATGGGCTCGTACGCGTAATCGCTGCGCCAAAGGGGGACGGCACGCCGCATCGTTTCCAGATCGTTACGGCGGCCGCCAGAGGCGCAGGAATCAATCAGCATTGCGGGATGCCGGCGTCGAAGCTCATCCCAAAAAGCCAAAAACCCGCACACATATTGGTTCTCCTTGATCCCCTGGCGATCCTCCGCATCGGCTGCCCTCCAAAACGGCAAAGGATCGATGTTGAAATCCTGACGATATAAGCCGATTCCCTGCGTGGTGATCAAGCGGTCGATATGATCGGTCAGCCAGCGGCGTGCCTCTTCATTGCCCAAATCGAGTAATTTGGGGGTCGCCACCGCCGGTTGTGCAGCCACGTCATACAGGCGGAAGCTTTCCGCTTGGGGACGATCGCCCGCTGCAAACCAACCGTACGACCAAGGCCCGCTCGGGTTGCGCTCCGGGTCAAATTGTTCGGCAGCATCGAACGTTGCTCCGGAAGGGCCTTCCAGAGCCACTTCCAAGCCTGTGGAATCGCAAACATACGTTCCATTGCCATAGCCCACCACAAAATCCAGCCGATCGGCTTGCTGCAATTGAAGTTCACCTTGGTAGCTAGATTCCTCCCCTTGACCCTGAAGCCGAACCCACCCGCTCCAAATGGATTGGTTATTAAGGAGGATATGCACATCGGTAGTAGCCTGGGCATCGATCGCCAAGAAACGAGCCCTGAGGAAGAAGCGACCCGACTCCGGCGCCGTAAAGCGCACCACGCTGAACTGCCCTTCAGGTCCGGGATGGAACGAAAGACGCCCCGGGGCCCAAGTAATCCCTACCGTTTGCCGCGGCACGGAAGCTGTGTTTTTGCTGACGTTCGGGTCCGGCCCCAACAAGCTCGACCGCCATGCTCTCAACCCTCTTAAGGGGTGCTCGCCCGGGCCCCACGTCGTCAGCAGCCATTGGGGCCGCTGATCGTAAAGCCAAGTATCGGGCATAACACGTTCGGGCTCGAACCACACAATGGTTTTGATCCCATGCTCCTGGGCAAAATCGCTAATTGCTCTCAAACCCCGAGGAAACCTTTTCAGATCGACCTCCCAAGTTCCCACGTGCGGCCAACCTTGCTTTTGCACATACCAACCTGCATCCATCCACCAGTAGTCGATCTTCAGTCCCTCCTCGAGATACCGGCGGATATGCATGATTTGGTTTTCCTCATTGGCTCCAATCATCTCCTCGTAGGCTCGGGAGCTGGATGCCACGAAAATCGGTGGCGGCAACTTTCCGCCCGGTCGGGGCATGCCATGTGCCATCATCCAACGGCGCCACAAATTCTGCGAGCGGATTCGATCTCCCCTCCAAAAGAGCAGAACCATGACGGGGGTGCGGATTTGCTCCCCGGGTAAAAGCTGGAGCCGCGTCGTCTCTTGACCGGCCGTTATATGGACGCTTTGGTCCTCACGAAGCATGAACTCCACTGCCCATTGCCCGGGCCATCCTACCACGACGATTAAGCCCCGATCTTTCTGCTGGAGGTTGAAATAAGGCCATACGCCGTTGCTCGGTCGTCCACCCACCGGGGCAAAACGCAAGGGTGTGCCGGGCTCCAAAGGGCTCTGCAAAGGTTCGTAATCCGACCGGCTTGCCAAGGAACCGCGATGGTGATGCAGGATTGATATTTCGTCCCCGGCAACGGGCCACGGAGCATCCAGGCCTAAAATCCGCTGGAGGATCGGCGTGGGTTGTGTTCCGACATTTTTTAGATAAACCATCCATTCCACTACGGGAAAATCTTGATAAACGGTTGCTTCCAAGCGAACTTCTAAATTGGATTCAACGTGGTGCCATCGAACTGTTTGCTGTTGGCGGTTTTCGTCAAGAAACCTCTCCTCCTGTGTACGTGAGGCGCGTTCCAGCAAGCTCCGGGATGGCTCCCCATCGATCTGAAACGAGAAAGCAAGTTGCGCTTCTGGACCGAGTAAGTACTGGTTTGCCCAGTCACGGGACTGCGATAGCTCTTCCGCGGTGGATCGAATCTGTGCCACGGCACTGGAAGAGCCGAAATCCTGCGGGGCGAACACCAGAACAATGGCCGCCAAAAGCCCCCTGAGATTTTTCCATCCCGGCATCTTCCACACCTCCCAAGAAGACGAAATTTGAGCGGGCAACCAATGATGCCGCAGCCACGAAAACCTGGCACCGCAGCGAACTTGGTCCTTTGGCCCAAGCGACACTATAGTCCCCATGACGGAACCCTCTCCACAGAAAAACTTCCGCACAAGAACTTACGTGGATTCAATTCCCCATTAGCGATACCAGTCTGCTCCCGGCGGTTAGCCCCCATCTTGCTTTGGATACAAGGGCAGTTCAAGGTCTCGGCCCCCCGGCGATGCCACAACAACACTTTCCACAACGATAATGGCACTCTCCACGGCTATGATACAGTCGATACCTTTGAAGGCCCGAGAAAGTTTTCCGATTACAACTCTTGACTGAAGAGTTTCGTTCTTGACTTGAGCCCGTTTGCAACGATCATGGAGTGCCGAGGTAAAGGATCCACATCAAGTGCCAAGCTAAAGGATCCGCATCAATCGGACGTACCCCCCGAATAACTGTTTGACTAACGGAAAGGGACGATTCCTACTTCCTATTTCGAGAGGCACATGAGGAGGATCACACCGTGTCATTGGCAAGTTTTATCTTCGGGCTTTTGATTCTCAGTTCCGGCGGGCAATTAGACACAGATTCTCGGCGCGGCAGCATTCCGATCCTCTACAGCACTGATCTGTATCATCCCCATGCAGATCCCGATGATCATTTTGATCTTGCTACCCTATTTGCGTTACCCGAGTTTGACATCCGCGGTGTCATCCTCGACGATGGGGCTCGGCAAAAGGAGGCCCCTGGCCGAATTCCTCTGGAGCAAATGTTGTGGATAACCCAAAGAAGAATCCCTTATGCGATTGGATTGGCGGGCCAGTTACGCTCCGCCGAAGATACGGGCCTCGGTCAACCCGATGAATTTCAGCAGGGCGTGCGGCTGCTCCTAGAGGCCTTGCGTCAAAGTCCGGTGCCCGTCACGGTTTTCTGCACGGGATCGCTCCGCGACGTTGCCGCCGCCCTAAACCGCGAGCCGGAGCTGCTTCGCACGAAGATCTCACGCCTGTATCTCAATATCGGCGATACAACCGCGCAAGACGAATACAATGTGTTGCTCGATCCGCAAGCTTACGTAGCCGTGTTGCGCTCCAAATTGCCCATTTATTGGTGCCCCTGTTTCGACGGGGGATTATGGCGGAAGGATCGGGGATATGCGACCTATTGGCGATTCATTCATTATGAGGTTTTGGAAGCCACTCGCCCGGTGGTGCAAAACTGGTTTATTTACGCATTGACCAAACCTCAGGCAGACCCGATTGCCTTTTTGTCCCAACCGGCGGATCCGACAGCAAAGAAAGAGGTCTGGGCCATGCCCCGGAACATGTGGTGTACGGCCCCGTTCTTGCATGCGGCAGGCCGAAGCGTCATTCGGGAGGATTCGGGCCGGTGGCAGATCCGCACTTCCGCTCCGGAGGCTACGGCGCGGCGTCTTTTCGATTTTGTCGATGCGAAGGTTTCAATCACACCAGAGGGGCGAGCTCACCTGGTCTTAGATCCCCAGGCCGATGGCGAACCCGTTAAGGTATTCAAAATTCTCGAGCCGGAGCTCTACGATACCGTTATGACCGAGGTCCTTCGCGAATTATTACGCCGCCTGTGACGGCACGCTTCGCAGCAGCCCCGTAGATGTAAACTCGATCTAAACTTTTCCACGCCGTCGCGGTTTTTAAGAACTCACTGCTGTGCCTCTTTTTCGGCCTGCACGGATCGGGGCATTTGCCGACAAATTCACTCCCGTCAACGTAGCTTAGCAGTTCGCCAAGCGGAGCAAGAATCTCTGCGATCTTTGCCGCTGCGCAGCCTGAATCATTTCCACTTCGCCTTACGGCTTACGACACCCAGCTTGGTCGCACCCCTTCGAATTGATATCGAAAGCCGCGGCTATTGCGTCAACCCGCAAACCGATCCGAAATCCGCTTGATGATGCCCCTTGAAGTCCGTGAGAGATCCAACGTAAGTCCCAGCGAGAAGGCACCGATTTAACCCCGCGGATCATCATGTTGCTTCCACCTCTTGCAAGCAACGTTCGAGATACTCCCGGGCGCGATTGACTTCCTCGGTCACCTTTTCGGCCGTCTCGCAGATCGGAACACCTCGCGGCACCGGATGCATGAAGATCTCGGTATACCGCGAGTAATTGATCTTCTGCAATGCTGCCATGATCGGTCGGAAATCCAACGGACCTCGGCCCGGCATCTGTTCCAGTTGCTCCTCCCGGGGCAGAGGCTCCATACATCCGCGACCGTATTGCCATGCATAAAAGTGGAGCAACTTGGGGCCTAATCGCTCGATCAATCGGGCCAAAAACTTCGGATCTTGGGGCAGATGATACGGCGCAAGGGCCAGGCCCAAATTGGGGGATTTTGCCATTTCTGCAAAATAAAGGATGGACTCTTCCGAGCAAATGAGCGAATGACTGTGATTCTCTATGGCCAGGCAGATTCGATGGTCCTCGGCCTCGTCGACATGAGGTTCCAATTGCCGGACGAACTGTGCAACCGCGCTTTTCAGCGCCTCGCCTTCGAGGTTTCTCGGGCCTCCGCTTCCGGTGACGATTACTTCCCCACCAAAGTCTCGGAGGAGCCGCATTTCTTCTTTCAGGTGGAAAGGCCCCAAATCATAACGCGAGAGAATAGCTAGCTTGACCTCGTGCTTTTCCAGAAGGCTCCGCACCTTTTCGAAGCCAAGCGATTCCATCTGCTCGCGATGGTCGGCGTGGTGCTTGGGCCAGATATCAATGGCTTCGGCGCCGGCCTTGCGAACCTCCGCGATGACCGTCTCCAACGGCAGTGTTCCGTACAAGCTGGATGCGAGGACATAACGGAGTTTAAAGGCGCCGGATTCCGCGGCTTGCGATACCTCTGAGAAGCCGGGGAGGATTCCGGTAAAGTCAGAAGCTCCCGCCGCCTCCGCGGCGTGCCATCTGAGTAGATGCGACCAAGTCGCGGCCGCCGTCCCTGCTGCCAGTTCGCACATCCGCCCGAAAAATCTCCGCCGCGAAACTCCCGCAGTTTGGTGGGGGGGAAGGTTTTGGATCATTGCTTCGGCTCCCAATGGGGAATAAGCAAGCTAGGAGGGAATTTGGCCAATCCGGAAGAAAAGCCGAAATCTTCCGAATGCAGGGGCTACCTAAAGGTTCCGAATCACACGAGTCTTTTTGGTTTCGCTCCGAAATCTTTTGAGCGCTCGCAAGCGATTGGGCAGGAGGCTACTGGCTAATCGGCGATTCTACTCCGGATGAGTGGCAATCCATTCCCGCAGTAGCCGCACGAAGTGTTTGAGCAAAAGCGTATTATCGTGCCAGGTGCGAGCGGTGACCAAATTCCCATCGACCACCACGGGCTGGTTCACATAGGTGGCCCCTCCTTGCTGGGCATCCAACGCACATTTGGCCACCGTGGTAACCGTCCGCCCGCGAATACAGTCGGCAGCAGTGAGGATTTCAATCCCGTGGCAAACGCACGCCACCGGCTTTCCCACCTCGAAAAAGTGCCGAGTAGCGCGGAGAAGATCCGTATCGTATCGCAAGTATTCCGGAGCCCGGCCCCCCGAGACGAAAAGCCCCACGTACTCTTCGGGCCGAATGTCGCGGAAAGCAATCGTGGCACGGATGTGATAACCCGGCCTTTCCTGGGTGATATCCCACGGGGGCTCCGAGAAGGGCGGGATCTCATGCAGCACCATGTGATAAAGCCGAGGCTCCGGCCCTGCCACCACCACTTCGAAATCGTCCTCCGGAAGCCGGAAATAAGGGTACATCGTATCCAGGACTTCCGTCGCATCGCCGATGGGCATCAACACTTTGGGCATGATTCCCCCCGGATGAGTGCCTGATCCTTTCGAAGGTTCAAAGCTCGCCTCGGGCACCGATTACACCGATAAATGGGCTCGAGGAAATCATCAAATTCTCACATGGTAGCGGCACTTTGTGATTCCCCTGCATCTTGTGCGACTGAAAAGCGCACATGCCGCTAACACAACCGCATCACTTTGCTGGCGAGCTTTTTGGAATCAGCTATTTCCGTTCGTTTAACGGCACATAATCGGTCTTTGGCGGACCCACGTATACCTGCCGTGGGCGGACGATCCGGCTATTGGGATCCTCGTGCTGCTCGCGCCAATGGGCGATCCAGCCGGGAAGCCGACCGATCGCAAAGCACACCGTAAACATGTTGGTCGGGATTCCCATGGCCCGCAAGAGGATTCCACTATAAAAATCCACATTCGGATACAACTTCCGCTCGATGAAATAGGGATCGGAGAGGGCAAGCTCCTCGAGCTTCCGCGCGATATCCAGCAGGGGGTCTTGGTGCTGAAGCTTCGCAAAGACGCGCTCGCAAGCTTCCCGAAGCATCTTCGCCCGAGGATCGTAGTTTTTATAGATCCGGTGGCCAAAACCGTAGAGCCGGAAAGGATGAGACTTATCCTTGGCCAAGCGAATGCATTCTTCTGCGGTCATTCCGCCTGTGTGGATCGCCTCCAACATATTCATGACTTCCACGTTGGCACCACCATGCAGCGGTCCCCACAACGCGCAGACCCCCGCCGCGCATGAAGCGAACAAATTGGCCCGCGCCGAACCGACCGTCCTTACCGTCGCGGTACTGCAATTTTGTTCATGATCTGCATGGAGGATAAACACCAAGTTCAACGCATCTTCAATTTCCGGTGTCACGATGTACTGTTTGTAGGGCAGCGAGAACATCATGTGCAAGAAATTGGCGCAATACCGCAGATGGGGATCCGGGTAAATGAACGGAAGTCCCTGCGACCGACGATAAGAAAAGGCAGCAATCGTCCGCACCTTGCTGATAAGACGGGCAGCGGCGGCCTCCAACGATTCTACATCTTCCACCGACAAAAGCTGTTGATGGAAGCACGCCAAATTGTTCATCATTGCCGAGAGAATTGCCATCGGCGGGGCATCGACCGGGATATGCTGGAATTGGTGCCGCAAGCCTTCGTGAAGGAGCTCATTTTCGGTCAACTTTTCGCTAAATCGCGCAAGCTCCTGCCGGGTGGGAAGTCGGCCGAAAATGAGAAGCCAAGCTACCTCCACGAAATTCGGTTTTTCGACAAACTGCTCAATCGGGATCCCACGATAACGCAGAATCCCGTTTTCGCCATCGACAAACGTAATGGCACTTTTTGTGATGGCGGTGTTCCCCAGCGAGGGATCATAAGCAATGACCCCGGCGAGATCCCGTAACTTACTAATGTCGATGGCCCGATCCCCTTCCACTCCTTCAACAATCGAAAGTTCAATTTCCCGGTCACCGATCTTCAGAATAGCTCTTTCCGACATGCATTACCTCCTTTCCATCAAAAAACCGGATGTGATCACCTGATCTTATGGGAGAAGCCGGCGAATTGTCAATGAATCGCTGCTTATTTGAAGCAATGCTCATCGCCTGAGCAAACTTTTCGAGTTATTCTCACCGTTTCAAAATTTCGAAAATCGCCGGGAAAAGGCCCCAAACGTTTTAAAGAGTCCTAGGCTTTCCGATCGAGACTACGGCTACTCGGATAAGACGCACCGTGCCGGAGGATCGCCTTATCAAAATAGCCCGGGATTTTCATACGGGTATTACTGGTAAGGCTAATATTTCCGCGGTTGAACCTTGAGGAGACGGAAACGCATAAAAATAAGATTTAGCCTGAACATTCTGGCCAGCATGACTAAACCCTGCGGCCCATTTTCAATTCCCCTTTGCGGACGACGAGACATCTTGCGGAAGCGGAGCCCGACAGCGAGTATGTGAAATCCCCTCTTGCGCATGGCGGGATATCTTTTATCTGCTTCCGCGTGCTCGCCGCCCTTGCCGCCCCAAACTCATTCTTTTTCGACGCTTACTCATCCTTTTTTCGATTTTTCTTTTTTCGATGCTGCCACTTTCGATGCTGCCACACAGCGACTTTTTTTCGATGCTCCCAAATAACAGGGCATCTTCATCCCCTTTCGATGGGAGGTTTACCGACTTGCGGTAGTCGGTCTGTGTGGCCTTCAGTGAGCTGCGATCTGAGCTTGCCGCCTCGCCTCCACACAGTGCCGTGCCGGCGCCGGTCCGAGCAATCCCGCGGATCAGTTGCCCCGGCATTAATGGGGTTATCACGCCTTTAACCTGCCTACTTCAGAAAAAAATACCCCGAAGTCCCCGCCCATCCACGGGATTTCTACCGTCATCTCTCATCCGGGGCGAGGGTTGGCAAGCCTGCGGGCGCTTAATACCAGACGCCTCCCCCCTGCGAAGGGGACTTTGAGTTTCAAGATCTACTGATGCTGCGTGGAAGAAGCGAGATTTACTTTTTCGGAAGCAACTTCTGCTATTTTAGCGGGGGTTCGGTCGCCTCATCGACGCGGTAGTGAGTCCGCAATCTTGCCATTTCCGCTTTCAGCAGTTTGACGATCGGAGCGTAGACCGGGTCATCGTATACACTGCGAAGCTCGTCGGGGTCTTTTTCCAGGTCGAAAAGTTCCCACTCGTCGATCAGATAGTAGTGAATCAGCTTGTACCGCAAGGTCCTAACCCCCTCGTGTCGCTGCACGTCGTGCACGGCAGGATACTCGTAGTAACGGTAGTAAATGGACCGCCGCCAATTGGGCGGAGTTTCCCCTTTCAAAAGCGGAACCAAGCTTCGGCCCTGCATTTCCTCAGGAATCGGCACGCCCGCTATATCGAGAAATGTCTCCGCAAAGTCCAAGTTCTGCACCAAATAAGAGCTTTCACTGCCCGGTTTTACCACTCCTGGCCACCGGACGATCAAAGGCATACGTGCCGACTCTTCGTACATCCACCGTTTGTCGAACCATCCATGCTCCCCGAGGAAAAAGCCCTGATCGGAGCTGTACATGACCACCGTGTTCACAGCTAATCCGGTGCGGTCGAGGTAGTCGAGGACCCGACCCAAGTTCTCATCTACCGCCGCCACACACCGCAGATAGTCTTTGATATACCGCTGATATTTCCACCGGACGAGGTCTTCCCCCTGAAGATTTGCCTGCCGAAAGGCTTCATTTTCGGCGGAATAGGCCTCCTCGATCATTTTTCGCTGCTCCTCATTGAGGTACTTCGGGAGGGTCAATTTGAGATCGAGCTCCGTAAGATCCTTAGCAATCGTCATCGTGGTTTTTGCGGCGGCAGAGGTCCGGCCGCGATAGTCATCGAACAGGGTGGCCGGCTCCGGGATCTGAATGTCCGAATACAAGCGAAGGTGTTTCGGCCCAGGAAGCCATTCGCGATGCGGAGCTTTGTGCTGATACATTAAGAGGAACGGCTTCGTTTTGTCTCGCTTGTTTTCCAGCCAATCGAGCGCAAGATCCGTGATCAAATCGGTCGTATAACCCGTGAGATTTACCACGCCCTCAGGAGTTTGGAACCGCGGGTTATAGTACGTCCCTTGGCCGATGAGAACCCGCCAGTAATCAAACATGATTGGAGGGTTGCCCAGGTGCCATTTCCCGATAACTGCCGTTTGATAACCGGCTTGACGCAACAAGCCGACAAACGTCGTCTGACGAGTATCGAATCGATTGCCGTTGGTAAGCACGCCGTTAAGGTGCGAATGCTTGCCGGTCAGAATGACGGCCCGGCTCGGGGCGCAAATCGAGTTCGTGACGAAGCAATGCTGGAAGAGCATGCCCTCCCGGGCCAAGCGATCGATGTTCGGCGTTTGATTGATTTTCGATCCATAAGCACTAATGGCATGCGCCGCATGATCGTCGCTAAAAACAAAAAGGATGTTGGGCCGATCTTCGGCGGCCAAAACGTCAGTGCTCCGTGTGCCATTCGCCGCGAGGAGTGTTACCACTAGTCCAACTGAAGCAAGCCACCTTCCAACTTGCTGCCAAACACGGCTAGCAGTTCTTGATCGAGTATACATGGTTCAACTCCTGTACTAGAACTTACGTGCGGAGCTTATCAGAACGGCATCCCGCTTTTTGGCCGCCGAAATTTTCCTTCGCCACAATTCTCGCCGACGCAATTTTTGCGGCCGAGAGGGGCATTCTTGCTATTTAGGGCGCCCGAAGGCCGTCGGCAATAAATCGCGGCTACTCGTAAAAAGGAGTGCCCGCGTAACCGTGATGTATTCCGAGAAATTATCGAATTATCTTAGCTTCTCAACTCTTGGCTTCTCAACATAGTCGTCACAACCGCCGCGTGGAATCCTTCGCCCCGAAAAACGCCCAGAAGACCGAAGAAACGCTGCGCCAGCGCGAACGGACGGTTTAACTTCGCCTCCGTATCGCATTCTCCGGGATAACTCTGGGGATGCCCGCGGGCCTTCCCACGACCGCACCGCGACCCGGCGTTAACGCTCTTTTCGATGCCCGATTCTTGAGCCAGTTATGTCTGCCAAATTGGAGCAACTTTTTCTGACTGGGCCGCACCTTCGGATGCTTAAGAGCGATATGCCGATACCCTCAAAATGAAATGAACTGAAATATATCAGTAGACTGAATAAGCCGGAGCTTAAACTGAATCATCCGCGGAATTCGACCCAACACTGCTAGGAAAAGGAGTGCCCTTATAGTTTGCTGGTTCACATGATTCGCCGAGTCACTTCAACCCTAGCATTTGCGGACTCACTTCAAATTTGCGGACTCACTTCAACGATCACAAAAGGAGTTAAGGTATTGGTTGTTGGGGGGTGGACGAGCCTTTCAAGGTTCTTAACCCGGGTTTACCGGGCGTTTACGGCCTCGAGTGGAACCAGCAAATCCCGCGGATGCTTCGCCAGAAATGGCGGTACACCGTAAATCTCCAACACGCATCGCAATCCGGAAATACCGATAGCCCAGATTTGTCCGTCGGCACCTTCCGCCGTAGCAAGAAAAGCCGACGGGGATGTTTCGTCGGGGGTCTGCTCACCGACAGTTCGGGCTTCCAGCCTCGGTTTAGCTTCGGTCGACGCAAGCGCTTTCGGGGCAGATTCTATCGACGGAAGCGCTTCCGATGCCGGCCCCTCATAGCCCGGGTGCGACCCTCGGGGTTTTAATTGCACCACCAATTCACCGCCGGCCAAAAGCCTCGTCTGAACGATTTCAGTGCCGTTCGCCAGCCTAAGGTCAATCTCGGTATACGGATTGCCACCGCTGGGGACCGCAATGATGAAGTGACTCAATCCTTTCGGCACATAGAAGTACAGGGGCTGCTGGAGCCTCGGCCACCAAAAACGCAGCGGTAGCCGCCGAGGATCTTTGGGACTATCGGCACAGCCGGCCCAAAAGCTCACGGGGCGCTCGCCCCAATCCAATTCCGCGGCCTTCCAATAGTCGGTTCCCGCCACGAACCCCAAGAGGCCGCTTGCCGGGATTTTCAGCGCCAGCGTTGCCGGTTCGCCTTTTTCCGCCTGAAGGCGTCCTTCGGAAAGAATTTCTCCTAGCGCGGGCAATCCCGGCATGACTGTTCGCAATTGCCACGGGCAATCGATCGTATGTCCGCGGTCAAAAGGCTGATAATGGATGTTGATGATCTCGCCTTCTTTACCCAGGAAAAAGTACTCCGCCGTTTCGATCGCAACCTTAGATCGGGTCACTTGTTTCCATGCCGCCACCGTATCCGGAAGACACTCAACAGCGGGAACCAATGGGCCGGCATACTCCCGGTCCGGAACTTCAAAAGCCGGCATGTGCTGCAAACTTTTGCGATCCGCTTGATACCATGCTGCAACTTCTTCCTGAGTTGGTAGGTCCGTTCGCTTTGATTTCCAACTCTCGGTCAGTTGCCAATCAAACCCCTCGATACGTTCCAAGGCTTTAAAGCGGTGCTCGAACCATTCCGAGAAAAGCATGGGATAAGTGTGGATCATCCCCGTGTCCATCAAGCGGCGGCTGTAAACGCACAATTCTTCTGCCCGTCGGAGCCATTCCTGCTGCCACGCGGTCTTGTCCTGACCGGAGCTGCCGGCCTGGACGGTCCGCTCGTAATCCAGCACCAAGTGCAACCAATGGAGGTACGCTGCAAGGCGGTCCAATCGCTCGCGAACTTCCGGTGAGGCGTTCCGCTCATAAGCCTCGGCTAAATCGTCTAAGGCAAGCTTCAGCTCCCGCTGGCTGAAGCGATGCCCTTCGCTCCATCGGCGATAAATCCGCCAGATCGGCTCGGCGGCTTCTTCGAATGCGTGACGGCAGAAATCGGCCGCCAATTCTCGCGGATCGAGCTCAGGATTCCACATCAACTGAGCAGCCATCCAATAACCCAAACCATTCGGCCCCCAATTGCACGACGATTCCGCGTCGTAGGTCGTAAGCCCTAAAGCATGGTAGTTCTTGATCGATTCAGCAAGCTGGAAGATCCGACCGGCCTTCGCCGCCCCCGGCAAATCCCAGTCCCACGGATAGACGCTGAAATAATCGTAGACACCGACCGCCGCCCCCTTTTCACGAAACTGCCGAACCTGCTCCTCGAATGATAGTTTGGTGTAACGAAAGCCGGTGGTTACTTGCACGTACACCCCGGGTTGAAGCCGAAAGCTTGGCGGCTCGCTATGCCCGGCGTAAGCATAAAGACCGACCCATTTGTCGAGAAATTCGCGACGCACCGCTTCGGCCACCAAATTCGCAAGGTGGAAGACGCGATCACTGGGACTCCCTAAAGCCAAGCAGCCATCGCACTCGCAGTAGCGATCCCCGTCGTTGGGTTCTACAGAGACCATGTTGCGTGCCGGCTGAGTGCGAAACACTTCCAACACCTGCGTGATAATTCGCTGTTGAACCTCCGGGTTACTCGTGCACACTTGCGTGGGCTGCCTCTTCCCTTCAACGAGGGCGAAAAACTCCGGACGCTTTTCAAACATGTGGCTCGGGATATACCGCTCGTACGCATGCCCACAGTCAATCCCGAAGGAGCCCAACTGCCGGTTGTGCCGAAGCCAGGCTTGATAATCGGCCTGAAGCTTCGGTGTCTGAGCACCGTATCCATACCAGATCCGGCGATGGGCAAAAGCCGGCCGACTCCAGGTGCAAATCCGCAACGCGAGATCCGGTGTGCGGGGGATTACAGTCCAAATAGGATCGGGAAAAAACCAGCGGCAACCCACACGTTGCAGCAAGCTGTAGATTGCATGCTGAAGGCCAAGGTGCGTATTCGCGATAACCCACAGCCTTCCGCCTGTACTAACGAGGGCAAATCCCTCAGAGTCAATCAGTTTATAATCCGTGAGTTCACCGAGGGGCAGGCTTTGCGGATCGGGAAGCCTCAAGCCGAGGGTTGTTAGAGCCAGTACGATTCCGGTTGGCGGCTCCGAGCCTTCGAACGTCTTGATCTCGATAGGGCTGCCAATTATCTGGCCCAAAAGCGAACAAAGCTCGGACGCCAAAGGTTCCAGTGCCGACTCCTCAGCTTGTGGCACCAAAATGACACACTGCGGCACCGATTGCCTGGAAATGACAAACTCGTCGATAACTTCGGCGGGTACGATCTCTGTCAGCCCGAGTCCAACGACGAACAAAACCCCAATACCCACAATTCAAACCCCGCATTCAAAGCTGATCAATTTCTCCTCAAAGCCGCCAAGGGGCCTTCGCGATTGAGCAACCCGACTACAAGGGGCAAAGCGCGGAGTTCTCTTGGGAAGAACCCTCACATATTCCTGGTTTACAGTCCCTGCGGAGGTCGGGCCGCCACCATATCCGCTATAATCCACTATAATATACGCAGGGGGTGTGGGGGCCAAAGTACTCCGTCCAGCGAGGATTCTTTCGGCTCCGGGCCTGGAGCCGGACGTTCCGTAAATGCGGGATTCCGAAAAACGCGGGATTCTAAAGAGGAATCTTCAAATCTCACGCTAAAGACGCAGGATGGGAACGAAAGGTCCTCGGCTGTGCGGCATGATACTGGGAAAATCGCAGGACCGGGAGTCGGCTTTCTTTCGCGGAAGCAGTGAAGAAATCTTTAAGGGGTCCGGATGAAACTCTCGCGCGGAGCCTTGGTCTGGGGGGCAATTCCCCTGCTATTGATCCTCTTGGCGGCGGGGGGAGTACGGCTCTGGACTTACCGCCCCGCCAATCCGACCGCGATAGGACCCGCAAGGCCCACGCCGGAAAAATCCGCGGAACTGTGTCCCATTCAGCTTACCGACGTCTCGGCCCAAACGGGAATTGATTTCATCCACACCGACGGGAGCTCAGGCCGCTACTACATCGTTGAGACAGTTACGGCAGGTCTGGCGATTTTTGATTACGACGGCGACGAGATTCCCGACATCTATTTTCTCAATGGTGCCGCCTTGCCCGGTTGTGTGCTTTCCCGGCCGGCAACCAATGCTCTTTATCGTAACTTGGGGCAGTGGCAATTTTCGAATGTAAGCCAGCCTGCCGGCGTGGCGGATCCCGGCTACGGACTGGGGGTAGCTGCTGCGGATTACAATCACGATGGATTCCCCGATTTATTCGTAAATAACTTCGGCCCAAATGTGTTGTATCGCAACAACGGGGATGGGACCTTTACGGATACTACGCTTGAGGCGGGTGTTGCCGGGGGGAATCTCGTTGGGGCAGGCGCGGCGTTTCTGGATGCCGATCTTGATAGCGATCTTGACCTCTATGTGGCCAATTATGTGGATTTCAACTTCGAAAATCATGTCATGCACTTTCGCGATGGCTACCCGGAGTATGCGGGGCCGCGGGACTATCGGCCGGTGCCGGATTTCCTCTATTTCAATAATGGGGACGGCACTTTCACCGATGCTAGCGAGGTTTCCGGCGTAGGCTTGGTCGCCGGCACGGGCATGGGGCTAGTGGCTGCCGATTATGACAACGACGGGGATACCGACGTCTTCGTGCTCAACGACGTGGCTCAGAATTTCCTCTTTCGCAATGATGGCACGGGCCGATTTGAGGAGGTTGCCGTCACCACCGGTGCGGCTTACAACGGCTACGGCGATGAGCTGGGAAGCATGGGGATCGATTGCGGCGATTATGACGGCGACGGTTGGCTCGATTTCTTCATGACCTCTTATCAGAACGAGTTTCCCGTGCTTTACCGAAATTTGGGTAACGGGCTTTTGGAAGATGTCACGGCGGTAACCGGCGCCGGGTCAGGGTGCTATGCACAGGTCAATTGGGGAACGGGCCTGGTCGATCTGGATAACGACGGCGATCTGGATTTATTCGTGGCCTGCGGGCATCTTCAGGATAAGATTGATTTTTACGATCAAAGCACTTCGTATTGTGCCCGGAATGTGGTGCTGATGAATACCGGAAATGGCAAATTCGTCAATATTTCCGATCGGTGTGGTGATGGCTTAGCGGTGCGCTTAAGTAGTCGCGGAGCCGCCTTCTGCGATCTTGATGGCGACGGAGATAGCGATATTGTAGTCCTCAATTCGCGACGGGAACCTACGATTATCAGGAACGATTCCCCGGGAGGACATTGGATTCGTATCAAGCTGCTGGGGACCCGAAGCAATCGCGACGGTGTTGGAGCGCGGGTTGCCGTGACTGCCGGCGGAAAAGTCCAGGTGGCGCAAGTCCACAGCGGCCGCGGATATCAAAGTCATTGGGGGCTGATTTTGCCGTTCGGATTGGCCGCAGTCCGCCGCCTGGAGCGGCTCGAAATTCGCTGGCCCGGGGGCCAGACTCAAGAATGGCGGGACCTTGAGGCCGACCAGTCGGTCATGGTGATCGAAGGGCTTCCCGGCTGGCTCAGCCTGCCGAAAAGCCACCACAGTCCATGACCGCGGATCCGGCCCTGCCGGAGTGAAGATCTTTGCAAGGATTTGCAAGGATAGGGCGCGCCCTGTCGGGCTCGGGCAAAAAAGCTTGCCATTTCGCCGCTTGGTTCTTCGGAAAATCACGGAAGTTCTCGGAAGATTAGGGAAGTTTTTGGAAAATTACGCAAGTTTCTTGTTTTTTCGAAATCAAGGAATTTTCGCCTTCGGCGGATTTTGCCCCCCGGCTACCCCGCTCGCAAGTCGCGCGGGTGGCGACGAAGTGATTCCGCAGGTCTTCGAGACCTGTCGGCCGGTTTGCCGGGGTTATTGGGGAGTGGCATGCGCGATCGTTGAACTTTAAGTTTTCCTCCGGCTTGCCGAGTTGCCCTCCCGGTTGCCGGCGTCCCTCCCGGAGAATTGACCCCCGGGCGGAGGAGATATTTGTTTTAGCGATCTGGGAATAGAACCGAACCGTGTAAGCGAAGATTTACCATGGGCTGTGAAGCGAAAGTTTCCCGGATAATTTCAGGCGAAGGCTTTCCCGATAAAGCGTTTTCATGAGGAGTGGATTTTTGCTGCGTTTTTTCCAAGGCAAATATTGGGTGTGGCTTGCGGTAGGACTACTGGTGGTTGTGCTGGCCGCCGGAGCTTGGTTACTTGTTCCCCAGAAACACACGGGGGGTTCTGCCCGGCAAAACACAGGCAACCTTCGCGTGAAGCCTCCGGCGCCGGATTCCAGCCCTTCTGACGTCTTGCCCGATACGGCTGGGCTACACCACTGCTCGATCCGCCTGCACGATGTATCGGCCGAGAGCGGGATTGATTTCGTGCATACCGACGGCAGTAGCGGCCGGCATTACATCATCGAAGCCATGAGTGCCGGTTTGGCGATCTTCGATTACGACGGCGACGGTCGAGAGGACATTTATTTCCTAAACGGGGCCCCCTTGCTGGGAACGGAGGTGGACTCACCGCCCCGGAATGCCCTTTATCGCAATCTAGGGAGTTTTCGCTTCGAAAATGTGTCGGGAGTTTCCGGAAGTGACGACTTGGGGTTTGGTCTCGGGGTAACCGCGGGGGATTACAACCAGGACGGATTCGTGGATATCTATTTGAATAACTCCGGTCCGAATGTGCTTTTGCGGAACAATGGGGACGGAACCTTTTCGGATGTAACGGTCGAAGCCGGCGTGGACAACGGCGACAAGGTGGGGGCAGGAGCCTCGTTTTTGGACATCGATAACGACGGCGACCTCGATCTTTACGTGGCTAATTACTTGGTCTTTCGTTACGAATTACATGTAGTGCGATTTACGGCGGGCTATCCCACTTATCCCTCTCCCCGAGATTATCGCCCGGTGCCCGACACCTTATATCGCAACGAAGGAGATGGCACCTTTAAAGACATCAGCGAGCCTTCGGGCGTGGGTCGTTGTGCGGGAACAGGGATGGGAATTGTCGCTGCCGACTATGACGCGGATGGCGATACGGATGTATTCGTCTGTAACGACGTGGCGCAAAATTTTCTTTTCATCAATTACGGCACAGGAAACTTCGAGGAGATGGGGCTACTGCTCGGGGCAGCTTACAACTGCTTCGGCGACGAGAATGCCAGCATGGGGGTCGATTGCGGCGATTATGACAACGACGGTCGGCTCGATTTCATGATGACCTCGTACCAAGGCGAACTCCCTGTGCTGTACCGCAATATGGGGGATGGACGCCTGGAGGATGTGACGGCGGCAACCGGGGCAGGCACCGGCGTTTTTCAGCATGTCAATTGGGGTGTTGGTCTTGTCGATTTTGACAACGATGGCCACCGGGATATCTTCATCGCCAATGGTCATACCGAAGATAACGTGGATTATTTCGATCAAACCACCTCCTACAAGGCCCGGAATACGCTTCTGTGGAACTTAGGCACGGGGCGATTCCAAGAGGTCTCGCGGCTCTGCGGCGACGGTCTTCAGCCGGTTCATGCGAGTCGGGGTGCGGCTTTCGAGGACTTGGACGACGACGGTGATGTGGATGTTGCCGTGCTCAATTCGCGCGAAAAGCCGACCATCCTTCGAAACGATACCCCCCCGGTTCACCGCTGGCTAAAGGTGCACTTGCGGGGCGTTCGGCAAAACCGCTTTGGCGTGGGAGCCCAGGTGCGCGTCCACGCCGGCAAGGAGAGCTGGGTTGCCGAAGTTCATAGTGGCCGCGGTTATCAAAGCCATTGGGGGCTACGTCTGCACTTTGGGTTGGGAAAGCACAAGGAAGTGGATCGGCTCGTAGTTCGCTGGCTGGGCGGAAAGATTCAAGAGCTCGGCAGGGTCCCTACGAATCAAACCATCGTCATCACCGAGGATCACGACGCCTGGGAGGTGCTCCAGCCGCACGATCGTCCGGTGGCGGAAAGGCAAGACATGCTCGGAAGGTGACGAAAAAGCAAAATAAGCTTCTACATCACGAGGTGGGAAAGCTCGGGGAACGGCACAAGTGGAAGCAAGGGCTAATGCAACAAGTTTAGAAAAATCAAGCTGCGGAGGCGGCATCCGGGGATCGAGTGTTGGGTCTTTGGGGACCGCTGGGGCGGCGGAAAACCGAAGACGATGCAGGGTAAAGCGGGCAGATCGTGATAGCTACCTTTCGATCTTACTCTGTTGCTCTTTCAATCAAATCAAGAGGGCGTGTATCGCTTCGGAGGAGGCCGCCATCAGACGGCTCCACAGTCGGACCGAAATTGCGGCAGCTGTTGGGATAGAACCATTCCGGAAAATCGTCGTCACATCAGGTGCGAAATTCTAAAATCTATCGGTTGCGCAAGTCTAAAATCCATGGGGGATTTGTTCGGCTTTTCTCCGGCTTTTCTCGAGCGGTGAGCGGCTCGCAGCGGCTTGCGACCGCAGAGTACGGCACAGGTTTTTTAAAGCTTCAGGTCATTGTAACTTTCCTATTGTGCTAGCTGCCGATACTATTAAAATCAGTGCTGCAATTCTTTTGACGGCAGAAAAATAGTAGCGGGTCGTCGATCAATTTCCGGCCGGGGGTGGAAAGCGGCTGCTCAAAATCGTCCCGGTTGTATTTTGGCCCTGATTACCAGGGCAAACTAGTCGGCGTAACTCGCGACTTCGAATAATCGGTTTCCGCGATTTGACCTGCCAAACGGGGGCGACTTGCCTGCGAGGGGCGCCTGCAAATGTGCAAACCGATTTTCGCCCAGAGGGATTTCTGGACGATTAGAAACAATTAAAGACGAGTGGCTTTTTTTATTTGGGGTGGGAGAGACTCCGGATGCTCCAAATCGAACAGGAAATTCAGCGCTGGACCACGGCTGACGCGGCGGAGTTGTACGAGGTAGCTAACTGGGGCAAGAGCTATTTCTCTGTCAGCCCGGAAGGGCACGTGTTGGTTCACCCCACGAAAGAGCCAGATCGTTACATCGATCTGAAGCGATTGGTAGACCGTCTACACATCCGCGGCATTCAGTCCCCGGTTTTGATCCGCTTCGGGGATATCGTCAAGCACCGGCTGGGGGAAATACAGCGGGCATTCCGCACAGCGATGGAGGAGCACACCTACCGGGGTGAATACCAGTTGATTTACCCGATTAAGGTCAATCAGCAGCGGCAGGTCGTCGAGGAGATCCTTCAATACGGTCGACCGTACCGATTTGGCCTTGAAGCCGGGAGCAAGCCGGAGCTCGTAGCGGTCATTGCGTTGGCTACGAACGATATTCCCATTGTCTGCAACGGGTTTAAGGACGACCGATTCATCGAAATGGCCATGCTGGCTCGGAAAATCGGTCGGCAAATCTTCGTGGTGGTCGAAAAATTTACGGAACTTGAGCTCATCATCCATTATGCGCGTGAATTAGGCGTTCAACCGTTGATCGGTATTCGTGCAAAATTGGCGGCGACGGGGGCGGGCAAGTGGCAAAGTTCCACCGGTTACCGATCGAAATTCGGCCTGACCACCACAGAGGTTTTGAGGGCCATTGAGCTCCTCAAGGATAACGGGCTTGCGGACTGCCTGAAGTTACTCCATTTTCACTTAGGAAGTCAGATTACTAATATTCGCCATATCAAGAACGCTTTAACTGAAGCAGCAAGAATTTACGTCGATTTGGTGCGGCACGGGGCCGGTTTGGAGATCTTGGATGTCGGCGGCGGTTTGGGGGTCGATTACGACGGATCTCAAACGAATTTTGAGTCCAGCGTCAATTACACGCTCCAAGAGTACGCAAACGACGTCGTGTATCACATTCAGCAAGTGTGTGATGAGGCTGAGATTCCCCACCCGACGATCTTTTCGGAAAGCGGTCGCGCAACGGTCGCCTACCACAGCGTGCTGGTTTTTAATGTCCTGGGAGTTTCCGATCGGGGTGAGAACAACATTCCGGCGACTCTTGAGCCGGATGTTGAAGCCCCGGTAGCGGAATTACTCGACACTTATCATCGATTGAGCTTGCGGAACATGCTCGAATGTTACCATGACGCTATGGAGCTGCTTGACCGTGCCATGGGTCAATTCGGAAGCGGCTACCTGCCTCTGGAGCAGCGGAGCATCGCCGAACGGATCTTCTGGGCCATTTGCCGGAAGATTGATCACCTTGCGCATCAGCTTGATTATGTTCCGGAAGAGTTGGAGGGTCTGGAGGCCCTTTTGGCCGAGACCTACTTTTGCAATTTTTCGCTGTTTCAGTCTATGCCCGACAGTTGGGCCATCAAACAGCTCTTCCCGATCATGCCGATTCATCGCCTGAACGAACGCCCGACGCATCGGGCAGTGTTGGCCGACATTACCTGCGATTCCGACGGCAAAATTGCCCGATTCATCGATCGCCGGGATGTGAAAAGGACCCTTCCGCTCCATGATTTTGACGGCCGGCCCTATTATTTGGGGGCTTTTTTGGTGGGGGCTTATCAGGAAATCTTGGGCGATTTGCACAACCTGTTTGGCGACACAAATGCTGTGCATATCTCGCTGGACGATGACGGCGAAGTGCTCGTCGAGGCCGTGATTAAAGGAGATACCGTCCGGGAGGTCTTGCACTACGTGCAGTTTGATTCCCAGGATCTCTACAGCCGCCTGAGGAGTGATGTCGAGCGTGCCATTCGAGCCGGGAGCGTCGATGACCGGCAAGCGGGTCGCCTGCTGCGATTCTACGAGGCGGCTTTGGACGGCTACACCTATCTGGAACTGGGCCACCCGCAATAGCCGAGCTGCGGTAGCTTGGATGAGCCGTGGTTCCCTCGCAGCTAGCACCGATTTCCCGCGTTCCCGCGTCCGGGCTCCTCGAACCAGTTGCACGAGGGCCGGATTTCTCGCAGTCCTTAAGCGGCAGTTCGTAACTTTCCCAAAGGGCGCGCCGGCCGTCGTTCTCGGGCGGAAGGGGCCGGGTGAAGAACGTTTCGGAATGCTCAGTAACAGGTAGGCTCAAGGGAGCGGCAGATCGACGTATGAATGGGCGTGGGACGCAAAGTGTAGGATCGATTTGCCGAGAATTCTCTGTCGGACAATTCGCTCGCAATTGTCGGGCATGCCTGTTACCCGGTCTCATTCCCCTTTGTAGAGCGTTCCTATAATTGCCCCCTTCGCAAGTCCCTTGAGGAATCCTTCGCCTTTTCCTTCCACGCTGGGCAAGTCGACCCCGGGCGTATAACCCCTAAAGGCCTTCTCGCGATGATCGGCGTAGCTTTTGTTCCACATGAATTAAGGCGAGCTTTCCGAAATAATCCAATTGTTGGATTTCTGAGCCGGGAAGCTTTTCATACCGCGATAGAGGTTTTTCGAAATACTGTCGTGCTCGATCGAGGTGTTTTCCGGGTGCAGGATTTTCGCCACCACCTGGGCCGAAAACACGCATCAAATGTAGGTGGCCCAATCCTCCCCAACAATCCGCGTAAATCGCATCGAAGAGCGGATCTTGAGGAAGAGCCCTGATTCTTTAACAAGTCTTGCGGAGTGTTTCGTACGCTTTATTCCACGCATCTTCCGCTCCTGTGGCTAAGAATTCTTCCGAATCAAGTAACGCTTCGGTTTGATTGCACCGCGTCTCTGCCAGGGCTTGGCGGGAAATGCTTTCCGCGGTCTTTAGATTCTTTGCGGCGAGGGCGGCTCCTGGTCTGATTTCCTTTCCTGAGGGAACCTTTCCTCCGTAAGGGAACCTCCGTGAAGGTTTGAGATGGAAAGCAGAAAAGTTATTAAAAGCAGAAAAGCTATTATGTTACATTCCCGCCGCGACCCCACGGCCCAGATAATCGCGGGTATCCTGCCGACCGGCACCGTAGGCAATACCGATCAACCCCACGGAGGTATCCTGGCCAAACTTGGTGTTCAGGAAGGCATGCGAGGAGCCGGTGAGTGGGACTTCCACGCCGAGACCACCTGCGGCACTATCTTCCCAGCTCCCGCTTTGGCCGGTGACCGCGAAGATTCCGAATCTTTGGCGGATATTAGGACCCACAAAGCTCTGGGCCATGGAGGACATTTCCCGGCCACCGAGGGGCACCACCTGCGCCCGAAATCACAATCGT
>Ga0116210_1000766_pt1 | contig 28781 bp, 26 predicted proteins | sample TshhotsprinmetaG_FD_94483 | JGI IMG/M metagenome (GOLD analysis project Ga0116210, IMG submission 94483) | Hot spring microbial communities from South Africa to study Microbial Dark Matter (Phase II) - Tshipise hot spring metaG | ecosystem: Environmental > Aquatic > Thermal springs > Hot... | reverse complement strand
TAGGGAGGCCGGTTGGTGTAAATCATCCAGTCTGGATCGTACAAATTAAAAGAGGGTAAAGGCAATAAAAGATGCATATTTGCCTCCCAATACGCTTTGACCGTGCCTACATCAAACCAACAACCGGTATAAAAATAAGCCTTCATTTTCGCTTTCCCAATACTCTCCACAATGACATTCTGCACCAAGTCGAATTTCCCCTCTTTGGTGTTTTCGGTGAGTTTTTGCAATAAAAACTCGGTGCGAAAAACGTAAATACCCATAAAAGCAACATCCCCCGAGGGAACATTCGGTTTCTCCTCAAAGCGGACCACGGTATTACGTTCATCAACCTCTACAATACCGAACCTCGTAGCATCCTCGCGAGACACCTTGGTAACCACCAAAGTGACATCCGCATCATGGTCCAAATGGTATGCCCAAAGAGGGTTATAATCCATGAGGTAAGCGTGATCTCCCGAAAGTACTAAGAGATGAGCCACCTTTTTACGTAAAATGATATTCATGTTCTGGTACAATGCATCACCCGTGCCGCGATACCACCCCCCTACGGTCCGACTCAAATACGGTTGTAAGAGTTCTATCCCCCCCCTTTTCCGATCTAAATCCCAAGGACGTCCTACCCCGATATGTTCGATGAGCGAACGCGGTTGATACTGGGTGAGCACTCCGATATCATAGATACCGGAGTTGACACAGTTACTCAAGGGAAAATCGATGAGCCGATAACACCCTCCAAAGGGGACCGCGGCTTTTGCTCGCTCCACTGAAAGAACACTGAGACGATCGCCTTTACCACCTGCGAGAATCATAGCGTACTTAATCGCCGGCAAATTCTTCACCTACCCCCGAGCGGATAATCTCCCGCAAAGAACATGCTACCTTTTCCGGAGAAGTGGGATTAATGTGAAAGCCTGTCCCCCACTCAAAACCTGCCATACGCGTAGAGAAAGGAATAATTTCCAAATGCCAGTGATAAATAGAAGCGTACTTCCGATCCTCAGGATTTCTCTCATACGGTGCCCCATGGAGGACAAAATTGAAAGTCAATTCCCCGAGTGCTTTGCGAAGTGCCTGTAAAATAATCCGTAATGCTTGCGCGCAGGAAGAGAAATACTCCATACCAAGGAAAGAAGCATGATGGAGCACGGGTAAAAGCCATATTTCATAAGGAAAACGGGCCGCATGGGGAATAAAAGCCACAAAGTGGTCATTATGGTAAACAAGGCGAACCCTCTGATTCATTTCTGCTTCGATAAGAGCACAGAAGAGACATTTCTTTTGGTTCTCATAGAAGTGTTGGGCTTGAATGAGTTCCTCTTCAACCCGTTTGGGAATGAGAGGAGTAGCAATGAGTTGGGAGTGGGGGTGAAACATGGAAGCCCCCGCGTGGATACCCTGATTTTTGAAAATGAGGCAGTATCGTAAGCGTGAATCTTTTTCCCACCTGGCTATTCTCTCTCGATACACGTACAAAACTTTCTCCATACGATACTGCGAGAATTGCGAAAAATCGGCGTAATGTTCTGGAGTTTCCACAATCACCTCGTGTACGCCAAAACCACCCATTTTTTCATGCAGCCCATCTCCTCCTTGTACGAAGAATTCTTCCCCTCGGCGTAAAGCAGGGAATTTATTGGGAAAGACCCGTACTAACCACTGCTCTCGGTTGTCATCACCGACTAGGCGAAAAACCTCGTGGGGAGTATGTTCCTCCATTCCCATACAGAAAGCACACGGGTATGTTTTCCCCTCCCCGGAGTGAATATCGAAATCGTACGGTCTCTTCGACCGCCATGGCGCAATAATTACCCACAATCCTGTGGTCGGATCTTTGCGCCATTCCAATTTCTCAGGGAATCCAGGTTTCATTGCCTTCTATACTCTCTAAAAAGAGCACCAAAAGACGAACTGCGTTCTCTAAATCTTCGAGATCGATGATTTCACTTGGGGTATGCATATAGCGATTAGGTATACCGATGAGTCCGGTAACTACTCCCTCCCGGGTAACTTGAATCACGTTAGCATCGGTACCGGTCGCCCGCGATTCTGCCTGAACTTGATAGGGAATACGATTGGCCTGGGCGATATCCACCAAGCGCTCGAAAAGCTTGGGATTAATATTAGGACCACGAGCAATAACCGGTCCTTTCCCCAGAACGATTTCTCCCACCCGCCTTTTATCTACATCCGGACAATCGGAAGCAAAGGTGACATCAATGGCGATACCGATGTGCGGAGCGATACCAAAAGCACTGGTCCGTGCTCCCCGCAAGCCAAGTTCTTCTTGCACCGTACTCACTCCATAGAGGGCGCAACGGAGCTTCGATCGCTCAACCCGCCGTAAAACCTCTGCAACCACAAAGGCCCCCGCTTTGTCATCAAAGCCCTTTCCTACGACTCGGTTCCCGAAAAGGGGTTGAAAATCAACAGCGAAGGTAATGGGATCACCAACGTTAATTTTACCGAGAACTTCTTCGCGAGTCATTGCTCCCACGTCAATCCACTGCTCTTCAATCTTTACCACCTTCTGACGATCTTTCTCCTCAAGGAGGTGCACCGGTTTTTTACCAACAACTCCGCTAACCGGACCGGAAAGAGTGTGAATGGTGACCCGCGAACCGGGGATAATATGAGGATCTACACCACCGACACAGGAAAAGTGAATATACCCTTGTTCATTGACGTATTCCACCATAAAACCGATTTCGTCACAGTGCCCTGCCAACATCACCCGAGGCTCACAAGAAGCATTGACCACTCCGAACGCATTGCCGTGAACGTCTTTGTAACACTCATCCACCTTCCCTTTAATCCATTCCAAAAACAGAGCCTGCACTTCTTCTTCAAACCCGGAAGGACTGGGAGTCATGATTAAACTTTTCAAGAATGCTAAGCTCTCTTTTTCCAAGGCACTCTCTCCCTTCAAGGCGACACTTTGAGTACTTTCTTTCGGCCCCTATTCTTCCTTTGCAAAGCGATTTCTAAGGCCTCATCCAAATTATCAATGAGGAACACTCGAATCTTCTTCCGCACCTCGTGCGGAATTTCTTCGAGATCCTTTTGATTCGGCTGAGGCAAGATCACCCGATAAATACCCATCCGGTAAGCAGCGAGTATTTTCTCTTTCACTCCTCCTACAGGTAGTATTCTTCCAGTCAGGGTAATTTCACCGGTCATAGCAATGTCATGCGCAACCGGTATTTTGGCCAGAGCAGAGATGATCGAAATCGCCATGGTCACTCCCGCCGATGGCCCATCTTTGGGAATGGCACCCGCAGGAACGTGGACATGGATGTCGTTCTTCTCATGAAAATCGTCGGGAATGTTCCACACCGCCGCCCGTTCACGAACACAGGACAGGGCAATCTTCACCGATTCCTGCATAATCTCTCCCATGTTTCCAGTAAGAACGAGATTCCCTTTTCCCGGTAATACCGCGGTCTCTACCGAAAGGATTTCACCACCGGTCTCCGTCCAAGCCAAACCGGTAGCAACACCCACTCGATCTTTTCCGATGACCATCTCCTCGTAGAAGCGGCGAGGACCTAAAAACTCTTGTAACTTGCCTTCATCGACCACTACCGGCCCAGATTTTCCCAAGGCGATATCCTTAGCCACCTTTCGACAAATGGCAGCAATATTCCGTTCTAAATTTCTCACTCCTGCTTCTCGGGTATACTCTCGGATCACCTTGTGAATGATATTATCGCCGATAACCACATCGTGAAGGGTAATCCCGTGCTCTTCGCACTGCTTGGGTAACAAAAACCGTTTGGTAATTTCCATTTTGTCCCGATCGGTATAGCCGGGAATAGAGATAACCTCCATACGATCGAGGAGGGCAGGAGGAATGGTATCGGTCACATTCGCCGTGGCGATGAAGAGTACCCGGGAGAGGTCAAAGGGAACCCCTAAGTAGTGATCGACAAAATGGGCATTCTGTTCGGGATCGAGAACCTCGAGCAACGCTGAAGCCGGATCACCTCGAAAGTCCATGCCTAATTTATCGATCTCGTCCAACATAAAAACGGGATTCTTCGTTCTCGCCTTACGGAGAGCCTGAATAATCCTACCCGGTAAGGCTCCTACATAGGTCCTCCGATGACCCCGAATTTCTGCTTCGTCTCGGATACCCCCCAGAGAGATGCGGACAAACTTACGTCCTAAGGAACGAGCAATAGACTTCCCCAGAGAAGTTTTTCCTACTCCGGGTGGTCCCACAAAGCACAAAATGGGTCCTTTCATGTCCTTTTTGAGCTGACACACCGCCAAATATTCTATGATTCGCTCCTTCACCCTCTCGAGATCGTAATGATCTTCATCCAAAATTCTTCGCGCGCCGTCGAGGTCTAAAATATCCTTGGTCACTTCTCTCCACGGGAGTTCCACGATCCAATCCAAGTAATTCCGAATCACCGGATACTCAAAAGAGGTAAAAGGGATACGAGACAATCGCTCTAATTCTTTTTCTGCTTCTTCTCTCACCTCAGGAGGTAAATCCAATTCTTCAATACGGCGTCGCAGACCAACGATCTCCCCACTTTTCTCGTCTAATTCTCCCAGCTCCCGTTGAATAGCTTTCAACTGCTCGCGCAAGAAATACTCTCGTTGGGTTTTTGCCAACTCCCTCTGAATTTGCGTTTGAATTTTATTCCCGATTTGGAGGATTTCCAACTCTCGTGCCAGGTAAAAACTCACCTTTTTGAGTTTCTCCACTAAATCGAGAGCCGACAAAATATCTTGCTTCTGCTTTACTTCTAAGTTAAGGTTAGAAGCTACAAAATGGGCGAGCCTCGACGGCTTTTTGATATTCATCGCAGCTACGAAAGCTTCCTTAGGGAGATACGGTGCCAATTCAACCACTTTTTGGAATAAGCTCACGATATTCCGGCTTAAGGCTTCCACTTCATCGGAGCGAACCTCTTCTTCAGGAAGAATTTCAATCTCGGCAATAGGGTAGGGATCCCATTGAATCCACTCTTTCACCCGAAACACGGCTAACCCAAACAATAACACCTGTAGGGTTTCCTCGGGCAATTTGAGCATACGCGAAACTCTTCCCAAGACTCCAAGAGGATAAAAATCATCCGGAGTAGACCCTTCCGCTTCTTTACTCTTGAGAGAGATCGTTCCGACAATTTTATTCCCTGAAACGATATCGCCCATCAAGCGGACCCACTTCTCTCCCTGGATAACCCAAGGAATGGCGATTTCGGGGAAAAGGACGTTATCCTCGAGGGGTAAAATCGGCACCCTCTCGGGTAGTTCCTTTTCTCGAGTTTCCCGAGGGATGCTTTTCTCCTCCTCTCCTAAAATACTCTCCTCTATGTCTAATTCACCGAGAAGAGAAAACCAATTCTCTGCTGCCACATCGCACACCTCATCCTTCCATAGATACCCTTTAAAAAGCGATCATTAACCTTTGCAAAGCATAACAAGACTCTCTGTCTTGCGACTTCACCCCGATCCTCAAGGTGTTGTGTCCTACGGTCAGCCAATCGGTGAGCGCGATCACGTAACTGTCCGTGGGTTGAATAGTTCCACTCCCCAACCTTCCCGTAAAGACATTACTTCCGTTCATGGTGATCTGTACCGTCACATTCCCGAAAGTCTGACCCCACAGGTACAACGCCCCAGCATGGAGCGGTTGAGAAACAAAAAATCCTACTTCAAGATACCCCTCTTGGGTCAAGACCAAAGAAGAGGCGGGATTGATCGTATAACCCACAGCCACATTCCCCAAATAGGTGAGTGCTTCAAAGTTGGTATAGGCCTTACCGGCACTAAAATCTACATAGTAGAATCCCATCCCCACGGATACGCCGACTCCGCTCACCGTTCCGTAACTTAAGTCTTCAGAGGGTAAAAGATTTCGAACCCCCACAAAAGAAGCCTTTACTTCTATGGTCTCCGATCCTTCAGTTTGCGGAGCAAAGAAGGAATTTCTCGTCTGCCCTCGCTCGTCGGTATAGGTCACTTCTTGCGCAAAACTGCCCCGGCTCGCCATCCAACGAATACTTCGTCCTACCACCGGTTGACCACGTAGGTCCCGTAACTCAGCTTGAAATTCTATGCTCTCTCCGGCAACAATCTGGAAGGTCTCCGGAGAAAGGGTAAGCAGAGTTTGTACTTTGTCGGGGTTCACCAAAATTTTCACTTCTTGCGAGACATCTCGATAGACCATATCCCCCTCAAAACGAGCAGTAATCCGCACCTCAAGCGGATCGCTCATGCGCGGAGCGGTATACCAGACCTCGGCCTTCCCCGCCGTGTTGGTAAGAGTCTGGTAATGATCCAGAGTTCCATCACTCACTTCCCATTGGATTCTCCGTCCTACTAGGGCATTGCCACTCTCATCGGATAAAAAGAGAGCAATTCTCACCTTCCCCCCTGCAGAAATCTCATTCGGTACTCGATCGAACTGCAAAAAGGAGGGTGCTAATCTGCGCTCTGCAATCACTTGAATGACCGACCTCTGGATGGCCACATCCTCACCCAAGATATTCCGTATCCGAGAAGGATTACGCATTGCCTCTACGAGCAACCGATCCGGTATCATCCGAGGAGAAAGAACCATGACAAAGCGCTCCATCCCCTCTGGATGAGACACAACCCCGTAGAGCTTTCTCTTTGCTTCTGCAACGATCGGCTCGTTATTCTTAATGATTTGTGCTTCCCCAGAGGGAGGGTAGTCGAAAATACTCACGTAACCCCCCTTACCGCTCCAATACTCTAAAATAATATTCTCACCCACGTAATATGTGCCAAAATTCCCCCGATCGGGATCGAGACGTAAAAACGGGGAAACCATCAAACGATCGATAGACTCTAACTCTTGAGCGCTCACCGAAAAACTGAAAGAGCAGGCTTCTCCCAGCCCCGAAAACAACCAAAGCACCATCACAACACTCAGGAGAAAGAATTTTTTTCCTCCCATATTCACCACCCGGCCTCTCTATATTCTAAACTCGACCCACTGGGAATAAAAGGAACCGCAAAAGATTCCCAACCGAGATCGGGAGCAATCTGACAATTCCTTCCGATAATGGTTCGAGGAGGGATACGGGTATTTTTCCCGATCACCGTGAGTCCACTCTGCAACATATCGGGAAACTTCCGATTGGGGGTGAAATCTTCCCCATACCCAATGTGACTTTCTGATCCGACGGTCACTAATTTATCGACAATGACCCGGTCTAAACACGCGTTGCCCTCGATAAATACATCATCCATAATGATCGATTCACGAATTTCTGCCCCCTCACTCACATATACTCCATTGAAGAGGATAGAATTGATCACTTTTCCGTTGACAATCGTCCCACTCCCCAAAATGCTATTCTCTACCAACGCCTCCCGACCCAACTTTACCGGAGGACGATCTTCTAAGGGAGTATATATGAGCCATTGTCTTTCGTAGAGATTAATGGCGGGATGAGGTTTGAGAAGCTCCATGTTGGCTTCCCAGTAGGAATCTAAGGTCCCTACATCTTTCCAATATCCCTCAAAGCGGAAGGCAAAAACCCTCCGGGCATGAATAATACGCGGGATGATATCCTTCCCAAAGTCGAAAGAGGTATCTATTCTCTGGGCTTCGTATTCAAGTTCTTCCTCCAGAACTTCATAGCTGAACACGTAAATTCCCATGCTCGCGAGATTACTCTTAGGATGGGATGGTTTTTCTTCGAACTCCACCACCCGCCCGTTACTATCCACGCTCAGTACCCCAAAACGGTGTGCTTCTTCCCAAGGAACCTCGATCACGGAGACGGTGAGATCGGCATCACAATCCCGATGAAAATCCAAGAGTTTCCGATAATCCATAGTATAAATGTGATCTCCGGAGAGAATGAGCACCCAACAGGGTTTTCTTTCGCGAACGAAGTTAAGGTTCTGATAGATGGCTGCTGCGGTTCCTCGATACCAATCGGTTACGCTATCACTCACATAAGGTTGCAAGAGAAAAATACCACCATTCATACGGTCCAAATCCCAAGCTTTCCCAGTACGGATATGGTCATTCAGGGATCGGGGGTTATACTGGGTGAGTACCCCGATACAGGAAATACCCGAGTGAACGCAATTACTCAAACAAAAATCAATAATGCGATATTTTCCTCCAAATGGTACCGCCGGTTTCGCGCGTTTGGCGGAAAGAATATCTAATCTTCTCCCTTCCCCCCCGGCAAGAATCATGGCTATGACGTTGTCGAGGTACACGTTCCCTCCCCCTTACTCGTGGATACCTCTTCTAAGGTCTGTGCTATTCTCCTCACTAATCCTGAAAAATGATCCCAGAAAATACCTTTTTGAGGAGAGGGATGATCCTCTCCTAACCACCAAAACCAGTCGCTCCCTTCAGCTTGATACAATTGTTCTTCGATTTTCATACGTACATCTTGAGGTATGCGATCTTTGAGCTCCTCAAATTTGCTCCGTACCTTTCCCAACTCTTCCCAAGCCCGGTTTTTCTCCCAATGCCCGATCCAAGTAGAAAAGTTTCCAAAAATCCAAGAACCCGGTGACAAATGGTGTACCTCTTGCAATTGAGTATACCGAGCCAGATATTCCGAAGGCAAAATAGTAACGAGATCGGGATCTTCAGATAATCCTTGGTATAAACCGGAAAGAAACTGCAATCCATTGTTTACATAATACTCCCAAGCGTTTTCTCCGTCAAGGACAATGGTAACAAGATAAGGTGTTTCTGTGGGTTCCCTGAGAAGTTGCTCCTTAAGTCTTTCCAGCCTCTGCCACAAATCACGGAGAGCAGTATCAACCGAAAGATGGTGATACTCGAACCCAATGGCATCCGAAATCCTTCGATCACGGAAGAAAAGAACTATTTCGTTTCCACCGCGCCTGAAACGATGAGGAAGGTATAACTCATTCCCCACGTGACGAGACAAGGTTTTCCATAAAATCTCCTCATCCGTAGCGATCCAGCGTACCCCCTCCTGCGCAAGAAGAAGGAGCGCCTCTTCACTTACTGCTCCTTCTGACGGCCATACTCCGTGCAATGGCCTCCCCCAAATCCCTTCAACAAATTCTTTTCCTCTTCGAATCTGAGCTCGGGCATCATGGGGAAAAGCAAAACTCACCTGAGGAAGGGGTAGGGAAGGATCGGTAAGTCGCGCTATCTCGGTACAGATCAATAAGGGGAGAATCGGGTGGTAGAAAGGGGAAAAGGAAAGCTCCACTTGATTGTGTTCCACCAATTTGCGATATTGAACGAAGATATCACGAAAAATCTGCCGAGTTACCGTCCATACCAGTTCCTTATCATCCTCACCATAATTCCTCCCCTTCTCGTGCAACGCCCGCAAGGCAATATTTTCCTCAAGCGTTAAAGGGTCAAACCAAATGAGTTGATAGAGAATCTGGAGATCCAGAAAATCCTGCTCGTGAAAGGCATGCCAACCCAAGGAAGACTTCTCCTTCAACTCTTGATACCGCGGCCAAGGAGCGTATACCCGGGGCGACGCCACCATGAAGAAATTTTCGAAAATGGCTTTCTTCTCTTCCTCAGAGAGCGAAGAAGCCCTTTTCTTCGCTAAAATCATAACTCTGTCTTCTTTGCCTTCCAAGTAGAGCTCAAACTGACGCAAGAGTGAAGGAACAAAATTAAAGGTTACTCGAACCTGAGGGAATCGTTCTAAAAGCTTCCCCATAAAGAGATAATCTTTGACCGCGTGGGTCCTCACCCAAGGGAGATCAAAAACATGTTCCTCTTCATTCCAATAGAAGGGCTGGTGCATGTGCCAGATAATATTGACAAAAAGCTTATCCACTTTGGCCACCTCAATTCAATCGGATGATTTCTGCTCGACGAATGGTACCCTCCTCAATCTCCACTAAGCCGAAAGAGAAAAAGGGAGCAAAAAAAGAATCGGTAGGACTCCCCGGATTCATCCACAGAACCTGCCCTATTCTCTCCACACTCGGTTGGTGGGTATGACCGTACACAAGGAGTTGTACCTTCTCTCCGGCAAACGCCTGTGCTACCATGCGGCGAGTTTCAAGTGGCGACCCTCCACCGTGAATGAGTCCAATCTGCACTCCTCCCAAGACAAAAACTATCTTCATCGGCAACTTTTCCCCCACCTCTTCCTCGTCCATATTTCCCCGCACTCCCCACAAAGGGGCAAATTCCTGCAATTTTTCTACCACCCACCACCGAGTAAAATCCCCGGCGTGAACAATAGAGGAAGCCTGGGCAAGTTCTTGGTATAATCCTTTGGGAAGATCTTTTGCTCGTTCGGGAATATGGGTATCGGATAGTACTATGATTCTCATATCCCCGTTCTTCCCTCGCCTTCTTGAGCACTTTGAGCATAGAAACGCTCCGCAGCTTTCACTGTGTTCGCCATGAGCATGGCAATGGTCATCGGTCCTACTCCCCCCGGCACCGGGGTAATGGAAGAGGCTCGCCGCGAGACACCTTCAAATTCCACGTCTCCAACCAAACGATCTCCCACTTTGTTAATCCCTACATCGATCACTACTACTCCTTCTTTGACCATGTCTCCGTGAATCATTTCCGGTACCCCGCATGCAGCAACGAGAATGTCTGCCTTCCTCGTATATTCTGCCAAATTCGGGGTACGGGTATGACAGAGTGAAACCGTGGCATTCGCTCCTTTGGCCTTTTGCACTAAGAGCATGGCTAAAGGCTTCCCGACAATGTTACTCCTTCCCACGATCACTACATTTTTTCCCTCCACTTCGATCTTCGAACGGATCAATAATTCTTGAACTCCCCAAGGCGTGCATGGGAGAAATAGTGGGTCTCCAATCATGAGTCGACCCAAATTGTAAGGGTGAAAACCATCAACGTCTTTGTCCGGAGAAATGCGGTAGAGAATCTCTCTCTCCGGGATTTGTGGAGGAAGCGGGAGTTGCACGAGAATCCCGTGGACCTGAGGGTTACGGTTTAAATCTTCTACTAATTGCAACACTTCCGCAAAAGGAGTATCTGCAGGCAAATGGTATTTCCACGAGGCAATGCCCAATTTCTCACAGGCCTTCTCTTTATTGCGGACATATACCTGACTCGCCGGGTTATCGCCTACTAAAACCACAGCCAAACCCGGTTGGCACCCCTTCGCAGTAAGATACGCAATCCGTGGTTTGAGTTCTTCTTTCACCTGCTCTGCAATACCCTTGCCATCGATGAGCAAAGCCATATCTCTCAACCTTCCCTTCTTTTTTGTATCAACCTCTCTAAAAATCGTTCCAAAGTGACACTCGAAGCATTGAGAATACGCTCGACGGAGAAATTGACCTCCTGAAGCATCTTGAGGGCCTCGGTAAATTCTCCCACCTCCTGACAGAAATGAGCGTCACTTGAAACGATAACCCATCCCCCCTGCTCCATCACCTCTTGGGCGATACGCATACAGTTTTCCTTGCTCCCTTTACGACTCACCGAAAAGGAGCTATTGTTAATCTCCAGGATTTTTCCCCGGGCCACCGCTTCCCCAACCACCTTTTTATAATCCAAGGGGAAACGAGGATTTCCAGGATGGGCAATAATATCCACCCAAGGATTCTCTAAGGCACGAAGAAGCGTATCGGTATTCTCCTCCCTCGATCCTCCTCTGAAAACTTGAGGATGAAAAGAAACAATGGCGTAATCGAGTCTGCGGAGAATATGGTCATCGAGGTCCAATTTTCCACTTTTATCGACGATATCAACCTCAACACCGAAATATAAACGTACCCCTTCAATTTGGGAAGGAAAGTGCCCCTTGGCTTCAAAATACATGAACGACGGACCACCGGGCATACTCGGACTATGATCAGCAATACCCAAAATCCGTAAACCTTTGGCACGGGCGATGAGTGCATTCTCCCACACCGTGCTATATCCATGACCACTGGCTATGGTATGTACATGGAGATCGCCCCAAAGTTTGGTCATTTTTCCTACCTCCGTGTTTCTTCTTTCCGTAACCGAGATCGAACTAAGTGCTCAAAATGAATAATGGGTGGATCACTCAACAGATCTAAACCTCTCAACCATCCATTGTAGCAAGCCCATTGATGAAATAAGGCGATCAGCTGCCCGATAGTTGCGATATCCGTATCTTGAAGGGATACATCTACCGAGGAAACGTGTTCCCCTCTGAGAAAACTGTGCAGGGTAGAGATTTCCGCTTCGACAAATCGATCTATACAAGATCGTTTCAGTAATTGCCACTCTTCAAAAAACAAATCTCTTTTCAGTTCAGGAGGAAAATGGAAGTGTAATCCCGATGATTTTCCCTCGTTATGGAAGAGGACAAAGAGAGTGGAATGAATTTTTTCCTCTCCCAGGGGCGATTCACAATAGATATCCCGCAAGGCAAAAAAATCCTTAACGGTGAAAAGAGGCGCATTTTCTCCCTGACAACTTTTTTCCAAAAGAGAGAGAAAAGCAGTGAGCAAAGAGAGGAAAAAATGGTTATCGACAACGAAACAAATCTCTTTGAACATTGTCTGTTCTCTACCGAGAAGAAGAGCTAACGCTATCGCTTCCTCTTGGAGGAGATGATACCCACGATTCAACCCGCGGTCGAATTCCTGGACATTCACCCCCCAAGAGAGTAAGGGGAGATAAGCGAGTTCTCCCCGATGCCAGAAATGGTAGTACCCCTCTTCCATGGGAAAGAAAGACAAAAAGGCGTTTCTCGCTACTTCTGCCACTACCCCATGGGTGCTCCCTAAAAGCACCGCTTTCCAGGGCAGAGAAAACGTAATGGTAAGTAATTGAAACTCCTCTATTTTCCTCGGCAAGATCACACATATCGTTTCCTGAGGAACAAGATGTCGACTCAACCACGTCAATTGGTATACATCGGTATCGCTGCAAAAATAGTAGGAACGACGCTTCTCTAAATTCCAAGCATACCCCCGATAGAGGGTCTCTAAAAAGAACATCACCTCGTTCTTCCCTAAGAACACAACATTTGTGGCACTATGAAGAAGGGCTCGGCAGAAGCTCACTAACCGTTCGAAAGGAATAATTCTCTCCCCGAAAGGAGGCTGAGGTAAACTTTCCTTGAGCCGAGTAACTTCCCTTTGAACGTTCCCACATGGGAAAACTCCCGGGGGGATATGGAAAGATAGCTCTATTCCTTTTCTTTTCTTTTTGCTCTCCATAGTCCGTATTGCAAGCTATCGGCAAGAGCCTCCCAACTCGCTTCGATGATATCGGTAGAAACCCCTACTGTACCCCAAGTTTTTTCTCCATCGGTAGATTGAATGAGAACCCGAATACGTGCTGCGGTACCTTCTTTTTCGGATAAAACTCGCACTTTATAGTCAGAGAGACGAATATTTTTGAGCGCCGGGTAAACCGTTTCCAATGCTTTACGTAAAGCATTATCCAATGCGTGTACCGGCCCGTCGCCTTCCGCGGCGGTATGTACTACCTCGCGATCAATCTTCACCTTGATCGTCGCCTCGGTGGTAGTCTCTTTACCGCCCCGTTTTTCCACAATCACCCGGAAACCGTCGAGCTCAAATGATTTGATCATTTCTCCCAACGCTTCTCGTAAGAGGATCTCAAATGAGGCATCGGCACCCTCAAACTGATATCCGGCATTCTCCGCCTCTTTGATCTTTTGCGTAAGTGCTACTACTCTGGGATCTTGAGCATCCAGAGTAATGCCCATCTCTTTGGCCCGGTAAATCAAATTACTGCGACCGGCTTGTTCAGAAACCAAGATCCTCCTCTGATTCCCTACCGTCTCAGGAGGAACATGTTCATAAGTGGCGGGATGACGTAAGATAGCGCTGGCATGAATACCACCCTTGTGGGCAAAAGCACTACGACCCACATAGGGCTGATAATCATCATGCCGCATATTGGCAATTTCACTCACGAAATGGGACACTTCAAAGAGTTTCTGCAAGCTTTCATCAGAGAGAGGATGGAGGTTCATTTTGAGTTTCAGGTTGGGAATAATGGTACACAAATTGGCATTCCCACACCGTTCTCCATAGCCATTCATCGTCCCCTGAACGTGCGATGCTCCCATACGCACTGCCACCAAACTATTGGCTACTGCTACACCACTGTCATTATGAGCGTGAATCCCCAATCGAACCGACTTATGAGAGGCAAAAAAGTCCCACACTTGGGTAAAAATCTCCTCTATTTCAAAAGGGAGCGTCCCACCGTTCGTGTCGCACAATACTAACACCTTAGCTCCAGCGTCCCAAGCCGCTTGAAGCGTCTTCAACGCATATTCGGGATCAGCCTTAAAACCATCGAAAAAATGTTCGGCATCGTAGATTACCTCACGCCCTGCTTGGGTAAGATAACTCACCGAATCATGAATCATCCGTAAATTTTCTTCTAAACTGGTCTTCAAAGCCTCTCGAACATGGAGTGTCCAGGATTTCCCAAAAATTGCCACCGCAGGCGTTTCCGCCTCTAAAAGCAAACGGATATTGTGATCCTCTTCCACTCTCACTCGAGCCCTCCGCGTACTTCCAAAGGCCACGATGTTCGCCTTCCGCAGTGATACTCGTTTTATCTCCTGAAAAAAGGCAATATCCTTAGGATTTGAGCCAGGCCAACCCCCCTCAATATAGTGAATCCCCAGCTCATCAAGTTTGCGTACAATTTGTAGCTTATCGTACACGGAAAAGTTAATTCCCTCCGCCTGAGAACCGTCACGGAGTGTTGTATCGTAGAGTTCAATTTCTCTCATGTCTTTCACCTCAAGATAGAATCTCTTGGAACTCAAAAAGATTTTTTACCACAAGATTAGGTCGCACCGTTGCCTTTTCCACATCTTCCTCTCGAGCAATACCGGTAAGGACAAGAACCGAAAAAACGCCACAGTTATTTCCCAAGGCAATATCCGTATCTAAACGATCCCCAATGATGACCGTCTCCTCGGGAACAAATCCTCGAAGCTCTAAAAGGAAATTGAGGATAAAGGGGAAGGGTTTCCCTACAACGTGTGCCTTCTTTCCCGAACATACTTCGATACTGGCGATAATCGCACCGGCACCGGGCAAAAGCCCGTCATGTGTAGGATAGGTAGGATCGGGATTGGTACCGATGAATTGCGCTCCTTGCATTAACAGAGTCAACGCTTTTTTCATCTTTTGGAAAGTGAATTTCCGGTCCAAACCAACTACCACAAAATCAGCGCTCCCCCGCGTGACCACTCGAAGACCGGAATGAACCATCTCCTGCTTCAACCCTGTCTCACCAATCACGTATACCCGAGCCAGGGGCTGCAATTGACTGAGATACCGTGCAGCCACAAAAGCAGAGGTTACAATTTCTTCTGCCCGAGCACTGATACCCATCTTGTTCAACTTCTCAGTGTACTCTGCCCTGGTCAAAAAGGTATTATTGGAAAGAAAGGCGATATTTTGTCCCCTCTCCCGCAAAAAGGCAACAAATTCCCTCCCTCCTGGGATGGGGGTATTCAAGAGATATAAAACTCCGTCTAAGTCCAAAATAAAATTTTTGAAATTCTTCAAAGCCGGCTCCTCCACTCTCTCCGGTATCGAATAGTTAGATAACAATATACAAAAAAAGCCCCATGAAGTCAAAAATTGTTCCTCTTGGGGAGAAAACAATGCTTCTCAAGAGATCGTCTCGAGTACGATCTCTTACGAAGGCAATCCGAGACCGAAATCGTGGTCATGAGCAAGCCTTTGCTCAAAACCATGTTTACCCCACTCATGACTCAAGGAGGAGAACCTGGCAACAACGGTAGGGAAACCTGGAAAACTACTCCTCCATCTTGACGAAAGAAAAGATGGAGATTGCCATCACAACGTCGGAGGGTTTTTTCTATGAGATAGAGCCCGATATTCTTTTCGGGTAACGCTTGTATTTTTCGAAAATACTCCCATTTCTCTATGAGTTCCTGGGAAGAAACTCCTTGGGGAAGATGGTTACCCACTTCGAGAACCAGATGTCCTCCTTCTGTCCTCAACCGAAGGGAAATCACTCCCCGGAGAGAATTGAATTTTACCGCATTCGAAAAGAGATTGGAAAAGAGGAGGTAGAAATCTCCTTGAACAAGGGGGATCACCCAGTCTTGACTGCCCTCGAGAACCCGCTCCCGGGAGAGGGTAAGATTTCTCTTCCCAATTTCTTCCTGCCAAGCTTCGATCACCTGATCCATCACTCCCTGTACTTCCCTGAGACTCATCTGTCCCCTCTTCCCCAAAAGCGAGAGACTCTTCAAATGGGTAAGAATCTCCTCGAAACGTCTCACTTGCCTTTGCATTTTTTCGATGATCTCCGGAGAATGGGTGCTCTCTCCTGCAAGGATTTGCACATATCCCCGAAGAATAGTCAGAGGTGTTTTGAGCTCGTGTCCCAAAGCGGTGAGAAAGAAACGAAGCTCTTCCCATAATTTTTCATCTTGGCTTCTCTCTTTCAAAAGAAAAAACTGCTTTTCCAAATAACCTACAGAAAAAACAACGTATTCCCGGTCCTTTCCCTTGCAGACCTCCGTTTCCCGAGTAACCATTTTCCCCACCAACGGGAATTCATGCACCCATCGAGGAACGGAAGAAAAGGGAATACCGGTTAAAATGAAGAATTTCTCGTTTGCCCAAAAAACTTGTTTCTGGGGAGAAAAAACCATGGCAGGGATATCGAGAGAGTTAAGAATCTTCAAGAAGAGTTCTTCCAGGGGCAAAAAAGAATCTCTTTTTGTGTCCTCCCCTGTGGGAGGGTGCGTTTTTCTTCGCCACATCTTGAACCACCAATTTTTAAAGAATTCAGAGAGATCACTCATAAGGCTCGAAACGATATCCTACTCCCCGAACGGTAACGATGGCATTCGCGTACTTACCCATCTTTTTCCGCAGATTGGTGATGTACACATCCACAATGCGATCAGAAACAAAACTCTCTTCCCCCCATACCCGGTCAAGAATTTGGGCCCGAGAAAAGACCCTCTTAGGATGACGGAGCAAGAGCTCCAGGATTTTAAATTCCCGGAAAGAGAGGTAAACGGTTTCTTCCCCCATTCTCAAGGTCAACTCATCCCCGTTCAAGAGGAGATCTCCCATGCGGTACAAACGAGACGTGTCCCGATTTCTCTCCCATGTTTCCGTTCGCCTCTTGACTACTCGAATGCGGGCAAGAAGCTCACGCAGGTCAAAAGGTTTGGTGATATAGTCCTCCGCTCCCAATTCCAAACCCAACACTACGTCCACGGGGTCGTCCTTAGCAGTGAGCATGATCACCGGGACTTCTTGAAAACGGGTATCTCTCTTGAGATAACGAAAAAGTTCTATGCCGTCAATTCCGGGAAGCATTAAATCTAAAAGGATGAGATCAGGGAGAGTAAGAGCGGACAAACGGTCCAAAAATTCTTCGGCACTCAAAAAGTATTGTACTTCCAACCCTTCCTTCTTCAGAAAATACGTTACCATACGAGCAATTTCCTCTTCATCTTCAATGAGCACAATTCGGAAACTCATTTCCCACGCCCCTTTAGATAGCAAACACTTTCTACATTGTTGATCTCATGACCTCTCCCTTGGTAAAAGAACCATCACCCCATCATGTCCATCAATTTCACCGGGAGGGTCTCTCTTGCCGCTTCTCCTTTCAGTATAATAATATATTAAAAGACACACTTATTCTTGCACAGTAGCATAATATTGTAGAATTAATGGAACATTAATATTTTTTTACACCATTTCAACAATGAAAGGAGGTAGTATCTTTGAAACAAACCTTAGGACTGATTGTCGGTAACCGTGGCTTTTTCCCTGACGAGCTCGCTCGGGAGGGGAGAGAAAAAATCATCGCTACGTTGGAAAAAATGGGCTTTGCCGTGATTGCATTGACACCCGAAGACACCAAGTTCGGAACCGTAGAAACCTGGGAAGATGCACAAAAATGTGCCCGACTCTTCGACCAGTACCGGAAAGAGATAAGTGGTATCGTAGTCACTCTCCCCAACTTCGGCGACGAAAAAGGTGTCGCCTACGCTATCCGTTTCTCAGAACTCAAAGTACCGGTTCTCATTCACGCTTTCCCCGATAAGACTTCGGCACTGGACGTAAAAAACCGTCGCGATAGTTTCTGCGGAAAAATGTCGGTATGTAACAATTTGAAACAGTTCGACATTCCCTTCTCTCTCACTACTTTCCATACCGAAGACCCCGATGATCCCGTTTTTGCGCAAGACCTGGAATGGTTTTCCGGAGTGTGCCGGGTGGTTCAAGGATTCAAAAATATCAAGGTAGGCGCTATCGGTGCTCGTCCCAACGCCTTTAACACCGTGCGCTTCTCTGAAAAGCTACTCGAAAGCTACGGGATTTCGGTAGAGGTAGCTGATTTCTCAGAAATCCTTGGTCAAACGAATCGCCTCAGCGACACTGATCCTCTGGTAAACGAGAAAACCGCGGAAATCAAGAATTATATCGATACTTCCTCGGTTCCCGAAGCGGCGATTCGAAAAATGGCAAAATTGAAAGTGGTTTTGGAACAATGGGTAAAGGAAACCGGTGTTTCTCTCCTTGCTCTGCAATGTTGGACATCCATCGAACAAAACTTTGGCATTATGCCCTGCACGGTGATGAGCATGTTCAGCGAAAACCTTATCCCTGCCGCCTGCGAAGTAGACGTTACCGGAAGCCTCAGCATGTATGCCCTCCAATTAGCGTCCTCCCAACCTTCTGCCTTAGTCGATTGGAACAACAACGTTGATGATGACCCCGATAAAGCCATTCTCTTCCACTGTAGTAATTTTCCCAAGTCACTCCTTGAAGGAGCCCGTATGGGATACGGGGACATCATTTCTTCCACCCTCCCCAAGGAACAAACCTACGGTACTTGTTATGGTACCATTCCCCAAGGCCCTCTCACCCTCTGCCGCCTCAGTACCGATGAGGTGACAAACGGTATCAGTGCCTACCTTGCCGAAGGAGAAATTACCCCTGATGTCGTTCAAACCTTTGGAGGGGTAGGAGTAGCGAGAATCCCGGCTTTGCAAGAGTTACTCGGCTTCATTTGCGAAAGAGGCTTTGAGCACCACGTAGCCATTAACCGCTCCTCGGTAGCCGATCTCTTAGCCGAGGCTTTTGACAAATACTTAGGATTCGACACCTACTGGCATAGCGAGGAATAAATGAGAGGAAGATGAAAGCTCGGAGAGTCTCCGAGCTTTCATCCGGTAATAACTAAAACTGCCAAAAACACAAGGCTTCCTGCAGTCGCCACGTACAGAGGAACGTACGCCTCCACAAAACGCACCCAAAATAAATGTAAAGCAAACATGATGGAAATCCCGAAAAAGAATCGGTCCCAGAGATTGGTCTTAAAAGGAAAAATGCGCATGGGAGATTCCTCCTAATCCTTGACCGCTCCAAAAGTTAAACCGGCAATGATATGCTTCTGCGCTACGCCGATGAAAATAACCGCAGGGATCAAACATATGACCGAAACCGCAGCCATTTCTCCCCAGTTCGTACCGATCACGGTCACAAATTCGGCAAGACCGGTAGTAATGGTACGCGCTCGCACACTGGTCAAAATAGCGGCAAAAAGGTATTCGTTCCAGGCAAAAATCCAGTTGAGAATGGCGGTCACCATCACCCCGGGCTTAGCTAAGGGGAGAATGACGTTCCACAACACTCCCCACAGAGAACACCCATCGATGAGCGCTGCTTCATCGAGTTCGCGGGGGATGGAATCCATCATGCCCTTGAGAAGCCAAATGGCGAAAGGCAGATTGGAAATACAGTAGAGGAGGATTAATCCAAACTGGGTATCCCGCAACCCCAAACGGGTAAACATGAGGAAGAAGGGAACGATGAACACCGCCGGAGGGGCCATGCGGTTAGTGATGGTCCAGAAAAAAAGGTTATTGGAACCGGGAACTCGAAAGCGGGAAAAGGCGTAGGTGGCCAACACTGCTAAGAAGATGACAAGGAGCGTATTCCCCGAGGCAATGATCAAGGAATTGAGGAGATACCTCCCGTAAACATCCTGGAAGAAGGGACGGTAGTAGTTCATAGTGTAAAAGGAAGTTTGTATCAAACGAGGCCCGGCGAAAACCTCCAATTTCGTTCGAGCAGAAACCACCACCATCCAATAAATGGGGAAAAGCGTAGCAGCCGCGATGACAATACACACGAGATAGATGAAAAAGAGCCGGAGTGTTTTTTTGCCTCCCATATCACGCTGCCTCCCGCGAAGAAGAAATGAAAGTCAAGAGGAAGAAACAAATGATGATGGTGAGATATAAGAGAAAGAGGGACATTGCCGAACTGTATCCGTATTCCATCGACTGAAGCACCAAACGTACGAGATGAATACTGACGTACCGCGTCGCCGTTCCCGGGCCACCACTTGTGAGCATCCATACCTCGTCAAACACGCGAAAGGTATCCATGATGCGAATAAAGAGGGTAGTCAAGATGACCGGTTTTAAGAGAGGAATGGTTACATAGCGAAAAGTCTGCCAACGAGTTGCCCCGTCAACCAGCGCCGCTTCATAAGGTTGGTTGGGCAGCGAAGAGAGTCCGGCCATAAAGGTGAGCACCACAAAGGGGGTCCAATGCCATAAGTCTACCAAAATGGTGGTGAAAAAAGCCTGATTGGCGCTGATGCCCATATTGTATTCAATACCTATCTTGCGAAAGAGAAAGGGCACCGGACCGAAATCAGGATTAGTTATCAAAACCCACATACTCCCGATGGTAATGGGGGCCATGGCCAAAGGAAGGGTGAGAATGGTACGAAAAATCCCCTTTCCCTTAAAATTCAAGGTTAAGAGATTAGCAATGAAAAGACCAAGAGGCAACTCTATACCACAACACAAAGCCACAAAGGTCAGTCCCAAACGAAGAGATTTCAAAAAATCTGGATCGAACACCAGTTTCCGGAAATTATCAAAACCGGCATAGCGCATGGGAACCTTGGCAAATACATTGTATTTAAACGCGCTGAGATAAATGATGTAGAGAACCGGAATAACCCCGATGAGAATCATAATAAAAAGTGCGGGGGCGATGAGCCCCCACACCTGCTTTTTATCTTCCTTCACCGCCTAAACCTCCACTAATAACCCAAATCTTCCATCAACTGGTCTACTTCTTTGGCCAAACTGTCCAGTGCGTCTTCAGGAGAGATTTCGCCTGCTACCGCTTTCGAAATCCACTTGAGGTACACTTCGTTGAGTGGACGATGCATGGGCAGAGCCGGAGCACCAGCAAAGAGGTAACCCGAATCTTTCAACATGGTGAAGTAGCCACCGGTTTTGGCATCAAGCTCTTTCACCAACGGATCGTCGAAGGTAGAGGTACGCACCACTCTGGTAGCCATCTTGGCGAATTCTCCTTGCCATTCTTTACGCATACACCACTGAATGAAGAGCCATGCAGCTTCTTTATTCTTGGCACTGTGAGGAATACCCAGAGAACCACCGTCATAGTAGCCAATATACCCCTTACCGGCCTTCGCTTCATCCATCACCCCAGGTGCAGTGGGAGGAAGAGCTACGGCAATTTTATCGATGACCGCTGAACGAGTAGGATCGCCGGCTATCCATCCTAAGTTCTCGAGGTAGATAATGCCTTGGGCGATCTTCCCTGCGCCGAAGACGGCTCCGGTTTCATCCCAGGTATAGGTCCGTACTCCCGGAGGAGCATACTGCAACATATCCACATACCAGCGGAAAGCCTTCTTCGCCTGCTCACTGTTCAAGGTACCACCATTCTCTACACTGGCTCTCATCTTTTCGAGGTTGATACCCCAGTTATACACACCCCAAGCCGGCCAAATGGTTTCTACCATTTCATAGGCCACACAAGGGTGAGTTTTCGCCTGAGCAATATGTCCATAGAGTTCGACACCTTTTTCTTTGCCGTACTCGGTGAAGAACTTAGCGATATCAGTGTACTGTTCCCAAGTGGTTGGTACAGCTAAATCATACCCGTATTTCGCCTTGAAAGCTGCTTGAATTCCAGGATCGTTAAAGAGGTCGGTACGGTAAATGTAGGATTTCAAGAAAGCTTCGAAGGGAATTCCGTAAATGTTCTCGTTGGCATCTTTGAAGTAGTTAATGAAAGAGGTGAAATCGGGGAGATCGAATTCAGGATGAGTAATGCTGGGGTTGTCGATGAAAGAATTGAGACTGGTCAACCAATTTTGCGCGAGATACGCGTAGATGATATCCTGCTCTACGTAAATGAAATCATAGATACCTGCACCCGATTGAAGGTCCTGGATGCTCTTATTGTACATTTCATCCCAAGAAGTGACTTCGAACTCTACTTTGATTCCGGTCAGTTTCTCAAACTCCGGTGCCGCTACTTCTACCATGGCCTTGGAAGGAGGAGTACTCTCGGAAATGCCACGAATAACCACGCCCTTGTAAGGTTCAGCTGCTTTTTGCCACCACTCAGGGTTATTGACCGCCGCCAAACACCACGAAGTCGCCAATACTAACAAAGTAACGAGGAGAATTCCCACTAACCTACGCATTTGAATAACCCACGCTCCTTTCCATTTTGGTTGATCAAAAAATGAAGGGTAATGCTATGAAATCACCACTTCGCCTTCTATCACCTCCTCCTAAATCATGGTGTACCCGCCGTCCATTACCAAGACACTTCCCGTCATATATGAGGAAGCCTGCGAAGCGAGAAACACGCAAGGGCCTTTAATTTCTACCGGATTCCCCAAACGTTTCATAGGGGTCAAATCACGCCACAGCTTGGCGTACCCTGGATACTGCACCAAGAGATCAGCCACCAGTTTCGTTTCCATGTACCCTGGAGCAATGGTATTCACCCGCACGTCGTAAGGTGCCCATTCCATGGCCAAGGATTTGGTGAGCATAATCACGGCACCTTTGGAGGCATTGTAGTGAGATTGCGCCTGAGGATAATTGGCAATGATGCCCGACATAGAAGAGATGGTAATAATACTCCCCTTACGTCGCTTAATCATCTCTCGACCAACCGCCTGACAAGAGAGGAAAACCCCGGTGAGATTGACCTGCATGACCCGATCCCAATCCTCAAGAGACATTTCTTCTGCTCTCACCCATTGCCCTATTCCCGCACAAGCCACAAGAACATCGATCTTGTGAAAACTTTCCAAGGTCTTCTGTACCATCGCCTCGACCTGTTCTCTTTGAGTGACATCTACCGCTAAGGCAAGAGAGGAAACTCCCAATTTCTCGATTTCTCGAGCCACTTCCTGTGCCTTACCGAGATCGAGATCCGCAACCACTACCGATGCACCGGCCTCTGCCAAAGCCAAACTCATCTCTCTTCCCAATCCTTGAGCACCACCGGTAACAATCGCTACCTCTCCTTGAAGGCTAAAAAGCTCCTGTACGGACAAAAGGCATCATCCCTTCTCGTCGAGAACGTTAGGTTTCGGAATGGTCGGGGCGAGCCGATTTGAACGGCCGACCACTCGCACCCCAAACGAGTGCGCTTGCCAGGCTGCGCCACGCCCCGACGGAAGCAACTGTGCAAAGCTCTTTCCATTATAACAGAGAGAGTATCCTCCTTCAAGTACTCTCCGAACGAATTTCATCCTCACCTCTCCCAATGATAAGAATCAAGGGCATATTTTTCTTCAAGAAGCGTTCGAACTCTCAACAATTCTCCGCTCTTCCACTCTCTTTCCTCTCGCTTCACTCTCCACAGGTCTTCCAAACTCTCTAAAAGCACCTCCATAAGGCGAGCCCGAAGAGAATGGTGAAAGCCAATCTCCTCCAGAGCGGAAAAATTTTCTCGAAGATCGGTGTAGACCAGCTCTTGGTGATGAAAACAGGAAGCAACCAGCACCCGATCGATAGAAAATGGTAAAGAAACTTGAAAGAGGGTTCTCTCCTTATTCCGCGCCTGAGCAATCCCGGCAATTTTCTTCCCTTTTACCGTCAACTCATGAGGGAAAGAGAGGGCAAAACACGCTGGTGAATGGAGGCGTACGGGAAAATGGTCAATTTCTTCGTCAACCGGAATCCCTATCCTGAATAAGGCTTGGCCGAAAACCTCCTTCAACTGCCGATACTGAGTATCGAGCGAAACCCCTCCGCGGGGCATAGCCAAACTCAAGGTGAGATCATCCTCGTGAAGAATGGCCCTCCCTCCGGTAGGTCTCCGCACCAAAGAAATCCCTTGCGCATGCAAGAAAGAACGATCAATATCCTGGGTACGCTGAAACCTCCCGATAGAAAGCGTTTTCTTCTCCCAACTGAAAAAACGGAGTACCAACTCCTCCTCGTTACCTCTCCCCTCCCAGAGAACTTCGTCTCGAGCCATGTTCTCATATCCGGAGAGAGGGGGATCGAAAATAACTTGCAAAGTGTTCTCCCTATCCACTACCGATCTCTCGCCGATAACTTTCCGCAGTGAGAAGCAAGGCTTTTTCCTCGAGATTCTCCGGCTTCAGTTTAAAAATCCACCCCTTCCCGTAGGGGTCCTGGTTAATCAACTCCGGTTTCTCGAGGAGGGCAGAATTAATCTCGGTAATTTCCCCACTCAAAGGGGCATAGAGATTGGAGACTGTTTTCACTGATTCCACATCCCCCACTCGTTCTCCTCTTTTCACCTTCATTCCTACCTTGGGCATTTCCACAAAAACTACATCTCCCAGCTCACTCTGGGCGTGATCGGTGATACCGCAGATCACTTCTCCATCCGCTTCTTTCACCCAAAAATGTTCCGCAGTGTACCAAAGACCCTCGGGAAGCTTCACGTTCATAACGCCACTCCTTTCAGGCAAAATGGAGAGGAAAACCAAAAACCGCGTCAAAAGCCTCCATCACTGCTTCGGAAAGCGTAGGATGAGGATGAATAGTATGGGCAACCTCATAGGGAGTACATTCCATATTCATGGCTAAAACCGCCTCAGAGATGAGGTTAGAAGCCTGAGGTCCGATGATGTGCACTCCCAAAATTTCGCCGCTTTTTCCGTCCCCGACCACCTTCACCAATCCTTCAGTTTCATCCTCAATGAGCGCCTTTCCGTTCGCGCGGAAGGGGAATTTTCCTATCTTCACTTCGTATCCCCGCTCTTTGGCCTCTTCTTCGGTAAAACCTACGGAAGCAATTTCGGGAAAACTGAAAATGCAGTTGGGAACGAAGCGGTAATCCATCCTCTTTTTCTCTCCCACGATGTTATCCACCACTACCTCAGCTTCTTTATAGGCGACATGAGCTAAGAGATATTTCCCATTCACATCGCCAGGAGCATAAATGTGGGGAAGAGAAGTGCGCAAACTTTCATCGACCCACAGGGCATTTCTCTCCAGACGAACACCGCTTGCAGCAATATTCAACCCATCGAGGAAGGGAACTCTTCCAGTTGCAACCAAGACGTAATCTCCTTGGACTGTTTTTCTCTCTCCTTCTCCATTCACAAAAGATACCGCCAGTTTCTTTCCTTCGAAAACGATGGCCTGGACCGTAGAACGCACGTGAACGGTAAGACCCCTTTTTTCCACGAGCTGCGTGAGGAGATCAGTAATTTCTCTATCCACCGGGGGAAGAATTTTGGGCATCATCTCGATGACTTCTACTTTCACTCCAAAGGAGTTAAAAATACATGCCATTTCCATTCCCACCACTCCACCCCCCACCACCACCAAACTCTCGGGGAGTTCAGATAATTCCAAGGCTTCATCACTGGAAATGACTCCCGGTAAATCCTTGCCTTCTACGGGTAAATTATTGGGTTTCGAACCACTCGCCACTACCACAAAACGAGCCTTCACTTCCTCTTCCACTTTTCCTTCCCTGGTTATGGCCACAGTCTGAGGGTCGAGAAAAGAAGCCCACCCGTTCAATACTTCTACCTTACTCTTCCGGAGAAGGAATGCCACCCCTCCGGTGAGTTGCTTTACCACCCGATTCTTTCGCGCCAAGACCTTCGGCCAATCAACTCCTTGGTACTGCGCATTCACCCCAAAAAGTTCTGCTTTCCGAATCATATGCGCGACTTCTTGAGATTTCACCAGCGCCTTGGTGGGAATACATCCCCGATTCAAACAGGTTCCTCCCAGATCCCGCCCCTCCACAAGGAGAGTCTTCAAACCCTTCTGAGCAGCCCGAAGGGCACTCGCGTATCCTGCCGGTCCACCACCGATGACTAAAACCTCTACTTCACGCACATTCTCACCCCCACTGCGGGAAACTCTGAGGCATTTCCAAAAAACGTTCAATCGCCCGCGCTGCCTTCTTCCCTGCTCCCATCGCCGAAATAACTGTCGCTGCCCCGGTGACAATATCTCCACCAGCGAAAACCCCTCGCAGGTTCGTTGCTCCCGTTTCCGGGTCGGCAACGATATAACCTTTACGGTTCAGAACAAGACCCGGTACACTCTCTAAAAAGAGGGGGTTAGGACCCTGGCCGATCGCCACGACCACCGTATCAATGGGAATAATGAACTCCGACCCGGGAACGGGTACCGGTTTCCTCCTCCCTGATTCATCAGGCTCTCCCAATTCCATTTGGATACACTCGATCCCGGTAACCCATCCATTGTCGTTGCCCACGAAACGGACTGGATTCGTCAAAATGATACAGTTTACCCCTTCCTCTCCCGCCCGTTCTACTTCTTCAATTCTGGCCGGCATCTCCTTTTTGGTCCGCCGATACACTAAGCATACCTCTTCGGCCCCCAAACGCAAAGCAGTACGTGCTGCATCCATGGCCACGTTGCCTCCTCCGATCACGGCCACTCTCCTTCCAATCTTAATGGGAGTATCAAATTGAGGAAAAAGGTATCCTTTCATGAGGTTCGAACGAGTCAAAAATTCGTTGGCTGAACAAATCCCGTTCAAATTCTCGCCGGGAATTTCTAAGAAGTGGGGAAGACCTGCGCCGGTCCCGATGAAAAAGGCCTCGTATCCTGCATCATGCAAATCCTTCAAAGTATAGGTCTTACCGATGACCCGACTGAGTTCCAGGTTGACTCCCAAAGACTGGACGTAGCGAACTTCTTGCGCTACGATGGCCTTGGGGAGGCGAAATTCTGGAATTCCGTAGATCAAAACTCCTCCAGGGGCGTGTAAGGCTTCAAAAATGGTCACCTGATACCCCATTTTTGCCAAATCTCCCGCACAGGTAAGACCCGCAGGTCCAGAGCCGATCACCGCCACTTTCCGATGACGCGGCTTAGATAGGGGAGGTTCCTGTATCCCCTTCTCTCGCTCATAATCAGCCAAAAAACGTTCCAAATACCCAATGGCGATGGGTTGTCCTTTTTTCCCCAACACACACTGCATTTCACACTGGTCTTCCTGGGGACACACCCGACCGCAAATTGCCGGAAGGCTATTCTTTTCCTTAATCTTTGCTATGGCTTGGCCAAATTGACCCTCGGCAAGGTAACGGATGAAACCCGGAATATCTATTTCTACCGGGCACCCCTTCACACACTGGGGGTTTTTGCATTGGAGACAACGTTTCGCCTCCTCTACCGCTGCCCATTCCGGCAGTCCCAGAGGAACCTCGTAAAAATCACGAATGCGCTCTTCGGGAGGTCTTTGGGGCATTTTGGGACGACCAAAAAAACGATTAGACGACACGGAATGCTTCCTCCTTTGCTTGCTCGGTAAGCCACAAATCTAAAGCTCTCTGCTCTTCCTCAAGGTAAATCCGTTGACGAGCCATAAGCTCATCAAAATTGACGCTGTGTCCGTCGAAAACCGGACCATCTACACAGGTAAACTTACACTTCCCATCCACGGTGACCCGACAACACCCGCACATTCCGGTCCCGTCAACCATGATCGGGTTGAGACTCACCAGAGTTTTTACTCCATGGGGTTTCGTGACCATGCTCACCATCTTCATCATGATCACCGGACCAACTGCGATGACTAAATCCACCTTTTCTTTCTGCAAAACTCGTTCCAAAACATGGGTAACAAAACCTTTTTCCCCATAGGTTCCGTCATCAGTGGTGACCAAAAGGACGTCACTCACCTCCTGCATCTTTTCTTCCCAAAAGAGCATCGTTTTCGTCCGTGCACCGATAATGGAAGTCACGAAATTACCCTTTTCCTTTAAAGCCTTGGCTTTGGGATAGGTAGGAGCAATACCCACCCCTCCACCGATACAAACCACATGTCCAAAGTTTCTTTCTTCGATTTCCTTTCCCAGAGGTCCCACGAAATCTAAAATTTCATCTCCTTCTTCCAGAGTCCCAAGAAGCATGGTGCTTTTCCCAACCTCTTGAAAAATAATGGTTACCGTTCCTTGTGAAGGATCGAAATCGGCAATGGTTAAAGGCACTCGCTCGCCTCTTTCATGAATCCGCAAGACCACAAATTGACCAGCTTTGGCCTTTTGAGCTACCCACGGTGCTTCAACTACCATGAGCTTGATTTGTGGAGCTAAAACTTCTTTGTGCACAATTTTTGCCACCGCTTTTCCTCCCTTTCCACCCAAAATACAACAATCTCCAATATTATATCGGAAACAAATACAAGATACATCATGGAAATAGAGTACACAGGATCAAAGTGGGCAAGCCCTGAAGGAAAAAACCGAGAACAAATACTATGGGAGGAGGTATTGATATTTATGAAGGTACAGATTATCATTAAAACCTCTCAAATTTGAGGGGTTGTGCCAACAATTCTGCGTAACGCCTGTTCACTCCTCTCCCTTCCCGTATTTTTCTCTCCTCAAAGCCCAGAGTTCCTCTCTTACGAGATCAAAGGGAGGAAACACTCTCTCGGTATATTCCTCATTCCCTTCTTTGGATGAGAAGAGGGAAGATGGGAAAAACCTCAATGACCTTGGTTCTTCTCTTTCCTTCCTC
>Ga0116210_1000763_pt1 | contig 28846 bp, 19 predicted proteins | sample TshhotsprinmetaG_FD_94483 | JGI IMG/M metagenome (GOLD analysis project Ga0116210, IMG submission 94483) | Hot spring microbial communities from South Africa to study Microbial Dark Matter (Phase II) - Tshipise hot spring metaG | ecosystem: Environmental > Aquatic > Thermal springs > Hot... | reverse complement strand
GGCGACGCCGGGGCCAATGCCATATGCCACCTGCGGGCGCTGTACCTGAGTGAACGCTCCTGCTGGGACAGCTTCTGGCACCCGCCACCCCAAAACGCCTACCTACAAAACTGACGCACACACCATTTTTTGTTTTAGTTCCGAAAATAGCCACGGCTCGTGCCCTGGCCAAAGCCGAGGATATTAGCCAAAAATTCCGACCAGTTTTTTAAATGAAGGCGGGCTCCAGCGAGAAAAGCGTCTTCAACTGCCTGCGGGCATCACAATCACATAGCAAAGTCGCGGGCCTTTCCATAGCATTTTGAGCATAGTGGGACGCCGGAACAACGCGGTCGTGCCACTCGTTCTATGCCGATGGGTGGAACGTTCTATGCCGATGGGTGAAAAATGAATGAGCGAGGCATCGCCCTGGAAGCGATTGTACTCGTTTTACGTCAGTGGGGGAAAGTTGGGTGTCGTATGCGACCAATCCCCCGCGTGACCCGTTGGGGTCAGTGGGGCGAAAATAGGTCGCATTTTGCAAAGAAAAACTTCTGGTGTGAACGAGGTGTCATCTAGAAAAACAAGTGGGGGCTGTCTGGAAAGGATGAACTCTGGGAGCTTTTCGGCAGATTAATGGTTGCTTATCAATGTTCGATTTCCCCCCGGCTTACAGGAAGTGGCACTTTCCAAACGGTGTGTGCCCGGTTTCAAGCGCTTTGGGTAACTGCTTCCGCGAGGGCTTGCCGCGAAATAGTCGGCCAAAGGCCCTTTTTGAAAGGTAGCTACCCGGAGGTGCCCTTCCCCATGCTCATAATTTTGAGTAGAAAGTTCATCTGTCAGATACCTCTAGAGCGAAACGCGGTAGAGAGCTGAAATAACGCATAAAGAAGGTCGTCAGTCAAGCGGTATTGTCCAGAACCCGGCTGTGAAGTCAGCCGGCTTAAAGGCGACAAAAACTTCATCGGCGGCGAATTTGAGCAGGAGGCTTCCGATCACCTAAGCGGACGAACTCTGGGTGGACAATCGCAATTTTAAGCTTTCAGTAATTTTGATTTTTAAGGTAAACACCTGCATGCGACGCATCCTTGTAACCAGTGCACTTCCGTATGCGAACGGTCCCATTCACCTCGGTCATTTGGTGGAGTACATCCAGACCGACATCTGGGTACGGTTCCAAAAGCTTCTGGGTCACCGATGTATCTACGTATGTGCGGATGATACGCACGGCACGGCGATTATGGTGACCGCGCGACGGTTGGGAATCTCGGAAGAGGAACTAATTGCCCGGATGTACGAGTCGCACACACGCGATTTTGCTGACTTTCAGATTCATTTCGACAACTACGGGAGCACCCACAGCGAGGAGAACCGGGAGCTTTGCGGGGTGGTTTGGGCGGCCTTGCGTCGGGCCGGATTGATCGTGGAAAAAGAGGTAGCACAGCTTTTCGATCCCGTGCAAGGGACTTTTTTGGCGGATCGGCATGTGCGGGGCACGTGTCCGCGGTGCCGAGCCCCGAATCAGTACGGCGACAATTGCGACAAATGCGGGGCCACGTACAGCCCCAGCGAGCTGATTGAACCCATCAGTGCCTTTTCGGGGGTTAAGCCCGAGGTGCGGACTGCGAAGCATCTGTTTGTGGTCATCGAACGATTGCACGATTTTTTGGAGGAGTGGACTCAACGCAGCGGGGCTTTGCAACCGGAGGTGGCCAACTACTTAGCCAACGTTTTTTTGTGCGAACCCCTTCGCGATTGGGATATCTCGCGACCGGCTCCGTATTTCGGCTTCGAGATCCCGGACGCTCCCGGCCAATATTGGTACGTGTGGTTCGATGCCCCGATCGGCTATATGGCATCCACGCTTCAATGGTGTCGGCGACAGGGTGAGGACTTTGATCGCTGGTGGCGGGATCCGGAGACGGAGATCCATCATTTCATTGGCAAAGACATCACCTATTTCCACACGTTGTTTTGGCCCGCGATGCTCAAGACCGCCGGGTTTTGCCTGCCCCGCAAGGTCCATATTCACGGCTTTTTGACCGTAAACGGCGAGAAGATGTCCAAGTCGAAGGGAACCTTCGTCGAGGCCGCCACGTACCTGAAGCACTTGGACCCGGCATACTTGCGTTACTACTATGCTGCGAAACTTGGGCCACAAATCGAAGACATTGATTTGAATCTCGATGAGTTTGTGACTAAGGTGAATAGCGACTTAGTGGGTAACGTCATTAATTTGGCCAGTCGGCTAGCTCGGTTGTGCGAAGGCAAGCGGCTTGCGTTGCTTTACCCGGACGATAATGGGCTCTTTGCTCAGGCAGCGGAGCAGGCTTCAGCGATTGCCGCTGCCTACGAGGCTTGCGATTTCAATCGGGCCATGCGATTGGTCCTACAGCTCGGCGATCGGGCCAATCAATACGTGGACCGCATGGCCCCGTGGCACCTGCGGAAAGATCCCGGTAAGCAGGAGGAGCTACGCAGCGTTTGTACAGTAGGCTTAAATTTATTTCGAGTCATCGCCTTGTACTTGGCACCCGTCTTGCCGAAGATTGCGGAAAAAACCGGTGAATTGCTCGGCAAACCGATCCAACACTGGGACGAGTCTCAGACGCCGCTCCTTGGCGTGACAGTCGGCCAATATCAGCCACTTTTGAGTCGGGCTCGTCGTGAGCAAGTGGAGGCGATGATCGCCGAAAGCCGCGAGCCCGAGGAGGCAGCCGAAAAGGCGGAGGGCGCGGCTAGCGCGGCAAACAGTTCACCGGCGGCTGCCGCTTGGGGCAAATCTCGGTCACCGCAGGAACAAGACACAGCGGTATCCCCGGAGGACGATAAGCCTCTAGTGGCTGAGCCTTTATTGCCGGAGATAAGCTTCGACGAATTTGCCAAAGTGGATCTACGCGTGGCACGGGTCCTTGCGGCCGAGGATGTCCCCGGGGCACAAAAGCTGCTCCGGCTTACCCTTAGTTTGGGGGGTGAAAACAAGCGGACGGTGTTTGCCGGGATAAAGGAAGCTTATCGGCCGGAGGACTTGGTAGGGCGGCTCGTCATTTTGGTGGCCAATCTGGCGCCAAGAAAAATGAAGTTTGGAATTAGCGAAGGGATGATTCTCGCCTCGGGCGAAGGTGGAAAAAACGTCTTTCTCCTGAGCGTGGATGAAGGGGCCAAACCGGGCCAGCGCATCCACTAGTGCGGCCATCACCAGGTGTGATTGCGCAGGAGCCTTCCGGCATAGGACGCTGCCGGGAAACCGAAGCCGGAGAATAGCGAACCGGGCCAAATCGGGTTACCTGATTTGAGAACGCCCCAAGCAAGGTTTTTCGCCTACGGAATTGCTGGAATTTTCGGATCACATCGCGGAAAATGTGTACGAGTGGCCAACCGAGGTTTTAAGCCTCGAGATTTTCCTGCCAAATAGAGCCTTCCTTAAAAGAATCGAGTTCCCGAAGTTTTTGGCCGATTCGGTACCGCCTTTTTTATCGAGGAGGCACACCATGCAACGTTCCATGAGTCGCCGAGTCTTCGCGAAACGGTGTGCGGCCACTGCCGCAGTTTTGGTGAGCAGTCCGGCGATTTTTACTCAGGGGCAATCGCCCAACAATCGAATCATGGTGGGCGTTCTTGGTATGTCGCGCGGTGCAGCATTGGCTCGGGAATTTGCGGCCCAAACTGATGTCACGGTGAAGTATGTCTGCGATCCCGACCGCAACCGACTTCTACCGGTGGCCGAGCAGTTGTCGAAGGCGGGTCATCCTGCGATCGGTGTCACGGATTTGCGGCAGATCCTCGACGATGGCGAGGTCGATGCGGTCGTTGTGGCCACACCAGATCACTGGCACGCACCGGCAACGATTCTCGCCTGCGCTGCCGGCAAGCATGTTTATGTAGAAAAGCCTTGCTCGCATAATCCCGCGGAAGGGGAATGGATGGTGGCGGCAGCCCGGAAGCACAACCGCGTAGTGCAAATGGGTACGCAGCGTCGAAGTTGGCCCGCTTTGCGCGAGGCGGTGCAGCGACTTCAAGAGGGAATTATTGGGCGCGTGGTAGTGGCCCGATCGTGGTACAACGCGTTGCGGGGGCCTATCGGCCGGCTTCAAGCCGCACCGGTTCCGGAAGGATTAGATTGGGGGCTTTGGCAAGGGCCGGCACCCCGGCGTCCCTATTTGCAGGGAATCGTCCACTACAACTGGCATTGGTTTTGGCACTGGGGGACCGGGGAAATCGGAAATAACGGCGTTCATGGGATCGACCTGTGCCGCTGGGGCTTAGGGGTCGATTATCCGGAGGAAGTCACTTCCGGAGGAGCTAAGCTCTATTTCGACGATGACCAAGAAACACCCGATTCCCAAGTGGTTACGTTTCGATTCGGGCGGACAATGATTAATTGGGAAGGGCGTAGTTGGCACGGCCGGGGCTTTGAGGGCGAACGTTTCGGTGCTTCCTTCTTGGGCGAAAAAGGCTCGCTTGTGATTCTCGGGAGCGGTTACAAAGTTTACGATCGGCAGGACAAACTTTTGGAGCAGAAATCAGGACCTGGTTCGGATCGGCTGCACATCGAAAATTTCCTCAACGCGATTCGGCAATCCGCTCCGCTTAACGCCGAGATCCTCGAGGGGCACAAGAGCACCTTGCTGTGCCACCTCGGCTCGATTGCGCACCGGGTTGGGCGGGTGCTGCGATGCGACCCAGCCAATGGCCACATCCTGAACGATCTTGAGGCGATGCGGCTCTGGACTCGGGAGTATGAGCCGGGTTGGGAGCCCAAGGTCTAATCTTTTTGGGGCTACTTTGTTTTTGCGAATACGTTGTTTTCCTCGTAGCATCCGTTTTCTTCAAATGATTCGCGTCGAATTTTGAAGCCTTTTTGTTACAAGAGGCCGATTTCTCTTGCGCTTTTCTTACACGCTCAGGCCGCGGGCATAACCTATATTTCGATGAGCGCTACTAGTGGGGATATTCGGCGGCGCAATTCTCGAGAAGGAGCAATTAGCGGACTCCGGGCGCAAACACGCCGCGGAATTGCCCCCCTTGGATGGTTCGCGTTTCCCATGGCACCTTTAGCGGATTTGACGGTCGGTGCGGGATCTCCGGAACATCAATTTTCGGTCCATTCTTTCAAGGTGTCTCGATGATTCTCGAGATCGTTTACTACTATCCGCGAATTTTTGGAATTAGCAGAACGCCTTAGAAAGTCGTAATTACCGAAATAATCGGCCGTTCTTGTAAGATCGGCAAAGCTGATTTGGATTCCTGTATAAACTCCATTGGCACATGTTACTGATTCACTGAGGCAGACTTCGTCCGACAGATTGCGAAATGAGTGTTCGAGTTTCTTCACCCACACAAACGCATCCTTTACGCCGGTTGGCGAGCCGAATTGGTGAAATATCTACGCTGCCCCAAGTGGCCCAGCGGGTTATTGAAATCGCCTCCGATGATCATTCCGGTGCGCATGACTTAAAGCAAGCCCTCGAAAGTGACGTATCGCTCAGTGCGCGGGTATTGCGAATCGTGAACTCGTCCGCTTTCGGCTTGCGTCAGCGGATCGCCAATTTGCAAATGGCGGTTACTTATTTGGGATTCCGCCAGATACGCAACCTGGCCTTGACCGCCTGTATTGCCGAGATTTTCCGCAACTCCGAACAGATCGGCAGTTACCGCCGCGATCATCTGTGGCGACATTCGGTCTCTGTGGGAATCACCGCACGGATGATCGCCATGCGGCGAAAGATCGATCAGTTCGAGGAGATTTTTTTAGGGGGTCTCCTTCATGATATCGGCATTGTGTTCGCCGATCAGTACGATCATCCTAAGTTTCGGAAGATGGTGCTCAGTCTGCGGCCGGGAGAAAGCTTGGAACAATTCGAACGGACTCATCTCGGCTATACTCACAGCGAATTGGGGGAGCTGGTCGGGGAAAAATGGAATTTTCCGGCGATGACCCGTTCGGCAATTCGTTTCCATCTCGATCCAGGGAAGGCACCCGCGGAATTTGTTCGAGCCGTACACTGCGTGGCCTTGGCTAATTACTTGATCACAATTAAGGGGTTACCGTCTGTAGGGATGAATCTGACGCCGCCCCCGACGGAGTCCGTGACTGCTCTTGGCCTTGCACGCTCAGACTTGGAAGCGATTCTGCTCGATCTGGATGATGAGTTGTCGCGTAATGCCGCGCTCCTGGGGCTGTAATCTTGGAGAAAAACGTGGAGATCGATCACATTTGAGCGAGGCTACGAGGGAAGATCGCGGATGGTTCAGGGAATTTCTATTTGCGGTGACCGAGTTCCGAAGGCTTAAGGAACCATGTTGCTCGACCTAAGTCGGTTATTCCCGAATGCGGGGGTCCCTACGGACGAAAGCCGCAGCTTAAGCCTTTTAGCTGAGTGGCTGGCAGACTTCAATCCGCGACTCCTGTTTCTGGCGCAGCGCGATGGCCAATTGACGGCTGTAGAACTTTTCGGTCATGCGGCCCTTCAGGATGAAGCGTACAGATTATCTCAGCTCCTGAATTCTAAACTGCAAACACAACGATTTTGCAGCTTTGCATATAATATTGCAGGCGAACTATTCACAGCATTCGGGTTACGATTACCTTTCGAAACTTTGGGCGCCATTCTGGGGGGCATTCTACTCGGTGGCGACGACGTCCCGAAACGGCTTCAACAGCTTCAGGGCGCCTTGTTGATGGCTGGGCGATTAGCCTGGGCCGTCATCGAGAAAGACCATGAGTTAAAGCGGATGGTCGCCCGGAAACATCAACTTCTTGGGGAATTGGAGTCGTTGCGTCGGGCCCATGCCGAGACCTTGGCGCTTGTGCATCGCGAACAAGAGAAGCGACTGCTGGCCGAACAGGAGTATGCAAGGCGGCTGGAAGCCGAGGTAGCCGCGCGATCGGCCGCTCTGGAGGAAGCTGCGGCGGATGCCAGGCGTCAGTCCGAGCAACTTCGCACGTACTCCCTCGCCTTGGAGCAAGCTCTGGCAGCACATGAGCAACTGACCGAGGCCGCTGAAGCGGCCAGTCGGGCCAAAAGCGAGTTTCTGGCCAATATCAGCCATGAGGTCCGTACGCCACTTACTGCGATCCTCGGGCATGTAGATCTAATGGCCGAGCAACTGAAGCCTGGCACTTCCACTTCTCATTCCCTGGAGGTTATCCGTCGGAACAGTCGGTATCTGTTAACGATCCTCAACGATCTCCTCGATTTGGCAAAGGTCGAGGCCGGAAAGCTGCGCGTCGAAAAGGTCCGTTGCTCGCCTGGCGAGATTGTCGCGAATCTGCGCGAGCTGATGGACGTTCGGGCCCGGGAAAAGGGTTTGCCGTTATTGGTCGAGACGGCACGGCTACCGGCGACAATCGTCACCGATCCGGTTCGGGTCAAACAAATCTTGCTCAACCTTGTGGGAAACGCGATCAAATTCACCGATGTTGGTCACGTGCGACTCCGCGCGACCTTCAATCCCTCCGATGACCGACAGGGTACTTTAATCTTCGAAGTCATCGACACGGGGATCGGAATCGATCCGCAGGACCTCGAACGGCTGTTTGAGCCCTTCGAACAAGGCTCCATAGCAATCGAGAAAAAAGTCGGCGGAACCGGCCTCGGCTTGGCGATTTGCAAAAGGCTTAGTGTGCTGCTCGACGGGGAAATCTCCGTGGAGAGCCAGCCCGGTAAGGGTAGCACCTTCCGTGTGAAGCTACCGGTCGAGTACTCCGACGAGCTGCCCGAGGACGAAAAGCCTCAGTACGAGTACTCCGCGGGAGTTAAGTCGCTTCATGGCCGCATCCTCCTTGTGGAAGATGCGATGGATAGCCGGCTTCTGATCCAAACCATCCTCGAGCGCGCGGGAGCCGAGGTCCTCACGGCCACTACCGGGCGCGAGGCAGTCGAACTAATACTGGGCCACGCTGCGGCACGCTGTCAGCGGGAAAAGCCGCCCACCGCCCGCCGGAGCGTCGATCCTCAACCGTCTGCCCGCACGACTTCGAGCCGGTTAAACGATCCCAAAGGGCTTTCGAATGAGGGGAAACCTCCTTACGAAAGCTCTGCCGGCTTTGGCCTCGAGGGCGAGGATATTCACGACTCACTGAGCGACCTTTGCGCATTACATGAGGAATGGCACAGCGGTGCCGACGAGCAAATTCCCGACAGAGCGTCGCCCGTTTCCGTGTTTGATCTGGTCTTGATGGATATTCAGCTCCCGGAAATGGATGGCATCAAGGCTACGGAATATCTCCGCAATCACGGATATACCGGAACCATTATTGCTCTAACGGCAAGCGGCGAGTTCGAAGAGCGAAGCCGCTATGAAAAAGCGGGTTTCGATGGCTTCCTAGCTAAACCCATTGACCGACACCACCTTGTTAACGAAGTTTCCCGGTATCTCACGGCGAAGGCAGCCGTTTGAAGGCAGGTTTCGACCGGGAATGCGTGACGTAAGTCGCTCCGATCAATTTGATGCGGATTTCCGTCGCTCCATCAATTGCTCGATTGCGGCGGCAATCTGCGCCCGGCGTGCTAAGATGGGGCCCGGTTCCTTAGTGAATTCGGTCATGCTCGTGGTAATTTCCGGCGGCACTTCCAGCAAGTCTTCGAAAGCCGCGCGATCCGATTCCGCGAGGTTCTTTGTACCGGTAAGCAGTTCCCGAAGCAGATACAGCATCTCGTAATCCTCCACTCCTTCTCGCAACATTTCCCAGCGGATGCTCGAAACGGGAGGATCCAAAACCGGCTCCCCACCCGATTTACCGGGGACAGCCGCCCGAAGCGGCGGATAGATGAACCGACCATCACCGTTGCCCCAGTGCCGTTTTACACCTCGCGGCGTGGAATAGCCGCTCACGTAACTCATGGGGTCTTGATAAGGATTTTGCGGCTGGTCGGGATAGGCTGCCTCGGAGGTCCAGTAGTTGGTTTGCCAAATGAGGATTCCATCAATTTTCCGTTGCCATGTTTGCCATAGCCAAACGCGTAGCTCGGTTGCCGGATGATCGATGAAAAGCGTGCAATATGGGGCCTTAGGTCCGGTACAAACGTACCACCAGAACTTCTCGCCGACAGCGCGGCGTTTTTCGGCCATTTCGTGGTTGTAATGCGGCGTGATCGGGCACCATATATCCACGGGGGCTTGCAACTTGTCATTGGGTTCCTCGGTGAGCATCCGCCGCAAACCCGGTGCATATCGCTTCAAACGCTCCATCCCCTTCGTGACGAACTCGTAGTCTTTGGGCTCCGGCTCGTCAAACCAGTAAACGTAAGCCATCGAAAGCCAGCCTTTTTGCCCCAGGTGCTCCTCGAGTTGTTTCACATAGCTCGAAAACATCGCTTGGTACTGGGGCGTATTCTCTTTGTAGCCCAGAAGTTCGGGCTCATAGCGCTCGTGGAAGCTTCCACCTCCCATCCCCTGCAACTGCAAAATAAAATTCGTGAAACGAAACTTCCCCAGCACGCGGTCCATTTCTCGATCGAAAGCACGGAAATCCAACTCTGCCCGCGGCGGATCGCTATCAGGAATGAAGCGAACCCGAATCGGATCCAACGGTGCCGGCGAATAAGGGCTGATGCGGTGTTCTGCGAAGCTTTGCCAGTAATGGTCCAAGACAAGGCGTCGTTGTTCTTCTGTTTTTAGTTGATGATATTGAAACACAGAGCGGGGGTTAAAACCGAAAGCAGTCTCCAGATGATTACGTTCGGGCAAATTGAACCCCCAAACCCGCAATTGCACGGGTACGTGTGTTTCTCCCAAGTCCGTCCGCAAAATGATGTGGCCACGGTAGGAGCCAGCCTTCGTATTGGCGGGGACATAATAAATAACCCAAAGGGGTTGATTGGTCTCGGCGTCCAGTTCCAGCGGCTCTTCCAACGGGGGCAGGGCATCCGGCCACCAATCCCGCGTGCCCGTCTTATCGGTCGGATGCTCCACAAAATGGTAGTACACCCAGTTGATTCGCACGTTTTCCGGGCCAATGACGGCACCATTTGGTCCTCGGAGTTCGCTCGATCTGGCCTCCAAGAGTCGCACGGGCTTTTCTGGTCGCAGCACGACCTGCACGGCTTCCCAATCATTGCCCGCTGCCGCCAATTCCACGACCTTTGCGCCGGAAGCAGGCCGCGGGCGCGTGCGGCCCACTTTCCACGGCGCTTCGCACCACCAAAGTCCCAAGGGCTCCGCTCCCTGGAGCTCAAGCCGCGATCCGTAGTCCGATCGCTCTAAATACCCGGGCGTTTGCTCGGAAGCATGGCCAAAAGCTAGTGCCGCAGCCGAATGCGTCCATGAGGGGAGGATTCTTGTGAAACCGTCCAGCCACTGCGCATCAAAAAGTCGCAATCTTGCCGCGGCGCCTGGGGTTGAACGATCGTCGCTGAGAGAATCCGCCCGCAGGTTTGTCGGAATGGTCCCAACCATTAAAACTAGAGCCATTTTCCAAACGAGGTTATTGAGTTGTTTCTCACTCCGCCGCGACATGCTGTGCTCTCCTCTTTTAATTCGAGTTCCTTTGATCGCACAATAGTCCTTTTGAGAGCCTCGGAAAAATCGGGTTGTGTCGGAAAACAAAAATGGTTGTTAGCCGCGAATTTGACGCCGATTCTCACTCGGAGTCATCCCCGGTATTCGAAGCGGGGCAACTATCCCAGACTCAAAATGAGTAACCGGGTGAAGGGGCGAGCGGTGATCCTCAATTGGGTTACAGCCGTGACCCCTCAAGTTTTGATCCACAATAAATCCTTTGCAATGATTTCCATGCATTTAGGAATCATTGGGAGGTTCGGGAAGCTAAACATCCAATCGGGGCCTGGTCTTACAAGCCAAAGGAATATCGCGTTTGGTAAAGCGTCGTGCGTTACCCGAGTTCACCTTTTCCTGGACCGGGAATGGTTCCCATTTGCTCAGACCGGGAATGATCGGTGACGTAGTCTGTCGCTCCAAAAGGTGCAAAAGGCAACTTACCGCGTTCCATCACACCTACGTGCAATATGTGATGTATGGCCCGAATCAAAATATTTATTGCCCAAACCCAGGTAGGACGCGAGCACTCGTCTTACCTCGTTGCCGATTTACCGGTATCCACACTTTAGGACGGCAGGGCTTCCGCATCTTTAAATCCCAATCTCGCAAGCATCTTTAAAGCTCTTACACAGCTCGAAAAAAGGTACGAACAATCGGGGTTTTGGGCCAAAGTTGTCTTTTTTGCGAAAGCAAAACGTTTTCTCTTTTTTGCGAAAGGTGGATGCAGTCAGCAGCGGATTACCGAGTGAAGATAAACGATATTCGAGGGGCAAGATCTTTGGGCCTCATTTCGAGCGATGTGGTGGATGCGCTTTTTGGCTCCCCACTCCCAGGCGAATAAGGGGTAGCAGATCGCGGGCGGCGTCTTCCGTCAAATTGAAGATGGTAAATCCCTGACTGCCTAGAGTCCGGGCCCAGTGGATTTGACCCACGGTTCGATCCGCGGACAGACGCCAAGCACCGATCCCGGGATATATCGGGATGCGCCCTTCTACCAGCTTCAACTGATTCTCCACCAGGCGGACAAAGGCCGCATCTTCCTGGGTATAGTCCATCGGGCAGACAAAATCGAGATAGCCCTCCTTAACCCAGAGGACCCAGTCTTGGCCCACAGATTCACGGCATTCGGGATAGGCCCCAAAGACGGCTGCCGAGATCTTGACCCCTGGCCGCAGACGGCGTGCGCGTTCGGCTACCGCGGCCACCAATCGCGTAATTTGCTGGCACCGCCAGTTCCGGTATTGGGCCCGCAAACTTCCTTGGTGACAATCCATAGGCCACGACTTTACAGGGTTTCCTAGCTCTGCCTCGAAGCGTTTACGACAACCCTCGCAATAGCAATGATCGCCGTCCGGATAGCGGATGTAATCGAAGTGGATTCCCGCCACGGGATATTTTTCGACCACCTCGAGCATGCTATCGCGCTCCAGCTCGAAATTACGCGGATCAGAGGGGCAAAGCCAGTTCGTCTGCGTCCCGCGCGCACTGAGCTGCAAACGACCTTCTCGACGCAATTGTTCGACGAACTCCCGAGGAGCCCCCGAGAGATTATGGTTCACTTTCCAAACGTGCACCTCAATTCCGTAGCGGTTGCATGCCTTGACGCACTGTGCGATTTGATCCCCGTAACGGCGAAAGGTATCGCTTTCCGGCAAGTATTGGCTCGGGTAATGCGCTAAACCCGCCCACAACATGTTGGGGAGGATCATATTGAAACCGGCCTCGGCCAATTCCTGGGCCGTTCGCTCCCAATCTCCCGGGTAAGCGCCGGTACCAGAATGATTCCAAAACGCGCGACCCTCCACCTTGGGACTGGGCATACTGCGGGCATAAGCGACTATAAATTGCTCGCGGGCTCGCGATGCTAATTCCACACTGCGTAGAACATCACCGCGCTTTGAGGCGGATTCAGCGTCTTTCAAATTCTTTACCGCTTGCTGATACAGCCGCTTCGCCTCGGCTTCGGTCGCCTGGGTGAGAAACGCTTGAAGCTGCGACCAATCCCGGCAATGGCCAATCGTTTCCGCGCGACGGATCGCCTCCTGAACCATCGTATTCCATAACGGTGGGTGTATCGCGCCCAAAATCGCCGCCAAAAAGCGCAGTTTGGCACTGCGGTCATCCTCGAGGATGATGTGGCTAAAAAAAGCTCCGTGGGGACTCAACGTAGCAGCCGCTTTTCCTGTCGATCGACCCTCCCAGTCATACCAAAGGCCGATGACCCGGGCCGCTCCGGGTCGAGCCGGATCCACAATCGGCTCCTGAATATTCCACGAAGCCTGCCTCATTGAGCGTGGCAATCCCTCGATGGGGGCACTTTCGAATCGCACCTCGGCCAGCCCGCCTTCTTCCGCAGGACGAAAGTAGCTTAGCCGGGCGATCCCTAAGCGTTCCGCTATAGAGGCGGGCAAAACGTAGCAGGCGAAGAGTTTACCGCCACCGTCTAAGAATTGCTCTACGGCCCGGACAGTCTCTTCATCGAGGTCGGGATGATACGGTAGCACTAACACGCGGTGACCTTGCAGACCCCCCTGGGATATTGCGACGGGATCAACCCGATCAAAAAGAATTCCCAGCTCCTCGAGCATTTTGCCCATGTGCTCGGCTGTGTTAAGGGCCGTACGGAGCTCACTGCTCCTTGAGGCTTCAGCACGTGATGGAACAAGGAGGGCCACGTCGTTCCAAACGGCGGAAAGCCGCCGCAACCGAACCACCGCATCGACGCTCTTGGAACGCCATACGGAAATTCGGATACCATCTACGGCATGCCAACCCTTCGGAACTCCTTCGACCGAGAACTCATCCTTGCGCAGTCGAATCTGTTGCCAACCGTCATTTGCCAAAGCAACCGCGCCGGCAAACCATCCATCACCACTTCGAAAATAAAGCGAAAGCCGCATGCCGGCATCGGGACGATCGGTCCACAGTTCGAGCACGAAAGATCCCGCCCCTGCCAAATTAAATTGGTTGTCCCGATCGAGAATGGTTCGCGGCAAGTCCGCGTCGGTCGCAAAAGGAGCCCGGAACTCCAGTACCCGACGCCCATCGTCACTTACCATCTCCGGTGCTGGTGTTCCGGCTAAGGCCCGCCACGCGCTGGCCGCCGCCTGCGAATCTCCGTAATCAAACGCATCGATCAGTAACTCCGAGTTTGCCGGTGTCACCGGAGCAATCGCCGCCCAAATAAGGAACATAATGGGGAGCAAGCTACGGGAGCGCATAGTCTCATTCCTTCCGATTGTTGAGGAAGTCCTTCACTACCAGTAAGAGCTCCGGAATTTACTCACAAGCTGAGCTATGATTTTAAACCGATATGTTTACATGCAGTTATCGCTGGAGGAGGTAAACGATAATTCTTTCCGCACAATGCGCAGCTTTGAATTAATGCACTTATATCCAGTTATTGCAGGGGCCGAGCTGAGTATTCCAAAGTCTGCAAATCTCGGGCACACCCAAGCTGAGATCACAAAGTGGAGTTAGAGGCTCAAACGGGTTGGCGTGAATCACTATGATGATACCCACTCGTCGCAGCTTTTTCATCCACCGATCCAGAAAAATGCATCGCCCGCGCAAAAGCTGCTTTTTGGAGAAGTCTTATGTGGCTGAGAAACGATGGTTTACTCGCCGGACATTCTTCTATTGATAGTTTTTCGGGAGGGCTTGGGCTGCTTCAATCCGCGCGACTCACGTTCGTCTAAACGGTGTGAAAAAGCACGCATTCTTATCAGAAAAGCAGTTCAGAAAGTCGATCGGCGAGAAAAATATCGCGGAAATCTGCTCAGCCAGGTAAAAGACAGTCACGTAAAAGACGAGTAGGTATAAGAGAATCAGCAACCTACAAGAGAAGTCGCCCAATAAAAAAAGTGGGTTGCGGCTTACCAGGGCCACGTGCATCAGCACGTTCCTTATGGTCGGGCGTGGATAACGCATTTTGCCGACCAAGCCTGAAATCGCCCCGCTCGTAAGCGGCAACCACACTTCCCCAGAACGGCCGAGTCAGTTGTGCTTCGCTACTTGCCCTCCTTTCTATGATAGCTTGAGGCGCACTTCCCAACCCCACCATTACCATGGTGCCCGGCACCGACCCAATCCGCCGTTCAAAGCTCCCGAAACACGGCCACCGGATTGGCCATCGATTTTCCCTGGAGCGTTGACGTCTACCTTCTCCGTCTTGCAATTCACCCGCAATCTTTTGAATCGTTATCCTTCAGGTTCATACGGAGGTTTTTGTGGTGACATGACGTGATATTCCTCGTCGGTGCGAGCTTGCTGCGAGCGTCGTCGGCTTGCCGCGGCCCCAGTCGCGCTTAACTCGGTGGCCGCGTGCGGGGCGGGTATGGCGGCTGAGAAACATAGTCCCGCACCCCGGCCTGAAGACGCTCTTGCTGCACATCCAATCGATGCCTTCGCACCAGGGCACCCAACTGTCCGTTGGGTGCCCCCAACCCAGGCCCCGACCGAGCCAACCGCAGCGCAGACCAGATCCAAAACGGACGCGGCGCGACCAACCGACTGAGCATATGACCACCTGCGAGCTGTGGCCGGGCTGCAGCGAGCCGTACCTGCCGATGATCCCCACGACTGCCGAACGGACTGCCGGGGCATTAGCTCGGAAAATCCCGAAGCACCCACCCCGATCGACTCACCCAACGCCGGTCCAACAAATCCTCCAGGCAGGTCCGCGACTAGCTCGCATCTTCACCGCCGCTTGCGGTGTGCAGGTGCTAGCCGCTTCATCGTCCTCCGGCATAAGGTATATGCCCCAAGCTTTAACAAAAGCAAAGGCAAATCCCGCAGACAAGCGATTTTTCTCTTGGCCTCATCCGGCACCTTTGGCATATAACCAAAGGTTTCCGGATTGCCTATGGCTTACCTCTTTTGACCGGGCGAGTAAGCCGGAAAAAACTGCCGGTCCCAAAAGCCTTTCCCAAATCGCAATCCCCATCCGTCTGCATACTCCTAAATTGCCAGCCAACTAAAGTGCCATCCAAGACGAGATCCACCTAGAGCGCCGGCCCAAAACGGCCCATTCCGGCGGTTTGACAGCCGATCCCCCGGGCCGAATCCTCCTCGGTCTCCGTCGTGCGACTATCAGTGTGCCGGTCGTACCATTACTAGAAGTGCAGATTCATGCCATGCCGGCTGACACAGCCTGAAAGCTGCACTCTTTAAGGGGAAATTTGCGCAAAGCTTGAACGAACGGCAAAATCTTCTTGCAGCTTACTTGGGGGCTAGCGGCCGGAATCGAACTTGCAGAGTGATCGGCCCGTTTGATCCCGTTATTCGGATTGCCAGCTTCGTGATTCCCGTATTCTGCCGTTCAGGAGGTGGTGGATTACAAGGCAGGGTCTCAAACCGGGCATTTTCGACGCCGGATATTTCGGCCATCAGCCGTTTCTCCCCAAGCGAAAGGATGGCTTGAGAACCTTTGATTTCGACACTGGCTCGAGTATGCATTTGCCAGATGATTTCCGCGCCTTGGCTCCCCTCAATAGTATCGGTGATCATCAGTTCACCATGATTCCAAAGCTGAACCATCCGCCGAACCTTATCCGCCAGCTTGCGATAAGCCGGCGTTAAGTCGGCTTCTGCCAGGCAGCAGTCGCCCGTCGATTCGAAACGGCTAATCGGCGCCACGGCTTGCGGATCTTGATTCTGGCCGTTGATCCAAAGGGTGTTTTGACCGGCCGTGCCTAGTCGGTAATACGTCCAGCGTTTTCCTCCGAAATAGTCGGGCAGGTTGTAATTGTCCGGTCCGAGGTCCGTGGCCCAACGGACTCCCAAAGCATCGAAAACAAAACTTCCCAGCTCCAAGTGGGAATGATTGACGCGGTTGTCCCCGCCTTTAAAGCCGACATACCAGGCTTCAGGATCTTCCCAACTGGTGCGCATCATGACCACATCGATGCGGCGAAAATGCCGGCTGAGCGGTTCGTCTTCCAGGCCTTTTCCGGCGGGATTAAACCACCAGAGGTGCAAAGGCCCTTTGCGTTGGATGATCGTACGCTCGTGCCACGCGTATTGTGGATAGTTAAACTGCCTGGCCAGCCAGAACATCTGCGGCGCGCTGCCCACCGACTCGCTCCCGTCGGCAAAATTGAAGGCAAGCCGCGTGGGACCGATGCTATGTATGCGGAAGTCGCCGGTGCGGTTGAAGCCTGGGAATCCACTCAATCCGAAATCGCTTCCCAGCGCCGTTTGCAGGCCCGCCAGCATATAAACCGTATAATGGGTGGCATAGTTCCAATAACCCGGCCCCTCGGCGTAAGCACCATCGGGAGCAAATTCACGCATCGCCACCTGAACCGACCGACAAGCCTGATGGACAATCCAAGCGGCAAACTCCGGCTCATCTTCAGCGATGGCCAAGGCTCCCAAGGTCATGCCGCCATTGCACACCTGGTTCCAGTTGTATTGAGTTTTCGACCACCATCCGCCGGAACGATAAACTTTTTCACCGGGCCGAAGCCCTTTTTCCAAAATGGCCTGGCGGATCGTGGTTCTGTCTTGCTCACTGAGGTAGGAAAAAAGCCAGTCGTAGCCGATAGCCAATGCATGGGTCATTTCCGCCGTATCCAAGAAGTGTGATGGGTTCCAATCCTGAAACCCCGCCGCCACGAGCATTTCGTCGCGGGCCCGTTGGGCAAAGCGCTCGTCCCCATCCAATCGGTAGATGGTTGCTAACGTGTAGACCCGGTCCAGACAACGTCGAGATTGGCTCAAAAGGCGGGGCCCTTCCAACCGGTATTCAATGGGCCGGGCTGTGAGGAGCCCTTCCGCCTCCCGCCGAATTTGACGGTAAATCTCCTTGGCTTCCGGGAATTGTTCCATCACCTGTTTGACGCTTGCCTCTTGGCCATTAGGGGCGATCAACCGAGGGTGCTCATTTCGCAGAGTTCGCAGGATCGATTCCGGCTCGGGAATCTCCACGACCTGCGAAACTAAAGAAATACCTACCATGAAAAGCCATGCGTTCATTCTCAGTCCTCCTGCAATGAGTGTCGGATCTTTGCCCTTTGATCGCTATCCCCGCGTCGCATGATCGCAGGGATCGGATTTCGGGCTGATGCTCAGCACGATAACATTCCCCGCAGCAAGCCTTCCAAAGCCCGGTGCCTCAATACAGCTACGCTCTTTCAAGGATTCCTATCAACCTTTGGCTAGCCGCTAACTCGATGCGTTACGTAAGACCAACGCGGCTTGATGCATTGGACAGCAGGTTGGCGTGCTGGAATTAATGGGGGGTTTGATCTTGCCAATTTAGTGTAGCCAGCCTCCGTCTGGTATCCGCATCCGAAAAAAAAGGCTAAATCAGCATCGTTCTGCATTGAGAAAAAATCAAACGAATGCCCCTATCCAAGTGAATTTGCTTCTGCGGCAGAGGACTTGAGAAACCCCCCACTCCTGGCGAGGTCTGCGAGGATCGCATTCCGAGCTCTGCCGTGTGATGGTGAGAGAACTGTAGTCTTCATACAAAAAACCCATCAAAAACTTCATATGCTGCTGTGAAGCGTCGACTGGGGGGCGCCACTCTCTCACGGAAAGCATTGGCGGGGCATCCAGGTCCACAAATTTTTCGGATATTTCGGCCGGTCCGGTGAGGCCACCAACTTCCTGGGTGAGGTGGCTAACGGAGGGTTTCTCAGAAATTGGAGGCTTCGCCTGACAAAACCTTGTTAGCTTATGCTGGGCGCAACACGAAAATGGCGGGAAAATCACGCTTGAGTGATCCTATTATGACTGGGGACAAGGCCTTTGCAAGCCGCCCTACAAGTTTCCGGCGTAACTTGCGAAAATATCTTCAGTTGAGCCGGTGTTTACGCCGGCTTCGACAACCTACGAGCTTTCACTTTTGCCATTTTCAGGTTGTGGGTAGCTAGCGAATGTGTAATGCGTTTGTTATGCGAGCTTAGAGTTCACGGTTTCAATACATCCGTGCAAGATGGCCCCATCGATTACAGATTCTCTTTGGGGCATCTTCGCGCGCGGAGGAGGTTCTAGCACGTAGTCTCTCGTGAGTATACCGCATGAGGGGCATCTTCGCACGGAGGAGGTTTCCTGTACGGATGGCTTACTGCCGGCGCCATCCTGCCGCAATACCCCACATGGCAGGATTGGTAAAAACTCGCCTGCGTCGACAGATTTCAGCGCCACGCAAAAGCCGATGCACAGATTTCATTGACGGGCTAAAGCGGATGCTTGATCCGGCCCAGATACTGACAACCAATCAGGTACTGTTTGCGACCGTTTTTGGTTAGGCGGGTCACATGCACCACTTGAGCCATAAAATGGGCGACCGACTGACCCGCTCCAAGCGCAATCACCAGCATGTCGCTGGGATAAGGGGTGGGATACAAGAAGGAAATGCCCCCCTCGGAGATGTCGTGGCACCGGACCTCCTCAAAATCCTCTTTGTGGGGAAATCGCCCATCGATCACCGGGGCCACCGATTGCATGTACGGATACGCCCGGCGCGGCCGGCGGCGGCGATCTCGCGGCAACACCCCCGTGTTTGACGATAACCCCTCGAGCAATCCCGGGGTTGATTCTGCCGCGTGTGCGGTACTGCTCCCCGCGGCCTGACCCGCTGAAGTAGCGGTTTTCGGCGAATTAACCAGCTTCCCCAAAACGATCCCCGCGGGACCCTCTGTAGCTTGCGCATCGACTAAGACAAAGGTCCAGGCCACCAGGTGCCGTTTCCCGTTTTTCGCGATCAATTCCATGGTCAGTCGCTGTGGAGTGCGGACCCGCAGCAGTTCGGCCCAAGAACGCGAGCATGCCTCGCTGCCTGCTTTGTCGAAAAGGAGGTGTGCGAACAATCGGCCGCGGATTTCCTCGGGCAGAAGCCCGGTAACTTCCCGGCACTTATTGTTGGCCCGGAGAACGGCACCGCCGGTGTCCAGCTCGTAAATCAACCAATCGAGGCTTTCGCGAAGCAGGTCGTTGGATCGGCGAAGTTGCACGAGCTGTTGATCGGCCCTAAGCCGAGCCACGGTGGCAGTCACCAGGTGCCCCAGTGCCTCGGTAAACGCCAAGGTGAGGTTATCCCAAGGGCGGGGTGCTTTTGCGGCAATCCCAACCACGCCGAAGGCCCGGTCGTACATTCGCAGCGGTATCAGGAGCAAAGCTCGCAGGTGATTCTCCATGAGGAGGGGATCGGTGAATCGCCTTTCCCGCGGCAAATCCGTTATTAGTAGCGGCATGGCCACTGCGAGCGCATATCCGGCTGCTGAGGCACGGGAATCATTCGCCAGAAAAGTGCGGCTCTGGGGAAGCTCGAGTTCGCAATCACACGAGGGATACAAGGTTTCCACAATCTCGCGGCCGCCAGCCGTTAGTTGTGCAACGATTCGAAAATCGGCACTATGACTCTGCGCCAAAAGTTGGGCGGCGTCTTGAAGAATGATCTCGCTGTTAGGGGCTGCCATCGCGCGGCGCCCCAATGCCAAAAGGGCCGAATAATGCTCCTCGGAAAGCCGGTTTGACTGCTCCGAAGGGGCTTTTGCCCGGCCGGCAGGGAAAGCCTCGGTAGCCCCCCCGGTAGTCGTTGTAACATCAGGCCCTATTGTAGACGAATGCGCAGGGATGGGCTGTCGGTACTTGGATGCGGAGCTTTCGTGGTCTGGTTCGCCCGAAACCGAGGACCCAACACCCCGCACGGCTACATCGTGCGGCGTACCCTCTAGAGGCGATGGCTTACCCGGTTCCTCGGCCGCCGAAGGTAATAGCTTCTCCAATGCCGGTGCTATCGCGTCGTTGCCCTCTTTTCCCGGCACAATAACCACCACTCCTGGCGGTGGGTTATCCGGCGGTTTTGGTGATGATCCCTCGTGGGTTGTCATAGGATGATCCGGATTCGCAGATCGACCGGTTTTCCGCCTGATCAGTTCGCGAACTCAAACTTGCCCGCTTCTTGAGAGTTTTCCTGCTTTCGATGTGATCGAGTGCCCCGGGTCTTGGTGGCCTGGGACCGCTGTTAAATGGCGAATCGCTTTTCCTCAATCGGAAGGTTTGGCGGTACCACGGGACTGGGAAACCTGCCATCGTTGATAAAGGTCCGATTTCCGCCGTAACGTTTAGCTTCGCGAAGGGTTTGACGGAGTCGCTCCAAAAGGCTTTCCGCAGTATCCGAACGGAGAGCCTCGGTAATTGCGGCACTGACGGTGAGGCGGATTTGGACACCTTGATACTCGAAAACGGTCAACTCTAAAGTTTGCCGAATCCGTTCCGTCAAGGCGACGGCAGACCGCCAGTCCGTATGGGGGAGGATCCAGAAAAACTGTTGGCCCGTGTAACGACCCACGAGCATGTCGCCACGTTGCTCGCCTGACAACAACTTCGCGATGAGCAGAAGAAGCCGATCACCGACTGACGAACCGTAGGTGCGGTTCAGTTGCCGCATATGGTCCACATCGATGAGTGCTACAGACAACCGCCGCTGCCGATGGGGATCATTTTCGAGAGAACTTTTGATGGATGCCTCCAACTGGGCACGGTTAGCAAGCCCCTCAGACCGTTCCCCAATACTCCGGAAAGAAATCGCAACAAGCTCCGCGGGAACCTCCAGCTTGCAGGCGGTGTGTTCCGCAAGGTCACGGACTTCGTCGGCACCGCCGAGAAGCTTCGTCGCTTCCCCCAGCACCATGTTCCGCGCTTGCTCTGCCGGAGTATCCGGGACAATACTCCAAAACACTTCCCGGCTTTCGCTGATTTGGGCCTCAAATTGCCGAAGGGTCTGTGGCCAAAGTTGAGTAGGCAATCCCGCCATAGAGGCCGGGCCGGCGGGGCCCTGGAGGACCCCAAGCCAGGTACGTTCGGCCTGTTGGTACCGGTCGGCAGCTTCGTTCAATTTGCGGCCTAAAGCCTCGATTTGATCGTAAGCGATTCCTGCGGTCTCGGCGCGTGCCGAGCGGTCCAAATCCAAAATCTCTTGTCGAAAAGCGGAAAGCTCCGCCCCGAAAACCACCAGATCCTTTGCCGGACTTGGCAAGTTGGCAGCCTCGAGCATGACGGCCACTGAAGGCTCTGATGTCGGGTGACCCGTAGCAGCAGCTTGCCCCGGAGATTCGCCGAGTGATTGTCTTGAGAGTTCTTGCTGAGAGTCGGCCGGATAAGATTCCGCACTTGGCGCACCGTGACGATCTTTAGCCCAGGTATCCGCTGCACCAAGGGATTCCCCACTGGCGGCAGAACTCGCAGGCGGATGCGGTCCTAGTCCCGGAGTGCTTGTCGGATCGATTGCCGCCAAGGCCTCCAGAAGATTGTCAGGAAGCTTTGGCGATTTCGAGATTCGAGAATCGGTGGCTTGGCCCTCCGGTGCGGAGCTGCCGTGCGGTTGCGGTTCCATCTCAGGGCTTGTTTGCGTGCCGCGCACAGGCTTCGAATCGTCAGGCCTTTCTCGCGATAAACCGATGGAGTTGGCCGGGGTGACGTCGGCCCAAGCGGCAGGACCCACTCTCGCGCGGATCGAGGGGCCCACTTCGGCATTAGGATCCCCTAGCCCGCGTGATTCCGCGGATTTACCTTTTTGCCCTAGAATCCATTCCTCCGCCAAGCTGTGGGCACGCCTTGTTTGGACGATCCCAGCTAAGAGGAAGCCGAGCAGAAGGTTGATGGTCGCTACAATCGCTAGATAAGTTATCACCGCAACTGCTTCCGATTATAGTGCCGCAGCCAAAGCACATTGAAATGCCCCGGTCAATCCGCCGACAAATCACACTTTTTGATCTTGTCGCGAGGTCGCCGCACAAACCCTAGCAAGTTGGCCCGTGGCTTAGGATCTGTGGCGGGGGGTGCCTTTTGGTTAATTTCCTCTCTCGGAAAGACCGGCCGAGATGCGCGTTCCGATCGTTCCGATTGTTCGAAACCGCCGATTGTCCAATTCTCCGGATGCTACCGATTATTTTTGGCAATTTCTTCTGTTGCTTGCGCTTATTTTTTGGCAATTCATCCGTTGGGAATTCCCGACAACAATTCCGACTGTCGATTTAAATCCCAATTAGTGGAAAGATCGCAATCTCAATTAGCAGATAGATCTCAGAAAATGTGCTGAGGCCGCCCTTGGTCCGATTCTTCCGCTTGTAATTGAGCCGAAATGATTGCCGTTTACCGTAAGGGTCTGCAAAGCCGCTGTTTCCGGCGGGGCTCGCCCCATTGATTTCAGGATCGACGCTTCCACTGCTTACCGTGCCACCCAGCAAGAGCGATTCCGTCCCTAAGAAAAGTTTAGTTTGTGATTGGGTACGCAGGATCAAAGTTGCCCCGATGTTCGCGTGTTTTAATCACTGGCAACGGTGTGATTTACGGCGGCTAAAGGAGGGGATTTTTCGATCGGTTGCGATAAATGAAATAAAGCCATTCCTTTCGTAGGCTTAGCTCCGAGAAAACTGCGGCGCGGGGCCCAATGAAAGATCTACGCTTCTGGGGTGAAATTCCCTGGGTTTTTATACCCTGTTTTTATGTTTTTATACTCTGTTGTTCCTTGCTCATTGCCAGCTTTTAACAAAGCTTTGCTACTATCGCGCAGAAGATGCAGCGTCCCGTTTTTTTCACCCCAAAAAAGTTGAACTTAAGCTCGCGTGGTTCGCTGGGTTCGGGGAAAGCATTCGACTGGAATTCCCGCCTTTTTGAGGTGCTCGACAAGTTAGGAGAGATGGGAAGCGGGCCTGCCTTGCAAAAAGGTGTAAGCTCGAATTTATTTTTGCAATCGCTGCCGGAGAAGCATTGCAGCAATCGTCGGCTCTTCAGTCGACGCTGCGGAAGGGAGTTCTGTGCTCAAGGGGCTCCAGCCGGATATAGAATCGCAACAAGATCCGCAAAAACCCGATTTTTCGTACATCTTCCACGCTTATTTCAGAGCCCAATTACCCGTGATGTCATTCCCGCATGGGCCACGGTCACCAGTCCGTAGGGGGGTGAAGTTTTTCCCGTAGAGCCCCTGGGCACACCGTGCCGACGCGCGTGGGCACATACCGGCGCGAGGTGCTGAGAAACCCAAGCCAGTGCTTGGTACTCCAGGCACATTGCCAAGAGGTAACGCGAAACTCGGGCTCAGCAGTCGGTCTCAGACAGCCCGCGCTTCCAAGGAGAGTGGAATAGCATCCTCCCAAGCGGATTTGAGGTCTGAAAAATCACGTAAATTTACTATTTTTTGAAAAATCAAACTTATCAGCAAAATCCGCAAAACCGATAAATGCAAAAGCCTGCTTGCAGTGTTCGCTCGGTAGAACCCGGGCGAGACTCGCGGTTTTGGTAGCAGTCCGTTGAAGTCGGGCAAGCTGGAGAAAGGAGTTCGGTCATGGAAAGTTCTTTTGCGCATCGTTCAGGGGGGATTTCGTCTTCCGCCGAGATCCATCCCACCGCAGTAGTCAGTTCTTTAGCCCGAATTGGTCATCATGTGCGGATCGGCCCCTTTTGTGTGATTGAAGGGGGCACGTGGATCGGAGACGGCTGCCGGCTGGAGGCACGCGTGGTCATCAAAGAAGGAACAATTCTAGGGGTCGAAAATCACATCTTTGAAGGGGCGGTAATCGGCGGCCTGCCGCAGCACATTAACATGCCGGAGAAACCGGGGCAGGTGATCATCGGTTCCGGGAACACCATCCGCGAGAATGTCACCATTCATCGAGCCTTGGAGGAGGACGAAGCAACCGTCGTGGGCGATAACAATCTCCTTATGGTGAATGTCCACATTGCCCACGACTGTAGGGTAGGGAATAATACGATTTTTGCAAACAACGTCATGCTGGCAGGGCATGTCACGGTGGCGGATCGCGCCTACCTTTCCGGGGCGGTTGCCGTGCATCAATTTTGCCGGATTGGTGCCTACGCGATGGTCGGTGGCCAAGCCCATATTAATAAGGATGTGCCGCCATATGTGACGGTTGACGGGCTCACCAGCTACGTGGTGGGGCTCAATCAAATCGGATTACGGCGCGCGGGCTTCAGCTCGGCGGAAATCCGAATCCTCAAAGAGGCATACCGCATCATCTATCGCAGCGGCCTAAGTTGGAATGAAGTGCTTCGCGCGCTGCGAGAGCGATACCCGGAGGGGCCGGCAGCCCAATTCTATCCCTTCCTCTCCACTACAACCCGCGGAATTGTGCCCGAGCGTCGCAGCTTGAACGGAGCGATTTTTCGATTGCGTCGCGCGGAAGAAGAAGACAATCCACTCCCCGAGCTTCCCGTCGTTAACCGAGTAGCCCAAGCAGGTTGACTCGAAGTCGCTTGTCTTCGTGATCCGTTGCGCGGCTGGTGGTGCAGGGTGATTTTCGCCGTAGGCAAGCCTATTGTTTTCACCCAGCTATGCGTGCCGGATATGCCGGGACAAGGCTTGAAAGCATTCACAATTCTGTAAGTCACCGTCCCGATTGTGAAGTTCGCCGTTACGGCGGGAAATGCGAACGCCCGAGGTCACGCTCTTGAGCGTGCACGGTCACCTCCCAGCTTGGCAGACTCTATCTCGCCCGCCGCACCTTCCGCGGGACTATTTCGCCTCCACGTTTGGAATTACACCAGGATTCTACTTTCGCGGCGCGAAGCTGTGCATTTGTGATCAGTTTAACTCACAGCCATTGGGGAGCGAATCGACTGTCTACTGCACTAAGGGCAAAGCAGCGAGGGCCTCGTCGATTTTTTCCTGGGGATATTCGATATCTTCGAGTTGGCCGGCCAAGAACTTGTCATACGCTGCCAGGTCGCAAATTCCATGGCCGCTTAGGTTGAATAAGATGCAACGGCTCCGGCCCTCCTCGCGGCAGCGAATCGCCTCGTCGATGGCGGACCGAATCGCATGTGATGTCTCCGGGGCGGGAATGATCCCCTCGTGCAGGGCGAACGTACGGGCAGCCTCAAAGCACTCGGTTTGATGATACGCCGCTACCTCGAAGACTCCGAGTTTCACAAGCAGACTAACGAGGGGGGCCATCCCATGATATCGTAATCCGCCGGCATGAATTCCCGGCGGGACAAAACCGTGGCCTAACGTGAACATCTTGATCAGGGGAGTAAGCTGGGTAGTGTCCCCAAAATCGTATCGATATTCCCCCCGGCTGAGGCTCGGACATGCCTTTGGCTCCACGGCGACAAAACGAATGGATTTTCCCTGAAGGCGATCCGGGACAAACGGAAACGCTAACCCCGCGAAGTTGCTCCCCCCACCCACGCAGCCGATGATTACATCCGGTTGTTCATCGATGAGCTCCAGTTGTCGCTTGGCTTCCAGCCCTATGACCGTTTGATGCAACATCACGTGATTGAGAACGCTGCCGAGGGTGTATTTTGTCGAGGGATCGCGGAGGGCCGTTTCAATCGCCTCGCTGATCGCAATCCCGAGACTTCCCGGGCAATCGGGATCCGTCGCCAGGATTTTGCGTCCCGCCTCCGTATGATCCGAAGGGCTGGGTACCACCTTAGCTCCCCATAACTGCATCATTGACTTGCGATACGGTTTCTGCTGGTAACTGACCTTCACCATGAACACCAGGCATTCCAGCCCAAAATGCGAGCAAGCAAACGCGAGTGAACTTCCCCATTGCCCGGCCCCGGTTTCCGTCGCCAGTCGGCGCACGCCTTCGATCTTGTTGAAATATGCCTGAGCGACGGCGGTGTTGGGTTTGTGACTTCCCGGCGGACTGTGACTTTCGTCTTTGAAGTAAATGCGTGCTGGCGTTTGCAGGGCTTTTTCCAAACCAACGGCCCGCACCAATGGGGTTGGACGCCATAAAGTGTATACCTCCCGCACGGGATCGGGGATTTCCATCCACCGCTCCGGGCTCATTTCCTGCTGGATCAGGCTCCGAGCAAAGATCGGCTCCAGGTTCTCGGGCCCAATCGGCTGCTTAGTAGCCGGGTGCAAAACCGGCGGAAGCGGTTCCGGAAGATCCGGCAAAATGTTGTACCAACTTTTCGGCAGATCCTGCTCGGTCAGAAGCACACGGCGATACTTCGCACGGCTCACGCAAATCACCTCCCCTGCTTTTTACAGTTTTGTTTGGCAAAAAATAAAGGCCCCCACTGCGAGGGCCGATGGCTGTCAATTGCTCGACAGACCATGTGCGATCGATTGCCCGGTTTGTAGGGCATTCGAGCGGTGGCTCCCGGGCAACCTCGGCCTACCTAAACTCAAAACACACGTTACGAAAGAATTCGTTGAATGTCAAGCACGTTAGATGCCAATCTTTCGCCGGCCTTCGAGCGACGTGCAAGGTTATCAATGAGAAAGATTGGGCAGGTGATCGAACCAATCGGGATGAGAGAAGTTGCCGTAACTTTATAGGCGTTGGCTCAATATTTATCAAGTTAGTCTGCCATCGGTATGCTGTGCAGGACGTGAAGGGGGGAGGCGAGAGGATTCGCACCCAGGGTGGAGGGTTTTCAGAAAGCTTTTTCGGAAAACTAAATGAATGCAGCGGCACCAGTAAAGGGTCGAACGGTGCCGCCGCTAAAGGAATTCACCGCGGATTTCAAACCGGAAGTCAATGGCTAACAGTTGCCGAAAAAGACTCACTGAGTTGGCCGTAGGCGCCAAATCGGTCATCGGCAGGTCTCGCTAGCTACCTCGATTCGCTGGGCTATAGCGGCCGGAAAACCCGGGCAAGATTGGCTCACAAACGGGTCTTCCGAACGCTCGCCCGATAAGCTTCCGCAAAGGGGCTCAATCTAAGCTTCCGCAAAGGGGCTGAATCTAAGCGTGTGCAAAGAGGCTGAAGTCAACTTTCAAGGATCAAAAAGCGCTGAGCGCTCATTTCACACTCAGCAATCTCTTGAGCTGTTCCTTGTTAGCAAGTCCTACATGCTCCGCAACAATTTCACCCCGATGGAAGACCAAAAGTGTGGGTATACTGGAAATCCCGAATTGGGCCGCAAGTTGGGGGTGATGGTCCACGTTCACCTTGACGACTTTTGCGCTGGTTACTTCAGCCGCTACATCTTCTAGCACCGGACTAAGCATGCGGCACGGCCCGCACCAGTCAGCATAGAAATCGACGAGAACCGGAACCTGGGAGTTCAGTACTTTTTCATTGAACTCATTGCTTCCCACATGCTCAATCTTGTTCGAGGCGGGTTGACGCCTAGAAAGAGGAAACATCTTGTTACCACTCCTTTCTTGTGAGGGATTTTCGTGCTCAAGTTGCGTTTGAGTTCGGGCGAGATCTCCTGCCCACTGCCGATGGGCAGGATCAAAGGACCCGGACGACTCACCACTGGTATAAGAGAGTGTGCGCACGGCCGGATCCGAGTGTACCTCGGACGGCCCGTGATTTTCGTAATTATTGAGCTGGGATTCCGACACCTGCCCGAGCACTTCTTCCGAAGCGTCAGTATGGCCCGCGCGAGGCGACCAGACTCGGTGAGCCCTTTCGGCGAAACCACAGCCCGTAAGCATCACGATAGAACAAACCAACAAAAAAGTTTGGACGTTCCCCATACTAAAAAGTCGCGACATTATGGTAGGCCCTCCGTGTCCAACGCGGTTTTTGTGTGGAATCTTGTGGAATGATCCCCGATCTTTCGAACGAGACCCCTAAATTCTGTGAACAACGCTGATTTTGTGATCAACGCTGTAGCTTCAATACACTGAGTAACAGGGTAGCTTCAGCAGATTAGCGCGGACTTACGAAACACATGCTCCTTCTAGCTAAGCTTGGTTCCAAGCACCAAATTACTGAATTTGCGTCTAGGTTGTCCGGACAATGCTCACAGGTAGGAGATGTACCGATCTACGCTTCGCAATTGTTTTGCTCTTCGCATGATCTAAATGGATTTGCCGGAAAGAGGGATTTGCCTCAAAGAAGTCATATTCGCCTGTACCTAAGGCACGTGGGTTGGGTGACAACTCCGACCGACACAACGAATTCGGGGATTTCCCCCGGGCATTTCGTGAACCGTGTCTTTTAAGTTGGATACCTTTGGGGTAGGGACGGTTACAAAATCCTCGGGGATTATTTCCGGAATTTTCTGAGCGGAATGGCGAGACTCTTGCCGGCGGCTGCGCGGAGGTCAAAACTCTCAATGGGAAAAACTTGCCTGCATTCTTTGGCCACGAGTCTAATCTTCAAAGTTTTCAAAGGGCGTTCAAAAACCTCAGAAGGCGGTTAAAGGGGGAAGCCAAATGCCAGCGATGAGGCCGAATGTGACATTTAAGGCAGGCGAAAATTCGAGAAAAGAGCAACGTTTTTTTGGGGAGTAAAAGTAGGGAATTTTGGAGGGATGAAGCGAGTAAACAAGGGAACATCAAGAACGCCGTGTGTGCGTCAGTTTTGTAGGTAGGCGTTTTGGGGTGGCGGGTGCCAGAAGCTGTCCCAGCAGGAGCGTTCACTCAGGTACAGCGCCCGCAGGTGGCATATGGCATTGGCCCCGGCGT